>Ga0209705_10002011_pt1 | contig 10881 bp, 13 predicted proteins | sample PPLLaktember2015_5_FD_187262 | JGI IMG/M metagenome (GOLD analysis project Ga0209705, IMG submission 187262) | Freshwater sediment microbial communities from Prairie Pothole Lake near Jamestown, North Dakota, USA - PPLs Lake P8 Core (1) Depth... | ecosystem: Environmental > Aquatic > Freshwater... | reverse complement strand
TACGAGCGGATTGCGTTCTACGTCGCGATGCCGGGGGGGATACCCGGCGCTCGGACCTGTCCCTCGCGAACCCGGCCGCTCTACCGCGCTTACAACGCCGGCAGAAACGGCGCACCGAACCACCGCTACACGACTGACCCGGCGGTGCTGGACGCGATGATCGCGCAGGGATGGGTGATGGAGGGCGAGGCGGCGACGCGCGTGTTCGCGTGCGCGCCGTTGCAGAAGTGACCACGGCGTTGGGTCGATCGCGGCTTCGACGGTTCCGGGCTCGGAAGTACCAACGAGCGCCTGCCCCGTCAGCGGGGAACTTGTGTCGGTGAAGTGTGTCCACTTTACCAACGCCTCGCTTCGCGAGGTGCTGCGGCAGGTTGCACGCGCGCGGCTGTCCGCACCATCTGATGGTGCGGCGCCACGGGCAGCCAGTGGTTGCATTTCGCGCGGCCGGGCAGGGAACCTTTGCGCTCGGTGACACAGCACCACTTGAATGCAGACCTGGCATCTCGTCATTCCCAATCCGCGCGGACTCCACGCCGAGACCTGCGCTCGCATCGTCCGCATCGCGGAACGTTGTCGGTGCAAGATCTCCCTCGTTGCGAAGGGTCGGCGCATCAACGCGAGGAACATCGTCGCCGTGATGGTCCTGACGGCATCGATGGGCGTAACAGTGCGCATCGAGGCCAGCGGTCCGGATGAAGAGGTCGCGATTCGGGAGATCGCAACGCTGTTTCGCGATGGCAGGGGTGAGCGGCGATAGCCGCGGTTACGAACCCCCTGCAATCGTTCGTTCGGCGTGCAGCGCTGCGGCCCGCGATGCGCTTCCTGTGCAGCGATCAGACCCGCCAGCGTGGATCGTGGGCCTGCATGTCTCCGGATTTCAGCACGCGAACCCCGGGTTTCGCCTCGAGCATGGCCGCCAGCAGCGCCGCTGCCACGGTGCGGGCCGCGATCGGCCGAATGCGCTTGGGCACCACCCGGCCGAGCGGCCCGAGCAGCCGTGCCGCCCACACTTCGCCGGTGCGCGAAGGTTGATTCAGGGCGGCTCGGTCACCCAGCAGCAATGCCGGCTGCGCGACCACAACCGATGTGTAGCCGAGCTGCGTGACAGCGGCCTGCATCTCGCCCTTGACGCGGTTGTAGAAGACGCGCGACGCCGGATCGGCGCCCAACGCCGACACGACGGCCAATCGTGTCGCCCCTGCAGTGCGGGCGGCCCGCGCGGTATTCAGCACGAATTCAAGATCCACCTGGCGAAAGGCCGCCTCCGAGCCGGCGACCTTGATCGTGGTGCCGAGCGCGACGTACACGTCATCCACCCTCGGCAACGTGGTGGGCAGCCGCGCGAAGTCGACGCGATGAATCTTCAGCTGGGCATCGGCCTTGATGTCCGGCACTGCGCGACGTAGCAGGACATGCACCTGCTGGTAATGCTTGCCGGCAAGCAGCATGGGCAACAGCGCGCGGCCGACGAGGCCGGTGGCGCCGGCGAGCAGCGCGGTGCGCGGAGTGGCGACGATGTCCTCCAAGCGACCACTGTACCCTCGAAACAGGGAAGCGCGGAACGAACGAAGCTCGGCGCGGCGTCGACGCGCTGACGCTCGCTAGCCTCGCCAGGCCCGCTGCAGCGCGTCGATATCGAGCTTCAGCATCGGCATCCGCGCCTGCATCATCCGCTCGGAGCGCTTCGCGTCGCCCCTCAGGAGCAGCTCGGGGAGCATCGACGGGACCACTTGCCAGGACAGGCCGAAGCGGTCCTTGAGCCAACCGCATTGCTGCGCCGCGGCCTCCGCCTGGCCGTCGAACCACAGGCAAGGCGCGATCCGTGTCAGTCGTGCCATGAGCGTCCCCTCATTCCACCACGATGACCATCCACGAGACGCCGAAGCGGTCGGCGACCATGCCGAAGGAGGGCGAGAAGAACGTCTTCGAAAGCGGCATCTGCACTGTGCCTTCGCGCGCGAGCGCCTCGAAGCGCTTGCGCGCTTCGGCCTCGCCGGCGACGACGAGCGTGAGCGCAATGCCGCGGAAGTCGGGCTTGCCACTCGCCATGCCGTCCGAGGCGAGCACCTCGGTGTCGCCGATCCTGAAGCTCGCGTGCATCACGTGGTCACCGGTAGCATTGCCGCACGCTCCGGGGGGCGGCGCGTCGGGCGCCTCCTTGTAGCGCATGAGGGCCGTCACGTCGGCGCCCAGCGCCTCCCGGTAGAACGCGAGCGCCTCGTCGCAACGGCCTTCGAAGAACAGGTAGGGCTGGATGTGCATGGCTTGCTCCCGTGCAATGGACAGGACCGCGTCAGCGGGTGCGGGCTTCGAGCTCGCGGAAGCGGTCGATGCCTTCGCCCGGCTCGAAGTCGTCGAGCTCGAAGAAGGGTCGAACTTCGATGTACGTCGTCTTGCCCGGACCCTGCGGGTTCGGGAACTTCCGGGCCCACTCGACCGCCTCGTCACGCGACTTCACGTCGATGATCGTGTAGCCGGCGATCAACTCCTTGGTCTCGGTGAACGGGCCGTCGATCACGGTGCGCTGGTCGCCTTCGTAGCGCACGCGGAAGCCCTGCGACGTGGGCTTGAGGCCGGAGGCGTCGACGAGGACGCCGGCGTTCTGCAGTGCCTCGTGGTACGCGGCCATTTCGACGAACAGCTGCTGCGGCGGCATGCAGCCGGCCTCGGAGTCCGCGCTCGCCTTGACGATGATCATGAATCGCATCTCGTATCTCCTGGTTGCATCGGGACCGCCGGAACAGCGGTCCGCATTCACTGGTCGAATGGCGGGCGCCGCAATCGACAACCGCCGGTCACGCGGCGTCCAACTCGCGCACGGGCCGGACTTCGATGCTGCCGATGCGCGCCGGCGGGATGCGCGAGGCGATCCGGATCGCCTGGTTCAGGTCCATCGCGTCGATGAGGTAGAAGCCCGCGAGCTGCTCCTTCGTCTCGGCGAACGGGCCGTCGGTCACCGCCGCAACGCCGTTGCGGACGCGCACGACGGAGGCCGTGTGCGTGGGGTGCAGCGCCTCGCCGCCGAGCAACTGGCCGCGTGCGCGTATTTCGTCGCCGAACGCCTTGCATTCGCGGTCCGGCACCGCTCCGGGTTGCTTCTCGTCGAGATAGACCAGGCACACGTACTTCATGGTTCGGACTCCGGCAGGGTGGGATCGATGACGGCACGCATGGGGCTGGCGGCCCGCGGCCGGCGGGTTGCATGGGGTAGTCGAACGAGGGTTGGCCAATTTCGACAGGATTGCCCACTTTTTTTGGGGGGCGGCGTCCGATCAGGCCGGGAGCGAGGCAAGCCGTTGCTCGAGGAACCGCCGCTCGGGTGCCTGCCTGGCGAGCGCGAGCGCGCGGGCGTAGGCGGCGCGGGCCTCGTCGTACCGGCCGAGACGTAGGCAGAGGTCCGCCTTGGCCGCGTGCGCGAGGTGGTATCCGGCGAGGTCGCCGCGGGCGAGGATCGCCTCGACGAGCGCGAGCCCGGCCTGCGGTCCGTCGCGCATGGCGACAGCGACCGCGCGATTGAGCTCCACGACGGGCGACGCATCGGCGCCGAGGAGCAGGTCGTAGAGCGCGACAATGCGGACCCAGTCGGTCTCGTCCGCATGGGGCGCCGCCGCGTGTGTCGCCGCGATGGCAGCCTGCAGCGTGTAGACGCCGATCGTGCCGACGCCGAACGCGCGCTCGACGCAGGCGATGCCCTCGGCGATCTGCCGGTGGTCCCACAGCGACCGGGCCTGCTCGTCCAGCCGCACGAGTTCACCGTCGGGCGACGTGCGGGCGACGCGCCGCGACTCCTGCAGCAGCATGAGGCCGAGCAGGCCGAACGCCTCGCCGTCGGGCAGCAGATCGGCGAGCAGGCGCGCCAGCCGGATCGCTTCGCCGGAGAGGTCGACGCGCGTCACGGCGTCGCCCGACGACGCCGAATAGCCCTCGTTGAAGACGAGGTAGAGCACGCGCAGCACCGCATCCAGCCGCTCGCGCAGCTCGTCGGCCTCGGGCACCTGGTAGGGAATGCGCGCGTCGCGGATCTTGGCCTTCGCCCGCACGATCCGTTGGGCCAGCGCGGCAGGCCGCAGGAGGAACGCCTGCGCGATCTCCTCGGTCGTGAGCCCGCAGACCTCGCGCAGCGTCAGTGCCACCTGCGCATCGGACGGCAGCGCGGGGTGGCAGCACGTGAAGATGAGCCGCAGCCGGTCGTCCTCGATGTCCTCGCCGCTGCCCGGCGGTCGCGCCGCATCGGGAATGGACTCGATCCACTCGGCGTGATCCTCCGCCGACGTGAAGCGCGCGCGCCGGCGCAGCGCGTCGATCGCCTTGAAGCGGCCCGCGGAGACGAGCCACGCGCGCGGGTTCGCGGGCACGCCGTCCTGCGGCCACTGCTCGAGTGCCGCGCGGAACGCGTCGTGCAGCGCTTCCTCGGCGACGTCGAAGTCGCCGAGCAGGCGAACGAGCGTGGCGAACACGCGACGCGACTCGTTTCGGTAGACCGCCTCGATGGCGGTGCGCGCGGTCGACGCGTCCGGAGTGGGCATGACCTCGTGCAGGCGGCTATGGAAAAACGGTAGTTTCGCACGGGCGCGCGCCGCTGCGCCACGCGCATCAGGACGACCCGAACCACCCTCACCAGCGCAGCAGCACCGGTCCGAGGAGGGCGCCGACGACCGCAGGACCGGCGATGCCGAGCAGGTACCAGGTCGCGATGAATGGTGCAGCCATCTCGGGGCCGTGCCACGCGTAGACCAGCGCGCCCACGGCGCCGGACGCGCTGCAGGCGAACTTCCCGGCGGTGACGCGGCTGGTCGGCGAGGAGTGGTTCCGCGCGGCCGCCGCTGCGTTCGTGGCCCGGGAGCGTCCGAACACTCCCTCGCTCCAGGCCTACGGCGCCACCTTCGCTGCGTTCCTCGCCGACTTCGCGCCGGCCGCCGAGCGTCCCTATCTCGCCGGCGTGGCGCGCCTCGAGGGGTTCTGGATCGAATCGCATGGCGCCGTCGACGCACCCGTCCTCGATGCGACCGGTCTCGTCGGCTCGCCATGACGGCGGTGATCCAGCTCTTCGTCTACCCCGATGCATGGCCGACGCATCTGTCGTGGGCCGCGCTCGCGCTGTACCTCGTCGGACGCGGTGGGGGAGCGCTGTCGCTGGACCGCAGGCTGGGGATCCGATAGCGGAGCAACGGTACCTGCTCCGGAATTACCGGTGCATCTTTTCCCTGACTCGCTCCAATGCATCGATCAAGCCGTTGAGGCCCGTTTTGTCGAAGCCCTTTGCATCGACCTTGAACTCGATGTGAAGCCGCTTCCGATCAGCGGAGAGGCGAAGGGTCGCCTCCCCGCAGGGTCCCAGGTCGACCTGCTTTTCCTTGATCTCCTTGGATCCCTTCGGGTCGGCTTGCTTGCCTTGCTTCGCTTCATCCGACTTCTTCATGGAACCTCCCCTCGACGCAGTTAACCGACCATTCCGGACATTGGAGTCTCGACAGACCTGCTTTCGCCTGCCTGCTGTCACCGCTGCGCAGCGTCGCGCCGGGAACCTCGGAGTGCACCGTAGATCCTCTGAAGCGGTCGACGATTCACCTTCCAGGCGGCGGGTGCCGCGGCAACAACTCTAGCCGATCCGTTCCAGTCGCGCGGTCACATTTCTGTAACATCCGTGGTCGCCGGGAGCGTGTCATGCAGACATTCGCTGGGCCCGAGCGGCGCGTTGGACCCGCATGCCCGCCGTGGGACGTGTGCGCTTTGCTGGCGGGATCGCCGACTGGACCTGCTCGAGATCCCGATGCAGGCGCGCGGCCGTAGCGAACTCCGGCGCGTCGTGCAGGGGACTCAGCTTCAGCAGGACGGTGTCGAGATCGTCGAGGATCTCGCCGGCAAGAAAGACCAGCTCGTCGAGACGCGCATCGAACTGGCCGCTGCGAATTCGCGACCTCGCTTCGACGAGGAGGACATCACAGAACGCAACGCTACTGGTCGGGGGAGCAACTTCGCTATCCGGCGCCGCCTTGCACCACGACATTTTGCGTTTCGAGCTCGACGTTGGGGCGCGCAGCGTGATCGATGGCTGGAAGCACCGTTCTTGGTGGCAGCGTTACCCGTCGACCCAGGAGCCGGCCGACCCGCGACAGCCTGCTGCCAAATGACAAGTGTGATTACGATCTATGTCAGTTCGATGACACCCTTGCCCAGTCTCTCGCTGGTCCACGCAGGCGCGCTGTCTGTCGTGCGCCACCGGCGCACGGGATGCGCCGGTGGCGTCTGCCTGGGAGTGCTTGTCGGCGGCCCGTGGGGCCGAGGTTTCCAGGTGCAGGCCGCGGCTACGAGCCGACGACCCCGCCATCCAGCTTGGTGATCACCAGCACCGAAGAACGAGGACGGCGCTTGCCGGGTGTGTTGGGCAGCGCGGCGCCAGCAGTGTTGGTGGCAAACTGCGACTGCGGCCAGTTGCTGTACGCGGTGGGATCGGAAGCCGTGGAATCCTCGCCGGGGTGCTGGATCCCCACGAACATCGCCGTACCGTCGGGCGTGGTAACCACGCCCGTCACCTCGCAGTTCGGCGGACTCGTCAGGAACCTGCGGACTTCCTTCGTATTGGGGTCGGCACAGACCATCACGTTCGAGCCTATGTTGACCCAGTCGCCCTTGGCGTCGCCTGCCTGGTCGGTCTGGATCCACAGCCGGCCGAAGTAGTCGAACCACATGCCGTCGGGTGCGCCGAAGTCCGCGGAGCCGGCAGGATTGTCGACGATGTTGCCCTCGTAGACATCGGCGAGGGCGATCGAAGCATCGGCGATGGTGGGGTCGTAGACCGGCGCCGGCGCCGTCGTGTCGAGCGTCTTGGTCGTGGCGCTGTCGCCGCACAGGACGAAGATGTCCCACTCGAACCCCGTGGTGCGAACGGACCGTCCGTCCTCGCGCCACCGGATGATGTGCCCGTAGTCGTTGTCCGGACGCGGGTTGGCGATGTCGACGGCCGGGCGCGCCGACGCTGCAGCGGTCGACCCGCCGGGGCTGTTTGCAGATGTTGCCGACGTGCTGGCGCCGCCACCGCGCCGGTTGTTGTTGGTGAGCGTGCAGTAGATCTCGATGTCCTGGAAGCTCCCGGTACGGGGGCGCGCTGCCGTCCACTCGGGCCGGTCCATCATCGTGGCGCCCACTGCGTCGGCCGCCATGCGCGTCTTGATGAGGATCAGTGCCAGCGAGTCGGCATCGGACGAGGCCTTGAACTCCGGATTCTCGCGCAGCGGCTTGCCATCCAGCGCGATGGTATCGGGCTGGAGCGCAATCCACGCGCCGCGATACGTTCGCTGCGTGCCCGGCACGCCCTCGCTGGTGAACTTGGCGACGTACAGCCTCCCGTGGTCGAGCAAGTCCAGGTTGTCCTTGCGATTGCGCGGGTTGTACGGGCGCGCGCAGACGAACTTGTAGATGTACTCGTTGCGCTCGTCGTCGCCCATGTAGAAGGCAACGTGTCGCTCGTCGTCGGTCACGTACTGCGCGCTCTCGCATTTGAAGCGGCCGAGCGCCGTGCGCTTGACGGGCGTGCTGCCGGGATCGAACGGATCGATCTCGACGCGCCAGCCGAACGTGTTTGCCGCGTTCGGGTCCACGGCGGTGTCCCAGCGGCCGTCCTTCTGGTACCACTTGTAGATGCTGTAGATGGCATCAGCCGCGGCACTCGGGCTCGCGCCGCCGTAGACGAAGCCGTTGCGCGAGATGCCGTAGCGGTTCTCGAGCTTGGTTGGCGAGGCCTTGGTCGCGTCCGTCCAGCCGAAGTAGCCGTTCCAGTTCTCCTCGCAGGCGAGGTAGGTGCCCCACGGCGTGTAGCCGTGCGCGCAGTTGTTGGCCGTGCCCCACGCGACGGTGCCGTCGGTCGTGCGTCCGGTGTACTCCGAACGGTCGGGGAGGATGCGGAATTCCTTCAACTTGAGCAGGTCGTTGCCCGCCGCAGGTCCCGAGATTCTCATCGGCGTGTTGGCCGTGATCCTGCGCGCGAAGGGCGAGTTGCGCGCCACTTGCCACTTGCCCGCGTTCTTGCGCACTTCCATGACCGAGACGCCGTGGGCCGCCTGGGACTTGCGGATCTTCGGCACCGTGAGAACGGAACCCGGCTTGCCGAGGTCGGCGGCGATGCCCTTCGCCGGGTTGGCCGCTACGTACTCGAGACCCAGATCGGCGTGCAGGATCTCCTCGTGCGTGTACTCGTGGTTCACGCAGAGGATCCCGCGCACGGGATTCACGCCGCTTCCACGCCCCGACTGCGGGTACTGGAAGAAGTGCGAGCCGTCGACGTGCATCCCGAACTGCATGGCCTGTGCCGACGCGTCCTGCGATGCGTCTTCGAGCCAGTTGGGGGCCTTCGGCATGATGGGATCGCCCCAGGCTGCCAGCACCTCGACCTTGTACCCCGCGGGAACTCTCACCTCGTCGACAATCGAGATCGCGGGAGGCACGATCACACTCGGCGGAATGCTCTCGAAACCGATGCCCGGGAAGCCGGGTCCCGCCGGAACGGGTGCCGCCTCGACAGCGCGCACCAGACCGCTCAAGCTCACGCCGCCGAGGCTCGCCAGTACCGACGCACTGACTGCGGTCTTCAGGAAAGTCCGCCGTCCAGGATCGGTTCGACCGATCACGTCGTGGATCGACTCGTTGCCGGAAGGGTTGATGGTCACATCGTTTCTGGGATGGTGAATGCCCTTCATCGATCTGCTCCGCGTAGGCTGTGATGGTCAAGGAAAGCGGGCGTACCGCTCCGGCGCGGCCAGTCCGCGCGAGCGCCCATGTTGGCGGCAGTTTGTTACGTGGCGGTGGCGTTTCGCGGTGCGGCGTGTGGCGTACTTCACCGATCACCCGTACGGCCATCGCCTGCACCATAATGGGAGAGCGCTCTCGTCCATATGGACTGGGGTGCCCGTCTACTCCAACTCCTCACGAAGGCAATGCCATGGCTGCGAAGAAGATCCTGATGCTCACCGGCGACTTTACCGAAGACTATGAAACGATGGTGCCGTTCCAGGCGCTGTCGATGGTTGGACACACGGTGCACGCGGTGTGCCCGGGCAAGAAGGCGGGGCAATCGGTGCGCACCGCCGTGCATGACTTCGAAGGTGACCAGACCTACAGCGAGAAGCCCGGCCACAACTTCACGCTCAACGCCGATTTCGACGCCGTGAAGGCCGACGATTACGATGCACTGGTCATTCCCGGCGGCCGTGCGCCGGAGTATCTGCGTCTCGACCCGAAGGTCATTGCCGTCGTGCAGCACTTCGCCAAGGCGAACAAGCCGATCGCCGCGATCTGCCACGGCGCGCAGTTGTTGGCAGCCGCAGGCGTGCTTTCCGGTCGTGGCTGCAGTGCCTACCCCGCCTGTGCGCCGGAGGTGCGGGCAGCAGGGGGCAAGTTTGCGGACATCGCGGTGGACAAGGCGCACGTCGACGGTAACCTCGTGACCGCGCCGGCCTGGCCGGCGCACCCGGCGTGGTTGGCGCAGTTCCTGCAGGTGCTCGGTACGCGCATTACGCTTTGATCGACCGCGCACAGCGCCGCCCCGAAGACACGCCGGCGGCCCCAGCGTGTGTTGACGAACGTGCAGTACTCGGGCATTGGTGGCGCTGCAGAGCCGCCGAACCTGGAGGGAAGGCGGTCCTCCTCCAGTTCGCCACGCCGTACCCGTGACCGCCACCCCACAATAAGTTCACCGAGGAGATACCCATGCCGACATTCATCAGCCTGGTCAGTTTCACGGACCAGGGTATCCGCGCCGTCAAGGACTCGCCGGATCGCTTCAACGCATTCAAGGCCATGGCCGAGAAGATGGGCGTCACGGTCAAGGGGATCTACTACACGATCGGCACCTGCGACATGGTGACGATCGTGGAGGGACCCGAGGACGTGGTGACCGCCGTGCTGCTGAAGGTAGGCTCGCTCGGCAACGTGCGGTCGCAGACCATGCGCGCCTTCTCCGTCGACGAGATGAGGAACATGCTGGGCAAGGTCGCCTGACCGCAATTCGGCCCGAACGCGCCTGGTGAAGCGGCAAGACGCCGCCGATCCAGGCGCGTTGACCACCGCGACGCACGCTATCGCGACGGCTTCGCCGCAGCCTTGGCGTCGAGCGCCGCCCAGCGCTCGAATTTCTCCGCGAGGGCGTGCTCGATCGACTCGGCACGCTGGCGGTCCGCCCTGAGCGCGTCCGGCGCCTGCTGGTGGTACCCCGGCGCGCACATGGTCTCTGTCAGTGCGTGCTGCTCCGCTTCGAGCGTCTCGATCTCGTGGGGTAGTGCGTCGAGCTCGCGCTGCTCCTTGAAGGTAAGCCCCGGCTTGGCCGTGCGTTCGCGACGACTGTCGACGCGCGCGACAGGCGTGGCGGTCTTCGGCGGCGCCGCTTCGACCGGCGCCGGACGCTGGACGAGCCAGTCGCTGTAGCCGCCTGCGTACTCGCGCCAGACGCCATCGCCTTCCGCCACCAGCGACTGCGTCGCGATGTTGTCGAGGAACGCGCGGTCGTGGCTGACGAGCAGCAGCGTGCCCGGGTAGGCCTGCAGCGTTTCCTCGAGCAGCTCCAGCGATTCGATGTCGAGATCGTTGGTCGGCTCGTCGAGCACCAGCAGGTTGGTGGGCTTCGCGAACAGGCGCGCGAGCAGCAGGCGGTTGCGCTCGCCCCCGGAGAGCGTCGACACCGGCGCCTGCGCGCGCTGCGGTGGGAACAGGAAGTCGCCGAGATAGGACAGCACGTGCCGGCGCTGCCCCGCCGACTCGATCCACTCCGAGCCCGGACTGATCGTTTCGACCAGTGTCTGCGTCTCGTCGAGGACCGCGCGCATCTGGTCGAAGTAGGCGATCTCGAGGTTGGTGCCGAGCCGCACCGTGCCCTCGTCGGGTGCCATCTGC
>Ga0209705_10002009_pt1 | contig 10886 bp, 10 predicted proteins | sample PPLLaktember2015_5_FD_187262 | JGI IMG/M metagenome (GOLD analysis project Ga0209705, IMG submission 187262) | Freshwater sediment microbial communities from Prairie Pothole Lake near Jamestown, North Dakota, USA - PPLs Lake P8 Core (1) Depth... | ecosystem: Environmental > Aquatic > Freshwater... | reverse complement strand
AGGGGGCACTCTGAGAGCACTCAGCAAGTGATCCACCAACTCTTGCAGCACTTCTCCAGGCAGTGGTGGGCTACAATGGATTCGAACCATGACCTTCTGTATCCATGTCAGACGCTCTACCGACCAAGCGTGGACCATTACCCTTTTGAGCGTGGAACCGCCGGTCGTGACCTTCTGACCTGACCTGGTCCAAGGGCGGCTATCCGCCCGTCAAGAGACTCCCGGTGAACGAAGTACGTGGCGATTGGCCGGTCGGGGCTTAGATCCTTGTCAGACGGGAGTCGTTACTTGCCCTCATGTATTGAGTGTGAAGTCATCATATTCATACGTTGACGTGTTGAGCATGGTGACGCAACGTTGACACAGGAGTCGGCAGTTCAGGTCCACACCCATATCCTCAACCGTTGGCTGGCGGGTCTTCGGACTCCGACGGACAGGCTTGGAGACGAAGAGTTCTTGTGTTGACCCGCATAATGTTCCAGATACTGGATGCTGGACTATCAGCAAGTCAATGAAATGGAAAGGCTTGGTAGAGTATCTTGTGCCGGAAATGACGAGGTATACTGTCTGAGCAGAAACCGGGAATTCGGCAGATTATGCGGATCGACCTAACCGCTGTCAGGTTGACGCCTTCGGCGCGCTAGAAGGGGGTAGATAGTGGAAACCATGAAAGCTGTGGTATGTACCAAATATGGTCCTCCAGAAGTGTTAAGCATTGTACAGTACAAGAAGCCAATTCCCAGGGATGATGAAGTCCTAATCAATATCTATGCGACATCAGTAACAAATAGTGATATTTTCATCCGCAGTTCCAAGGTTTCTTTACGGCTTCTGATTCCGTTTCGGATGATGATCGGCGTTAGAAAACCAAGGAAAGAAATCATCGGCGAAGTGCTTTCAGGCGTTGTTAGTGAGGTCGGTTCAAAGATAACGCGCTTTCATGTCGGTGATCACGTCTTTGGATTGACCGGGTTTTCACTCGGAGCCTACGCGGAACATAAATGCATGAAAGAAGTAGATTCAAAGCAAGGTTGCCTGTCCGTAAAACCAAGGAATATCACCTTTGAAGAAGCGACTTCGGCTGCGTATGGTGGACTTCTTGCATTTCAGTCTCTTGAAAAAGCTGATGTCCGGGCAAATGCGAAAGTTCTGATCTACGGTGCATCTGGCACATCTGGAACTATAGCAGTTCAACTGGCAAAATACCTTCAAGCAGATGTAACCGGTGTGTGCGGTCCGAAACATATCAGTTTCGTTGAAGAGCTGGGAGCTGATAAGACGCTCGATTACACCAATGACAATGAGATTGGCAAGCTGGAAGAATATGATCTGGTACTGGACTGTGTTGGCAAAGCGCGCTCTTCGGCGCTCAAAGAAGCATGTAGGATGGCTTTGACAAAGAACGGTAAGTACGTCTCAATCGATGATTCTGCGTTGCTGTTGGACTCTAGCCGACTCGATAGAATTAGAGAGCTAATCGAACTTGGCAAGATCAAGCCAATCAATGACAGATGCTATTCCCTGGACCAAATTGTCGAGGCACATAAATATGTTGAACTTGGACACAAGAAGGGAAATGCTGCAATAACTGTCAACAGACTAGCCTAGCATCAAGTTCGAGCGCGAGAACAACGATAGACCAATCTTGCGGCTCAACTTGGCGTCAGACGGGTCAAGATCGTCCGGTTATGGACTTGCGAGGACGTATTCCCACGTGTACCGGGCGAACTGGGCCATCATATCCCCCACATTCAGGTTGGATTTGAAGCGGAACTAAGTTGTCCTGCCTTCGATATTGAAGCGGGTGAATGTTCTCCAGGTATCCCACATTGAAAGACGGAAGGTGATGGTTGGCCCAAGATCGTTCGCCTGGAGGGTCAGCGATCTTTCGTCCCGCCAAGCTTTCTTGAGAGGTAACGACATCTCAGTGGGTAACTCGATCTTCCCTGCAATAGACTGCGGATTGTCGTCGGGGCATCGCCACCTGCTAATAGAGTAGTTGACCTGGGCAATAATCTTCCCCTCTTGGAATACCTCTCCCGTGCCACTCTTCTTATGCGGGTGCATTCCCATCCAACGATTCACAGCTATTTCTGCCATGATATACCACATAGTCACCGGTTCCACAATAGTGCGAGAACCCACTGCAAGGCCTCTGCCAACTCTTGCGTCACCGTTGCGTCACAGCTGCAAATCTTCACAGTTCTTGATGGTGACCACGGAAACGTCTTGGCTGGTCACGGTGGTGCTGCCATGGTTCAGATGGTGAGCCTACTGACTGTTGACACAATCCATCCTCTCTGATAAACAAAGCCAATGCGCGAAATGAATTCTAGGCTGGGGTGAATGCATGGAGAAGAGACTGTTTACACCAAGAGTCAAGCAAGCGATATTCATATGGATCGTGATTGCCATCTGTTATATCACCGTTTGGCTGATTCCGGCATTGACGAAGTATTCTGGACAAGGCGAAGGCTCTGCGGAAGCCCTCGCCATCCTCCGCGATGGAGCACAGTTCAAATGGTATGTCATCCCGCTGCTTCTTGTCGTATTGAATTTCTACGTTGATGAAGCTCGCAGGAAGAATTGGTCGGTCATACTGGCGGGTCTGGCTTTCTTTCTGATGGACGCGTTCAATGAGATATGGAACGGACTTTTTTTCACGGGAACCGGCAAGTACGCCGGTGTGTGGATGTGCTCTTTCCCCACTGCCTACGAATCCCTCATAGGCTGGAACATAGAAATAATGTTCATGTTCCTCATACTGGGTCTTGCCAGCACCAAACTGCTTCCCAAAGACAAGGATGCCAAGGTCTTCGGGATCATCAACAACCGTCACTTCTTCGCGATTGTTTTCGCATGGATCTGCGTCATAGTTGAAATCATCCTGAATAGCATCGGCGCCCTGAAATGGAACTATTGGTGGTGGAATGCTAGCTTCCCTTGGCTCATCTTCGTGCTGGGGTATCTCCCCTTCTTCATGATCGCTTATCTCGTGTATGATCTGCCAAAGCTCAAGCACCAGATTCTGGTGGTCAGTATAATGGCGGCGCTGGTACTGGTCTCGTTTCTGGTATTCATCCCGTTGAAATGGATTTGAACAAACACGGTGTGCGCTCGATAGCCAACTCCTGGGCCGTGTTATCATTTTCCCCACCTTCTGCCATGCCATGGCAACGCACCCAAGGATTCATGACCATCGCTCGCGTCAAGCGGGCCGCCGATGGTTCGAGTCCATTCTCACGCTCAGGCTCACTTGCCTCTTGAGCGAACCCAATCAGTCCATTCTGTCTTCCTTTGGCCGGGTGCCGACCAGCATTCACACGTCAATGAAGTATCATGCATGTGGCCGTGGCGTGAGCGTAGATCGTGCCATCTTTATCTCTGAGTGTTCCCTCCGAGACTCCAAGAGACTTTGAAACGTAAATGACCTTCCCCTCACCTATGAGAGGGGTATTCTTGGGGACAGCCTTGAGCATCTTGACACTCAGATCAACGGTTGCATATCCCACTCCTGGTTCGAGAACTGTGTGAACTGCACAACCTGTCACAGAGTCCATTACTGTTGCCGCGAAGCCACCGTGTACACCACCCAGTGGATTTAGGTGACGATCATCCGCTGTAGCCTCAAAGACTATTCTTCCGGGTTCTGCGCTGATGCCCTTCATAGGAATCGTCTTGGCTATCGAAGGAGGAGGGATTCTCCCATCTATCATTGCCCTCATAATTTCAAGGCCTGACATTGTTTCTATCGACGCCATAGCCCCCCTAGTTCTCCTCGTTCGCTTGAGGCAGGTACCACGCAATGACAAGGCTAGTAGGATAGCCTGGTTTCCAGATCTTTCATAATTGCGGGGATGCCCTTGATCATATTGTCGACTACCTCTTTAGCACCCAAGATGCTGTTGATCATGCCGGCATCTTCTCCACAGGGGACTTCGCTTTCAGTTGTATCGCCCAAAACCAATCCCTGGTACATCAATTGGCTGTTTACTAGTTCCAGTGCCTCTCCGATTCTGCCGGCTTCGCGCATCTGCAGGAACTTGGCGGTGAAGTTGTTCTTCAGATCCCGCCCATCCACCATCCCTTTGTTGACGCATACCGTGCCTGTATCATCGGACTTGAGCACGGCCTCCTTCACTTTGGGATGCGCATCGCACTCGACTGTGGCCAGGAACCTGGTCCCGACATATACCCCGGCTGCGCCCAGTGCTAGCGCTGCCACTATACCCCTCGCATCGGCAATCCCACCGGCTGCGATGACCGGTATTCTGACGACATCCGCCGCCATAGGAACCAGTACGAATGTAGTAAGCCCCGTCGTAGCTTTGTGGCCGCCGCCTTCGTATCCCTCACAGATTACGCCATCCACTCCCACCTCTTCAGCTTTCTGGGCATGTTTGGCAGTGGAGACCGCGTGCAGCACCCTCACCCCTGCGCTCTTGAATCTCTGAGTATAGACATCTGGGCCTCCTACCGAAGTAATTGCCACCGGTATGCCTTCTTCCAGCGCCACTTCCACGCATCTCTTTGAGAAGGCACGTCCTCCTTCATCTTCCTGCCCTTTGAAACCTATGGGAAAATTCACGGCAAAGGGTGCTTGGGTGATGCCTTTGACCTTCCTTATCTGCAGGCGCAATCTCTCAGCCGTCTCTTCAACATTGGTGGTTATTGTCTTGGCTCCGGCGTTGGGACCTATTGTGCCCAGCCCACCTGCATTGGATACAGCCGCTGCAAGTTCCGCACCGCTAATCCAGTTCATGGGCGCCTGTATGATGGGATAACGGATACCGAGGAGACTGCACAGTCTTTTGTTCTTCATGTTTCTCCCTTCCGCCGAGACCCCATGGTTTTCGTGAATGAGCTAGATTCTAGGATGATAGCACGCCGATAAATGGAGGCTGTCAATCTCAGTCCTGGATCGATACGGCTAGTGGACGGACAGCGCGAAAAGACACCTCTCGGCCAGGTCATGGAGGGCTTTGAATTCAGGAAGATAGGGATTCATAGCCTCTGACGAACCGGTGTCAATGTGGCAGCGTGGGCCTTCAGCCCCCAAGGTCAGAGTCCATTGAAGCTGGCTTGGGTTGGGAGGCGATGGATGGCTTGAGTTCTACAAGGCAGGGGGTGAGCGCATGGTGTCACACCCGCTGTGGATGACGTGCCTGTCTTGCGCAGCTCGGGGCTCGGGGGTATGATGCGGGTCATCAACGCGGGTGTGTCTGGTGGATTCTGCCCGGTTCACATGTTCACCCGACAATACAAGGTCGAGGAAAGCACCAGCTTTACAGAGGAGACCCCATGAATCACGTGGAAGGCAGTTTCAAGGGCGTGCGGAACACCAAAATCTATTATCAAGGTTGGCTTCCCGAGGGGGACCCAAGAGCTGTGCTGATCGTCGTTCACGGGCTGGGTGAGCATTGCGGGCGCTACATGAATGTGGTCAACCACCTCGTCCCGCTGGGCCATGCCTTGTATGGGCTTGACCATATTGGCCATGGCAAGTCTGAGGGTACGCGGGAACTCGTTGAGCGTTTCGAGGATTACACCAACACGTTGACGATCTACTGCAACATGGTCAAAGGCTGGCAGACGGGCAAGCCCATCTTCCTGCTCGGCCACAGCATGGGCGGACTGATTGCGTCATACTACCTACTCGACCATCAGGCCAGTTTCAGAGGCGGCATCCTCTCAGCCCCATTCGTCAAAGTCAGCGATAGCATCTCACAGGCGACCATCACCATAGGCAAGATCCTGTCCGTAGTTACGCCAAGGGCGGGGCTGGTGACACTGGATGTTGGCGGCATCTCGCGCGATCCAGAAGTGGTGACAGCCTACGTCAACGACCCGCTGGTCTTCCACGGCAAGACCCCTGTGCGGTTGGGAGCGGAGTTGTTGAAGGCTATGCTGAGGGTCAGAGCAGAGGCGCACAGGATTACTCTGCCACTCCTTATCTTACAGGGCGGTGAAGACAGACTTATCGACCCTGCCTGTGGCCAGTTACTCTATGACAAGGTCGGATCCAAAGACAAGACCATCAAACTCTACGAAGGACTGTATCACGAGGTGTTCAACGAGCCGGAACGCGCCCGTGTGCTCAAAGATGTGGAGACCTGGCTCGCGGCTCACGTCTAACGAAGCACGCTGATGATGCAAAATCAAGAAGGGAAATCCATCTCTTTCAATTCATAGCTTCCGCTACTTCTGTGAATATGACTCCCAATGCAAAAGCACCTGCATCCGGGTAGCCAATACTTCTGTCTCCTACCATAGCTGCTCTTCCCATACGTGCTGCAAAACTCTCCGTTGCCTTCGCTCCCTTTACAGCTGCTTCTGCCGATCTTTGAAGAGCGGTTTTGGCGTCATCTCCATTTCTTGCACTGGTCTTCAATGATTCTACAGCGGGGACTAGCGCATCGATGAGGGTTTTGTCACCGACCACTGCGCCACGACCGAAACTCCTTTCGCCGGTTAATTGAATTCCTTTTACGGCAGCCTCCATCAATTCGGAAAACTCAAGAATGGTCAGTCTTGTTTTGTCGCCTGCGTATCTTCCAGCCGCCCTAAAGGCCGAACCCCATATAGGACCGGAGGCTCCACCGCAGTGCTCCATTATTACCATTGAGCATGCATCCAGGAGACTGCCGATGTTGTCGGACTTTGCCAGAATCTCTTTCCACTCTGACTTCAACCTCTTGAACCCTTTCGCCAGACTCATGCCAAAATCACCATCACCGGCATGGGCGTCCAACTCACAGAATCTCACTTCATTGCGAATAATGCACTTGCTCATCTGATCGACCATGTAGATTAGATTGTTCAAACTGATTTCATGCTTGCCAAGCATAGAGAAAGACCTATCTGTCTCGGTATCGCAGGTGTCAGCATTCAGAATTGGCATTGAAGATTCTTCTTCAATGAAGACCTCCGGCACGTCTCCGCCTATCTTCAATGCTGGGGTATCACATGTATCTGACAGCAGGTCCGCCAACTCATTGTCCAGCTTCAATACAGATACGGACGCTCCAGCCATATCGATACTGGTCATGTAATTCCCCACCAAAGTCCTACGTATAGAGATCTTCCTCTTGAACAGCTCTCTGCTGACCGCATTACTGAGCAAATACAGCTCCTGCAAGGGCGTGGCACCAAAGCCATTGATCAGCAATGCGACAGCATTATGAGTCCTATCCAGATCAAGTTCATCTATCAATGAGGAAACCATTAGCTTGGCAAGCTCGCTGGCAGTTGCTACTCTTCTTCGTTGAATACCTGGTTCGCCATGAATGCCGACTCCATATTCCATCTCATCTTCTGCAATCTCAAAAGTGGGAGTCCCTTTTGCCGGCACGGTGCAGGAAGTCAAGGCAAATCCGATACTCTTGACATTCCTGATGGTCTTCTCTGCAACAGCTTTCACTTCCGGCAATGAGAATCCTCGTTCTGCCGCCGCCCCAGCGATTTTATGAACAAATACCGTACCCGCAACCCCGCGCCTGCCGCTAGTATAGAGGCTGTCCTTCACGGCAATATCGTCGTCAACTTTCACGTAGTCTACGACTAGGCCATCTTCCTGGGCCAAATATGCCGCGTTTCTGAAATTCATCATATCTCCGCTGTAGTTCTTGATTATCAGCAACGTCCCCACAGGACTGGCCGTCTCCCTAATCGCCTGGTAAACCTGGATTTGAGATGGGGATGCAAATACATCTCCGCAGACTGCAGCATCCAGCATTCCTTTGCCTACATACCCGGCATGGGCCGGTTCGTGGCCGCTTCCTCCACCGCTGATCAGAGTGACCTTGCGCATGTCAATATGTCTCTTCTTGATTACCTTGTACTTTTCCAGCAGCTCCAATTCTGGATGAGCCAGCACGATCCCGTTACACATCTCTCGAACGACGCTTTCTGTAGAATTGATGATCTTTTTCACTTGGATACCCCCAGATTGTCTGTAGATCCTAGGCCGATCATTTGGATGCGTATCTTCTGCCGATTGCGTCCGCAACCTTGATTGCAGCCGCAACTGATTCGACAGTCACGGGAAATGGCATTGCGTGCACCGACTCTTCGGGGATACACGCTTTCTTGGCTACCTCGTAGAGCTGATCACTGGAAATCCTTGGTACACCGATATCTGCGAGACATACAGGCAATCCAACTTTCAGGCAAAAACCGAATACTTCCTCTAGTTCTTCAGTGGGCGAGTTCTCCAATACAAGTTGTGCCAGTGTGCCAAATGCGACTTTTTCACCGTGATAGTACTTGTGGGTTCCTTCCAGAATGGTCAGCCCATCATGAATCGCGTGCGCTGCTGCCAGACCACCACTCTCAAAACCGAGCCCAGACAATAGGATGTTTGCTTCGATAATGTTCTCCAGTGCACTGGTTACCACCTTCTGGTCACATGATTCTTTGGCCTTGACGCCATCTTTCAGCAGTGTTTGATAGCACAAAGTTGCCAGGGCAAATGCCGCATTTGTTCCTCTAGCTTCACCACAATAGCCTTCACGATACCCACAAGGCAGGCCGGCATTGACTTTGGAAGAAGACCGAACATTGGCTCGAGCTTCGAAAAACGTAGATAGGGCATCCCCCATGCCGGATACCAAGAATCTGGTTGGAGCCTGCGCTATTGCCGTTGTGTCAACCAGGACAATACTGGGATTCTGTTTGAAGTACGCATAGTCATCAAAAGAACCATCTGGCGTGTATAGCACTGCAGAGTGACTAGTAGGTGCGTCAGTTGCAGCTATGGTAGGGACAATGATCAGAGCACTACCTTTAGCAACACATTTGGCAGTATCAATGGCTTTCCCACCACCTAGACCGATGACGCAATCACATTTGAACTTCTGCGCAATCGTCTCAAGCCTAGCAACCTCCTGACGAGAACATTCCCCCCCAAATGCGCTCTCTACAAATCGTACGTCGAATCTCCTCGCTGTCGCATCGAGTTTTCCCTTTTGGCGGTTTACATCATCTGGGTGCGCAATTAGCAGTGCAGATGTACCAAAGCCTTTGACAAAGTAGCCCAGATTCAGAATCTCATTTTCTCCTTGGACGTACTTAGACGGACAAATGAATGCCTTTCTCATTGAAAACCTCCAAGTAGTAGATATCCTGATTGTGTTTCTATGGCCTGCCCTCAGCAGTTATACCACCTATTAAGTTACGGTTGCCAGCTTCTGGACCTGAAACCAGAATGCTCGCAACTACAACTCCGCAAGTGGTACCATTTCTGGGGACAGGGCAGCAATGTCACACTAGATGACGCGATGGGCCAGTGCTGTGGGGCGTGACAAGTTGCCCATGACATCACACTAAGAGCTTTGGGAGGCAGCATGGTGAGAAGTCAGCCAAAAGTGAAGCTCGGCAAACTATCACACATAGGCATCGTGGTAAGAGACATGGATAGAGCAGTGGAGTATTACACCTCGGTCTTTGGCCTGGGGCCTTTCACGACGCAGGTCTACGACCTGACGTCATTCATATACAGAGGCAAGACGGCCAGCGCCCGGGTAAAGGCAGCGATTGCATATTCAGGATCGGTTTTCATTGAACTGGTCCAGGTGCTCGAGGGTGAGACCGTACACACGGAGTTCCTCAGGGAAAAGGGAGAGGGAATGCAGCACGTGGCGTTTCTGGTTAGGAACCTTGATGAGACGCTCAGCGAACTCGCCAAGCGTGGCATCGAGCCCGCGATGCAGCTGCCGCGCATGCTCATAGACACTCCAGCCACATCGGGCGAGGCTCATGTTGGTGCTGCCAAGAGGCGCCAGATGGAGCTGACAGAGGTCTATCTGGACAGCGACAAGGTCGGTGGCACCATGATCCAACTCATGGAGTTCAAGGAACTCCCACGCAGCTAGGTTTATTGTGGCCCTTCCTCTAAGAGTCGCTAATAGGCAGCTGCATCGGGGTCACAGAAGGCTGATGAGGCACGCGGAGAGTCTCTTACGACCAGCCCCAAGCGTCGCGGACGAAGGGATTGGATTCGTCGCGCCCAGATAGACCCGCAACAGAACCATGCATCGAAAGGAGGATGACAGATGAGTTCTATGTTCTCACTTGAAGGCAAGGTAGCCATAGTAACGGGCGCCAGTCGTTGGACAGGAAAGGTGATTGCATTGGAGATGGCCAAGGCCGGCGTCGACCTGATCATTTCCGCGCGAACCCCCAAGCCACTGGAGGCAGCTGCGGTGGAGGTCCGCAACCTCGGCAGACGATGCATCGCCGTACCTACCGATGTGGGAGATTCGGTACAGGTTGATAATCTGGTCAAGAGGGCCATAGAGGAGTACGGACGCATTGACATCTTGGTCAGCAACGCCGGAACGCCCTTGGGCGGGAGCGTTTCCACCCTTGAGCTCAAAGAGGAAGTCTGGGACTCCGACATACGGCTGAATCTGAAGGGCCATTTCTTGTGCAGCAAGGCGGTTGCTCCAGTAATGATCAAGCAGGGAGGGGGTAACATCGTTGCCATTGCGTCAACTGCGGGACTTCGTGTCAGCCCGGACAGCGCTGGCTACAGTGCTGCCAAGGCTGGGCTAATGCATCTTGTGAGGAAACTCGCGGTGGAATGGGCGAAATACAACATTCGCGTGAATGCCGTGGCTCCGGGATTCATTGCCATCCCCATATTCCCCGGTTACCTGGATCGGATGCCTGACCTGAAGGCAATCTACGAGAGAATCCCTCTAACAGGTGGGGTGAAGATGGAACACATAGCAGCAGCAGCAATGTACCTTGCCTCTGATGCCGCCGGTTCTGCCACCGGAGTCACGATCCCCCTCGACGGAGGAATGACTATCAAGCTCTGATCGGGGTCATGCAGGTCTTGCTCGCCCTCATGACAAGGGTTACTCTGGCGCTCGGCGAGGTCT
>Ga0209705_10002008_pt1 | contig 10889 bp, 12 predicted proteins | sample PPLLaktember2015_5_FD_187262 | JGI IMG/M metagenome (GOLD analysis project Ga0209705, IMG submission 187262) | Freshwater sediment microbial communities from Prairie Pothole Lake near Jamestown, North Dakota, USA - PPLs Lake P8 Core (1) Depth... | ecosystem: Environmental > Aquatic > Freshwater... | reverse complement strand
TCGACATAGAGGATCTTGCTTAAGGCGGGGGCGGGCATGCGGTTCCTTTGATGCAAGCGCTTGCTTGTATTCTAGGAATATCGGCGGGATTTTGTTGCGCTTGAGCGCTGTTACTTCTTGGCGGTGATATTGGCTTGAGCTGCGCCCACGGCAAACGTCAACTCCACTGCGCTGCCGACCGCAAGCGCCGCGCTGTCGCGCACGATACACCCTTGCGCATCGCGGGTAATGCTATAACCACGCTGCAGTATCGATTGCGGGTTGAGGTGCAGCAGGTTGGCGCTGAGCCGTGCTTGTTCCTGGTGCGCCTGAACCAAGCGGTTTTTCATGGCGAGCGCGAACCGCGTGGCGAGGTGCTCGCAGCGTTGCGCTGGCGAGGCCAGATCGGGCTGCGCATTGGCGAGGCGTTCGCTGAGTTGCTTGACGCCCCAGCCTTGGGTGTCCAGGCCATGCCGCGCCGCGCGTTGCAAACGCTGGCACAGATGCGCGAGTTGTTGGCGCTGGTGCTGGAGGCGCTGGCCGGGGTGGGCCAAGCGTTTGGTCAAATGATCCAGGAGTTGCATCCGCGTTTCCAGGCTGCGCGTGATGTGGTGCGCCATGCGCTGCTGCAAGACTTGCAGGCGCTGTGCCAGATCGGCGCGATTCGGGCTGGCGAGTTCGGCCGCCGCGGTGGGCGTCGGCGCGCGCTGGTCGGCGGCGAAGTCGGCCATGGTGAAATCGGTTTCGTGGCCGACGCCGCAGACGATGGGAATGCGGCTGGCGACGATGGCGCGCGCCACCGCTTCTTCGTTGAATTCCCACAGGTCTTCGATGCTGCCGCCGCCGCGGCACAGAATCAGCACATCGCATTCCTGGCGTTGGTTCGCCACCGCAATGGCCTGCACGATTTGCAGGTGGGCGCCCTTGCCTTGCACCGGGGTCGGGTAGAGCACGATGGGCAGCGCCGGCATGCGCCGGTGCAAGGTGCTCAGTACATCGCGCAGTGCGGCGGCTTGTGGCGAGGTGATGATGCCGATTTGTTGCGGGAAGGCGGGCAGGGCGCGCTTGCGTGCCGGGTCGAACAAGCCTTCCGCTTCGAGTTTCGCCTTCAGCTTGGCGAAGGCTTCGTATAGGACGCCCAAGCCGCCCGGGCGCATGCTTTCCACATTCAACTGAAAATCGCCGCGCGGCTCGTACAGCGAAACCAATACGCGCGCCTCGACCTGCATGCCTGCCTTGGGCGCGAAGTCCAGATACTGATTGCGATGGCGGAACATCACGCAGCGCACTTGCGCCTTCTCATCCTTCAAGGAAAAGTACCAGTGACCGGAAGCGTGCTGGGTGAGATTGGAGATTTCGCCGCTGACCCAAAGCGGCGCAAATGAATTTTCGAGCAGGGCGCGGGCACGGCGATTTAGCTCTGAAATCGATATCGCCTGTTCTGCCAACCTATTAAACAAGGGGTTTGTCATGGCACGATTGTAGCAGCTATCCACAATTCCCGAGAAATTTAGCTGTTTTTGTGTCCGGGGTTTTAAAATTTGATGTCAAAAATATTAACCTGTTGATTTTAATCACAAATGAATCAGGATAAAACTTGAGCGAAATATAAAATTCATTTGGAACGGTCAACTTAAGCCCGATTTTGACAGTTTGTTCACAGGTTTATCCACAGCATATGTGGGCAAAACAAAAAAATCCTTATGGCTCATGGAGTTTAGGGGATAAAAAATAATATTTTTTGTTTATCTTATTGTAATTAAAGCTAAATGTTGTTAGAGACAAGAGAATGCATGGTGCCGCAAGACAAATATCAAAGATTTAATCTTGAATTCACTTGTGTTATGACGAATCATTAGTACAATGACATTGATGCGGCGTTTCTGTTCGAGGTTGGCGGGAATGTCGCATGCTTCATGTATCCCCTTTTTGTTCTGCTCCGTTTTGCCCCGATCAGCCATCCGATTGGGGCATTTTTTTGCGTGTTGTTTCGGTGTCCCACGCGGTTCCCTTGCTGAAAAGCGCGATGCAAGCTAAAGTGACGCAGCATTTTTTAGGAGAAGCTGCGTGCTGAGTATTATTGAAAAAGCGGGCTGGTCCATCTGGCCCTTGATCTTCGCATCCATCCTCGCTTTGGCCATTATCGGCGAACGTTTTTGGTCCCTTCGCGCGCAACTCGTCACCCCCAAGGGCCTATTGCAAGGCTTGTTGCAAGAGCTGCAAAGCAAGGGCATCGCGCCGGAGATGCTCAATCGTCTGGCACAAAACTCCTCTTTGGGCCGCATTTTCAGCGCCGCCTTGCGCAATGCCAACAGCTCGCGCGAAATCATGAAGGAAGCCATCGAGGAAGAAGGTCGCGCCGTGGCGCACGAGTTGGAGCGCTTCTTGACCACGCTCGGCACCATCGCAACCGCCGGGCCCTTGTGGGGCTTGTTCGGCAGCGTGCTGGGGATGGTGGAATTGTTCGGCGCCTTGCGGCCCACCGGCGGCAATCCCGCGGAACTGGCGCATGGCATCTCGATCGTCTTGTACAACACTGCCCTGGGCTTGATGGTGGGCATTATCGCGTTGATTTTTTATCGCTTCTTCCGCGCCAAGGTGGATAGCCTGGTGATCGACATGGAGCAGCAGGCGGTCAAGCTGGTCGAAGTGTTGCACGGCGAACGTAAATAACATGGATTTTCGACGCGGCAGGCAGCGCGAAGAGCCGGAGATCAATCTGATCCCGATGATCGACGTGCTGATCGTGATCCTGATTTTCCTGATGGTGACCACTACCTTCTCGCAGTTTGCCGAGCTGCAAATCAACCTGCCCACGGCCCAGGCCGAGAAGCCGGAAGAAAAGCCGGTGGCGGTGAATGTGGCGGTGGATGCGGGCGGACGCTATGTGGTGAACGGCAAGCCCTTCGTCGGCCAGAATGTGGACGGCTTGGCCTTGGAATTGAAGCGCGCCGCCGGCGATGCCGCCAAGGAACCGAGCGTGATCATCAGCGCCGACGCCAGCGCCACGCACCAGGCGGTGGTCAACGTGATGGAAGCCGCACGCCAGGCCGGATTGTCCCGCATTACTTTCGCTACCCAAGCGCAAAGCCCGAAATAGCGCACGCCGGTGCGCGTCTACGCTCAGCGAACCTCGACACGCTCATGAGAAACTGGCTCGAACGACAGTGGTATCGTTGGTCGATCTGGCACCTATTTTTATTGCCGCTGTCGCTGCTATTCTGGCTGGTGTCCGCGCTGCGGCGCGCGCTGTATCGCGCCGGCTGGAAGCGCAGCATCAAGCTGCCGTGTCCGGTGATCGTAGTCGGCAATATCTCGGTCGGCGGCACCGGCAAGACGCCCTTGGTGATCGCCCTGGTGGCCTTGTTGAAAGCGGCGGGCTTTAAGCCGGGCGTGATCAGTCGCGGTTATCAAGGCCAGGCAACCTTGCCGCGCCCGGTGAGCGCAGACAGCGAGCCGCGCGAGGTCGGCGATGAGCCGGTGCTGCTGGCGCACAAGGCGGGCTGCCCGGTGTGGGTCGGACAGAACCGCGTGGAAGTCGGCCAGGCCTTGTTGGGACGGCACCCGGAAGTGAACGTGATCGTGTGCGACGACGGTTTGCAGCATTACCGCCTGGCGCGCGATGTGGAAGTGGTGGTAATCGACGCGCTGCGCTGGTTCGGCAACGGCCAGCTGCTGCCCGCCGGGCCCTTGCGCGAACCGGTGCGGCGCATGCGCAGCGCCGATCTGGTGGTGATCAACGGCTGGCTGCCCGGCGCGCCCTTGCAGCGGCGCGAATTCACCATGCAACTGACCGGCAATCTCCTTTACAATTTGCGCAATCCCGAACTCAAGGCGCAGCCGGAAGTCTTCGCCGGACAGGTGGTGCATGCGGTGGCGGGCATCGGGCATCCGCAGCGTTTTTTTACGCAGTTGAAAAAACTGGGTCTGCGCGTGATCGAGCATGCCTTTCCCGATCATCATCCCTACGTGCCGCAGGACTTGCCCTGGCATGAATCGGAGGCGATCGTGATGACGGAAAAGGATGCGGTCAAATGCGTGGATTTCGTCGGCGACAATGTGTGGGTGCTGCCGGTGCAAGCACAGCTCGACCCCGGCATCGGCCGCACCATACTGGAAAAACTGAGGAACTTACATGGACGCGAAACTGCTTGAGATTTTAGTCTGCCCCTTGTGCAAAGGCCCTTTGGTGTATCACAAGGAGCAGCAGGAACTGATCTGCAAACCGGACCGCCTGGCCTATCCGATCCGCGACGACATTCCGGTGATGCTGGAAGACGAGGCGCGCAAGTTGCCGGCGGAAGAGGAAGTTTGATTGCAGGCGTCAGGCGTCAGGCATCGGGCGTCAGGAAAATCGCGGGCCTCGCCCGCACAATCCCTGACGCCTGGCCCCTGACGCCCGACGCCTCATACACCAGAGCCTAACCCCAGATGAAATTCAAGGTAGTCATTCCCGCCCGCTTCGCATCCACGCGTCTGCCCGGCAAACCCTTGGCCGATATCCACGGCAAGCCGATGGTGCTGCGCGTGGTGGAGTTGGCCTTGCGCTCCGGGGCAGAGGAGGTGTGGGTCGCAACCGATCATGCGCAGGTGGCGGAGGCCGTCAGCGCCGCCGGCCACAATGTCTTGATGACCGCGCCGGAGCATGCCTCCGGCACCGAGCGCTTGGCCGAGGTGGTGCAGCAACTCCATTGGGCGGACGATACCATCGTGGTGAATGTGCAAGGCGATGAGCCTTTGCTCGATCCGCGTTTGATTGTCGATGTGGCCACCAGTTTGGCCAACCACGCCAGCGCCGATATCGCGACCGCCTGCCATGCGGTGCACGATATGGCGAGCCTGTTCAGTCAACATGTGGTGAAGGTGGTGCTGGATCGCATGGGCTATGCCTTGTATTTTTCGCGCGCGCCGATTCCCTATGCGCGCGACGCCTTTCGCGATGCGCCCAATCGCCTGCCGGCCGATCTACCGGTATATCGGCATATTGGGATATACGCGTACCGCGCGCATTTCCTGAAAACCTATCAGCAGTTGACGCCGGCCGCGATCGAGCAATTCGAGGCGCTGGAGCAATTGCGCGCGCTGTGGCATGGCCACAGGATCGCCGTCGCGGTGACCGATTTGGCGCCGCCCGCCGGTGTCGATACGCCGGAAGATTTGCAAAAAGTCAGGGCCTTATTCCAGGCCTAACGGTCATGGCCAAAGCCATGATTGATGTGTACGCCATGACCGTTTCCCCTCTCTCCTAGCGCTCTCCCGCAAGCGGGAGAGAGGGACGCAGGCTCGCTGCGCGAGTACGCATTAAACCCTGCTTATGCGGGGATAAAAAACATTTAGTCCGCATTCAGACGCCTCGGCTTTTCCCTTAGTCGAACAGTGGTAAGATGTTGCGCTTTCTTGTAAGCAAAATCTCAGATCGAGTGGAGGCATTATGAAATTGATTCTTCTGGGCGCGCCCGGCGCCGGTAAAGGTACGCAAGCCAATTACATCAAGGATAAGTACAACATTCCGCAAATTTCCACCGGCGACATGCTGCGCGCCGCGGTGAAGGCCGGCACCCCCCTGGGCATCGAAGCCAAGAAAATCATGGATGCGGGCGGCCTGGTTTCCGACGACATCATCATGGGCCTGATCAAGGAGCGCCTGACCCAGCCGGATTGCGCCAACGGCTATTTGTTCGATGGTTTCCCGCGCACCATTCCGCAAGCCGAAGCCATGAAGAATCTCGGCATCAATGTCGACTACGTGGTGGAAGTGGATGTGCCCGACGCCGAAATCGTCAAGCGCATGAGCGGTCGCCGCGTGCACGTGGCTTCCGGCCGCACCTATCATGTGGTGTTCAATCCGCCCAAGGTGGTCGGCAAGGACGATGCCACCGGCGAGGACCTGATCCAGCGCGCCGACGATACCGAAGAGACCGTGCTCAAGCGTCTTGAGGTCTACCACTCCCAGACCAAACCGCTGGTCAATTTTTACAACCAGTGGGCCAGCAGCGGCGCCGCCGGCGCACCCAAGTACGTGAAGGTGGCCGGCGTCGGATCCGTTGATGGCATTCGCGACCAGATTTTCGCGGCGCTTGGTTAATCTGGCTGTAGGGGCGAGGCATGCCTCGCCCGTTCCGCAACTATGAGCAACATTCCCGATTTCACCGAGACCGAGCGCCACGTGGTGGAAACCACGCTCCAGGAACGTTTCGGCCATGCGGTCGAAGTGCTGGCGGCCGATGCCGAGATCCGCATGTATGTCGGCGATCGCGAACTGACGGAAGTGCCGGTGCTGTTCTGGAAAGAACGCGGCTGCCAGTTCGTGATTTTCAAGGTGGCGGATAACCGTTATCGCAACCAGTTTTTCTATTCGGTGAAAGACCAGTTCGGCACGGGACGCGAGGAATACGATGATATCGGCGATTGCGTATTGACCCTGCTGCGGGTGCAGGCGGATCACGAGTCGATGCGCGATCAGCCCTAGATCAACTATTGAGAACAGGAGAAAACAAATGGCCAAGATGAATGCTTTTTATGCGCAATCCGGCGGCGTGACCGCCGTGATCAACGCTTCCGCCTGCGGCGTGATCGAAACCGCGCGCAAGCACAAGGACAAGATCGGCAAGGTGTACGCCGGCCGCAACGGCATCATCGGCGCGCTCACCGAAGAACTGATCGACACCAGCAAGGAATCCGCCAAGGCGATTGCCGCCCTGCGCCACACGCCTTCCGGCGCCTTCGGTTCCTGCCGCTACAAACTCAAGAGCCTGGAACAGAACAAGCGCGAATACGAGCGCCTGATCGAAGTGTTCAAGGCGCACAACATCGGCTACTTCTTCTACAACGGTGGCGGCGATTCCGCCGACACCTGCTGGAAAGTGTCGCAGTTGTCCGAGGCCATGGACTATCCGCTGCAAGCGATCCACGTGCCGAAAACCGTCGACAACGATTTGCCGATTACCGATTGCTGCCCCGGCTTCGGCTCGGTCGCCAAGTACATCGCCATCTCCACGCGCGAGGCCAGCTACGACGTGGCCTCGATGTGCAAGACCTCGACCAAGGTGTTCGTGGTCGAAGTCATGGGCCGCCACGCCGGCTGGATCGCCGCGGCCGGCGGCATGGCGGCGGATAACGAGAACAATATTCCGCTGGTGATCCTGTTCCCGGAAATCGAATTCAACCAGGACAAGTTCCTCGCCAACGTCAAGCAGAAGGTCGAGAAGTACGGCTACTGCACCGTGGTGGTGTCGGAAGGCACGCACTATCCGGACGGCAAGTTCCTGGCCGAGGCCGGCACGCGCGATTCCTTCGGTCACGCGCAATTGGGCGGCGCCGCGCCGGTGGTGGCGGGCATGATCAAGGACAAGCTCGGCTACAAATATCACTGGGCGGTGGCGGATTACCTGCAACGCGCCGCGCGCCACATCGCTTCCAAGTCCGACGTCGAGCAAGCCTACGCCTTGGGCAAGGCTGCGGTGGATCTGGCCTTGAAGGGCAAGAACTCGGTCATGCCGACCATCGTGCGCGTGTCCGACAAGCCCTACAAATGGAAGATCGGCGTGGCGGAACTGAAAGACGTGGCGAACAAGGAAAAGATGATGCCGCGCAATTTCATCACGCCGGACGGCTTCGGCATTACGCAAAAATGCCGCAGCTATCTCACCGGCCTGATCAAGGGCGAGGACTATCCGCCCTACAAGGACGGCATGCCGGTGTATGTGCGCCTGAAAAATGTCGCCGTGCCGAAGAAGCTCAAGGGCACGTTCAAGCTTTAAGGGCGAAACGGGCGCGTTGCGATGACCTTGGAACGCGCCCGCGAGCTGCTGCTGATCCAGGCTGGGTTCGGCAGTTTTTACAACGGCAATTCGGCCAAGTTGATTTTGTCCGAAGTGCAAAAAGAGCATGGCCAGGCCGCGGTCGATCAGTTGATCCGCGCGTGTGGCTTGCAACAAGTGTTCGGCTTCGAACCGGGCACGCGTTTTGAGAAGGGTATTGCAATCACCCAGTACAAGAAGTAAGACAACACGGCCAGCCATAACGGCCAATAGCATTTAGCTGTATATAACATTCATGGAGGAGCTATGTCTGACGGACTGATGTTGGCGCTGGGATGCGCCGTTTTGGCAATTTTGTATGGCATCGTATCCACGCGCTGGATACTGTCCAAACCGACCGGCAACGCACGCATGCAGGAGATCGCAGCGGCGGTGCAGGAAGGGGCCTCGGCCTATCTCAATCGGCAGTACACCACCATCGGCGTGGTCGGCGTCGTGTTGTTCGTCTTGATCGGCTTCTTCCTGGCGTGGAATACCGCGATCGGTTTCGCCATCGGCGCGATCCTGTCCGGCGCGGCCGGCTATATCGGCATGAACGTCTCGGTGCGCGCCAACGTGCGCACCGCGGAAGCCGCCAAGGATGGCCTGAATGCCGCGCTGAACGTCGCCTTTAAAGGCGGCGCGATTACCGGCATGCTGGTCGTGGGCTTGGGCCTGTTGGGCGTGGCAGGTTATTACGCCTTCCTGACCGGCACCGGCGCGACTTCTGCCGAAGCGACGCACGCCCTGGTGGGCCTGGGCTTCGGCGGCTCGCTGATTTCCATTTTCGCGCGGCTGGGCGGCGGCATCTTCACCAAGGGCGCCGACGTCGGCGCCGATCTGGTGGGCAAGGTCGAAGCCGGCATCCCCGAGGACGACCCGCGCAACCCGGCGGTGATCGCCGACAACGTGGGCGACAACGTCGGCGATTGCGCCGGCATGGCGGCCGACTTGTTCGAAACCTATGCCGTGACCATCATCGCCACCATGCTGCTGGGCGGCCTGTTGATCGCCAACGCCGGCCCGAACGCGGTGATCTATCCGCTGGTGCTGGGCGGCGTCTCCATCATCGCCTCGATCATCGGCACTTTCTTCGTCAAGGCGCGTGAAGGCGGCAAGATCATGAATGCGCTGTATCGCGGCCTGGCGGTTTCCGGCGTATTGGCCGTGATTGCCTTCTACCCGGTGACCACTTGGCTGCTCGGTACCGGCGTCGAAATCGACGGCAAGATGGTTTCTTCCATGAATATCTACCTCACTTCGCTCATCGGCTTGGCGCTGACCGCTGCGCTGGTGGTGATTACCGAGTACTACACCGCGACCGAATACGCCCCGGTGCGCCACATCGCGCAAGCCTCCACCACCGGCCACGGCACCAACGTGATCGCCGGCCTGGGCGTGTCGATGCGCTCCACCGCCGCACCGGTGCTGGTCGTGTGCCTGGCCATCTGGGCTGCTTTTGCGCTGGCCGGTTTGTACGGCATCGCCATCGCCGCCACCGCCATGCTGTCCATGACCGGCATCATCGTGGCGCTCGACGCCTACGGCCCGATCACCGACAACGCCGGCGGCATCGCCGAAATGGCCGGTCTGCCGGACAGCATCCGCAACATCACCGATCCGCTCGACGCCGTGGGCAATACCACCAAGGCCGTGACCAAGGGTTACGCCATCGGCTCCGCCGGTCTGGCCGCGCTGGTGCTGTTCGCCGACTACACGCATGCGCTGTCGGGTGGCGGCCATGCGCTGACGTTCGACCTGTCCAACCACATGGTCATCATCGGCCTGTTCATCGGCGGCATGGTGCCTTACCTGTTCGGCGCCATGGGCATGGAAGCGGTCGGCCGCGCCGCCGGTTCGGTGGTGGTGGAAGTGCGCCGCCAGTTCAAGGAGATCCCCGGCATCATGGAAGGCACAGCCAAGCCGGAATACGGCACCTGTGTGGACATGTTGACCAAGGCCGCGATCAAGGAAATGATCGTGCCCTCGCTGCTGCCAGTCGCCGTGCCCGTGATCGTGGGTCTGACCCTCGGTCCAGTGGCCTTGGGCGGCGTGCTGATCGGCACCATCGTCACCGGCCTGTTCGTGGCGATTTCCATGACCACCGGCGGTGGCGCATGGGATAACGCCAAGAAATACATCGAGGAAGGCCATCACGGCGGCAAAGGTTCCGAGGCGCACAAGGCCGCGGTGACCGGCGATACCGTCGGCGATCCTTATAAGGACACTGCCGGTCCGGCGGTTAACCCCTTGATCAAGATTATTAACATCGTGGCGCTGATGATCGTGCCGCTGCTGTAATCTTAAAGCTGTAATGATTGAAAAAAGGCCGGTTTTACCGGCCTTTTTTCTTGCGGACGCGACAAAGCCACCGCAGGTGGTAACACTGGGTGGCTGAATTGGGGGAGCTAGGGAGATTGAGCGAAAGCGCCCCGAATGGGGTGGTAAGACTTAGGCCGCGCGGATATTGGCGGCTTGCTTTTTACCTTTGGGACCGTCGGCGAGGTCGTATTGCACCCGCTGTCCTTCCTTTAAGGTCTTGAATCCAGGCATATCAATCGCGGAAAAGTGTGCGAAAACATCCTCGCCGCCTTCCTCCGGTGTAATAAAGCCAAAGCCTTTTGCGTCGTTAAACCACTTGACGGTGCCAATTGCCATGTTGCTTACTCCGTAGTAGCTGGGTTGGTCGTTTAACCCCGATTTAGCCTGAAACTGTAGCGGCGAACGATTGCCAAAGTACACTTTCTAAAGCAAAGACCGGTTTTAGTTTGCCCCTAGCCGAACTAATTCGTCAAGTATTTTGCAGGGGGCTTGATAAGCGACCAAGGCGGTCCCAGAATAGAAATTAATTGGATAGAAACATGGCACAAAAGGATCAACTTGGCACTATTCTTGAACCAAAGGTCAGTAAAGCCAAACCACCGCCGCTATATAAGGTGCTGCTCTTGAATGATGACTTTACGCCGATGGAGTTCGTGATCGTGGTGCTGCAAAAGTTTTTCGACATGGATCTGACGCGCGCGACGCAGATCATGTTGAAAGTACACCAGCAAGGCATGGGCGTTTGTGGGGTTTTCCCAAAAGATATTGCGGCGACGAAGGTTGATCTGG
>Ga0209705_10002006_pt1 | contig 10891 bp, 9 predicted proteins | sample PPLLaktember2015_5_FD_187262 | JGI IMG/M metagenome (GOLD analysis project Ga0209705, IMG submission 187262) | Freshwater sediment microbial communities from Prairie Pothole Lake near Jamestown, North Dakota, USA - PPLs Lake P8 Core (1) Depth... | ecosystem: Environmental > Aquatic > Freshwater... | reverse complement strand
GGATATGCATTCGATAAGATCGATAAACTTCTGTCAGGCTTGCCATCCTTTATAAGAAAGAGGATCGAATACGCGGGCTTTGTTTCGGGTGAAGAGAAAATCGATCTTATATCAAAGGCAAAACTGTTTGTCATGCCCTCGCGTCATGAATCATCGCCCATAAGTATTCTGGAAGCTGCAGCATGCGCAAAGCCGGTCATTGTGAGCGATATCCCCGAACTCAGCTACGTCAAGGAAGCAGGCTTTGGCCTGAGCTTCCCGTCAGGTTCGATTGATGGTCTGGCAGAGAAAATAGACTTCCTGTTGAGGGATGCCGCAACAAGGGCAGACATGGGAAGAAAGGGCAGGGAATATGCAGGGCAGTTTCTCTGGGACGGAATTGCTTTGCAGTTTGAGGATGTAGTAAAAACTAACGCTGGTTTTGATGATGGCTGCTGAAAATCGACGAATATCTCTCCGGATATCCGGTCGGCTATTCGATCATGCTACCGTTGAAGTATCCGAACATAATTTGCTCCTATCAGGCAACTGTTATCATAGTGTAAAATACACATATCATAATTTGAGGAGGAAGTAGTGATGATAATCAGAGTTTTGTTCATAGTATTTTGTATGTTTTTGTTTAATACAGCATTTGCCGCTTCAGAGGAGAATAAATCCGATCATCCTTATAGTTCTGGGTTAAAAACGGTTGTTCAAAAAACACTCGGGAAGGATATCAAGATTATCCGGATGGATGCGCCGGAAAAATCGCGCATCGATGGATTCAAGCAGATAAGGGTATGGTTTGAATCGGCCTATGGTGAAACGCCTCTCCTTTTTTATTGCACCGATGACGGAAATTTTTATTTCGGAGGCTCCCTTTATGATGCTCAGGGAAACAATCTTACAAAGCTCGATGTCGGTGAAACAAAACCCAGAACGATACAGGAATCGGACTTTGAGCTTCATAACGATTATCTGATCGGCAACAAGGATGCTGTTATTCATGCAGTGCTCTGGATAGGAACCGATCGCTTTTCCAAGGAACTATTCGAGGCCTTTTATCGTCTTTATGAAAACAATAAGGAGAAGCTTGCCCTGTATATCAAATTTTTTCCAAGAAGCGGACCTGATGCAGAAAAGATGAAGGCCCTGACATGTTTCAGAAATGAAGCTCTGGTTCATGCATTGCGTGTGATATACGATGCCAATCCCGCATGGGGCACTGCGGAGCACCTCGATGCCTTTAAAAAGACAGGAGACCAAAGCGCATGCAATGAGGAACTGGTACTTAAGGATCTGAAACGTGCAGAAATACTTCGGTTGCCTGCTCATCCCATGGCATTTATCAATGGTGTGATATTGCTCGATACGCCTACAAGGGAAAATGTTATGAAACTTGCAGGAACAGAGCTCAAATAAGATTGCATATGCTGCTCGAAACCGAACTTGTCCCATACAGCCTCTCTGTGCCGCCGGGAGAGCGGGTGTTAGTGCTGGCGCCTCATCCTGACGATGAAACCCTTGGAATGGGCGGTTCCGTGCGGCTTCTTACAGAATCGGGCAAGAAGGTCAAGGTTGTGATACTGACAACTGGAGAGAAGGCAGATCCCAACGTGACCGAAAAACAGGAATATTCGTCTACAAGAAAGAAAGAGGCCCTGAAGGCCTTCAAGATTCTTGGTGTGAAAGATTATGAGTTTCTGGAATTTCCTGACCGGGAACTTCTGGTGAATATTGATAAGGTTCAGGGTGCTGTTAACGCAGTTGTTGCTGCGTTTCATCCCGATGTCATATACAGTCCTTCTCTTATCGAACTCAATCCTGACCACAGAGTGACCGCACGGCTATCAATGGATATTGCTCAGGGGAATGACGGGATGCGATGTATTTTTTACGAGATCACAACTCCCTTGAGACCAAACCTCCTGGTCGATATTACCGGTACCTTCAGGAAAAAAAAGAGAGCGATGAAGTGTCACAAATCCCAGCTTTACTTGATCGATTACGTCTGTCTTATGAAAGCAATGAACCTCTACCGTTCATTCACTGTGGGTGGATGTAAACGGTGCATTGAGGCTTTCTGGGAAGTGGGCGGCTTGGCTTCTCAGGCAGATGTCCGGAAGTGGCTCAGCTACGAAATGCCACTTGTGGTAAATAGTACACAACGTATGTAGAAAAATGGACATTTCATGCAACCGGGACTGATTCAAATGCCGATAAATCAGCATGTTAAGGGGATCCCTCACTGGCCCGTTTTTTGCTACTTGTTAAGAGAAAAATCATTAAAGTAAAACTTTGCCCGTTGAGGAAAATTCTAAATAAAAATCTTGACAAGAATTATACCATCAATTATACTTTCCGCAATACGGAGGATGAATGAATTACATTAGATATATGGTTATATTGGCTGTTTGCATGATTCCTTTGTCAGCATGGAGCAGCGAGGGTGATGCGAACAAAGATCAACCTTCGCCATGGCGCGATATCAAGTCCAGCGCAAATGTGAAGCCAATCGTGCCGAACATACCGGAAAAATACAAGGAACTGGAAAAGGTCTTTAACGCTTACTGGTCTGCTCTCAAGGATCGAGACTTTCAGAAGGCATATGCAATGGAGAGCAGTGAATACCGAAAAAAGACAAGCCTCGATCTCTACACGCATCTGAAGAATAATACAGTGACGATCATAGCAGTCAGACCTTTAGAGGTGAGGCCAATAACAGAGGAAAAGGAGGTGATGGTAAGAGCGAGTTTCAGCTTCAAAGCCGGGTTCCTGGATACTGTGCATTTCATCAGTGACCGGTGGATTAAGGAAACCGATGGTTGGAAACACGTTCAAGAGGATAGTAAGAGTTAATTTTTGGCAGTTTTTTTATCACTTGTAACTTTTAACCAGAAGGAGGTTGAATAATGAGAGTAAGATTTAAGAAGGCATTCAGTAAAGCAGTGCTGGCTGCCCTGATCGTGATGGGTTTCGCCATCTCTGCCTTTGCAATGGGCGGAGAAATGGCCGGCACGTCACTGGAGTACAGCTATTATGATATCAGGAGCATGGCGGACGGTGGACTGGGACTCACAGACAACTACTTCACCGTAACCAATACCTCCACAGGGTGGGTACAGGCTCATGTGAGGGTGAGGACCGGAACCAAATCAGTTGAGCTTCTGGACTTTGATATCCTTTTGTCCCCGAAGGATGTATTTACCATGGATGTTTATCAGGATGGTGAACAGACCGTATTCGCATCCTGCGATACAAAAACCCTTGTAAACTCAAATTTCCCGCTTAATCTTGACAAAGATGGCGACGGTGACATGGACTGCTACGTCATTGGCAGCTCAACATTCCCCGCAATGATTTCACTTATTCAAGCATGTCGGCCGGACATAACGGCAACACAGGCTCTTGAGGAGACCCGGAAGGGTTATGTTGAGATTATCGGTGAGGGCATAATCTACCCTCTGACAACCAACAAACTGAAGTGCAGTGGACCAACGGTAGATGATGGGACTGATGATGTGGCCATCGCAGGCAAGACCCTCTTGAACACGGACAGTGACCTGAGTCTTGTTGACCTTTGCCCTAGAGATGTTGTTGAAATGGACGAAGTCCTCGAAGGGAGGGTTTACTTCGGAACAGTTTCATCAGCAGGTACTGTTACAAGACTTGCACAACTGAACGCAGAAGTATTGGATGACTATGCCCCGCTGACGCTTCATTACGAAAGCTATGCGGCGGAGCAGGCATCTGCGCGCTGCGGTGCTCCTGATGCAGGGACCTGCTATGCATATGTTGCGGCCAAAACATCGAATCCTGCCGATGGCGCCGATGATATGAATTACTGCTTCTATACCGATGAGAATGCAGACGACGAGGCTATCGCCAACAAGTTTGGTGCGGCCGCCACATTCGGGCCGACCTTGGCTGATATCCAGGTAGATGGGCAGAGAGACGGAACCCTCGTACGGACTGCGAGCGCACTTAACTATATCATGAGTCACATGCAGTATGCCTACAGCTCTTATAATGGCGAGCAGTATGCGAGTTACACCAGGCAGTATGCTGACTCTCACTATTTCAGCTCGCCGGCTCCGGGTCCATATGATCTGTCATCCGCATTTGCCTTTATCTTTCCGTTCCAGCACTTCATCGGTGAAAAGGAGATCATAAAGATCAAATCAATCTATGACAACGAGGAGAATACCACCTCAACACCTCTCGACAAGTTCATCTCCCCGGGGTTGCCGACAGCGGTATCCCTTTCAGAGGAAGCAGCGCTCTTTAAGTTAACGCCACCCTTTGCAGAGGGATGGATCAGGTTTGAGATTACGGCAACAAACAGCACAGGCGACTGTACAGAGACCAATGCTGGTGACTGCGAAACCTATCCTGATGAAACTGCCGCTGATCCAAGAGATACCTATGTTCCTGTATACACGGGTGCGGTATTCAGCTATGGCGCACAGAGCATGGACGTCTCACAATTCCAGTTCAGTAACGATCGGTTAATCGGCGATTAGTTTTTCCGCAAAAAAGGAGGGCTTACTGCCCTCCTTTTTTTTCTCCAAACGTGCTCACCTGTAAGATTTCAATGAGAAGTAATTCCCGTTTCATACTTTATTAAAAGACCTTTAATTGCACATAATAGCAAGAGTCTATGCAGAACCAACGTGTGAACAGTCATGCGGAAAAACAGAGACGGTTTCTTGAGATAGACGGGCTGAGAGCTGTTGCGATAAGCCTTGTGCTTCTGTTCCATTATGAAAAAGAGTTCTTCCCCCGGCATGGTTTATTCTCCTTTGGATGGTCCGGGGTTGACCTCTTCTTTGTGATCAGCGGCTTTGTTCTTTATTATCAGGTAAAAACGCGATATCGCAGGGACGGGAAAACCTCCTATCTGCAGTACCTGCAGAACAGGGCGCTCAGGATTGTTCCTGCCTATTATGTATCATTACTGTTGACGGTATTGTTTTTCGGCAGGGAGAAGTTGCTTTCCGGAACATTTCTCATGCATCTTGGTTTTCTCCACATCTTTGATTATGATGCAGGGATGAGCATACAGCCGCTCTACTGGACTCTTGCCGTTGAGGTGCAGTTCTATCTCTTCCTCATTCTCATGGCACCGGTTCTTACCGAAAAGCATGGAATGAGATGGCTCCTTGGCCTGATCGGAATGACTATCCTTTACCGGTTGGCATTGCCGGTTTTTGCAGGCCCGTCGTCACATACAGGGTTGATCCTTGGAAACATACTCCCCGGCCGGATCGGCGAGTTTTCCTGCGGCATGATTATAGCGAGGATATTTACAGAACGGGGTGAATTGATGAATGCTCTTAGACGACCTGAAATCGCAGGATCGATAGGGATTCTGGCATTCGCTGTTCTCGCCGGGTGCTGGCTGGTTTGGCATACGATGGGAGATTCTTTTCTTGATTTCTGGCTGACCAATGCGCTCTTCTATCCTCTGGTGGGCACAGGATACGGACTGCTTTTCCTTTCAGGCATGACGATTCCATTGTTCAAACGGATTTTGTCGTGGAGAATCGCCGTATTTGCCGGAACAATTTCATACAGTATATATCTCTGGCATGTGTTCTCTCTCATGCTGCTGAATGGTTTACTCGGGGGAATAGCAGGCTTTCTGATCAGCGCCCTCGTAACGCTTGTTATATCAACCACATCCTACTACCTCATAGAGAAGACGTTCCTGAAAATGAAGGTATCATGAATTATTCAAGTTTAAAAGCAATTCCATGCAGTCTCACAGAAACTCTAAGGCTATTGATTCCGGCAGGCGATTGGAGAATTGCATGATAGATATACGGCTTGCGAGAGAAACTGATGAGGAAGGGATAAGAGCACTGTTCAGGGACTGCTTTGGAAAAGAGCTTTCTCATGATGAATGGCGGTGGAAATATGTTCGGTCTCCATGGGGAAGCTCTGCCGTGATTGCCCTGGATGAAGATAGTGTTGTAGCTCACTATGGCGGATTAAAGATGATGTTCCATTCGCCGAGCAGGACGTTTGACGTATATCAGCCCTGTGATGTGATGACACACCCGAAATACCGGGCGCGGTTTTTTACAAAAAAGGGAGCAATGATTAAGGCTGGTGAGTTGTTTTATCTTGCCAACCAGATGGATTTTGCCTATGGCTTTCCCTCTGAGCGACATGCAGTGCTCGGCACAAAACAGCTCGGCTATACGGTGCACGACTATGTGACTGTCCTCCGGAAAAAGGTATCCGGCACCGGACATATCCAGAACCATTTGTTTAAAATAAATACCGGGTGGGATTCCATACAGGAAACTGAACTCGATGCCCTCTGGGGGAAAGTCAGGGATTCCTATGGTCTGACGATTGACAAAATCGGCCGGTACATCTTTTGGCGCTACAGGGATAATCCGGTCAGAAAATATAAGCCGATTATGCTCAGGGGTCTTCTGAAAAGAGACCTCAGGGCATTTGCTGTTTTTTCGGTTCAGGAAAATGAGCTGTCGGTATTGGATTTCTTCAGTTCAACGACACGGGAGATGAACATTCTTTTTCAATTGTTGGAAAAGATTGCAGCGGAACAAGGGCTCTCAAACCTTAAGCTTTGGATGAACGACAGCGAAGAAAGGTTTAGAGTGCTGTCTGACAAAGGCTGCCAGAGAGAACAAGGGATACCTTACATCTTTAAGATTATCGATGAGGAGCTTACACCGGCTTTTCTCTTTAAACAGTATTGGTACAGGCAGGGAGATTACGACGCTTCATGAAAGACATTAGCGTTTTGGAAACAGCATACCACCACCCTCGCCACTTGGAGTGTATGGTATTCCGGTGGGGTTCTTGATATTCTTGACATCTGACGGCGTATCATTCGTTGCCTGTGGGACAAAGGTTGGTCGGGACGCAATGGCTTGGTCTATTGCCTCGCGCTGTGCGGCTGGATTTGACGGTTGTTTCGAACGCCTTGACGGGGCTCCTGCAGGTTGTGAAGTGACAGGTACAGCCTGACGTTTCGGTGCCTGGACAGCAGAGGCTGCAGGTTTAGTTGGTGTTGTGATAGCGACAACCTCTCTTGTCTTTGGCTTCTGGGGGTCGTTCATGGCAACAATCAGTTTTTCTTCTCCCCGTACCATCACGATCTTGTCGGTCTCTATCTCTTTAAGGATAAAGCCACTCATGGAGTCGCCTTTTTTCATGGCAACCTGTCTTTTCCCTCGCCCTGGCGTGTTTCGTGGTGCTTTGAGATCTTCTAAATACGCAAGGCTGATATCATCCGCTATCATCGTACCATACAGAACGAATTCAGGCTTCGGAAGAGGTACTTCCTCTTTTTTCTCGGGCGGTATTCTTCTCTCTGGATGAAAGAGGTTATCGTCAACGACAGCAGTGTATTGGGTCAGGGAGGGTATGTCGAGTTCTCCGGTCTCCTTATCCGCTGTCCCTTCAATATTTTTTGCCGCAGGCAGTGCATATTTGACCTTCATCTCGAGGGTCGGGAAAATACTGTAAGCCGCAAATGCAGTGACCGCTGCCATCAATAGGATATTGAGTATGTTGATGTTCCTGAGTATTTTTTTCATTATCATCTGAAAATATTCTCCAGTTTTGTCATTGTCCGGTCGGAGCGACTCCTCGCGGCGATCCGCATCGGACTTGATTCCCGTATCGAGTACGGGACAGGCTCCCAATCCAGCCCTTCGACAAGCTCAGGGTGACCATATGTCATGGTGAGCTTGTCGAACCATAGATTCCCCGATCGAGTCGGGGAATGACGAACTATTTATTATTATACTAATGCATAAGTTAATAAAGCCTCATGGCCGTCATTCCGGGCCTGACCCGGAATCCAGCGGCTTTAAAGGCAACGTCACTGGATACCGGCTTGCGCCGGTATGACAGATAATGTGGCTTTTATAATGTAGTTCTTAGTAAGCCTCTTCATAACTTCCCCGTTCATGATTTACAATCTCATCTGCTGCTTGTCAGCGCAGAGACATCCAGTTTTACCACCTGGTCACGTGGGTCCTTGTAGTTCCTGATCCGTGCGTCAATATCTTTAACAGCAAGATATGGAGTCTGCGTCTCGATGGCATAGAGGATATCCCGCAAGGCCCTGGAATCAGGGAGAATGGTGTCCATGCTTACTGTGATGACCTTGAATTTGCCGAGTTCCCCGGGCTTGCCCACACGCTGACTTGATATGGTGCCGCCACTGCGCGTTACGATATCCTTAACCATATCCTGAAGGGCCGCAGAAGCCAAAGATAAGGTCTCTCCTTCAATCAGTTTTACGGCATCAGCAGTTCTCTCCTCTTTTAACGAGGCAAGTTTTTTCTCGTGACCGGGTTTTTCTGCGATCAACGTGATATATTTTTCGAGGGTTCTCGTTTTTATCGACTGGCTTTCCTTAATCGAGGCAACGTCCGACTGAATCCTGAGGTAAACATACTGATAGAGGATAACCCCGAGGAGAACTACCATCAAAGGTATCGTTATCATCAGTGTTCTATTCTTCTTCTTCGTCATCGGTTACCTCTTTTACTTTCAGTTCTTCGATATTTACGCCTTCTATCTCCATTTTTATATTGAACCTGTCGGCATTCATCCTGGTATCCCTGAAGGTGGGTGAAGCGAATTCGACCTTTTTGAAAAACGATGACGCTTCGAGTTTTGATAAAAGGCCTGATGCCGAAGATGCATACCCTTCGACGTCAACATTTGTCTCGGAAACCCTCACCCGTGAGAGCCATGCGCTTTTCGGGAGGATCGCCGTAAGCTCCTTCAGAATATCCAGAGACATCCTCCTCATTGCTTTAAAATTATTTATCGTGGCTACCTCACCCTCCAGAGCTTCTACTTCTTTTTTGAGAGCCTCGACCTTCTTCACTTCTTCTTTTCTTGATGCGATCTGGCGGTCAATCTCCGCGAGCCTCTTTTCTTCGATCTGCAGGGGAGCAATGAGATAAACAATCCACAAGCCCAGGATTATGAGCAGGAGGATGGCGGTCAGGAATTTTGGAGCCTTAGCTGTTGCGTGGAGCCCCTTTGTCAGTAAATTGAGCCCGTTTGCCTTTGGCCACAAGGATTCCAAAGCTCCTCCAATAGCTGCATAGGGAATACCTTTTTCTGATGCAGGATGTTTGAGTCTAATATCTGTCTCGTTGAGAATGGAAACAGGCTGCTGTAACTGTGTCTTGAGAAGTTCTTTCAGTCCGGGACGTGTCTCTTTGAGATGAACCATTATGTGTGGCTCTCTCCCGCTGCTTTTCATTGTATCCATGAGGGGGGTAATTTCTTTGATAACCAAATCCACCTGTGACCGTTCGTCATCTGTGCGGAAATTGCCTGACAAAACATTCGATATCTCAGTGTTCAGGAACAGAGCACCCTCATATCCGTCTTCCCTCAACTCAAGGAACACGATATCTCTTTTGATGCCGATAAAGCGGCAGAGCGTTTCAATGCCCGAAAGATTAGCTGTCACCCTGCCGACAGATATGCCCTTTTCCCTGAGCGCATCGATATACGGCTGGATGACATCAGCCTTTACTGCAATGACAAGGACGGAAAGTTTCCCTTCTTTTTCTCTGAGTACCCTGAAGTCATAGAATGCATTCCCCGCATTGAAGGGAGTGATCCTGTCAAGTTCATACGTAATAACATCAGACAGATTTTCTTTGACCGTTACCGGAAACTCTGCGGTCTTCACAATCGTCCATGCCTTTGGAATGCTCAGGGTTATATCTGCATTGGTTGCTCCGAGATCATTGATTGCCAAAGACAGGGAAGTGGCAAAGACTTCAGGTTGCGGATACTTGCCTTCAAAGGAGTATTCCCGGATCCCCTGAATTTTCATCCGGGAGAACAATCTCCTGCCATAGGCCACAGACAGAGCGCCCTTATCGAGGGATGCAGATAAGGTCTTTGCAGGATAGATGATGTCATCAGCAAGACTGAAGGTGAGCAGTCGTGCAATGGGATCGGTAATCTTCTTCAGAAGTGATGAAGAAGTTGATGCCCATGCAGATAGCCTGTTGATTACGGCAGTTCCGTTCATTGGGTTATCGTGACCGGTTTTTTGTAGTAAACAAATTTATAGGGCAGTTCGTCAAGGGAAGTCGTTGGGGTCAAAACGACTGTTGCCCTTATAGCGTATGCTCCCTTTTCATTCTCTTTGCGTCCCACGGCATCAATAGAAAATACATTGGAGCTTGCAGTAGTTATATAACGTGACATCAGACTGTAGTTTTCTCCGAGAACTCCCTGGATATTCGTTGTGCCTGTTGTCTGTACTGTCTGCCGTGAGCTTATGATGCCGTCTGCAAGTTCAGGAGTCATATTTGGAATTGCCATCAGCACTTCTTTGGGCGCAGCATTGATATTGATTTTGTTCTTTTTTGTATACACGGTGATAAAATTGATAAGCCCTCTCCTGTCATTGCTTCCGTAAAGGATATCGGCTGTTACCCCTTTCACAAGGAGAAGTTCTTCCAGGCTGTCAAAGCGGGCATTTTTTGCCTTATAGGGGTTCTGAAGGGACATATAATAGTCATTTTCAGCTCCGTGGATCCTGTGCAGATCATCAGAATCCTTCCAGTCCATCATTGAATCAACAATGGTATCAGCATCTTCTTCCGGAATACCTGTGGCCAATAAAAGATTTTTTAATAGTAACTCAGAAGCAGAGTTTATGTCCACCTTGCCTGATTCATCAATAATGCTGACTGTGTACGTACCGTTACCAAGCTGACCGGGGTAAGGAGTTCCATCTACCTGCCAGACCTCACGACCTTCGAGTTCAATGGTCTGGTTCTTATACACGTTTCTGTAGAAGAGCTCCATAATAGCTCTTTCCATGGCACCCTCAGCAATGAAATTTCTTTCCAGGCCACCTCGAAATGAGGCAGTTGAG
>Ga0209705_10002003_pt1 | contig 10897 bp, 11 predicted proteins | sample PPLLaktember2015_5_FD_187262 | JGI IMG/M metagenome (GOLD analysis project Ga0209705, IMG submission 187262) | Freshwater sediment microbial communities from Prairie Pothole Lake near Jamestown, North Dakota, USA - PPLs Lake P8 Core (1) Depth... | ecosystem: Environmental > Aquatic > Freshwater... | reverse complement strand
CTTGACGCCTTTCAATGCTTCCATGTCCACACGCTTCTCCGCCAGAATCCGGGCGCGCGGCACCCGCCACTCACCCTTCGTGCTTACCATTACGGCAGCGGTTCTGGCTTCTTTAGTGTTTGCAACTGCCATCTCGCGCCGGCCGATCGCGCGGCCAACAAAAAGGGCGCCGCAAGCGACGCCCTTTCTGACCACACACGCCCGGTTTACTGCCAGGCGTCACCGCTGGACTGCTTTTCCGCGCCCGCAACGGCGCTCATGGTCTCGATAATGACGGTCGGCAGGGACGAGATCCGCATGAACTGGCCCATTCCCACGTCGGGAAATGCCAGGGCAATGCGGAATCGACCGTGCGGTGCGCCCACCTCGTTGTCGATCACGTAGATCTCGTAGGGCAGACCCGCAACGTTGTTCTGCATGTCGATTTTGCTGATCCATTCGCCGTCGCTGTTGCCGCTGTCGTTCATCGCCACCCCGAACACGGCGAGTTTGCGGTCAGGCAGGACGATTTCATAGACCTTGGCCGTTTTTCCGACGCCCTTGGCGAGATTCTCACGCACCATCTTCAGCGCCTCGGCAAAACTGCCGTACTCGGCCAGTTTGTTCTTCGTCGAATCCAGACGCTCCATCCCGATCATGTAACGGTAATTGGAAAGATTGGCCGGTGACTCATCTCCGCCCTGACCCTTGCCCGCGCCCAGCGTTTTCTGCAATCGCCCCTGCAGCGCCTTGACCGCTTCTTCCTTCCTGTCGAAGCTCTTGCGGAAATAGGCGCGGTACCAGTAATCCGGATTGGTGTACGCCACGCTGCCGTCCGCCTTCACACCCACGCGAATGGCGGCACCCAGCACGGCATGGCCGCCCACCGAGCCCACCTCGTCGAGCATGGCTTCGTCAGTGGCAACCACCACCCCATATCCCGCCAGATTTTTGGGGAAATACTTGCCGACCACCTTGAAGCCACCGCTTTTGAGCTTGCCCTCGACGGCCGCCGCCACGGCCTGCACATTGCCGCCCGCGACGGATTCACCCTGAACATAAGGCGAAATCGCCCATGCGCTTGACGAAAAAACAAGCAGGGCCCAAGCTGCAATCTGTTTCCAAAACATCGCCATCTCCTCAATTAAAATTATTTGATCGTAGCCCTGTTATGCCATTGACAGGGTACATTCATTCTATAGGAGAGGCTCCGCGACTCAAAGCCCCTGGCCTGGCATCCCCACCCAAGCTTCCTGGGCGCGTTTCAAACAGGCGTTAAAACGCCACCATCTCGAAGTCTTCCTTGCGCGCGCCGCAATCCGGGCAGGTCCAGTTGATCGGCACGTCTTCCCAGCGCGTGCCGGGTGGAATCCCGTCCTCGGGCGCACCGGCTTCCTCGTGATAGATGTAGCCGCAAATCAGGCACATCCAGCTTTTGTATTCGGGGGTGTCGGACATGGGACGGGGGGGAATCGGATAAAATCGGAGCTTGATTCTAAAGCAGTGACGCCATGCCTTCCATCTTCTCCCCCAAACCCACACCGCCGATGGTGCTCAGCTTTGCAGCGTCCGACCCGACCGGCGGTGCGGGCATCCAGGCCGACCTGCTGACGATCGCCAGCATGGGTTGCCACCCGCTGTCGGTGATCACCGCAATTACCGTGCAGGACACCGCCCGGGTCGACGAAATCCTCGCCATCGACGCCGAATGGGTGGGGGATCAGGCGCGCATGCTGCTGGAGGACGTGCCGGTAGCCGCGTTCAAGCTCGGACTGATGGGCAGCCCCGAATCGATCGCGGTCATCGCCGAAATCCTCGCCGACTACCCCGACATTCCAGTCATTCTCGACCCGGTGCTGGCGTCCGGACGCGGCGACGAAATGGCCACCGAAGACATGATTTCCGCCATGCGCGACCTCTTGATCCCGCAGACCAGCATCCTTACGCCCAACAGCCACGAAGCGCGGCGGCTGGCGCTGTTCGAATCGGACGAGGACGACATGGATCTCGCCGCCTGCGCCAAGCACCTGACCGACCTTGGCTGCGAATACGTGCTCATCACCGGCACCCACGAGGCCACGCCACGCGTCCTGAACAGCCTGTACGGCGCCAACGGCCACGTGCAGACCGACGCCTGGGATCGCCTGCCCGGCAGCTATCACGGTTCCGGCTGCACCCTCGCCTCGGCCATCGCGGCCGCCCTGGCTTACGGCCAGGATGTGCCGACCGCCGTGCGCGAGGCGCAGAACTTCACCTATGAAACGCTGAAAGCCGCCTTCCGCCCGGGCATGGGGCAATACATCCCCGAGCGCTTCTTCTGGGCGCAGGATGTGCAGACCGAAGGCAATGCCTGATTTCAGCCATGCTTGAATTCCCGGGCGGCATCTACGCCATCACCCCCGAAACGGCGGACACGGAAAAGCTGTTGGCGCAGGTCGAAGCTGCGCTTCAAGGCAGCATCGCCGCGGTGCAGTACCGCGACAAGTCGGACGACGTCGCGCGCCGCCACGAGCAGGCGAGCGAACTGGTCGCGCTGTGCCGACGCTTCAAGGTGCCGCTGATCGTCAACGACGACCTGCGGCTGGCCGATTTGTGCGATGCCGACGGCGTGCACCTCGGGCGCGAAGACGGCAGCCTGCGCGAGGCGCGCATCATTCTCGGCAAGAACAAGTTCATCGGCGCATCGTGCTACCAGAGCCTCGATCTGGCGCTGGCCGCCCAGGCAGCGGGCGCCGATTATGTCGCCTTCGGCAGCTTTTTCCCCTCGCCGACCAAGCCGGAAGCGGCACCCGCCGACCTCACCCTGCTGCATGAAGCGGCGCGCACGCTGCGGGTACCGGTCGTCGCCATCGGCGGCATCACGCTCGCCAATGCCCCGCCGCTGCTGGATGCCGGCGCTGACAGCCTGGCTGTGCTGTCGGCGCTGTTCGACGCCCCCGACATCCGCGCCGCCGCGCGCGACCTGAATCAATTATTTGTAACCGAACCGGAAGAGTGAACGAGCCATGACCCGCAACGAACAACTTTTCGAACAATCGCAACAAGTCATCCCCGGCGGGGTGAATTCGCCGGTGCGCGCCTTCAAGAGCGTCGGCGGCACGCCGGTGTTCTTCAGCCGCGCCAAGGGGTCGCGTGTGTGGGACGCAGACGGCCGCGAATACATCGACTACGTCGGCTCGTGGGGCCCGGCCATCCTCGGCCACGCCCACCCCGGAACGGTGAAGGCGGTACAGGACGCCGCCGCCAACGGCCTGTCGTTCGGCGCGCCCTCCGAGGCCGAACTCACCATTGCCCGCCGCATCATCGAACTCGTGCCGAGCATCGAGAAGGTGCGACTGGTCTCGTCCGGCACCGAGGCGACGATGAGCGCGATCCGCCTTGCGCGCGGCTTCACCGGCCGCAGCAAGTTCATCAAGTTCGAGGGCTGCTACCACGGCCACGCCGACTTCCTGCTGGTGAAGGCCGGCTCCGGCGCGCTCACCTTCGGCAACCCGACTTCGGCCGGTGTGCCACCCGAAGTCGCGGCACAGACGATCGTGCTCGACTACAACGACGTTGCCGGACTCGAACGCACTTTCGCCGAGATCGGCAACGAGATCGCCTGCATCATCGTCGAGCCCTTCGCCGGCAACATGAACCTGGTCAAGCCGACCGCCGAATTCATGGCCGCAATGCGCCGCCTGTGCGACGCGCACGGCGCCCTGCTGATTTTCGATGAGGTGATGACCGGCTTCCGCGTCGACCTTGGCGGCGCGCAGAAGCTGCTCGGCGTCAAGCCCGACCTCACCACGCTCGGCAAGGTGATCGGCGGCGGCATGCCGGTGGGCGCCTTCGGCGGCCGCGCCGACGTGATGGACAAGCTCGCGCCGACTGGACCGGTGTATCAGGCTGGCACGCTGTCCGGCAATCCGGTGGCGGTGGCGGCAGGGCTCGCCACGCTGGCGGCGATTTCCGAACCCGGCTTCCACACTGCGCTCACTGCCCGCACCGAGCGGCTGGTCAAGGGCCTGACGGCCGCCGCACAGGATGCTGGCGTCACCTTCTGCGCCGACTCGGTCGGCGGCATGTTCGGCCTCTATTTCGCGGCGAAGCCGCCCACGAGCTTTGCCGAAGTGATGCAGTGCGACAAGGAAAAATTCAACCGCTTCTTCCACGCTATGCTCGACCACGGAATCTATCTCGCGCCCTCGGCATTCGAGGCGGGCTTCGTCTCGGCCGCGCATAGCGACGCCGATATCGACGCCACCCTCGCCGCGGCACGCGAGGTCTTCAAGGCGCTATGAACGACGAGCTGTCCCCTGAGGACGAGCTGCGCCTCAACGTCCTCTTCAACACCGACCTCAAGGCCGTCCGCATCGACGAATCGAACATGACGCTGTGGGCGCTGACGCCGCAGGGCGAAGCGAGCGTGCCGCTGAAGCCCAACGAGCGTTCCGACCGCTATCTGAAACGAGTGCGCGAGATGCTGTCCGGCCACGCGCTGGGTTCGCCCGGCGGCTATCCGGTGCACCTGACGCGCTGGACGCGGCAGTCGCAGGCCGGGTTGTCGAACCAGCATCTGGCGCAGCTGTTGTTAATTGCCGAGGAGGAGGCCGTGGTCGCGGTGGTGCACTCGCCCGCACTCACCGACGAACTGGCGCGCTACGCCTGGTGGTGCATGCCGACCATCGAGAACGCGCGGCTGATGCTGATGCGCGACGTGGTGTGTCAGGGCAGCATGGGCCGCACGCTCGCCGAGTTCCTGGTCGATCATCTGGCGTTCCTGCACGAGGACGACGTCGGCATCCTCGATACCGTGGCCGTGATGCTGTATTCGGGCGTGCTCACCGACACCGAGCGGCTGTCGATCTGGAAGCGCGGCAACAGCCGCAATTCGTATTACGTCGCCTTCCTCGAACTGCAGCCGGACAATCTGCCCAACTCGCGCGCACCGCGCGCCGATCACGCGAGCGTGCCGCATCTCGACGGCAACCCTTACAGTGTGATGCTAGACAAGGCTTTATCCGGGCAGGGTCAGACATTCATCACCACCACCGCGACCATTCTCGATCGCCCGGAGAACCAGGAGGTGGTGAACCACACGCTGAACGCGCTGGCCAACTGGTGTGCGCCGCTGCGGCAGGTCGATGAGACAACCCGAAATGCGGCACGCCAGGCCCTGCTCGGCACTGCACCGCAGTTTGAACCGGATTGCGCCGCGCTCGACGCGCTGGCGGCGGTGGATGCCGACACGGTGCGTCCGATTTTCCTCAAGACCACCGCCATCGGCTCGCTGATGCGGCGCAAGATCCAACCCATTGTCACGCCGCTGCTGGACGCCATCGCGGTGCTGCGGCGCCAAGTCTGAACGACCAGCCTGAAACGACGACCCCCTGCGGGCTTGCGCGCGCAGGGGGTCGTTGGGGCGTGGAAGCTTACTTGCCCAGCGCCGCGTCGATGCTGGCGAGAAACTTGTCGGGCTTTTCGAACCCGATCACCTTGTAGTCCGACTGCGCACCGGCGCTGTTCCAGAAAATAAGCCCGGGCGGGCCGAACAGGCTGAAGCGCTTCAACAGCGCCTTGTCGGCCTCGGTGTTGGCGGTGACGTCGGCCTTCAGCAGCACCACATCCTGCAGCCGCGCCTGCACCTTGGGATCATTAAAAGTGAAGCTTTCCATCTCCTTGCACGACACGCACCAGTCGGCATAGAAGTCGAGCATCACCGCGCGGCCCTCGGCCTTGGCGGCAGCGAGACGCGCGTCGAGCTCGGCCACATCCTTGACCTTCTCGAACGCCAGGCCCCTCTGTTCGGCCGCCATCGCCACGCCGCCGCCGGCGCTGGCGCCGCCCTTGAAGACGTCGAGCGGCTGCAGCAGATTGCGGCTGCCCGCCAGCATGCCGAGCAGGATCGCCAGGCCGCCAATCAGCAGCACCACGCCCAGCCCCTTCCACAGCCGCGACCAGCCGGTCGCGTGGGCCGGCAGCGGGTCGAGCGCATGCAGGAAAACGGCGGAAGCGATCAGCAGCAGCGCCCACAGCAGCATGCCGACCCAGCCAGGTACGACCGGCGAGATCAGGTAGATCGCGATCGCCAGCATCATCACGCCGAAGAAATACTTCACCGCATTCATCCAGCCGCCCGCCTTCGGCAGCAGGGCGCCCGCCGACAGGCCCACCAGCAACAGCGGGACCCCCATGCCGAGCGCCAGCACGAACAGCGCCACGCCGCCCAGCACGGTGTTGCCGGTCTGCGCGATGAAGGCGAGCGCGGCGGCCAGCGGCGGCGCGACGCAGGGGCCGAGGATCACGGCGGAGAGCGCGCCCATGAAGAAGACGCCGATGAAATTGCCGCCCTTCATCTTGTTCGACGCATCGGAAAACTTGCTCTGGATGAAACTCGGCAACTGGATTTCGAAAAAGCCGAACATCGACATCGCCAGCAGCACGAAGATGCCCGCGCCGATGCCGAGCGCCACCGGATTCTGCAGCGCGTTCGACAGCAGCGTGCCGGAGAGCGCCGCTGCCACGCCCGCCAGCGCATAGGTGATCGCCATCCCCATCACGTAGGCCAGCGACAGCAGGAAGCCGCTCATCTTGGTCAGGTCCTTCTTCTGCCCGGCGATGATGCCGGACAAGATCGGAATCATCGGAAACACGCAAGGCGTCAGCGCCAGCAGCAGGCCGAGGCCGAAGAAGGTGAGGATCACCGGCCAGAAGCTGCCGCCTTTCAGCACGCGTTCGATCCGGGAGGTATCGGATTCGATGGCGGGTTCGGTCGGCGCATCCCCGCTGACCGCTACCGCTGTCGCAGCTACCGCACCGCCAGCCGAAACCAGAGGGAACTCGCGCTTGATCGGCGGATAACAGACGCCGACCGCCCCGTTGCAACCCTGCCAGGTCGCTTCCAGCACCAGTTGTTCACCCGCGGCAAGCGCGCGCGACAGGGTCACGCTGGCGGCAAAATTCTGGTGGTACACCTCGGTGCGGCCGAAAGTCGGGTCCTCCTTGACGTCGCCCGCCGGCGTGTCGACGTTCGACGCCTTGACGTCGGCAGGTGATTTGACGAGGTAGGCAAGCTTGTCGCGATACAGGTAGGTGTCGGGCGTCAGCGTGTAATCGATCTTGACCGTCTGCGCATCCGTCATCGCTGCGGCGACCAGGAAAGCCTCGTCCGGCGGCAGCAGTTTCGGCATGCCGACATCGCCCGCCAGGCTGCGCAGGCCATCCAGCGCGGATACGGAGGAAGCGGGCGCAGCAGTTGCGGGGGCAGCCACGACAGCGGCCACCACGGCCGGCAGCTTGATCGACACGCTCGCTTCCTGCGGGGTGTAGCACAGCCCGGCGTCGGCACAGCCCTGCGAAACGGCCTTCAGGGTGATCGACGTGGCGCCCGCCGTGCGCTGGATCGGCAGCGCAATGCGCACGTCCTTGCGGTAGGTTTCGACCCTGCCGAAGTTCTCGTCCTCCTTGATCTTGCCGACCGGCAGTTTCGGCGCGCCGAGCGTGGCGCCGTCGACCGCGAACTTGAACTTGTCGCGGTACATGTAATAGCCGTCGGCAATCTGCCAGCGCGCTTCCAGCGTATTCGCATCGAGCGCCCGCGCCGAGAACTTGAAAGCGATTTCGGGGTCAAGAAATTCTTCGGCGTGGGCCACTGGAAAGAGTGTCAGCGCACCCCAAAGTAGGGGCAATGCGCCGAGCAAACGAATCCATCCGGTTTTAATCATGTTTATCAGTCTCCGCGGCCAGCCAGTCGAGATAGGCAGGCAATCCGTATGTTATGGGTATGGCAATCAGTTCAGGAACGCCGTAAGGATGATGCACGCGGACGATTTCTTCAACCAGCGGATACGCCGCGCGGGTGGTTTTGATCAGCAGCGGAATTTCCACCGCCGTCTCCACTGCCCCTTCCCAACGGTAAATGGAGCGGCACGCCGCCAAAACGTTCACGCATGCCGCTGCCCGGCTTTCGATCAGGGCGTGCGCCAGTTTCTCGGCACTCGCGACATCGGGTAAATTCGTCAAGACTAACAAAGGTTCCATCATCCTAAAAACCGGAGTGGGACGCGTCTGATGGTACGTTTGGACGTGTGACTGCCACGAAGCAAGGCGGCGGCAGGCAAGTGCCTGCAACAACGCGCGACAAAGGCAGGCGCGCGCCCAAACGTGCCAGCGGGGGCGTAGCGTTCCCGGTTCGGCAGGGGCCTTGAACGAAGGAAGAAAGGCAAGATTGGATGCGGGATTTCATTAGGGTGAGAGCGGTCAACTTCGGTTTTTAGGATGAATATGCGCTTTGGTTGGATTGTGCTTCTGCTGCTGTCGTTTCCGGTGCTGGAGGCCATCGGCATTTTCTGGGCGGCCGACGCCATCGGCGGCTGGGTGCTGCTGTGGCTGCTGCTCGCGGCCATTGCCGGGGTCATGCTGATTCGCTTCGAGCGTGTCGCCTGGGGCGCACGCCTGCTGTTTTCGGTGCAGTCGGGCGCGCATCCGCTGGCCGCACTGTTCGCCAGCGGACGCATTCTGCTCGCCGGCGGCCTGCTGGTCTTCCCCGGCTTCATCAGCGATGCCATCGCGCTGGTGCTGTTGCTGATTCCCGGCACCTGGGGTCGACGCAAACCGGATCCGCTGCGGCCGGCCAACGACGACGTGCTGGAAGGCGAGTTCAAGCGCGAGTCCGACGATCTGCTGCGTTAGTTACGGCAATCAAAACAGCTTCAACTGCCCGCGCGCCTGGCGGATTTCTCGCAGCAGATCGTCAGACGTCGGATAGCGGTATTTCAGTCGCAACTCGCGCGTGGTGCGCGCGTTCGACAGTTGACGCGACTCGCGCAGAAACGACAGCAAGGCTTCGGACAGCACCTTCTCCGCTTCGGCGCGCTTCACCCGCGGCGGGCGCGGCAGGTCGAAGGCATCGGCGCAGCTGTCGAACCAGTCGCCCATTTTCAGCGGATGCGCGTCGACCGCATGGTAGATGCGCTGCGAACGGCCGCGGAACAGTGCCGCCCACGCCAGCCGCGCCAGGTCGTCGGCATGGATGTGGTTGGTGTAGCTGTCGTCCTTTGCCACCAGCGCCGGGGTGCCGCGCTTGATGCGTTCCAGCGGCAGGCGGTCGGCGGCGTAGATGCCCGGCGCGCGCAGGATGCTCACCTGCACCCGCAAGGCTTCGCCCCAGGCGCGCAGCTGGCGCTCGGCGTCCACGCGCCGCACCGCGCGGCCGTTCACCGGCGCCACCGGTCGCGTTTCGGCGACCCAGTTGCCGCCGCAGTCGCCGTACACCCCGCTGGTGCTGATGTAGACCAGCGCGCCCGGCTTGCCGTGCCGCGCCAGCGCATGCAGCAGATGCGCGGTGCGCGGATCGGTGCTGCCCTCGTTTGGGGGTGGTGCAAAGTGAAGCACGCCATCGACGCGCGGCAGCCGTTTCAGCGTGGCGGGAATATCGAGGTCGCCGACGTACGGCGTCACCCCCAGCGCGCGCAGTTCGGCGGCGCGCTGGGGACGGCGGATCAGGCCGATGAACCCGGCCTGTCCGGCATAGCGCTTCACCAGCCGCTCGGCGACATCGCCAAACCCCACGATCAAGATTTTTTTCATTGCGCCTGCCTGTGATCCTCGGCTGTCTGTAACCCTACCCTTGCAGGGGTGAAAACCCCTGCCACCCGGGCGATAATCTATCGGTTTTGTCACCGCATTTTAAGCCCACATCATGTCGTATCAGGTCACCATCCAGCCCAGCGGGCACCAGTTCTCCGTCCAGGATGACGAAACCATCCTCGAAGCCGCGCTGCGCGAAGGCTTTTCGCTGCCCTACGGCTGCCGCAACGGCGCCTGCGGCGCCTGCAAGGGCCGCGTGCTGTCCGGCCAACTCGACTACGGCGTGCATTCGGCCAGCGCGCTGAAAGAAGAAGAGAAGGCGCAGGGCCGGGCCTTGTTCTGTCGCTCCAGACCCCTGAGCGATATGGTCATCGAAGCCAAAGAAGTCGGCGCCGCCAAGGACATCGTGGTGAAGACGCTGCCGTGCCGGGTGGAAAAGCTGGAAAAGCGCGCCGACGACGTGATGGTGATGAAAATCAAGCTGCCCGCCAACGAACGCCTGCAGTACCTCGCCGGGCAATACATCGATTTCCAGCTAAAGGACGGCAAGTCGCGCAGCTACTCGCTCGCCAACCCGCCGCACGACGACGCCCTGCTGGAACTGCATATCCGCCATGTGCCGGACGGCCTGTTTTCCGGCCAGGTGTTTTCCACCCTGAAGGAACGCGACATCCTGCGCCTGAAAGGCCCGCTCGGCAGCTTCTTCATCCGTGAGGATTCCGACAAGCCGATGATCTTCATCGCCGGCGGCACCGGCTTTGCGCCGGTCAAGGGCATGCTGGAACATGCCTTTGCGGAGCACACGGATCGCGAACTGGTGCTGTACTGGGGGGTGCGCGCGCTGAAGGATCTGTACATGGCCGAACTGCCGCAGCAGTGGCTGGCCGAGCAGCCGAACTTCAGCTTCATCCCGGTGCTGTCCAACCCCCAGCCGGGCGACCACTGGCAGGGCCGCACCGGCCTCGTGCACGAAGCGGTGCTGGCCGATTTCGCCGACCTGTCGGGCTACCAGGTGTATGCCTGCGGTGCGCCCATCATGGTGGACAGCGCGCGCGACAGCTTTGTGAAAACCCGCAATCTGCCGGAAGACGAATTCTTCGCCGACGCTTTCGTCTATGCGGCCGACGCCGAAACCGCGCCCGCCGCCTGACGGCTGACGTACTTACAGTTCCGGCCCGGGTTCAAATAGTGCGAGCCTTACAGTTCTGGCCTGGGCTCAAAAAGCGCGCTTACAGCTCGCCCTTGGCGCCCGCCTGCATGATCTCGATCAGCGACTTGCGCACGGCTTCGATGCGGACTTTCAGTGCCTCCGGCAGGCGCTTTTCCTGCGCCACCGCATCGACGTTGA
>Ga0209705_10002001_pt1 | contig 10903 bp, 9 predicted proteins | sample PPLLaktember2015_5_FD_187262 | JGI IMG/M metagenome (GOLD analysis project Ga0209705, IMG submission 187262) | Freshwater sediment microbial communities from Prairie Pothole Lake near Jamestown, North Dakota, USA - PPLs Lake P8 Core (1) Depth... | ecosystem: Environmental > Aquatic > Freshwater... | reverse complement strand
AAGAGGGATACGCAACAGAGGACGACTACTATTGGATTTGCCCCGTCTGTTATGAAGATTTCCGCGCCGAGTTCGAGTGGACCGTCAAAGAAGAAATGAAGTGAGCGCCGAGGGAATTCCTTTGCTCGACAATTCATCGGGTCGGGGGTTCTATCCCTCTCCGGCTCGCCTTCGCCGATGGCGCTCTATTGGAGGGCAAGGAGATTGAGTTCTAGGATGAATAAGCCAATGAGACAGCTCGTGACTTATATGGCAGAGGCGGAAAGATGAAAAGCGAGTGGATCCAGGCCGGCTTCTTTTTGATCAAGGAAGCCGCCCCCCCTCCGAGCGATCGGCAATTCCTTCCTCCGCGGATCATCACGGCCAGCGAATGCATAGTCGATGTTTATCCCGGTTTCTGGGCGATAAAGTCGGCTGAGACGCCGCCAGAGGAACTGGCCAAGGTCCGCGAAGAACTGAAGCTCACCGAATCGGAGTTCGAAGATCTCCACTCGTGGGTGGATCTCTCCCTGGCATCTTCGGACTTGGGCTGGCCGAACGTGTTCCTGAACCTTCGCGCTGCGCGTGAATTCAAGCGCCGGTTCATGGCTGCCGTTGCTGGCGTGCACCTCATCGGCTTGGTCATCGCGGCTGACGATGTCGAAGAGTTCACGAGCGACCCGTCCAGCATGGGGGAGGTCGCTTCGAAACGACTGCCCCCTGATGATTCGGGCGTCTTCCTCGGCTTCGATGTGCTCGGGGTGGAATACGGAGGTTCGCTCCACACCTTCTCATGCAATGGTCTCGAACGCGATTACGTGGAGAAGTTCGGAATAACCTTCAATGCACATGGCTTGATCACCGATTTGGACCAAGCCCTCGCTGCCGCCGAATACACGAATTGCGATGAAACAGGCGCTGAGCCCGTGCCCTGGTGCGCGGTGAAGTTGTACGAATTCGACCTGTAGGCGCGAGCATCTGGGCCGGCTCATCACATCAACCTGCCCCGAAAGCGATTCCAACCTCTTCGAGAAGATCCTGCGGACAGTAGGTCGGCCATTCCGGTCAATAAGTTGACAAAAAGCGGACAGGATATTGAAAGCCAGTCCCGTAACTGATTATCCCGCCTGCAGTAAGCGCCTCAACGGGTATGATTCGTAATCAGCAGGTCGGTGGTTCGATCCCTCTCGCTGGCTCCATTAAATCCTCTCTGGGGTCTCAAGAAAATCAGCGCGTTGCACGCTCCTCGTGAGGAAAAGGGCTTTCAGCGTGCTTAAGCAGTTTTAAGTCGTTTTCAGCGCTCAACTCGACACAAACTCGACAAGCAATAAAATGCCACCTCTCGCCCTGTTGACTATGACAGGCGGGTGACGATATCATCATTTCATTATGGGGAGGGTTGATTTCGAGCCTGAGGCTGGCGCTTTCATGCCGCGTTCGAAAAACAGATTCCTATCATTAAAGCATCTCACGCAAAACGAGGGGGGATGAGAGATGTTGAAACAGGTGAAATCTCAAGAAGAACTGAATGAGTTGAAACAGATATGTTGGGACGACTCTCAGTTTAAAGTGGGGAAAATAACTGTCGGTGGCCAAAAAGAATTCCCGGAAGGAATACATTACTCGGGTTACGAAAGACCAAATTTCCATTTGCTGTATGGCATTGATTCGGGGCCAAAGGAATATCTGGAGTTAGTTTTAGTCGGTTGTGGTTACCTGGAAAGTTATTTGATTGAAAGCATGTATGTGAACGGAACCATCTCGACCTTATCCAATGTGACACTTAAGGAATTTAAGGGAAGGGATACGGCACAATGCTGTGCGCTTCTTTATGAATACCACGATCTGGAATATGAGGAAGCAAAATCGTTCTTTAAGTGAAAGAATATCCAGTCAGGATGTTTTGGGGATGGACCGCTTGAAATTGCTATGAAGACAATCGACGTTCTGTCCGCTTACATGGAAATGGAGTTTGGCTCGGCCGTGCGCGCTTGCGCTCAGCTCAAGACCCTAATTAACGACGCCCTCGATCATGGCGAGTGGCACGAGGAATTTGATATCGCCGTCAAGAAGGGCGAACTGGATCATTACGAATGCGACGAACTCTGGGACGCTGTCAGGCGGGGCTATCCGGAATCCATGCAACGGTTGGAAAGGAATGTGGTGAGCGTCAGGAGCTATTTCGAATCCTCTCTGGGTGAAGGCATGCGGATCGAGTGGCTCGTCGCGGATGACGAATCCGTCATCGTTACCGAGGGCCTCCATGTGGCGCGGTTCGTCGATGGCTCCTTGCTCTGGGTGACAGAGCAAATCTCGTTAGGCGGGATCCACCTGACCTCCATTATCGACGGAGAGGTCTTTGGCGAATGGTATTGTCCTTCGTCCGAAGCGGATGATTGGTGTCCCCTCTGGCTCGCCTTCGCCGATGGCGCTCTATTGGAGGGCGAGGAGATACATTGGAATTTGCCCGATGCTGACTCTACGCCTATGACCACTAATCGGGCCTCCGGCAGGTCGTTCTGGTCAAGATTCTCAGGGGCCCTAAGGTCAAAGTGGACAAAAAGAGGACGAGTTATCAAAAAGTAGTTCGCTAAATAATTGTCCCGCTTTCAATTAGGGCCGCAACGAGCACGATTCGTAATCAGCAGGTCGGAGGTTCGATCCCTCTCGCTGGCTCCACTGATTCCCTGGCTTAAGCACAAGGCAATCCAACCATTTGCCAGGCAGAAATTCCCAAGCCCAGTTCATTCATATCTGCGCCATTCTAAGCCGCTTTAAGCCGTTTATGGGAATAAAGTGGACAAAAAGTGGACAGATAAGGGGGATGAAAGCAGAAGTGTTGCCTCTTACTGCAACTGTCATTTCCTTGACACCACTCGGCGGTCGGAATATGGTCACTTTATATGGATATTCAGTATCTCCAAATCAATCGGCCCTATAGCTTTACCTCGCCTTTCATGGAGCGGGAATTCGTCGCTCTCATTTATTCGGCGGACGAGAACATTTCGGATGAAGAGCGAAATGCCCTGAGCGGTCAGATCGTTATTTCCGGATGCCGATATGCTGTCTGCGCGGGATACAAGGGCTCATCTTGGGACGACTCGATCGATATTGCGGATATAGAGCGTAATGGGGGCGAAGTTCGTGACGAAAACCTCGTGATGACCACATGGCATGACGATGAATCCCTGGAAGATATCGTCTTCTTTTTTCTAAACAACACCAGCTTCGATAGCTTCACGGCTGAGCGGTTTGTCGTTCTCCTTGTCGGCGAAGACGGATCATGCCTTGATCAGATTCGACGGGAGATAGAGAAGCAGTCAACGCCGCAACGGGGGTGATCCGTGATCAGCAGGTCGGAGGTTCGATCCCTCTCGCTGGCTCCAGTAATTTCCCTCTGTTGTCTCAAGAACATCAGCGAGTTGCACGCTCTTCGTAGTAAACAGTGCTTTCAGTCGGATTGAGTTTTATTAAGCCGTTTTCAGCGCTCAACTCGACACAAACTCGACAAGCAATAAAATGCCACCTCTCGCCCTGTTGACTATGACAGGCGGGTGACGATATCATCATTTCACGATGGGGAAAGCAGATTCTGGGCCTCTCGCGGAACTGCGCTCTTGGGCGGCGCGGTTCGCGCTCTTATAGGTCGGGTCGAAGGGCAAACGACTTTTCCTGTACTTGCCCTGCTTGCCTGCCTATTCCCGTTCATGTGGCACAAATGTGCCATAAGCGGAAATCTGCCGAGCCGCTTGATGGAGACTTAGCGGATTATTGACATATTCTTAACAACTTGGAGCTTCACAGAGATTATAATTTCCTTGAAGAATGCAGGAATAGGGGAGGCGGCCATGAAAATTGGACAGCCAGTCAGGAACAGAATCGGTATCATTACGGTTTTAGTCCTTGCCTGCTGCGCCTTGCTCCAGTCAACGTGTGCCTTGGCGCTACATCGAGAAGGAAGCCAGATAAATGAGAAAACCTCCGTGAACAAAGGCGCCGAAGTGGTCGTCACCCTGATCGAAGGCTTCCGGAGGGGCGAGCTCGTCGGCGTCGGGGCCGGTGGGTTAATCCTCGCGATGGAAAGCGGGATCGACGGCCTTCGGAGTCAAGCTCATCCTGAGAACCGCTTCACCCTGTCCCTTTCTGATATTCAGAGCGTCCGGATCATCAAGAAGATGCGGACGGTGAACGCCGGACTGATCGGAGCGTTGGTAGGCATACCGATTGGCGTCGTAGCCGCGAAAGTATCGGGCGTCGAGGCAGATGATCTGAACGACGCGATCGGAAAGGGATCGTTATTCCTTTTTGGCGGCATGTTAGCCGGAGCAGCAGCCTCGATCCTCCTGGCCGACCCGCTTGCCAAGGACGAGACCTACGTTCTTCGGGGAAAATCCCAAGAAGAGATCGAAAAGATCCTCGTCCAGCTCAAGAAGCGGGCGCGGATCGAGAACTAAAACCGGGATACCGTTCGACTCCGGAGCCAAAGGTCGAGGGTTCGAATCCTCTCAGGCACGCTATTTGAAAGCCGAAAGTCAAGTTCCTATCGGCGGCCGGCGATTTTACGCCGAGCGCAAAAAGGAAATTCCTATCGTAGACCTGGGACCCGTGACAGGACATCCTTCGAGTTCCTGAGAGAGATCGAGTTCACCGTAAGCGGATACGAAGACCGAGCACAAGCCATAAGGCTGAAGGCGTACACGGTCAGGAGAACAGAAAGGATCGAACCAGCAGGTGCAGGCGACGTTTGACAGCGCGCCTGACCTGCGGCGTTGGGTCTTTGACATCTTTATAACCAGAGTGATAATCTCTAATCATGTTAGCGGGGGGATACATGCTGACACGAGAGGACGTCGGTTTCGTTGCAACCGGGAAGCTCTGAGGTGAAAGATGGAGGTAACCGATTGAAATGAAAGGCGTTAGAAGAAATGATAGGAAAAAAAAGAGACTTCTTATACGGAAAGAGACAGTCTGTATTTCCAGAATTATACAGACTGTATAATCATTGTTAGGCACTTATGACCTGGATAGTAACCGTTTCATTGATCGCGGTTTTTACAGGCGCCTTCTTTTGGTGGGCTAATAGCCAAACCAAGAAGCAACACGCTGCATTTACTAGGGATGACGTTGTTAAGGCCATTGAGAGTGTTTTTACAAATGACTCTCATGATGAATGGGATTTATTTCTTGCCTGGCCCATCAAGGATCCACCTCTCGAGTCTGTAAGGCAAAAGTGTCTTTTAATTTGCAGGGAACATGCGGGCAAGGAAAAGGGCAAAGACATTGAAACTGCGGGCGAATCCAAGTTGCGGTTAATTCTTGACGAGCTTACAAGGCGTGCCTAACAAGTCGTTCCAGCCGGCGCCGCCACCAACCGGCGGCGCGGCTGAACTCGTTCGTTAGGCCACTACGAGCGCGCATGGCATTTACCAACGTCACCAGAGAGCCGGCGACTGACGGCAGTTTGTATCGTTGTCCGTGTTGCGGTTCACGCACACTCCGTGAGCGTGGCGCTTTTGAGATGTGCCCGGTTTGTTGGTGGGAGGATGACGGTCAGGACGACCATGATGCAGGCGAGGTTCGCGGCGGTCCAAACGGTGAGTTGAGTCTGACACAGGCTCGCGAGCATTTTCAGCGCATTGGTGCTTCCGACGCCCGGTTTGTTTCGAGTGTTCGGAGGCCACGACCGGAGGAGATTTGAGTATGACGATGTTGTGGCCTAACCAGAGCGCTGCAGCGAACCGCCGCCCCGCTGGGCAGTCGGACGGTTCGGGTAATTTGGCAGCGATTGTTGCAGCCGACCGGGCGTTTCCGGCGGCGGTCGCTGAGCTTGGTCGTTAGGTGCCTAAGGAATCGACATGACTAACTCAACGAGATCGAACATCATCGAGTTGCTCAAACTAATCTCTTCCACACCTGCCCAGCTCGAATATAAGAAGAACGTTCCTATTGCGGACGTGCGAGCCGAGTTGATTTGTATGTGGTTCGACGATCTCTATCATCCAGAAACCGAATGGTTTCAATCTGCTTTTCAACCGAATGAGTGCGCCGTTCTTAAAGAATTTAATGACTTCTATGAAGCGCAACTCAAGAAGCTCCCGAAGACTTTTGATGAATTGAGTAAATCATCTGCCTGGCAGGCCGTTCAGGCAAAAGCCTCGCAGGCTCTTGCAGGAATGTCGTGAACTGGGCACCTAACAAATCATTGCAGCGGACGCGGGCGTGCCCATTCCAGTTTAAAGTCATGAAGCGCTGCGGTTTGGCCCGCGCCGCTGAATTCATCCGTTGGGCGGACGCCTTCGGCATAAAAATACTCTACTAAACGAGAGGATAAAAATATGAACTGTGCAATGCCAATAAAATCAGTATCTCCTGACAAGAAAAGAGACAATATATTTTTCCGTGAAATTACCAAAGAATATAAAAGGTTATCAATTCAAACTGATTCTGAAGAAAAGATACAAGAAATACTTCTTTCATTTCTAAGCAAATGTGTTGACCCAATTGATATTCTTGTTAAAGTTCATTCAGGTGAATATACAGAAGAAGATGAAATAATATGGGAGTATTACGTGGGAAGTGCATATAAGGAAGAATTATTACGGGAAATCACAAAGTTTCATAATAGTATTTATCATGATGGAAACTTTCAGTTTTTAGTTAAGAATCAAAAAACACAAGAACATATTTGTTTAGATGATCATGGAATTCTATTTTTATATATGAATAAATTTGAAGAAATAATGAACCTACTAAAAGGTTTCTTAGAAGTTAATTCATTTTCTGAATATATTATGGCAGGTGGACATTATCATTATAGTTTTAAAGATTCAGAAAAGTATTTAGAAGAACTGATTAAGCAACTTAAATTAACAGAAGGATAACGCCCAACAACTGCTTCAACCTGACTCACGGGACAAGCCCGTTCGCAGGTTAAGCAAATGTTCGGCGGCTCAGGGAGGGCTGTTTGCAGCAGGGAAGCATGGGGCAGCGAGTCGCGCAGTGAAGGAATATCCTTTGCTAAGCGGCTGGCCGGGCTGAAGGGCATCTGATCAATAATTTGGGACAACCCAAAGGGTGAGCACAATCTGCGCACGATTGATTTTGCACCCCACCTAAATACATTTAATATCAGCAAGTTGAGACTCTAGGCCAGTTGGTTCGTAATCAGCAGGTCGGAGGTTCGATCCCTCTCGCTGGCTCCACCGAATCCCTCAACCTCGGTTGACTTCCTGCCCACCCCTCTGTTAGTCTGAGGCCAAGCTGGAGTAAGGGAGCTCGCTTGGCCAACAAGTGCCCGACCTGCCATTCCGACAACCCTGACACCCTGAAATTCTGCGGGGAGTGCGGCACCCAGCTACCTCCGCTCCAGAGCCGCCCTCCGGTCATAACGGAAACACTTCAGACTCCTGTTCGCGAGCTTACGACAGGCTCCACCTTCGCCGGCCGCTATCAGGTGATCGAGGAGCTGGGCCACGGCGGCATGGGCAAGGTCTATAAGGTCTTCGATATGGAGCTCACCGAGAAGATCGCCTTGAAGCTCCTCAGACCCGAGATCGCCGGCGACCCGGAGACGGTCGAGCGCTTCCGCCACGAGCTCAAATCGGCCCGGCAGATCTCCCATAAGAACGTCTGCCGGATGTTCGATATCGGCCGGGCCGAGGGCGCGCCCTATATCACCATGGAGTATGTCCTCGGCGAGGACCTCAAGCGCCTGATCCGCAAGATCGGCCAGATGCCAAGCGGACGGACGGTCTCGATCGCCCGCCAGATCGCCGAGGGGCTGGCCGAAGCCCACGCCCACGGCATCGTCCACCGCGACCTCAAGCCGCAGAACATCATGGTCGACGAAGGCGGCAACGTCCGCATCATGGACTTCGGCATCGCCCGCTCCCTGGAGAAGAAGGGCATCACCGGGGCCGGGGTCATGATCGGGACGCCCGAGTACATGAGCCCGGAGCAGGTCGAGGGCAAGGCCGTCGACGCCCGGTCCGATATCTACTCGCTCGGAGTCATCCTCTATGAGATGATGACCGGCCGCGTCCCCTTCGAGGGCGACACGCCGTTCACGATCGGGGTCAAGCACAAGAGCGAAACGCCGCGCGATCCGGTCGAGATGAATCCCGCGATCCCGCCGGACCTGGGGCGGCTCGTCATGCGATGTCTCGAGAAGGACAAGGAGAAGCGGTTCCAGAGCACCAGCGAGCTCATGGCCGAGCTGGGGCGCATCGAGCAGGCGTTGCCCACGACCGAGCGCGTCGTGCCGAAACACCGGCCGCACACGTCGAAGCAGGTGACCGTCACCTTCGACGTCAGGAAGCTCGCGGTGCCGGCGGCCGCCGGGGTCCTTGTCATCGCGGCGGCGCTCGTCCTCTGGCTCGTCGTCTTGAAGAAGCATATTGTCCTGCCCGCGGCCGGCGCCAAGCCGCGGCTGGCGGTCCTCTATTTCAAGAACAGCACGGGAGACGCGTCGCTTGACGTCTGGCGGCAGGCCCTGCCCGAGCTTATCATCGCCGACCTCTCTCAGTCCCGTTTCATCGATGTCGCCAGCGACAGCCAGATCTACGGGGTACTGAGGGAGCTAGGCCTCACGAACACTCCGGCCTACGCCCCCGAAGACCTCAAGCGCGTCGCCGAGAAGACCCGGGCGACCCACATTTTGCAGGGAAACCTGACCCGTGCCGGGGCGAGCTTCCGGATCAATACGACCCTCGAGGAAGCCGCGTCGGGAAAGCTCCTGGGCTCCGAGATGGTCGAGGGCATCGGCGAAGAGAGCTTACATACGATGGTCGACGAGCTCGGACGCAAGGTCAAGGCGGGGCTCCGGCTGACCTCGGGGGAGATCGCCGCCGATGTCGACATGGACGTCGGCAAAATCACGAGCGCCTCGCCCGAAGCCTACAAGCTCTACGCCCAGGGCCGGACCTATCATATGGCCCGCGACTACAAGAGCTCGATTGCTTTGTTGGAGAAGTCCGTGGCCATCGACCCCGGGTTCGCCATGGCCTACCGGAGCTTGAGCACGGCTTACTCGAACATGGGGTTCCGGACGAAGTCCGACGAGTACCGGCTCAAGGCCATGGCCCTCACGGACCGGATCTCCGAACGCGAGCGCTGGCTCATCGAAGGGACGTATTATTATCGTTCGGAGAGGACCTACGACAAGGCCATCGAGGCCTTTAGGAAGGTCCTGGCGCTTTATCCGGACGATCCCATAGCCAACAACGGCCTCGGTCTCGTATTCGGCTATATCGAGGAGCCGGAGAAGTCAGTTCCTTATTACGAAAACTGCGTCAAACTCCCGGGTGCGGCCTATCTCAACTATGGGAACCTGGCTGCGGCCTACGCCGAAATGGGCAGGTATGAGCAGGCCCGGCAGGCGATCGAAAGATATCTCAAAACGTCGTCCGATTCGGCCTTCGCCCACGGCGATATCGCCAGCGTTTACACCTTCGAAGGCAAGTACGATCTGGCCCTCGCCGAAACGGACAAGGCGTTCGCCTTGTCCCCGACGGAGCCTCTCATCCGCCTCAGAGCGGGCGAGGCCGCCATGCTCATGGGGGATTTCCAGCGCGCAGAGCAGGAGCTCCAGGAGTTTGCCGAGTCCGGAATCCCGGCGAAAATGCCATGGAGACGGCGAGGCCTCACCTGTCTCTATTTGGCACAGGGCAAGTACGAGAAGGCCCTGGAACAGATCGGCTTGGTCATGGACGAGGCCGGCAAGGCCGGCGAGCCGACATGGCTGGGGGCGTCCAATTTTTTCACGACCCTCGTCTATGGCGGGGCCGGCCGGCCGGCCGAGGCGCTCAAGGCCGCCGAGCAGTCGTACCGGATCGCCGAGGCCGACGGGAACCTGGCGATGATGAGGTTCGCTCTGTGGGCCAAGGGAGCCGCCTACCTGGGGCTGAAAAGTCCAGCGGAAGCGCAGAAGGCGGCGGATGAAGGCAAGGCTCTGATCGAGAAGTCCATGAACAGGAAGTCGATCCGCGGCCTCTGGAACCTCCGGGCGCAGATCGATTTCGCGAATGGGGACTACGCCCGGGCCGTCGAGAACGCCAAGGCCGCCGTGGATTCGTTGGGACCTCAATCTAGCAAATCGAATACGGACGCTTATTATTATGCCTCGTTGGCGAGGGCTTACGAGGCAATCGGCGACATCGAGGGTGCCCGCAAGACCTATGAAGGCCTGCAGAAGCTGACGAGCGGCCGGATCTTCGGCGGGAATCTCTATGCCCTGAGCTTCTACCGGCTGGGGCTGATCGCCGAGAAGCAGGGTGACAAGGCCGGCGCGCGGCGGAATTACGAGAAATTCCTCGACCTCTGGAAAGACGCCGACCCCGGTATTCCCGAGGTAGAGGACGCTAGAAAGCGGCTGGCCGGGCTGAAGGCACAATAACTGTGCCTGTAAACTCTATTGATAATAGGGTAGCGTCGGTGGTGCCTCGGGTGAGCACAATTTGAGCACAGTCGATTTTGCGCCCCACCTAATTATCTTGATTATCAGCCAGTTAAAACGCTAGTCCAGTTGGTTCGTAATCAGCAGGTCGGAGGTTCGATCCCTCTCGCTGGCTCCATAGATTCCCCGAGAAGACAGCTCTTTTTGCCCTCACCCCTCGCTGGTTCCCTACCGGTAGTTGAAGATGACCGGAAAGAGCGCCGTCACGAGCCAGGCCCAGACCGCGAAGGCCGGCAGGTAGGCCGTCTGCCAACGCTCGAGGCGGGCGAAGGGGGCGCGCCGGCGAAGGAAACGCGCATAGAGCACGGCCGACCAGGCCAGGTTCACGAGCAGCAGCAGGTTCAAGCCGAGCGCCGCCGTCCTGTTGGGACTGAACCCGAATTCGGAGATGCGCGCGGCGATCGCCCACAGCGCGAGCGCGTCCACGATCAGAGCGGACACCACCAGCAGGAGCTGGAGGACGTCGAACCG
>Ga0209705_10001999_pt1 | contig 10905 bp, 11 predicted proteins | sample PPLLaktember2015_5_FD_187262 | JGI IMG/M metagenome (GOLD analysis project Ga0209705, IMG submission 187262) | Freshwater sediment microbial communities from Prairie Pothole Lake near Jamestown, North Dakota, USA - PPLs Lake P8 Core (1) Depth... | ecosystem: Environmental > Aquatic > Freshwater... | reverse complement strand
ACCTCCGGAAACATCACCCTGATGGGGCGCGATCCCTTCGCCATATCGGAGGCCGCGCGCTGCGAACTGCGCAACACGGCACTTGGGTTCGTCTATCAGTTTCACCATCTGCTGCCCGAGTTTTCCGCACTGGAAAACGCGGCCATGCCGCTGACCATCCGCCGCATCGAGCGCAGTCAGGCGATGGCACGTGCAGCCGAAGTGCTGGGTGAAGTGGGGCTGGGCCATCGTCTGACTCACCGACCTGGTGAACTTTCCGGCGGCGAGCGACAGCGTGTCGCCATTGCGCGGGCACTGGTTACCCGACCGGCGTGCATCCTGGCCGACGAGCCGACCGGCAATCTCGACCGCCATACGGCCAATGCGGTGTTCGACCTGATGCGCGACCTCAACCGCAAGCAGGACACCAGCCTGGTCGTCGTCACCCACGACATCGAACTTGCCGCACGCATGGAGCGGCAGTTGCGGCTGGTCGACGGGATGCTGCAACCGCTCTGATCAGCCAACGCGATGCAGATCGTTCTCATCGCGTTCTGTTTCGGAGTATGGCTGTTGCAGCAGCAGGCAACATTGCCGCCTGCGAGTTGGGCGGGGGCGCTGCCGCTGCTGTCCGCAGTGTTGCTGCTGCCGCGCTTTTCACATGTGGCATTCGAGGCCGTGCGCCGGTTCGCTGTCATACTGCTGTGTGCCGCGCTGGGCTTTGCCTGGGCCGCATGGCGGGCCGACCTGCGGCTGGCGGATCGCCTACCCGACGCCTGGCAGGGCGTGGACCTTGTCGTCGTCGGCGTCGTCAGCGACTTGCCGCAAAGCAACGCGCGCGGCGAGCGCTTCGTACTCGAAGTCGAGCAGGTCGTCACCTCGCATGCGCCCAGGCTGCGACGGATTCAACTCACGCGTTACTGGCCGCGCGGGATCGTCTTCGACCCAGGCGCTCCCGGCACGACCGTGCATGCCGGCGAGCGCTGGCAGTTCACCGTTCGGCTCAAGCGGCCCTACGGTACCCACAACCCCCATGGCTTCGATCTCGAAGCCTGGATGCTGGAACGTGGCATCGCAGCATCAGGTTATGTGCGCGAGCATCCGATGCCGCAGCGCCTGGCAGCACGTGCGGCCACCCCCGTTGCCTGGATTGCCGCCGCGCGCGCCGGCATTCGTGATCGGATAATGGCTTCGCTCGGCGACGCGCCCTATGCAGGCGTCATCGCTGCACTGGTGATCGGTGACCAGCGCAGCATCCCGCATGATCAATGGCGCGCCTTTACCCGCACCGGCGTGAACCATCTGCTGAGCATTTCAGGGTTGCACGTCACCATGATTGCCGCGCTGGCAGGATGGGCCGTGGCATTCGGCTGGCGGCGCTGGCCGCGGGCGGCAGAGCGTTTGCCTGCAAAACAGGCAGGATTGCTGGCCGCCGTGGTGGCTGCGTGTGCCTATGCCGTGCTGGCCGGGTTTCAGGTGCCGGCACAGCGTACCCTCTTCATGCTCGGGGTGCTGGCACTGGCCTTCTGGGGACGGCGCCAGCCACGCCCCTTTTCGGCGCTGACGTGGGCCCTGTTCATCGTTTTGCTGATCGATCCATGGGCCGTGCTGTCGGCTGGGTTCTGGCTGTCGTTCGGTGCCATGGCTGCCATCCTGTGGGTGACATTCGGGCGGGTCGCGCTTCCCGAAAAGCTGCGCGGATGGGTGACCGTACAAGGTGCGGTGACGCTGGCGCTGGCGCCTGCCTTGCTGCTGCTGTTCCAGCAGGTATCGCTGATCTCGCCGCTCGCCAATGCGGTTGCCATTCCAGTAGTCAGCTGGCTGGTCACGCCACTGGCCCTGCTGGGCGTGATTGTGCCGCCCTTGTGGCATGTTGCAGCGTGGATGATGGCATGGCTGGGGCAGGGGCTGGCGTGGGCCAGCGCCTTGCCATGGGCGGTCGTGGCACGACCAGTGCCGGAATGGGGTTCAATATTGCTGGCGGTCGTGGGCACGATGTGGCTGTTGCTGCCGCGCGGGTTTCCATTACGGGCATTGGGGGGGCTGCTGTGGTTGCCGCTGGTGTTTCCGCTGCGCTCCAGTGTCGCACCGAATACCTTTCAGGCTGACGTGATCGACGTCGGACAGGGCACCGCCATCCTGATCCGTACCGAGAACCGTGCACTGCTTTACGATACCGGACCGGCTTTTACCGATAGCGATGCCGGTGAACGCATCGTCGCGCCTTATTTGCGTGCAAGTGGGGTGGGCGAATTGTCCGGGGTGATCGTCTCGCATGACGACAACGACCACAGTGGCGGCCTGCTTTCGATCTTGCGCGACATGCCGACCGGCTGGCTGCTGCATGGTCTGCCTGCCTCGAGTGCTCTGCTGGAGACGGCGCCGCTGCCACGCCACTGTCATCGCGGCCAACATTGGCAATGGGACGGTGTCAGCTTCGAGATTCTCAATCCACCGGCGTCGGCCTATGCAGAGACCAACCGCCGCGACAACGATTTCAGTTGCGTGCTGAAGATCAGCCAGGGCAAGCAAAGCCTACTGATCACGGGGGATGCCGAGCGTCGTGGCGAACTCGAACTGATGGAGTCCGGTGCGGACATCTCGGCGACGGTGCTGGTGGTCGGCCATCATGGCAGCCGCACATCGTCGCTCGATGAATTCGTCGACCAGGCGCACCCACACTACGGGGTGTTTACCGTGGGATATCGCAATCGCTATGGCCACCCGCATCCGCAAGTGGTCGCACGCTTGCGTGACCGGGATGCCCGGATTCTGCGCAGCGATACCGGCGGTCTCATCAAGCTGACATTTGGCGAAGCCGGGGTGGTGGCCTCAGAATATCGTACGTCTGATCGCCATTACTGGCATGCCGCATACCCCGATGAATGAAACCGTTCGCCCTCGCTGTTTTGACGCCACCGATCCGGATTCGGCGCGGCAGGCACTCGCTCGCGTCATGCCGGTGGCGGAGAACGACCTGCCCTGGCGGGCGCTGGTCTATGCGCACGAGCAGTTGGGCAGCAGCGCCGCGTTTTCCCACAGTGTTGGCACCGCGCTGATCGTCGCCGAACTGAAGGTGGGGGCGGATGCAGTCGCGGCGGCCTTGCTGCACGATTGTATGAGCGACACCCCTGAATTCAATGCAGCTTTCGGCACAGCAGCGCGCCTGGCGCGCGGAGTGGCAGCAATGTCTCGCATCGAGGCGCTGGCGACCAGCGTCACCGACAAGCGCGTCGATCCACATGTGCATCTCGAGGCCTTGCGCCAGATGGTGCTGGCGATGGTGGAGGACATTCGTGTCGTGCTGGTCAAACTGGCCGAGCGCACGCATGCGCTGCGTTGCGCGGCCGGCCAGGATGCCGCCACGCGCGAGGCGCTGGGGCAGCAGGCACGCGAATTGTTCTCGCCACTGGCGAACCGGCTCGGCGTGTGGCAGATCAAATGGGAGATGGAAGACTGGGCGTTTCGCTATCTGGAGCCCGAAACCTACAAGGTCATCGCCTCTCAACTGGACGAAAAGCGCGCCGACCGCGAGGCCTACATCAAGGGCATCATCGAAAGGCTGCAGGCCGAAATTGCCCTGCACGGGATCGAGGCTGAAGTCAGTGGCCGCCCCAAGCATATCGCCAGCATCGTCAACAAGATGCGGCGCAAGCACCTGAGTTTCGAGCAGTTATACGACATCCGTGCGGTGCGCGTGCTGGTTCGACACGAAATCGACTGCTACACCGTTCTTGGCCTGGTGCACAACCTGTGGCAGCCGATTCCGGGCGAGTTCGACGACTATATTTCGCAACCCAAGAGCAATGACTACCGCTCGCTTCACACGGCCGTCATCGGCCCGGAGGACCGCGCGCTCGAAGTGCAGATTCGCACCTTCGACATGCACCACAATGCCGAACTGGGCGTCGCGGCGCACTGGCGCTACAAGGAGGGCGGTCGCCAGGATGCGCAATACGAGGAAAAGATCGCCTGGCTGCGGCGCATTCTGGAATGGAAGGACGACGTTGCCGACAGCAGCGAATTCACCGAGCAGTTCAAGACCGAGCTTTTCCACGATCAGGTCTACGTGCTGACCCCGCAGGGGAGGGTGGTGGCGCTCGACCGCGGCGCCACGCCGGTGGATTTTGCCTATGCGGTGCACACCGACCTCGGACATCGTTGCCGCGGTGCCAGGATCGACAGTGCAATGGTGCCCCTGAATACTGCACTGGAGAATGGCCAGCGGGTCGAAATCGTCACTGCCAAGGAAGGCGAGCCGAGTCGCGACTGGCTCAACCCGGCGCTCGGTTACCTGGCCACCCATCGCGCGCGCTCCAAGGTGCGCGCATGGTTTCGCCAGCGCGATGTCGGCGAGCAGGTGGGCCTTGGCCGCAGCTTGCTGGAAAAGGAACTCAAACGACTGGGGGTGGTGGGCACCAACCAGGAAAAACTTGCGCAGCGGCTCAAGTTCGCCAAGGTGGACGAGTTTCTCGCTGCGCTCGGCCGCGGCGATGTCGGTCAGCGGGATCTGGTCAACGCCCTGCAGGAACCGGGCAAACCCGTGCCCGCACTCGTTCCGAATGCAAAACCCCGTGTCCGGTCCCGGTCCGGCAATCCGGTCAGCATCCCGGGGCTGGGCGATGTGCCGCTGGCGCTGGCGCGTTGTTGCAAGCCGCAGCCGCCAGAAGACATCATGGCCTATACAACGGTCGGGCGTGGCCTGACCGTGCATCGTGCCGATTGCGCCGCACTCAAGCGTGCCAATCCGGCACGCATGATGCCGGCCGAGTGGGTGCTCGATGCCGGTGCGGCATTCGAGGTGGATATCCGGTTGAAAGCATTCGACCGACAAGGCCTGTTGCGTGACATTTCGGACGTCATCGCCAAGGACAGGCTGGACGTGCTGCGCGTGAATACTGAAAGCCGTGGCGAATTTGCCAACATGTTGATTACCGTGCGCATCAAGGAACTGCAGCAACTGGCCCGGGTGCTGACACGCCTGCAGCATGTCCAGAATGTGGTCGAAGTCAGGCGTGGCTGAGTCGATACGGAATCTCCGCGTTTCGTGCCTGGTGTATGAGTGGTCCTGTATTCCCGGGGGTACGATCGGACATGAGGGGCCTGATCGTGCAAGGTATAGTTCCAGTCTTGTCTGAATACATTCAGTTTGATTTTTCCGCTCAGATCAACGCCAGTTCCTTTCGAAATGAAACCTCAAGTTGCCATACTCGATCCTGTACCCGCCCATGCCCGTCACCTGTTCCTAGATCTGAACCCGTCAGCCCATCCACGGGCTGCATTGCACAAGCTTGCAGCAGCGTGTGATGGTCGAACTGTGGTGCTGGGTCTCGGGGTCGGGGTCGTCGATGCGCTCGGTGTGTCGATTCAAGGCTTGCGTGCGTTTCCCGAACTGCCCACGGCGAAACCGTCGATCCCGTCGACTCAGCATGCATTATGGATCTGGTTGCGCGGCGACGACCCGGGTGACCTGCTGTTGCGTGGCCATAAATTGCAGGCGCTGATCGATCCGGAATTCACCCTGGTGCAGGCGATCGACAGCTTTCTTCATCGGGATAGCCGCGATCTGACCGGCTACGAAGATGGCACCGAAAATCCCAAGGACGCCGCCGCCATCGAAGCTGCGGTGGCTCAGGGCAAGGGAACAGGCATTGATGGTTCGAGCTTTGCCGCGGTGCAGCAATGGCTGCACGATTTTCCGAAGTTTGACGCGATGTCGCACGCTGAACAGAACGACTGCTTCGGCCGTGATCGCGACAGCAATGAAGAACTCGACGAGGCGCCGGACTCGTCACATGTCAAACGCACTGCGCAGGAGGATTTCGAGCCCGAGGCCTTCGTGGTGCGCAGATCGATGCCCTGGGTGGCAGGCGCCGAGGCCGGGCTGGTGTTTCTTGCCTTTGGCAAGTCGTTCGATGCGTACGAGGCGCAACTGCGGCGCATGACCGGGCATGATGACGGCATCAGCGATGCCCTGTTTCGCTTTACCCGGCCGCTCACGGGTGGGTATTGCTGGTGTCCGCCAATCGCGGACAACGGGGCCGATCTCACTGCACTGGGGTAGTCATGGGACAGCAAGTCGAAGACTCATCTGCAGACGAGACAATCCCGGAGGATGCTTCACAACGCCTGCCCTGGTGGCGCAACTGGAGGGTGATGCTGCCGCTTTGGCTCGGAATGGGCGCGCTGGTATTGCTGGGGCTGCATTTCAACGTCGATCGAGGCGTGATCGCAGGCAGTGTGGTGGCGGTGGGTTTGGTTTCCAACGCCTTTGCCTGGCTGCTCGGCTTGATCACTCTGGTGCCGATCGTTGGCCCGCTCATCGTCAAGATACTGTCGATCGGTTTTATCTGGCTGCTCAATGCAGTCGGTTATCTGGTGTCCTACATTGCGATCCGGCGCGGCTATTCCAAAGACGTCCTGACCTATCGCGGCCTGACTGTTGCAGTCATTATCGGCATCGTTGTCGGCTTCGTGCTCGGCAAACTGGTCTAGGCGGCGTCCATGATGTCCTGCGCCAGCCGCTGCAGGCCAGTGCTCGAAAGATCCGCAGTGCTGTAGGTTTGATCGCCGGGGGTGGCAGCATAGTTTTTCGACAGCGACTTCAGATAAGACGGGTCGTAATGCTGCTCAAGCAGGGCGGCAACCAGTTGATCCCAGGCCCGCTGATTGGCGAGCGTTTGCCACGCAGCGATGGTGTCATTGCCGCGCAGCGGAGCGAGATATCCAAGCTGGCGGTTGATCGTTTCCGGGTCATGCAAAAAGTGAACGTAATCTTCGGTCAGCAACTGGACCCGTGCCGCCAATGGCACCTGCAGGCGGACGCATGGACTGGACCGCATGGCCTCGATCAGTGCGTCAGGCACGCGCAGCGCACCGATTTTCTTGCTTTCCGATTCGACGAACACGGGCCGAGTCGGGTCGAAGCGGTCGAGCGCAAACCAGATGGCACTTTCAAGGCTTTTTTGGGAGGGTTGTGCCCGATCCGGCAACGCTCCCAGCAGTGAGCCCCGATGGGCGGCCAGTTCTTCGAGGTCGAGCACTTGGGCACCCTGACTCTGCAGTATCTGCAGCAGACGGCTTTTGCCGCTGCCGGTCGGGCCACACACGACGCGATAGGAAAGTCGTGACGGAAGGCTGGAAAGTTCGGCCACGACGTGCCGTCGATAGGCCTTGTAGCCGCCGTCGAGTTGCATCGCGCCGAAGCCGATTTTCTGCAGGATGTGCGTCATCGCCCCGCTGCGACTGCCGCCGCGCCAGCAATACACCAGTGGGCGATAGGATTTGGGTTTGTTGGCGAAATGATCTTCAAGATGTTGAGCGATATTGCGCGATACCAGTGCCGCCCCGACTTTCTTCGCCTCGAAAGACGACACCTGCTTGTATAGGGTGCCGACGCGTTCACGTTCGGCATCGCTCAACACCGGCAGGTTGATGGCCCCGGGGAAATGGTCTTCAGCAAATTCGCCTGGGGAACGGACGTCGATCACCTCGTCAAAATCATGAAGCTCTTCTACGGTAGCGGCACGCAAGTGGATTCAACTTTCTGGAGAAATGCGAAGCAGTCAATCAATCAGAGGACGTTCAACTATTGGCGGTAAGGTGTGGAAAGCATTCCCGCAGTGTGCGGTCGGTATTCTGGCACAGTTTGGGTGGGGGTCTGTTGATGGCAACAGCGCTGCCTTGCGTTCGTTCTGGGGGAAATGGGTGGTTGCAGGCAAGGCGTCCTGGCCTGCAATTGGGGGGATTGACAGTTAGTGGATGACTGGATGTTGGAAAACGTGGTCAAGCCTTCCATCCGGCAGTGTCAAATTGACGCAGCGAACTGGCAAATGCCTGCCCGACAAAGCGCCGGAAATCCTAGTTTGAACCTAGACGACTTTCAGGGTTGCGGATTTGCGGTCTTCAGCGCGCCGGCCTGATGTTTGTCGGCGGTCTGCCTTGATTTCAGGAGGCAATGCGGTATCGCGCGGGGCAACTCGGCGATCTCCCAGACGGCGCTCGAGTGGGATGAACTCAACTTGATAAACAGGGATTGCCGCCATCGGATATGTCCTTGCTTGTCGAGATATTGACAATTGTAGTCAAGATCTCGACAGATTTACAATGTTTGACATAGCCGTTAAGCAGACTAATTCATCCGTTAGTCGCCGCTACGCGACAATTCAGCTTTGGGCAGCCCGAACCAGACGCTGCTTTTCCCGTAACCACTCGCGATCTTTCTCGGCTGCCCGCTTGTCGTGTTGTTTCTTGCCTTTTGCCAGACCGATTTCAAGCTTGATGCGACCTTTCAGGTAATGCATGTCGAGCGGCACAAGCGTGAAGCCTGCACGTTCGGTCTTGCCGATGAGCTTGTTGATCTCAGAGGCATGCAGCAGCAGCTTGCGCGAGCGGGTGGGATCCGGATGGATGTGGGTGGATGCAGTGGGCAGCGGACTGATGTGGCAGCCAATGAGGTAAACCGCACCGTTCTTGACCACGACATAGGCTTCCTTCAACTGCACGCGGCCGGCCCGGATGGCTTTTACTTCCCAGCCTTCCAGCACGAGGCCAGCCTCGAATTTTTCCTCGATGAAATAATCGTGGAAGGCTTTTTTGTTGTCGGCGATGCTCATGATGGACTGGCTTGCGTACAATTCTCGATTTTACAAGGCTTTAGGCAACGATGGCGCGCGTAGAAAAAAGTGTATTGGTGGCGCATACCCCCGAACGGATGTTTGCGTTGGTGGACAAGGTTGAAGAGTACCCCGTGTTTCTGCCCTGGTGCGGGGGAACTGAGCTGATCGCACGCGATGAAATTCGCACGGAGGCTACGCTCCATATTGCCTATATGGGCATTCGCCAGAGTTTCACCACCGAAAACACAAAGCAGCACCCACGCGAGATGCGAATCAGGCTGAAAGAAGGACCGTTTTCTGAGATGGAGGGTGACTGGCTGTTCCTGCCGCTCGGGAGCGACGCCTGCAAGGTTGAATTCCGCTTGCAGTATGTGTTCTCCAGCCGGGTGCTGGAAACAATCCTGGCGCCTGTTTTCAGTCATATCACCAATACATTTGTCGATGCCTTTGTGCGTCGTGCCGACGAGGTGTATCCCGCATGAGTGCAACCCCAATCGCAGGCAATATCCATGTGGAATTGGTCTATGCCTTGCCCGATCAGCAGCCCTTGCTACGGGTTCAGCTTGCCGAAGGCGCTTCGGTGGAAGACGCGATTCGCGCATCCGGCATCCTGGAGACCTTCCCTGACATCGATCTCACCCTGAACAAGGTCGGGATTTTCAGCAAGCTGGTCAAACTTGACGAAAAAGTACGCGACAAGGATCGTGTCGAAATCTATCGTCCGCTGATTGCCGATCCCAAGGAAGTGCGCCGCAAGCGTGCGGAAGAAGGGAAAGTCACGAAGAAAGGCGGTGGCGACGCCCCGACGGAAAAGGCCATGGAGTCAGACAAGGCAGAAGCGGCAGCAAATGCCGCGGGCTGACGCCGGATCGAATTATTTGCAGAAGTCGGAAACGGCTTTCTGGCTGTTGGCCAAAGCATCGGCCCGCGCTGCATCATCCATGTAGGTACGTTGGCCTGCAGCATTGGTGGTGTAAACGCGTGACCTGTTCTGCAGGGTGTTGAGATTGTTGCGCGCCTTGGCGCAGTTTTCACTCTTGACGCGAGCCGCCTCGGCTTCCTTTTCCGCTTTGAGGCGAGCTTGTTCGGCTTCCTCGCGGCGCTTCTGGTAGGCCTGGTCCTTGTCGCTGAGCGATTGCGTGGCCTGTGTCGTGGTTTCGGTCTGTCCTGACTGGGGGTGCTTGACGGTCTGGGCATTCACCGTAGGCGGCTGGTCCGTGTAATGCACCTTGCCTTGGCTATCCGTCCACTTGTAAAGCTCGGCATGGGCTGGCCCCATGAAGAAGGCCAGTGCACCCAAAAACAAAAGCCTTCCGGCGTGAGTCCGGAAGGCTTGATTGCTGAAACCGGTCAACTTAGTCACCGGTTTTGAGAGTCGGGTAGGTCAACTGGTTCGCGGACAACTTGGCCTGGCTAGAGGCCCAATTGGCCTGCTTCAGGACCGTTGCGCTGTCGCCCTTTGCGGCGGCTTCTTCTGCAGCCTTGAGTGCGCTATCGGAAGTCGTCCATAACGCGATCTTGGATTTCACGGCCTTGACATCGGCCTGTGCAGCGCTGAGAGCAGCCTGAGCTTCGGGGCTGATGGAAGCTGCAGCTGTTGCACTGGCAGCAGGCTTGCTATCCGCCATATCTTTTTTTGCAGTATCGGCACAGCCAGACAGGCCCAGCAGGGCAACGGAAGTCAGTGCAAGCAAAACTTTGGACATTGTTTTATCTCCTCGAGTTGTATGGCATTCAGGGGTGGGCTGTCGAACCTCGCGCCCTAGCAGCATTGATGCTGCCCGCAAAGTTAGCCGTATCCCGTGCGCGAGTCAACCGATAGGCATGCAAATAAGTTGGTAGATTACGACCAAACTTCTTCTTGGGGATCGTCTGATTGTACGTGGACAGGGCGCGCGCGTATAATTCCGCTTTGCTATAAGGAAAGCCCATGCGTGTTCTGCAAAAAGCGCTGACGTTCGACGACGTTCTGCTCGTTCCCGCCCATTCCGCCATCCTTCCGCGCGAAGTCAGCCTGTCCACCCAGTTGACCCGCACCATTTCCCTGAATCTCCCCCTGCTGTCGGCCGCCATGGATACGGTGACCGAGGCACGCCTGGCGATTGCGCTGGCGCAGGAGGGTGGAATCGGCATCATTCACAAGAATATGAACGCCGAGATGCAGGCGGCGCAGGTGGCTGCGGTCAAGCGCTTCGAGTCCGGCGTGGTCAAGGATCCCATTACCGTTGCGCCGCAGATGACGGTACGTCAGGTGCTGGAAATCACCCGAAGCAAGAAAATTTCAGGCCTGCCGGTGATCGATGGCGGC
>Ga0209705_10001996_pt1 | contig 10910 bp, 15 predicted proteins | sample PPLLaktember2015_5_FD_187262 | JGI IMG/M metagenome (GOLD analysis project Ga0209705, IMG submission 187262) | Freshwater sediment microbial communities from Prairie Pothole Lake near Jamestown, North Dakota, USA - PPLs Lake P8 Core (1) Depth... | ecosystem: Environmental > Aquatic > Freshwater... | reverse complement strand
GCGGCTCGTCTTCCGGGCGGATGGGACGAATGGTGACCGCCATGCCAGCCTTCGACGTCCATTCCGCCGCATATTGCGCCGGGTAAGGGCGAATCGCGAGTCTGGGCAATTGGTCTTCGGCTATGTCCGGCCCGTGCAACACGATGCGCGCATCGAGCGCGATGAGGCGCGCATCGCCCGTGGCGACGAAAATTCTGTCGCCGTAGATCGCGAGATTGCGCGAGGGCGTGACGCGCACGTTGCCGTTGCCTTCGGCGGGTTGCGGAGGCCGGAACTCCCAGAGAAAGTCGCCGTTGGTGGCATCGACCGCCTGTGCCCCTCCCCCAGGCGTGGGGAGGAACATCACCCCGTCGTGCACGAGCGGCGTCGGCTGATGTTGCCCGTCCGGCATCCCCCACGACCACGCCAGTGTCAACTGGCCGACGTTCTGTCGGGTGATTTGCGTGAGGGGACTGTAGCCGGTGCCGTCGTAGGTCCGGCGCCAGTTGATCCACTCGCCGGGCTCGGGCTTCTCGAGCATCGCAGCAGTCACCTGACGGAAGGCGCGATCGCCCAAGCCGATATTGCGAACCTGACGCCGTACCTGGGCTGCCATTCCACCGTTCAGGTGCACGAACGATATCGCCAGCATCAGCGCAGCCGATATGAGTATGCGTGGGCGCAACTTTCTACTTTCCACTTTGCACTTTTTACTTTCTACTTTCCACTTTCGACTTTCTTCTCTTCACTTTCTCAGGGTCCGACAGTCTACTATGGGTGCCGACTGGTGCGAAACGTCGCCCTCGTTGTGATCGCCTTGTGTGCGTGGCCGCCCGTCGCGCTGTACGCGCAGACTCGCGCGGGTGACGGATTCGTCGCGCTGCGTGGCGGAGCGAATCTCGTTGGAAACACCTATCGGTTTCGCGACCGCAAGCCCGAGCCCGGCGCAGGCGGATCGGTTGGCGCGTATCTGTCGCAGAGCTGGGCGCTCGAGCTCGAGACGTGGGTGCGTGCGTCCAACCCCGAGTGCTGCGGCGCGCGGCACAAGGAGACGCTCTACAGCCTCAGCGTGGTGAGGCTGCTGACCGGCGGAGGGCTGCAGCCGTACATGCTCGGCGGGCTGACGTGGCTGCGGGGCGACGGTGCCGAAATGCAGGTGCAGGTCGGAGTCGGTGCGCAATTCCGGCTGCGCCCGCGCCTCGCCATGGCGATCGACCTGCGCGGCAACGGCGGCGGCTCGACGATGATCGTCCGGCCGACCGCCGCACTCATTTATCGCTTCCGGTGACGAGCGGTTTCTCTTTGTTTTCCCCAGTTTGAGAATGCCTCTGTGGTTAAGATCTGGCGATGTCCAGACAACTAATCTCCACCGGCAGCAAGTGGGAACCGATCGTCGGCTATTCGCGCGCGGTCCGCATCGGCAATCACGTGTGGGTGTCGGGCACGACGGCCACTGGTGCCAACGGCGAGATCGTCGGCGTCAACGATCCCTATCAGCAAACCGTGCAGACTCTCAAGAACATCGCATCGGCGCTCTCGAAAGCGGGCGCGTCCATGGATGACGTCGTTCGCACGCGAATGTACGTCGTCGACATTGCGGCGAATTGGGAGAAGGTCGGAAGGGCGCATGGCGAGGTCTTTCTCGCGACGCGCCCGGCGACCGCCATGGTCGAAGTGCCGCGACTCATCGACGCGCAGATGCTCGTCGAAATCGAGGCTGACGCCTACGTGGGCTCGTAGGGCGTTCTCATCGCGCCAGGTATCTTCGCCTGAGGGGCTCGGGAAACTTCTCGATGGCGTAGCGCAGCATCGTTCGTGGCATCTCGTGCGCGTGCGCGCGCAGAAACCGCTCTTCTGCGGTTCGATCGCGGTTTCCGATTTCTCTCAGCATCCAACCGACCGCCTTGTGCACGAGATCGTGCTCGTCGTGGAGCAGCAGCTCCGCAATCTCGAGGGTGTCTGAAAAGTCGCCTTTCCTGATGTAGTAGTGGGTTGCAATGATGGCGATCCGGCGCTCCCACAGCGACTTCGACCGCGCGAGCCGGCGCAGCAGAGCGCGATCGCCGGCTTCGAGATGCGCGCCAACGATGGACGGCGCCGAGCAGTCCACGAGATCCCAGTTGTTAATCGATCGCGTGTTGCGCAAATACAACCGGTGAATGGCGCGGCGCGCTGCCTCGTCGCCGCGAGCGTACTGCTCCACGAGGATCAGCAATGCCAGAAGGCGCTCTTCGTGCCAGTGCGAGTGGAGCAGGGATATCGCATCTTTCAGGGGAAGGTTCTGATACGTTCGGGCGATCGTGCGGATCTGCGGCAGTGTGAGGCCCAGAAAGCGATCGCCTTCGCCGTACTCGCCAGGACCGGTCTTGAAAAACCATTTGTTCACCCGGGCCCGGCGCGCGCTGGCCGCCTTGCGAACGTCGCGCCTCACCGCGCTGAGGGGGTTCATCGCATCAACGAACGGCGAGCTGGTAACCGGCGTAGACGGCGACGAGTCCGAGCGCCATCTGGCCGGCGACGTTCGACAGCGCCAGGGTCCGCTCGCCGGCGTGCGTCAGCGTCACCGTATCCAGCATGAAGCTCGAAAACGTCGTGAACCCGCCGAGCAACCCGACGAAGACGAAGGCGCGCATGTTTGCGCTCATGTCGGCGCGCCCCGACGCGATGAGGCCGGCAAGCAGTCCGATGCACGCCGACCCGACGAGATTGACGACGGCCGTGGCGTACGGCACAGGCCGCCCGAGCAGGTACGCCAACGAAACGTTTACGCCATGCCGTGCCACCGATCCGATGGCTCCACCGGCGGCGACGAGAATCCAGATCATCCGTCCTTCCTCTCAAAGTGCGCCAGTCGCTTCAGCGCCTTGACCCGCTCCGACCGATCGACCCGCGCACGATCGACGGCGCGCCTCAGTGTGTCAATCGTTCTATCGTAGGTTGGCCGATCGACGGGAAAGGGAATGCCATCTTTGCCCCCGTGCGCGAAGGCAAACCGTGCAGGATCGCGCGTGCTCACCGGGGTTCCATAGATGAGCTCCGATGCCAGCGCCAGCGCGCGCAGCGTTTTCGGCCCGACGCCTTCGATTCCGAGCAGCGTCTCGAAGTTTTCCGGCGCCCGTTCGTAGGTCTTCAGCAGAATCTTCGACAGGTACCGAGTGTCGACGTCGAGTTCCGGAAAGAGCAGATGCCTTGCGGGCAGCCGGAGGTCGGGTATTTGCTCGATGGCGCGCAGGGTCGTTTCCGGGGTCAGACCGGCGAGCTCGGCGCTCGCCCGGCGAACGCCGGCGCTCTCGCGCGCGACGAGGTTCAGGGTGCCGCCTCGGATGTCGCAGCAGACGGCGTCGTGCGGCTCGTCGACGAAGCTCGCCACGTGCTCCGACAGCCAGTGATAGCGCCTGGCCGTGGACGTCCGATCGTTCATCCCCTGCTGCACGACAGACCAGTCGCCCGACGAAGTAAACAGAAAGACATGGTGATAGAGCTGGTACCCGTCCTGGACGGCGGCATTGTCCACCTTCGCGGCCGTGCGGCTGGCGTGCACCAGGATGCCGGCGTCGCGACCCAATCGATGGCAGACGTCGATAATCTGCGCAGGGCTTTTCTTCGAGGCCGCGCCTTTTCCTCCTGCGGCGAACAGCCCCCATTCCGGTCCCGCCGCGTGCAGCGACTCCTTCACCGCGCCGCACACCGTCGTCGTGACGCCGCTGGAGTGCCAGTCGAAGCCCAGCACGCAGCCAAATGCCTGAAACCAGAACGGATCGGACATCCGGCGGAGCACCTCGACGGCACCATATTCCTGAACGATGTGGCCGAGGATTTCGCGGGAAAGGAGGACCATGCGCGAGAACAGCCAGGCCGGGGCCTTGCCGCCGTGCAGGGGAAGTGACGCGTAGCCGGTTCTCTTTCCGAGCGGCATCGCCTCGATTCTATGCGACACTATGGGCCGACGCCGGCGGCCATTTATCTGGCCGCGCGCGCTAAAAGGAGATTTGATGGCCAAGACAGCGAAGAAGAAGACTGCACGGAAAGCCAACGCCGCGTTCATGAAGCCCATGACGCCAAGCCGTGATCTCGGTGCTGTGATCGGCGACAAGCCGATGCCGCGCACGGAAGTCACCAAGAAGCTCTGGGCTTACATCAAGAAGAACGGCCTGCAGGATTCCAAGAACAAGCGCAACATCAACGCTGATGACAAGCTGAAGCCGGTGTTCGGCGGCAAGAAGACCGTCAGCATGTTCGAGATGACGAAGCTCGTCAGCAAGCATTTGAAGTAAGTGCCGAGTGGATGGTAGGTGATGGCACCATCACCTACCAGGCCGCACGCGTGACATGTTCATCGGGCACTTTGCCCTCGGCTATGCAGCGAAGCGGTGGGTGCCGCAGGTTTCGCTCGGTGTGCTTTTCGCCGCCGTGGCGCTCGCCGATGTGATCTGGCCGGTGCTCGTGGCTGTCGGGATTGAACATGTCCGGATCGCGCCGGGCATCACCGCCTTCACTCCTCTCGAATTCATCAGCTATCCCTATTCGCATTCGTTGGCGGCGCTCGTTCTGTGGGGCGCGCTGTTCGGATGGATCTGTTCGAGGCCGCGCCCCGCATCCGTTGCCACAGGCACGTCGATCGGAATCTTTGTCGTCATGCTTGCGCTCGTCCTCAGCCACTGGGTGCTCGACTTCATCACACACATTCCCGATATGCCGCTGTACCCCGGTGGTGCCCGGTATGGGCTCGGTTTGTGGAATTCGGTTGCGGGGACGTTGGCCGTCGAAGTTGCCATGTTCGTGGTCGGCGTGTCGATCTACGCGCGCGCGACCAGGGCGCGGGACCGCATCGGCACGTGGGCGTTCGCTGGTCTCGTGGGATTTCTGTTGATCGGATTCGTCAGCAACGTGAGCGCGCCTCCGCCGCCTTCAGTGTCGGCGCTGTGGATAGTGGCGGTGGCTCTCAGCGGCTTGATCATCACGCTGGCGCATTGGACGGACAGGCATCGAGCGAGCAGATAGGCTATGGCGACAGTGGCCAACGTCGAAAAGCCGGGCACAGCCATCTGGGAAGACTTCATCGACATTTTCTATTCGCCCTCGGCCGTCTTCCGGCGCCGCGAGAACGGCAGCGTCTTCATCCCGCTTGTCGTCGTGACGCTGCTGACCGGCGCCATCTTCTATCTCAACAGCGGCGCGCTGCAGCCGCTTTTCGACGCGGATTTCGACCGGCAGATGGCCGTGGCGATGCGCGCGAATCCGAACATCCCGCCCGAAGCCGTCGAACGGATGCGCGGTTTCGCATCGCGAGTGGGGCAGGTGGGTGTGTTCGTCTTCCTGCCGATTGCGATGCTCTGCATCGGCGTCGCAACCTGGGCCGCCGGCAAGCTCGTCGACGCAACGCAGTCGCTTCACGCCGCGCTGGTCGTCGCCGCCTATGCGTTCGCGCCGCGCGTGCTCGAGGGGGTTGTCAACGGCATTCAGGCGCTCTTTCTCGATCCGACGCAGTTCAACGGCCGCTTCCGCATCACGTTCGGTCCGGGCCGTTTCCTCGATCCGGACACGACGTCGCCTCTCTTGATTGCGCTGGTGGGCCGGCTGGATGTCTTTACGTTGTGGATTACGGTCCTCATCGCGATCGGCCTCTGCGTGACCGGCCGCATTCCCCTCCGCCGTGCGGCCATCGCCGCCGCCATCGTCTGGTTCGTGGGCGCATTGCCGCTGATACTCCAGGCGATGAGATCGATCTAGCTGGAAATCTGGAGAGATCTAGCTACGTGAAGCCTCAGATGAGCCCGTCCAGATCGGGGAGGCGCCGCTCGTACTCCTCGTCCATCAGCGGGCTCGAGAGGAGAAAGTCGGCAGTGGCGCGATTGCACGCGATCGGGACGTTGTAGACGACCGCCAGACGCAGAAGGGCCTTCACGTCGACGTCGTGCGGATGCGGTGCGAGAGGATCCCAGAAAAAGATGATGAAGTCGATCCTGCCTTCGGCGACGCCGGCGCCTACCTGCTGATCGCCGCCGAGCGGCCCGCTCCGAAAGCGATGGACCGTGAGGCCGAGCGCGGCGGCAATCATACCGCCGGTCGTTCCGGTGGCGAACAGATCGTGCCGGCCCAGCGTGCCGTGATTGTAGGTGGCCCACTCGAGCAGGTCGGGCTTGAGATTGTCGTGCGCGATAAGGGCGATACGCTTGCGACGGCCGGTCATGAGCGATCTAAAGGCCATATACTGGTTTTCCCCATGCCTACCGTCATCGCCGCACCGTCCGTCATTCAGGCCGCAGGTCATCCGCCAAAGCGCATCGAGGAGTACGCCGGCCGCGTCAATTCGGGTCACGCGAACGTCAGCGTTGCGCGTATGCAGTCGCCGTCAGGCTGGACCGAGCCGGGTCAGCGCCCGGCATTCGAGGAGATTACGGTGGTGCTTCGCGGGATGCTGCGCGTGGAACACGAGCAGGGCGTCATCGACGTCGGCGCCGGTCAGGCAATTGTGACACATCCGGGCGAGTGGGTGCGTTACAGCTCACCAGGTCCCGAAGGTGCGGAGTACGTCGCTGTGTGTCTTCCGGCGTTTTCGATCGAGACCGTTCATCGGGATCCAGATCGCGGAAACTGAAATCGGGAAGCTCGCCCCCATGGGTATCGCCGAATCCATCCTTCCCGAGTTCGATCATGAGACCGCCACTACGCGGACGCTGCTCGAACGTGTGCCCGAATCGCAGGCCGGCTGGAAGCCGCACGCCGACACGCCGCCGCTTGGCGAGTTGGCCATGCACATCGCCTGCCTTCCCGCCTGGACCTCTATTGCGCTCGAGCGGAAGGAGTTCGATCCGAATCCGCCCGATGGCCAGCGGATGACGAGCCCCGCCTTCGAGTCGTCGCGGCAGCTCTTGCGGGTCTACGACGAGAACGTCGCGGCAGCGCGCGCGCTGCTGACGCGCACCTCAGACGCCGAGTTCCTGGTGCAGTGGACGTTGAAGAACAGCGGCAAGATCCTCTTCAGCATGCCGCGGGTGGCCGTGTTCCGTTCGTTCGTCCTGAACCATGCCGTCCATCACCGCGGGCAATTGAGCGTGTATCTGAAGCTGCTCGACGTGGCGATTCCGAACATCTACGGAGCCCAGGAGCTGGTGCCACGAGCCTGAAGCCGGCAGTCTGAAGCCCTTATCGCTCGGCGAAGAGTGAACGCAGGACGAACGCCACGTTCGCGGGCCGCTCGCCCAGGCGTCTCATGAAATACGGAAACCATTCCCGGCCGAACGGCACGTACACGCGCATGCGGTAGCCTTCGTCGCGCAGCGCGTTCTGGAGATCCCGGCGAATGCCGTACAGCATCTGGAATTCGAACCCGTCTCGCGCGATGTCCCTCTCGGCGGCGAAGCGCTTCACCTCGTCGAGAATCTCGACGTCGTGGGTGGCGATAGCGGGATGGGTGCCTTCGGTGAGCAGCCGCCGGGCGAGGCGCATGTACGCGGCATCGACGTCCGATTTTTGCTGGTACGCGACGTTCCTGGGCTCGCGGTACGCGCCTTTGACGAGCCTTATGCGCGCCCCCAGTGCGTTCACCCGCTCGAAATCCTTTTCACTTCGATACAGGCACGATTGGAGCACGACGCCGACGCCGCGATCGCCCAGCTTCCAGACGGTCTCGAAAATGTCGAGCGTCGCGTCCGTGTGCGCAGAGCTCTCCATGTCGATTCTCACGAAGAATCCGCATCGTCCTGCCGCCCTGAGGATGCGCCGCAGGTTATCGACGCAGATGGCTCGATCGACATCCAGGCCGAGTTGCGTGAGCTTGAGCGACAGATTTCGCTCCACGCCGGCGCGATCGACCGCCTCGACGAGGCCGACGTACTCGCGCGCTGCGTTTTCCGCCGCCGCGAGCGAGGTGACGCTCTCGCCGAGATAGTCGAGCGTGCTGTGCAGGCCTTGCTCCTGAATTGCGCGAAGAGCGGCGATTGCGTCGTCCACAGTCTCGCCCGCAATGAACCGGCGGGCGAACGCCTGCGGGCCGGACATGCCGTAGCGCGACGCCAGTTTCTTCAGAATTGCGTTGTAGGAGAGTGTCTGGAAAAAGGCCTTGGATGCGGCATCCAGCATCAGTGCGTGCGGCTGGAGCCCGAGGTGAGGAGGTGTTCGATGCCGCGCGCGTAATATCGAAGCACGTTGCGATCGCGTACCCGGAAGCGGCCGCGATCGTAGACGATGATGCCTCGGGCTTCGAGGGGCTCGGCAGCCTCTTCTACCGCCTGCCGCCCGTTGGACACGCCGAGGTTCGCCCCGACGGCGCGCAGCGTCTCAATCACGGCGTCGGCGCGGCCTTCGAGATCGCGCCTGGTCACCGACGGTCGCATCGCCGTCGCCACGACAGATGTCGGCAGCACCTTTATCAGCTTGCCAATCGAGGCACGCGTCAGCTTTCCCAGCTCGAGCACATCGCGCCGCGATTCGGGATCCGACCCGTCGAGCGCGATCGGCCGGCCGAAGGTGACGAACGCGCGCGAACGGTATCCGACCGCGTAGCGCACCATTTCGGCGAGCTCGCGGGCGAACGGGCGCTGGCTGCGCTTGACGCGCTGTCTTGCCAGTATGTGGTCCTCGAGCACGAGGTCGTATGCGATCGCGGTTGGCACGATCGTCAGCCCTGGTGTTTCCGACAGCAGCGCCGCATGGAGCAGGCCCGTCTTGGCGGGCTTCAGCTCGCCGCTGTAGCTGCGACCGCCTTCGGGATAGAAGAGCAGATCCTGGGTGCGGAGCAGCTCGGCCACATAGGCCTTCAGCGTGATGAGATACGCCGGATCCTTGGTGTTGCGGCGTATCGGAATGGCTCCGGTGACATGCTTGTGAATCAGCCCGAGCGGCCCTCCGAACAGGTTGATGCCGGCAGCGATGATCGGCGGCCGCACGCCGTTGTCGTCGAGCACGAGCGGTTCGACGAGATAGTCGGTGTGGCTCCGGTGATTCGAAGCGTAGATGACGCGCCCCGCGCGCGTGGCAGCCTCGACGATCTCGAGATGTTCGACACGCCGTTCGATCTTCCGCAGGATCGGGTACAGCGGGTGCTTGAGCGCGCGGTAGAACGGATACCGCTGGGTGGTCCTGAGCTCTTCCAGGTACGCGAAGACCCGCTCGCGCCCGTCGGAACCCCCGTGCGCGCTGCGGAGATATCGCACGACGTCCTCACGCGAGAGGACAGCCTGGGCGAGATCGTCAGGAATCATGAAGTGCCTGCACTATAGCATGCGTGAACTCCGAGGTTGACGCTTTCCCTCCGAGATCTCGCGTCGTCCGCTCGGGCGTGGCCAGCACCGCGACGAGCGCAGCCTCGATGCGTCTGGCCGCTGCCGCTTCGCCGATGTGGTCGAGCATCAACAGCGCCGAACGCAGAAGCGCCGTCGGGTTCGCGATGTTCTTTCCTGCGATGTCGGGGGCGCTGCCGTGTACCGCCTCGAACACTCCGATGTCTTCGCCGAGATTGGCGGCACCGACGAGGCCGAGACCGCCCACGAGGCCGGCGCACAAGTCCGACACGATGTCGCCGTACAAATTAGGAAGGAGTAGCACGTCGAACTTCTCGGGCTTCATGACGAGGTTCATGCACGCCGCGTCAACGATTTGTTCGTCGTACGTGATGTCCGGGTACCTGGCAGCAACAGCGCGGGCGCATCGGATGAAGAGCCCGTCGCTCAGCTTCATGATGTTGGCCTTGTGGATCGCGGTGATGCGCTTGCGTTTCAGACGCCTGGAATAACTGAAGGCGAACTGCGCGATGCGGGTGGACGCGCGCTCGGTGATGATCTTCAGGCTCTCGACGACCCCGGGCACTACCTCGTGCTCGAGGCCCGAGTACAGATCTTCCGTGTTCTCGCGCACGATGACCAGATCGACATGCTCGAAGCGCGAGCGCACGTTCGGCAGGTTCGCAACCGGCCTGAGGTTGGCGTACAGATCGAGCGCCTTGCGCAGGCCGACGTTGACGCTCGTAAATCCTTCCCCGACCGGCGTCGTGACGGGACCTTTCAAGGCCACCTTGTTACGGCGGATCGAGGCGATAAGCTCGTCGGGCAACGGTGTGCCGTGCTTCTCGACGGCCAGCACGCCGGCGTCGTACCGTTCCCACACGATGTTGACGCCGGCGGCGTCGAGAACAGGAAGGACGGCGGCTGTCACTTCGGGGCCAATACCGTCGCCGGGAATGAGTGTAACCGTGTGCGTCGTGGTCATGCGGCGCGCGTGCCGTCGCGTGCTTCCCAGAAAAGAAGCGTCATCCCGCCGATGGCCGTCAGGCCGAGCAGGTTTGTCGAGAGGCTTCGAAGCTGGAGGCCCGCGTAGAGCGTGATGGCGAACATCGCCAGCGCCACGCCGAACCGGGCAAAGAACCCCGACGGCCTGGGGCCGAGCAGCGCCATGCCGAACAGCGTCGTCAGCACGAGGATGCCGGACACGGAGGACGTGAGGAAAAAACGCCGCAGCGAGTCCTCGGAGACCGGTGAGATGATCGCTCCGATCATGATGATGCCGCCGAACCAGACCGACAGTGCGAGCACGTACACATACCGCAGCGCGACCACGCGCTCATTATAATTTGCTCTGGCTGCCGATGCGCGTCGACAACAGCGCCCAATAGCAGCAAATACGTATGCCCCTGCACATCGTATGGCGCGACTGGTCTCCGCTTGCGTTCAAAGAAGCACAGGAGCGGCACCGCCCGCTGCTCCTTTCGCTCGTCACGTCGTGGTCCGACGAGTGCGCGGCCATGGACCAGACGACGTACTCCCGCGGCGATGTCGTGGCGCTCGTCGAAGACCGGTTCATTCCGGTGCGCGTTGACGCCGATCGCCGTCCCGATATCAACGAGCGCTACAATCTCGGCGGCTGGCCGACCACGGTGTTCCTGACGAGCGCCGGCGACGTGCTGAGCGGTGGCACGTACTTTGACGCCGAGAGCA
>Ga0209705_10001992_pt1 | contig 10917 bp, 10 predicted proteins | sample PPLLaktember2015_5_FD_187262 | JGI IMG/M metagenome (GOLD analysis project Ga0209705, IMG submission 187262) | Freshwater sediment microbial communities from Prairie Pothole Lake near Jamestown, North Dakota, USA - PPLs Lake P8 Core (1) Depth... | ecosystem: Environmental > Aquatic > Freshwater... | reverse complement strand
GTTTTATCACGATTGCCGACAAGGACGGCAACGTGGTGGGCCGCGGCCACTCGGAGAAAACGGGCGACAGCGTCCTGAACCAGCCCAACGTGAAGAGAGCTCTGGCGGGAGAGGCCTCCACGGGGGTCGAGGAAGGGACCGTGGTGAAGTTTTCCCTGAGGGCGGGCGCCCCGGTGAGACTCGGCGACAAGGTCGTGGGCTCCGTCACGACGGGCGTGGATCTCACCCCGGCAAGTCACGCCTTTGTCGAAGAGGTCAAGAAGATGTTCGACGTCGAGTGCACCCTTTTCCAGGGCGACATGCGCGCGACGACGACACTCATGAAGGACGGCCAGCGGGTCATCGGCACGAAGATGGACAACCCGAAGGTCCTCGATACGGTCCTCGCCAAGGGCCAGCGATACCTGGATATCAACAGGATCCTCGGGAAGGATTACAACACGGCTTACTGGCCCCTGAAGGACGCCTCGGGGAAGGTCATCGGCATGCTCTTCATCGGCAAGGACCGGTCGATCGTGATCACCGCGGTGAGGAACACGGAGTGGTCGATCCTTGCGATCCTTGTCATCGTCGGGGCCCTCATGCTGGCTTGCGGCGTCCTGGTTGCGCGCTCCATCACGCGGCCCGTCAACCGGGCGATCACCAGTCTTTCCGAGGCCGCCGAACAGGTCGTGTCGGCCTCGAGCCAGGTCTCCTCGGCGAGCCAGTCGCTGGCCGAAGGGGCCTCCGAACAGGCCGCCTCGATCGAGGAGACCTCCTCGTCCCTCGAGGAGATGTCCTCCATGACCAAGCAGAATGCCGACAACGCATCGACGGCCGACAAGCTCATGAAAGAATCGAAGCAGATGGTCGAGCGGGCCAACGGCTCCATGACGGAGCTCACCCAGTCCATGGAGGATATCTCGAAGGCCAGCGACGAGACCTCCAAGATCATCAAGACGATTGACGAGATTGCCTTCCAGACCAACCTGCTGGCGCTCAACGCCGCCGTCGAGGCGGCGCGTGCCGGCGAGGCCGGCGCGGGCTTTGCCGTGGTGGCCAACGAGGTGAGAAACCTCGCGATGCGTGCCGCCGAGGCCGCCAAGAACACCTCGGCGCTCATCGAGGGGACGGTGAAGAAGGTCAAGGAAGGCTCGGAGCTCGTCGAGCGGACGGGCGGGGCCTTCGCGGAGGTATCGAAGAGCGCCGCGAAGGTGGCGGGCCTGGTGGCCGAAATCGCCGCCGCCTCCAGCGAGCAGGCCCAGGGGATCGACCAGATCAACAAGGCCGTCACCGAAATGGACAAGGTGACCCAGCAGACGGCGGCCAACGCCGAGGAGAGTGCCTCGGCCTCCGAGGAGATGAACGCACAGGCCGAGCAGATGAAGGAGATCGCCGGGGAGGTCATGGGCATCATTGGAAGCGGGAACTCGAAGGGCGCCGGCAAGGACCATGGGGAGCCGGTGGAAAAAACCGGATCCGTCCGGATGGCCCCTTTCATCGAGCGCCTGAAGGCTCCCCGTACGAAATCCCCCGGTGCAGCCGGCAGCCGCAAGGCCTCGAGACCCGAAGAGGTGATACCCTTCGACAAAGGTGATTTCAAGGATTTCTAAGGAAAGGAAACGGGACGCCCGGAAGGGCTCCCCGGGACAAACGTAACGTTGCATGATGCTGGAGCTGCGTGACACGGAATTCGAAAAGATCAGCCACCTGGTCTACAGCCACTGCGGCATCCACCTGCACGACGGCAAAAAGGAGCTGGTCAAGGCGCGGCTGAGCAAGCGGATTCGCGAGGGGAACTTCAGGTCTTTCGCCGATTATTTTGAATATGTGAAGACCGGTGAGGGGACCGATGAGTTCATCGCCATGATCGATTCCCTCTCGACGAACCTGACGAGCTTTTTCCGGGAGGACGGCCATTTCCGGGCCCTCGCCCGGATCGTCCCGGCCCTGCTTCGCGAGCAAACCCCGCGCGGCAGGCCCCGCCTGTGTCTCTGGAGCGCCGGCTGCTCCAGCGGGGAGGAGCCTTACACGATGGCCATCACGGCCCTCGATGCCGCCCAGGGGATGGGCGCCGAGCTTCGCATCCTGGCCACGGACATCTCGACGCGGGTGCTGAAGAAGGCGCAGCAGGGCATCTATCCGGTCGGCCGGGTCAAGGCGATCCCGCCCGATCTGCTGCGGAAGTATTTCCAGGTCGGCCAGGGCAACTGGGCCGGGCACTACCGGGTGAAGAAGAACGTGCGGGACCTCGTCGCCTTCCAGCGCTTCAACCTCATGGAGCCCATGGCGGCGGGCGATCCCTGCGATGTCATCTTCTGCCGCAACGTGATGATCTATTTCGACAAGAAAACCCAGGATGGCCTCGTGAACCGCTTCTACAACAAACTTGCAAAGGGCGGCTACCTGTTCATCGGCCACTCCGAGAGCCTCACGGGGCTCAACCATGCGTTCAAGTATCTCGAGCCGAGCCTGTACCGGAAGTAAGGACCTATGGCGGATCTCGTCGTCGGCATATCGGACCTCAAGGTCAGCAGCAACCCCGCGGACTGCATGGTCACCTACGCCCTCGGGTCCTGCATTGCCGTGGCCGTCTACGACCCGGCGGCAAAGGTGGGGGGGCTTCTGCACTACATGCTCCCCGACTCGACCCTCGATGCCGCCAAGGCGAAGGAGACGCCCGCCATGTTCGCCGACACGGGCATCCCGCTTCTGTTCAAGTCCTGCTACAAAATGGGCGCGGACAAGAAACGGATGGTCGTGAAGGTGGCCGGCGGGGCCAGCATCCTCGACGAGTCGAACTTCTTCCGGATCGGGCAGAAGAACATCATGGCCATGCGGAAGCTCTTCTGGAGCAACAACGTCCTCATCGACGCCGAGGACACGGGGAAGAACTTCAATCGCACCGTGCGGATCGATCTCGGCACGGGGAAGTTCTATATCAAGCGGGCGGGCGGCCAGATGGAGGAGCTATGAAGATCAACAAACGGATCCTGAAGTCCATCAAGGCGCTCCCGCCCTTCCCGGCGACGATTCAGAAGGTGATGGCGCTGGCGAACGATCCCGACTCGTCGCTCACGGAGCTGGTTGCCGTAATCCGCTTCGACCAGGCCATCACGGCCAACATTCTGCGGATCTGCAACTCCTCCTACTTCGGCCTGCGCCGGCCCGTGGACAACGTGAACGACGCCATCATGCACATGGGCAAGAAGAACGTCCTGCGGGCCGTCATGGCCTCGGGGCTGTCCCGGTATTTCCGCACCGCGAAGGGCTACGACGTGAAGGGCGGGGAGCTCTGGGAGCATGCCGTGGCGGTGGCACTGATGGCGCAGATCTGTGCGGCCAGGATTTCGCGCCCCGACGATTCCCGGCTCTTCACGGCCGCGGTGCTGCACGATATCGGCAAGGTGGTCTTGGGCGAGTTCGTCCACGAGTCCTGGCGGAAAATCCAGGAACTCGTGGAGAGCAAGAAGCACTCCTACCTCGATGCCGAGGAAGAGGTCATCGGCGTCAACCACGCCGAACTGGGCGGGGAGATCGCCCTGATCTGGAAGTTTCCCGACGAGATCCTCAAGGCCATCGCCTTCCACCACCGGCCGGACCTGCTGGCCGACGGCGATGCCGTGTCCTGGATCGTCTACCTGGCGAACCAGCTCTGTCACATGATGGGGATCGGCGTGGGAACCGATGCGCTGGCCTATCGCGCCGTCGGGGACGTGGCCGGGCGGTTTCAACTCAAACAGCGGGATCTCGAGGACATGATGGCCCAGCTCCACGGGAGCCTGCAGGGCGCGCGCGAACTGGTCAGTATCGTTTCGGAACAAAAGGAAAGCGGGAGAGGATAAACGGAGGGAACCATGGCCTTCAACCTGCTCATTGTCGATGACTCGAATTCGATGCGGACCGTCGTGAAAAAGATCGTGGGCCTGACAGGACTGGAGACCAACCATATCCTGGAGGCGAACAACGGCCTCAAGGCCCTCGATGTCCTGGGCGGTAACTGGGTAGACGTGGTGATCCTCGACATCAACATGCCGGAGATGAACGGCCTCGAGCTGCTCAAGAGGATGAGCGAGGATACCCTCATGAAGAATATCCCCGTGGTGATGATGACCACGGATGCCAGCGAGGCGCACATGAAAACCGCCTTCGAACTGGGCGCGAAAGGCTTCATCCGCAAACCCTTCGTACCCGAGGAATTGAGGAAGATGCTCCTCGGGGTGCTTGGTTTCGATGACAGGGGGGACTATGAAAAACGTGAAAGCAATCCTGACGGAGTCGATTTTTGAGGTCTTCGAGAGGATGTTTTTCATCTTCCTCGAGCCCGGCGGGCGGGCCCCGGTCCATGACTACGAGTCCGCAGTTTGGTTTGACGGCCCGCAGCGGGGGGCGATCCGCATCCTCTTCACCCGCCCGGTGGCCCGGCTCATGGTCCGGAACATGCTTGGGCTCGACAACGGGGCCGTAACGGATCCGCACGTGGAGGATTGCGTGAAAGAGGCCGCCAACATGGTGTGCGGGAACTTTCTGGTGAACCTGGATGCGTCGAAGAAGTTCACCATGTCGCTCCCGGCATTCTCCGTGAAACTTGGGCCGCCGCCGGCCCTGTCGGAGGGCGTCCATGCCTTCGATTTCGATTGCGAGGCCGGCAAAATGGCGGTCATCCTCACGCTGGAGGCGTGAGGCAGGGAACAGGGTATAGGGTATAGGGGAGGAAGGGGAGATCTTGATTTCCCGAGACCCGAAACCCGAGCCCCGATACCCTGAATCAAGGCAGCAAGCGATAGATGAACTCAGGCGTAATACAGTCGGGTAGAGGTGTCTGAGCGGTGAACAGGATCAAGGTACTCATCGTCGACGATTCGGCCATCGTCCGCAAGATCTTCTCGGAGGAGCTTTCGAAGTACCCCGACATCGAGATCGTGGGGACGGCGCCTGACCCCTACGTGGCGAGGGACAAGATCGTCATGCTCAAGCCCGACGTGGTCACCCTCGACATCGAAATGCCCCGCATGGACGGGATCACATTCCTGCGCAAGCTCATGAAGCACTACCCGCTGCCCGTCATCATCATAAGTTCATTGACGCCGAAAGGTGGAAAACTGACGCTGGAGGCCCTCGACATCGGTGCCGTGGAGGTGATCGCAAAGCCCGGAGCGGCCTACACCGTGGGCGATATGAGCGCCCAGCTCGTCGAGAAGATCCGGGCGGCCTCGCGGGCACGGATCGTGAAACAGCAATGCGACGGGCCCGACAATGGGGGTCCGCCGGAGCCGATCAGGGCTCTGGCCCAGACGACGAACCAGCTCATTGCCATCGGCGCCTCCACGGGGGGCACGGAGGCTCTCAAGGCGGTGCTCACGAGGATGCCCGTCAACGCCCCCGGTATCGTCGTCGTGCAGCATATGCCGGCAAACTTCACGACGGCCTTCGCCGAGCGTCTCAACGGGCTGTGCCAGATGTCGGTGAAAGAGGCGAAAAACAACGACTCGGTGACCCAGGGCACGGTGCTCATCGCCCCGGGGAACTACCATATGCTGCTGCGGCGCAGCGGTGCGCGCTATTACGTGGAGGTCAAGGACGGCCCCATGGTGCACCACCAGCGGCCCGCAGTGGATGTGCTCTTCAAGTCCGCGGCCCAGTATGCCGGCGCCAATGCGATCGGGGTGATCCTGACGGGCATGGGTGCCGACGGGGCGGCGGGAATGCTGGAAATGAAGAAAAACGGGGCAAAAACCATCGCGCAGGACGAGAACTCCTGCGTGGTCTTCGGCATGCCGAAAGAAGCAATCAAGCTCGGCGGTGCGGACAGGGTGCTTCCCCTGGATCAGATTGCCGCGGAGCTGGTGAGGATGATGTGATATGGATTACGCTGAACTGAGACACGAGATCGACGAAATGGCATCGAGTTTCCTCTTCCTGGAGAAGAAGGAGATCGACATCCCGACGGCGGGGCAGTTTCTCAACCAGATCGAAACGGTCACGGGCCATGCGGAGACGCTCCATGCCGGAGAAATCAACCGCCTTGCCGGGGGGCTCAGCCAGCTGCTGGAGAAGGTAGTCCTCGATGCCGTCGATGCCGCCGTGGGCTTTGGGCTTTTCGAGCGGGGCATCGTGCTCCTGCAGTCCGTGGCCGACGGTTACTGCAACGCGGGCCGTTACGATGGGAGCATTGACGGGTTCATGGGCGAGTTGGCCGGCGCCATCGGCATCCCCATGGATTCGCAGCGGGAGGAGTCCGAATCAGCAGCACCGCAGGCCGTCGAAGTGCCTGCCGGGGCTGACGCGGTGACGGGGAAGGACCGTGTCCAGGACGAATCGCTCTTGAAGGACTTCATCACCGAGGGCCTCGAGTACATCGGCGAGATCGAGGTGAACATCCTCAACCTCGAACAGGAGCCTGACAACAAGGACTACATCAATGCCATTTTCCGCCCGTTCCACTCCGTCAAGGGCGTGGCCAGCTTCCTGAACCTGGATGGGATCCGGACGCTCGCCCATGACCTGGAGACATTGCTGGACAAGGCGAGAAACGAGGCACTGCCCGTCACGCCGGAGCTTATCGACCTCATCCTCGACGGCTCGGACACCCTGAAGGCCATGATCGGCCAGCTCCGGGACGATCAGGAAGGCAGGGAGGCCGTGGAGCTGATCGACACCTCGGACATCGTGCGGCGCATCAAGCTAGCCGAACAGGGAGCCGATCGGCCCAAGGAGCCCAAGAAGCTCGGGACCATCCTCGTGGAAGAGGGGGTCATCAACGAGGATGAGCTGCAGGATGCGCTGGAGCGCTCCCAGGTTCCGCCGTCCCGAAAGCTCGGCCAGACGCTCATCTCGGAAGGGATTGCCTCACCCAAGGACGTGTCCCGCGCCCTTCGCAAGCAGGCCCAGCAGGTGACCGACTCCAACACGATCCGCGTGGACATCAAGAAGCTCGACGACCTCATCGACATGGTGGGCGAGCTCGTCATCACCCAGTCCATGATTCGGCAGAGTGCGACCCTTCAGAGCCTCGGGGACCGGAAAATCGTCCGGGACATCTCCCAGCTGGAAAGCATTACCTCGGAGCTGCAGCGCTCTTCGACGGTCCTGCGGATGATCCCCATCAAGCAAACCTTCCAGCGCATGTCCCGGCTCGTGAGGGACCTCTCCAAGAATTCAGGAAAGCTCGTCAACGTGGTCACCGTGGGAGAGGACACCGAAATCGACCGCAACATGGTCGACGAGATCTACAACCCGCTCGTCCACATGATCCGCAATGCCGTGGACCACGGGATGGAGATGCCCGAGGACCGTATCAGGGAAGGGAAACCCGAGCGGGGAACCATCAAGCTCAGGGCCTTCCACCGGGGGGGCAACATCGTCATCGAGATCTCCGACGACGGGCGGGGCCTCAACCGGGACAAGATCCGCCAGAAGGCCATCAAGAACGGGCTCATCAGCCCGACGGACGCCCTGACGGACCAGGAAGTCAACCGTCTCATCCTGCTGCCCGGCTTCTCGACGGCCGAGAAGATCACCGATGTCTCGGGCCGCGGCGTCGGGATGGATGTGGTGAAGCAGGCCGTGGAGAAGCTTCGCGGCAAGATGGATATCCAGAGCGTCGAGGGCAGAGGGACGACCTTCGTCACCGGTTTCCCCCTCACCATGGCCATCATCGACGGCATGATCGTCAAGGTGGGAAGCGAACGCTACATCCTGCCCACCGTGGCCATCCGCCAGCTCATCCGCCCGGACCGGGCGGCGTACAACTGCATCGTCGGGGAGGCGGAGACGATCAACGTCATGGGGAGACTTCTGCCGCTGGTGCGGCTTCACAAGCTCTTCGATATCGAGCCGGTCAACCGCAACCCCTGGGAGGCCACTCTGGTGGTCATGGAAGGCGAAAAGCGGTCCAAGTGCCTGCTCGTCGACGAGATTCTCGGCAAGGAAGAGGTCGTTATCAAGAACCTCGGCGAGAGCCTGAAGCGCATCAAGGGCGTCTCCGGCGGCGCCATCCTCGGCGACGGCAACGTGGGACTGATCCTCGATCCCGAGGGCCTCTTCGAGATGGCCGAGGCGAATTGACGTTTACGGGCCCCCGGCCCGGGTGAACCAGATTCCGATATCAAGCAGATTACGGGAGAAACCTATGGACGTGAACAAGAATCTCAAGATCCTCATCGTCGATGACTTCGCCACCATGCGGAAGGTCATCCGGAACCTGCTCAAGCAGGGCGGCTTCGAGAATGTCGCGGAAGCCGAGGACGGCGCGGCGGCCCTCAAGGTCCTGAAGTCCCAGCCGTTCGATTTCGTCATCTCCGACTGGAACATGCCCAACATGAGCGGGCTCGAGCTCCTGAAGGCCGTCCGGGCCGATGAGGAGCTGAAGGGACTTCCGTTTCTCATGGTCACGGCGGAAGCCCTGAAGGACAACGTCGTGGCGGCCGTGAAGGCGGGCGTGAGCAATTACATCGTGAAACCCTTCACCGCCGAAGTGCTCAACGAAAAGATCGAGAAGATCGTCAAAAGCCTGGAAGCATAAGACCGGCGAGGATAAATTATGGATGTTCGATTCATCAACCCGTTCCTGAACGGGACCGTAGCGGTCCTGAAGACGATGGCCTTCGTGGAGCCAAAGGCCGGCAAACCCTTTCTCAAGAAGGACTCGATCGCCCGGGGCGACATCTCGGGGATCATCGGCCTGACCGGCTCGGCTCGGGGATCGCTCGCGCTGAGCTTCAGTGAAGGCAGCATCCTGAAAATCGTCTCCAACATGCTGGGCGAGGAGATCAAGTGCCTCAACGGCGACATCAAGGACGCCGTGGGCGAGATCACCAACATGGTCTCCGGCGCGGCCCGCAAGGAGCTCGAGACCCTGGGCTTCAACATCACGGCGGCCATCCCCACCGTGGTGGCCGGCAAGGATCACTCCATCAGCCACGTGCTCGGGGGCCCCAGCATCATCATCCCCTTCGAGACGGCCAACGGGCCCTTCGTCGTCGATATCTGCATCGGAAATGTGAGCGGGGGGCAGTAGGTGCCGCGTAGGCTTGCTTCAAGCCAGGCGACGGCTTTCGGAGGGATGACCACATTCGACCGGCGAATGCGAAGTTAGGAAGCTACGAAGTTAAGAAGATCGGATGAACATCATGCAAAAGGGCTTGCCGTTCGGCAAGCCCTTTGTCGTTTCCTAACTTCTGGTCTTCCGATCTTCCTAACTTCCGTCTTTTAGCGCGTGACCTGGAATTTCTTCACGACCTCCCGGAAGGCGGTCAACTGCTGCTCGTTCATCTCGAAGGTGTAACGGTTGCCGCCCTTGAAGGTCACCGTGATCGAATTGGATTTCGCCAGCCGGTTGATCTTGTCGTCTTCGGCAATCTCGTTATCGGACCACTCGGTCACTCCGTCGGAATCGACCATAGACTGCTTCTGCGGGTAGATCGTGTCGATGGCCAGCTTCGTGCCGTTCTGACCCTGCAGGGTGACGGACTCGTAGGAAAGGTACTCGGGAGCCTGGTACCTTGTTTTCACCTTGTAGAACTTCTTGCCCGTGTATCGCTGGATGAAGTAGATCTCCACGAAGAACTTCCGGTCCTCACCGATCGGCTGGGTGAGCATCCGGGTGGAGCGGTAGACCTTCCAGGACTTGATGGGGTCATCCTCGATGAGGATATTGCGGCTGATTTCCCGCTGTGCCCCCAGCTCCCCTTCCAGGTCCTGCCGCAGGCTCTCTCGCAGCGTAAGGAGCTTGTCCGCCAGATCCTTCGTCAGGAAGGTCGCCTTCATTTCCCGGTCGATCAGGTCGATCCTGCCCCGCAGGTCCCGTGTCCCTTCCACGGACTCAATGATTTTCTGGTAGTGGTTCAGGGCAAGGTTCCGGATCTCGGCGATCTTCTCGCCGGCCTCGGCGGCGTGGGGGCTCGTCGGGTAGCGGTCGACGAGGGTCTGGAACTTCTCCAGGGCCTCGCCGTATTTTTTCTCCGCATGGAGCTGCATGCCCGACTGATAATAGAAATCGGACAATTCCCTGAACTGTTTCAGCTCCTGGGCGAGGGTCTCATTCTGCTGCCGGGAGAGCCGAAGCTCCTGGTTGAGCTTTGAGTTTTCGAGCTGCAGATCCTCAAACTTCTTGTACGACACGCATCCGGACAGAAAAAGGGCGCAAACAAGCAAAGGAATGATAACGATACGGTACATAGGGACTCCATGAAACCATCAGCAGCCATCCACAGAAAATGATGAATAATGCAACCAATACCATAATTTAATCATAATATCGCTATTATCGAAGATTATCAATGCATTTGATGATTCATGCATGATTTTCCGATCGCGGCGAGGCGCAGCGGCCATTTTCCAATCTCTCCCGGCAAAATGAGTGAAGCCGGTGCCCCAGCTCTGCGCGTTCTGCCACAGGAACCTTGACGGCGGCGGGCCTGATCTGCTAGGGGTGACAAGAAACTGGGGGATACATGGACTGGCACCAGAAAGAGTTCAAGTCGATCCTCGCCGAACTGGACGTCCCCATCGACGGCCTTCGATCGGAAGAGGCCGTTAGGCGCCTCGCGAAATACGGCCGCAACGAGCTGGTGGAGAAGGGCAAGCGGACGCTGGCGGCGATGATTGTCGATCAGTTCCGGGATTTCATGATCCTGATCCTGATCGCTGCCGCCGTCGTGTCCGGCTTCGTGGGTGATCTGGCAGACACCATTGCCATCCTCGTCATCGTCCTGCTGAACGCCGTCATCGGCGTTGTCCAGGAGTACCGCGCCGAGAAGGCCATGGAGGCCCTGAAGCAGATGGCCGCCCCCGTAGCCCGGGTCCTTCGTGACGGCAGCGTCTCGTCCATTCCCGGCTCGGAGGTCGTCCCGGGGGACATGGTGCTTCTCGAGGCGGGGGGCATCGTCCCGGCCGACATGCGGCTCACCGAGGCGGCCGTGCTTAAAATTGAGGAGG
>Ga0209705_10001991_pt1 | contig 10918 bp, 7 predicted proteins | sample PPLLaktember2015_5_FD_187262 | JGI IMG/M metagenome (GOLD analysis project Ga0209705, IMG submission 187262) | Freshwater sediment microbial communities from Prairie Pothole Lake near Jamestown, North Dakota, USA - PPLs Lake P8 Core (1) Depth... | ecosystem: Environmental > Aquatic > Freshwater... | reverse complement strand
CCGGCCGAAGCCATCACGACCGGGCCGGGCATGAAGCTCTTCCCGGCCGTTATGCCGGACGGCCGGATCTTCTACGGCGACATGACGGTCGCGATGAACGCCTGGAGCGTCGCCGGGCGGACCGACGACGGCGAGGTCTCGGGCGACCCCCGGAAACTGACCCGGGACGTCATGCAGAATTTTAACCCGTCCGTGTCCCGCGACGGGTCCCGGGCCGTCTTCACCGCGTTCGGCGGGGCCCAGACGGCCAAGTACGAGCTCCGGCTCGTGGACCTGAGGACAGGCGAGGAAGCGAAGATCCCCCTCCAGGGGAGGTCCATCTATGAATTCCCGCGGCTCAGCCCCGACGGCTCGCTACTGGCCTACCGCGACATCATCGAGGGAATAGCGAAGACTTTCATCATCGCACCGGGGGCCGCGGCGGCCCGGGCGCTCTGCGAGAACTGTTCCATTCTCGGTTTTTTCCCCGATAATGAATTCGCCCTGGTTCGGATCATACGCAGCGAGCTGGAGAAGAGGAACCTCCGGACCGGGGAGACGAGCGTTGTGCTCGCCTCCCCCTCGGACTTCGTCTCGGACTCCTCCGTCTCGCCGGACGGAAATTGGATCGCCTGGCTGGCCGCTCTGCCGGACGGACGGGCGGCCATCCGGATCACGCCGGTCGAAGCGCCTCCTGCCGGCGCGGAGAGAACGATCACGGTCGCCGAAGCCGATTATTTCCTCGGAAACCCCGACTGGTCTCCCAACGGACGCTGGCTCTACTACCTGTCCGAAAAGAACGGCCGCGCGTCGATCTTCGCGCGGGAGGTCGACCCCCGGACGAAGACACCGGCCGGCGCGGAACGGGAAGTCTTCCTCTCGACGGAGAGCGGGCTCAATCTGAATTTCCCCAAGGGCCACGGTACGATCGGCGTCGCCGCGGACAGGATCATCTTCGAAGGCTGTACGATGACCGGGAACATCTACCTGGCCAGGCCGAAGAAGCGCTAAGCGCCGCGCCGCGCCGGCCCGTATAAACGCCGGATGCGCCAGAGCTCCCGCAGCATTCCCCAAGAACCCTGGAGGATCCTCACGCGGCTGGGCCTCTCATCGCTCCAGACGACCGGGATCTGAGCGACCCGATAACCCAACTCCCGGCAGAGGACCAGGACCTCGACGTCGAAGGCGAAGCCCTCGGTCTGAAGGCGCGAGAAGACCTCGCGGGCGGCCGCCCGGCGAAAGGCCTTGAATCCGCACTGGGTGTCGGGATAGCCCTCGAGGACGAGCCGCCGGACGAGCCGGTTGAACATCTTTCCCATCGCTTCGCGCGGCCGGCGCTGACGGACCCGGATCTCGGAGGCCGCCAGGGCCCGGGATCCGATGGCCGCGTCGGCCCCGGCCTCGAGCGCGGCCAGGAGCTTGTCGCCTTCCTCGATGGGCGTCGACAGGTCGTCGTCGGTGAACAGCACGATCGCGCCGGCCGAGGCCAGGACGCCCTCCTTGACCGAGGCGCCCTTGCCCCGGTTTTCTTCCCTCCGGATGACCCGGGACCCGATGCGGCCGGAGAAGGCGGCCAACGCGGTCCGGGCCGCGTCCGCCGTTCCGTCGGAGCTGCCGTCGTCGACGACTACGATCTCGGAAGCGAAGGGCTTTTTCGAGAGATAGGACGTGACGGCATCGATGGTCGCCGCGATCCGCATCGCCTTGTTGTAGGTCGGCACGACGACGGAGAGGCGGATCTCGTTCGTCGGCCGTTCGTTCATCGGGACTGTTTTGCCTCGCGGCAGGGGCATTATAAAAGAATGATATGGAAAAAACGAGAATTTGGATTAAAATGCCTGTCTTCGATCATGACCCATCACCTTCAGGAGAATGACCCCATGGCCAAATCCGGCATGCGTCTCTTCGTCGTCTGCGCCTTGCTCGCCGCGCTCGTCCCCTTCGCGGCCGCCCAGGAGCCCTACAAGGTCCCGCCGAAAGATGTCGTCGACATCGTCGACGCCCCGCCGACGCCCTCGGTTTCCATGAGCCCGGACGGCGGCACGATGGCGCTCATCGAGCGCGAATCGATGCCGTCGATCGCCTATCTCTCCGAGCCCATCCTGAGGATCGCCGGCATGCGCATCACGCCGGGCTTTAACAGCCGCCAGGTCCTGAGCTTCGCGACCGGACTTTCGCTCAAGGACATGAAGACCGGCACCCTGCGCCGGGTCGTCCTCCCGGAGGGCTTCAAGTTCGCCGCCGGCATGGGCGGGGCGGCCTGGTCGCCCGACGGGGCGCGACTCGCCCTCCTCCGCTACGTCGAGGGCGGCGTCGAGCTCTGGGCCGTCGACGCCCGGACGGCTGCCGCCAAGGCGTTGACTCCCGCGTCCGTCAACGCCGTGCTCGGCGGCCTCGACTGGATGCCGGACAGCCGGAGGATCGTCGTTTCGCTCGTCCCCGACGGACGCGGCCCCGCCCCCGTCGCGCCGCGTGTCCCGGCCGGCCCGGAGATCCAGGTCTCGGGCGGCAAGGAAGCCAAGGTCGCCACTTACCAGGACCTCCTCAAGTCCGCTTTCGACGAGGTCCTGTTCGAGCATTACGCCGCATCGCAGTCGGCGCTCGTCGACGCGGTCACCGGGGACGTCCGCAAGGTCGGGCAGCCGGGCCTCTTCGACGCGATCTCGGCCTCGCCCGACATGAGATATCTTCTCGTCAGCCGGATCAAGAGGCCGTATTCCTACGCCCTGCCCGCAGACGGGTTCGCCCACTCGATGGAGGTCTGGGACATGGAGGGAGGGCTGGTCAAGGTCCTGGCCGATCTGCCCACCGAGGAGAACGTCCCGATCAACGGCGTCCCGACCGGCCCGCGCAACGTCAACTGGATGACCCACAAATCGGCGACGCTCGTTTGGACCGAGGCCCTTGACGGCGGCGACCCCAAGAAGGACGCGCCCTTCCGCGACCGTTACCTCGCGCTCGACGCGCCGTTCGCGGCCGAGCCGCAGGAGCTCTTCAAGCTCAAGGAACGGGCCGCCGGCCTGCAGTACTTCGCGACGCCGGGCAAGGTCCTGGCGACGCAGAGCGAGTGGAAGAGGAACTGGAGAACGACCTTCCTCGTCGACCTCGCGAATCCGGCGGCCGCGCCGGTCACGGTCTGGGACCTCAGCAACCGGGACAGCTACAAGAATCCCGGCCGCCCGGTCACGACGACGCTCAAGACCGGCGAGCGGGTCATCCTCCAGGACAAGGACTGGATCTACCTGAACGGCGCCGGATCGTCCCCCGAAGGCGACCATCCCTTCCTCGACCGGATGAACGTCCGGACGCTCAAGGTCGAGCGGCTCTGGCAGTGCCAGGACCCCGCCTACGAGACCTTCGTCGATTTCGCGGGCGCCTCGCGGACGAAATTCATCACCAGCTACGAGTCTAAGTCCGAGCCGCCGAACTATCACCTCTACGACCTCAAGACGAAGAAGCGCGCGGCTCTGACCGATTTCAAGGACCCGGCCCCCCAGCTGACCGGGATCCGGAAGGAACGGATCACTTACAAGCGGGCCGACGGCCTCGTGCTCAGCGGCACTCTCTACCTGCCGCCGGGATACAAGGACGGGACCCGCCTGCCGGTCGTCGTCTGGGCCTATCCCCTGGAGTACGATTCGGCGGCGACGGCCGGACAGGTCCGCGGCTCGGTCAACCGCTTCACCTTCTTCCGCGGTACGAGCCAGCTCTTCTTCCTGACCCAGGGTTACGCCGTCCTCGACAATGCCGAGATGCCGGTCGTCGGCACCCCCGAAACCGTCAACGACACCTTCATCCCGCAGATCGTCTCGAACGCCGAGGCGGCCATCCGCAAGCTCGACGAACTGGGCGTCGGCGACCCGAAGCGGGTCGGGGTCGGCGGCCACAGCTACGGCGCCTTCATGACGGCTAACCTCCTCGCCCACTGCGACCTCTTCGCCGCCGGCATCGCCCGGAGCGGCGCCTACAACCGGACCCTGACCCCGTTCGGCTTCCAGAGCGAGCGGCGGACCCTCTGGGAGGCGACAGACACCTACATCAAGATGTCGCCATTCATGCACGCGCACAAGATCAACGAGCCCATCCTGCTCATTCACGGCATGGCCGACAACAATTCCGGCACGTTCCCGATCCAGTCCGAGCGCCTGTTCGCCGCGCTCAAGGGTTTCGGCGGGACGTCGCGCTTCGTCTACCTGCCGTACGAGAGCCACGGTTATTCGGCCCGCGAATCCGTCCTCGACGTGCTGGCCGAGATGTTCGAATGGTTCGACACGTACGTGAAGAACAAAAAGTGAACAACGGATTTCCACAGACTTTGTGAATATCCCTGTGGAAAACCGCGTCAAGGGATATTCTAAAGACTTGTCAGACGCGGACTTTTGACGATTAGCACAGAGGGATGTGCAGAGCGTCTTTCGTGCGGAGGAGAGAACGATGAAGGAGCGCAGGTTTCACGTCGGGGTCGTCCTCACGGTCCTCGTCCTCGCGGCGGCCTGCGGCCATCCCGCGCCCGAACCGCCGGCCGCGCGACCGCTTTCGATACTCGTCACGAACGACGACGGCATCGAGGCACCCGGGATCGCCGCCCTGGCCGAGGCTCTCCGTCCGCTCGGAACGGTGACCGTCGCCGCGCCGGACCGCGGCCGCTCGGGCTCGAGCCACAGCGTGACGTCGGACCGGCCCATCGCCGTCCGCGAGAGCGACCGGGGCGGCCAGAGGTGGATCGCCCTCGACGCCCTGCCGCCCACCTGCGTCCGATTGGCCGTCGAGAAGCTCCTCGCCGCGAAGCCGGACCTCGTCGTCTCGGGCATCAACGCCGGGGAGAACCTGGGCGCGGTCACGTTCTATTCGGCCACGGTCGGGGCCGCCCGCGAGGCGGCTCTCCTGGGCTTCCCGGCGATCGCCGTCAATCTCGTCCGGGGCGACGGAATGGACTATGCCGCCGCCGCCGCGGTCACGGCGGCGATCGTTCGCGGCCTCGGGCGCGACGGCATCGCCCGGGGGACGTTCCTCAACGTCAACGTCCCCCCTCTGCCCCCGGAGCGGCTCCGGGGGATACGGCTCACCCGGCAGGACACCAGGGCCCCGCTCTTCATCTACGAGAAGGCCGTCTCCGCCGACGGAACGACGGAATACCTGCCCGGATGGAAACACCTCGAGCCGGCCGGCCCGGACACGGACATATGGGCGGTGCGCAACGGCTTCGTCTCGGTCTCCGTGTTCGGCATCGACCAATCGGCCGGCGCTCCGCCCGCGGCTGCCCTCGCCGTCAAGCGTCTCGAGCGCAGCATTGACTTAGGGTTGATTCGCTAGTAGCATTGGGCCACGCCCTCAAAGGGGAGGGGGCATGAGCCGCTGTCCTAACTGTTCCTGGGAGAATTCGGAGTCCCAACACTTCTGCGGGGAGTGCGGGACTCCGCTCCCCGATACTCCGCAAAAAACCCTGAGCTACGGGGAGGCCGCGGACGCCGTCCAGCCTTCCCCGCCGGAGTTCCGCCCGGGCCAACTCTTCGCCCGGCGCTACCAGATCATCGAGGAGCTGGGCACCGGCGGCATGGGCCGGGTCTTCCGCGTCATCGACAGGAAGCTCAACGAGGAGATCGCCCTCAAGCTCATCCGGCCCGAGATCGCGCAGAACCGCTCGACCGTCGAGCGCTTTGCCTCCGAGCTCAAGCTGGCCCGCCACGTCGTCCACAGGAACGTCGCCCGGATGTTCGACCTGAACGACGAGGCGAGCGTCCCCTTCATCACCATGGAGTACGTCCGGGGCGAGAACCTCAAACGCCTCATCCGCAAGGTCGGGCGCCTCGCGCCAGGTCAGGCCATCCCCATCGCCTGCCAGATCTGCGACGGGCTGGCCGAAGCCCACCGCCTGGACATCGTCCACCGGGACCTCAAGCCCCAGAACGTCATGATCGACGAGGACGGCCAGGCCAAGATCATGGACTTCGGCCTGGCCCTGCTCGTCGCCGCCGGGGGCGCAGGCGACGGTCCCGTGTCGCGGAGCGGAACGCCGGCTTACATCTCGCCCGAGCAGATCCGGGGGATGCCGGCGGACGGGCGGGCGGACCTGTATTCGCTGGGCGTCCTGATGTACGAGATGCTGACGGGACGGACCCCGTTCACGGCCTTGAGCGTCGAGGACCTCGTCGCCAAGCACCTCGGCGAGCCGCCTCGGGACCCCCGCGAGATCAACCCGGGGATCTCGCCCGAACTGGCGCGCGTGGTGATGAAGTGCCTGGAGAAGGAGCCGGACGCCAGGTACCAGAGCGCCGGCGAGGTCCTGGCGGACCTCGATCGGCTCCGAACCGAGGCGCCGCGCGAGATCATCACGCACTGGGCCCGGCGACACAAGCCCGTTTCGATGGCAGCCGGGGCGGCCCTCCTGGCGCTCGTCGGCTTCGGGGCCTATCAGCTGTTCATCAAGCCCCCGCCTCCGCCTTCCCTGACCAGCACGATCGCCGTCCTGCGCGCGCCGGACGCGGCCTCCGGCGGAGCGGATCTCGGGCGTCATCTGCAGAACGCCCTGGCGACGAAGCTCGCGGGGATGCCGGAACTCGTCGTGGTCCCGACACTGACCGTGAACGCCAAAGACACCTCGGGAAAGGACCCGGCGTGGATCGGCCGCATGTTCGGCGCCGACTACCTCCTCGAGCCGGGCACCCACACCGTCGGGGACAAGGTCAGCGTCACGGCCCGGCTGATCAACGTCCGGCGGAACCTCCCGGCCAGGACCTACGAGCTCCTGCGCCCCGCCGCGGACGCCGCCGCTGAGGACGAGTTCGCCAAGGGCGTCGCCACGGTCATCCGCTACGACATCGCCGAAGACAAGGTCCAGCGGTCGAACAAGGGCGTCTCGAGCAATCTCGACGCCCGCCTTCTCGTCCACGAGGGCATGATGCGGATCGAGGACGCCTATCCGCTCAGGGACCACCCGGACGTCTTCGCCGAGGTCGTCGGGAATTACGAGCGGGCCCTGGACCTCGATCCCGATTACGCCCTGGCCCTGTGGGCCCTGGGCAACGCCTACGAATCCCGCCATAACACCACAAGGCCGGAGCTCCAGGACCCTCGGGACGTCGATCGCATGTGCGAATATTACCAACTGGCCTTCGACAAGAACCCGAACTCCCCCGAAACGAACGTGGGCCTCGGCTGGGCCAACTACAACCGGGGCGATTTCACCAAGTCTTTCGAGTTCTTCGCGCGGGCGATCCGGCTCGAGCCGGGCAACGCGGTCGTCAACCTGGACGTCGGGGCCTTCCTGAGGAGCGTCGGGCTCTACCGGCAGGCCATTCCCCATCTGGAGCGCGCGGCGGAGCTCATGCCCCAGGATCCGGAACCGGTCTCTCAGATCTCCCAGTGCCTCAGCGCCCTGGGGCGATTCGAAGAGGCCGCCGCCAAGTCGGCGCTGGCCGTCGCCCGGAACCCGAACGTCATCCGTGTCCGGCACCTCCGTGCGGTCCAGCTCGCGCTGGCCGGCCATCTGGACGAGGCGGTCGTGGAGATCGAGGCCATCCGGCGCATCAAGCCCGATTACATCAATCTGCCGTTTTCGGAAGCCCTGGTCGCCGCGGCCAGGGGGGAAAGGGAAAAGGCCCTGGCGCTGAAGGGAAAGACCGATTCCCTGGCCATCCAGGGCACGTGCTTCTACCTCCTGCTCGGCCTGACCGAGGAGGCCCTCGCCAACATCGAGGCGGGGATCGAAAAGGGCTTTGAAGCGGCCTCCGACTATCTCTACTCCTACCCTTCGCTCGTCGGGAATCCCGCCTTCGAGAGCCTGCGCGACCTGCCGCGCTTCCAGGAGATCTTAAAAAGGCAGAAGGTAAGGTATCAGAAGGAATTGAAAAGGCACGAAAATCTATAGCGAATGGAGGGAACCATGAAGAACGGGAAACCGATCAAGTTGTGGACTGTCGCGTTGTTGGCTTCGGCTTCGGCGATCCTCCTGGCGTCCTCGCTGCTCGTCAGCCAGGACTACGAGAAGATCTGCCCGATCACGTTCCGGCTCTACCCGGGAACGAAGCTCGAGATAAGCTGCGCCGCCCGGATCGAGCAGGACAATGTCAAGCTGTCCGAATTCCTGAGCGTATTGAGGATGAATCCGGACGTAGGCAGCTACAGAGAAGCCGTTAGAAAAATCTCTTCAACAGAGATGCTCCCGGAACAGAGAACGCGGGCGCTGGGGGAACAGAGAAGCTTGCTGATCTCACGGCTCCAGAAAAATTATCCCATTAATCCTTTCTTAGGCACCTACCTGGAATTTCCCAAACTCACCACAGAAGAGGGCGTCACCATCAGCGGCCTCGAAGACGTCATCGCGGAGCTGGCGAGGATCGTTTCGGCCAGTACTTACGTCGACGCCCAAAGCGTCCATGTCGAACTCGAGTATCTGCCGATAAAAACCGCCGCATACGATGCCGCACAAGTTAAATATGGAATGATACCGGGTAACGAGGTCGACATGATCGCGCACATCAAGACGGTCCTGGCCTACGCGCCCAAGGACGCCCCAGTCACGATCGAAGGGCTCCTGCCGCACAGGAAAGTGTGTTTCGACCGGGAATGACCCCGGCCCGCTCCGGGCGGACTACTTCAGGAATTCGGTCCAGAGCCAGCGGCCGAATGCGACGAGGTAGACCAGGAGGAGGACGGCGGCCAGGACGTTGACCGTGTCGTCGATCCGCTTCATCAGCGGGAATTTGCGCCGGCTCCCCCGCGTGTTGATCTTGGGCAGGGCGTAGAGGATCGCGAGCGCCAGGAGCAGGACGAGCCACTTTCTCATCGAACGGGATTATCGCCGTTATTCCGGCGGCATACAACCGAATTCGCCGGACCCGGCTAGCGCTGGAACTTGTAGCCCAGCCAGGGCACCGTGATCAAGTGCTTCGGCGCGGCCGGGTCGTCCTCGATCTTGCGCCGCAGATTGTACATGAAGGTGTCGATCGTCCGGGTCGTGGGGAACTTCTCGTAATCCCAGACCTTGCTGAGGATGGTCTCCCGGGAGACGACCTGGCCCTCGCAGCCGGCCAAGAGCTTGAGCAGGCTGAACTCCCGGGCGGTCAGGTGAAGGTCCCGGCCGGCCTTGGTGGCGATCTTCTTGAGGAAATCGACGGTCACGTCCCCGAACGCGACGTCCTCGATCTCCGGCACCTCCGGCTTCGACCGTCTCAGGACGGCGTGCACGCGGGCGATGAGCTCGTCCGTGCCGAAGGGCTTGGTCAGGTAGTCGTCCCCGCCGAGCTCCAGGCCGAGGACCTTGTCCACTTCCTTTTTCTTCTTCCCGGAGCAGACGATGACGGGGACCTGGCGCCCGGCCTCGCGGAGCTTGCGGCAGACCTCGAGCCCGCTGAGCTCGGGCATGACGACGTCGAGAACGACGAGGTCGAAACCGCCCTTCAGGGCCTTGTTCAACCCTTCCCGGCCGTTGGCCGCCTCGGCCACGGCGTAGCCCTCCGTCTCCAGGGCCGCGGCGACCGCCTGCCTCAAGACGCTGTCGTCGTCGATGATGAGGATCTTCTTCATGTCCGTCGCCTCCTCGGGAATTTCAGGGTGAAGGTCGAGCCGCGGCCCGGCTCGCTCGCGATGCCGATGGCGCCGCCGTGGGCGTCCATGATGTGCTTGACGATCATCAGCCCCAGGCCGACGCCCTTCGCGTCGTGGCGGACGGCCTCGGGAGTGCGGTAGAAGGCCCGGAAGAGCCGGTCCCGGTCGCCGGCCGCGATGCCGATGCCGTTGTCGCTGACCGCGATCTCGGCCCCGTCCCCCGTCGCGGCGAGGCGGACGGCGACCCGCTTCTTCCCGGCGCCGTACTTGATGGCGTTGTCCACCAGGTTGAGCAGGGCCTGGCGGACGGCGTCCGGATCGGCCTCGACGACGACCGGGCTTTCCGGCAGTGCGACCTCGATCTCGAGGCCGTCGTCCGCCGCGGCCGACCGGACGACCTCGGCGACGCCGCTCACGACCGGGCCCAGCTCGGTCTCCCGGATGTCGTAGCTCTTGACGTCCTGTTCGATGCGGCCGAAATCGAGGACGTTGTGGAGGTAACGGCTCAGCCGGCCGCACTCTCCGGCCATGAGCTCGAGGAGCCGCTCCCGCTTGGCCGCGTCGGCGACCTTGCCTGACTTGAGGAGCTCGGAGATCGACTGCAGGGAGGTCATGGGCGTCCGGAGCTCGTGAGAGACGGCCGAGATGAACTCCGTCTTCATCCGGCCGAGCTCCTCCGCCTTCTCCCGCGTCGCCCGCTCGTAGACGACCTCCTCCTGGAGCCGGACCCGGCGCAGCGCCTCGGCCGCCTCGCCCGCCAACGTCTCGAGGAGGGCCCGGTCCTCCTCGGAGAATTTCAATCCCGAGCGCTTGGGCCCGACGAAGAGCCAGCCGGATGGGGCCCCGTCACCGAGCGGAACGGGCAGGGCCAGCTCGAAACCCAGGCTCGCAAGCTTCCCGGGGCTCAGAACCGCCGCCTGTCCCGGAGATGCGGTCCGGAGGGAAAAGACCGCGTCGTCGTCGAGCCCGGTCCGTACGGCGATCCCGGGAGCACCGGAGCCCGGAGCGGTCACGAAGGCACCGACCCTCTCCACCGGCAGTGTTCCGGCGAGGGTGTCAGAGAAGCTCGCCAGGACGTCCCCCGCGCTCCAGGCCTGTTCGGCGGCCGCGGTGAAGCCGCGAACGGTTTTCCGGAAGTCGTAACCCCGGCGGAAAAAGGCCTTGTCGACGAGGGCCTGGATCCAGGCCCGGGCCGGAGCGAAAGCCACCGCGGCGATGAAGGCCGCCCCCGCCGCAAGCGACGTCCGGCCCGTCGCGGTGCGCACGGCGAAGAGCTGTTTCAGGCCCTCGATCGACAGCAGGTAGACGCCGACCGTGACCATGGTCAGGAGCGAGTAGACGACGCCCTTGTTGACGATGACGTGGACGTCCATGAGCTTGTACTTGAAGATGG
>Ga0209705_10001990_pt1 | contig 10919 bp, 15 predicted proteins | sample PPLLaktember2015_5_FD_187262 | JGI IMG/M metagenome (GOLD analysis project Ga0209705, IMG submission 187262) | Freshwater sediment microbial communities from Prairie Pothole Lake near Jamestown, North Dakota, USA - PPLs Lake P8 Core (1) Depth... | ecosystem: Environmental > Aquatic > Freshwater... | reverse complement strand
TAATCAAAACAACATTGCCGGTAGTTTTCATCGTTTACTCCGATATCGAAATTTTATCCTTATCTAATTTATATCACATTGGAAGGCTATCCTGCTTTATAAGAAGGGCATAACGTCAGTTAAAAAATTTGGTTTAAACGGCTTCACATTACGCTAAAATGTTAAGTTGGGATGGGAATAATGTGCCTCTTTGTCATTTGCTTTAGAGAATATGTCGGATTGACTGAGGATTTCTTGACAGGGCAATAAAATTAAAATTAATTGCTTTCCAAAGATGGAAGTTTAAGGTTACCTTCTTTTTGGTACTGTTCAATTGCTTCATTAAAAGATATAACGTAGTTTTCAGGGACACCTCTATGAATTTGTAACCAGAGCGCGATTTGCAGGGTTGGATCCACCAAGTTCTCCCAATCTCCGGGACTGTATTTTTGTACTCTCCAATCAAGATTTCCTGAAGAGAAATCTATGCTCGCGTCAATACCAGAATGGTATTTATTTGAGCCGGCTTCTAATCGCCCCACTGCTCTCATTTCTCTATATTGCACATATAATCCTAAAATATTGCACCAACCTCGAGAGTGTAGAGGAAGTTCATTCTTACATTTACCAATTTGTTCTAACTTATCGATAAGATTTTCTAATTCCTCGGTTAATATTATTTTGGCCTCGAAGGGGCTTCCAAATACCCACTGCCATACCCAAATAAAAAAGAACATAGCAATAAAAAAAGAGCCGATTCCCCATCCAACAGAATCGAAAGTAATCCCGATAATTGTTGCTATAATTATAGCTACAATGAGTTTTAGTCCAGGATGCAATCTCGCCATAATCATTTCCTAACTATTTAATAATAACGCTATCGTGGTGTAAATATATACCCGAGATAATCATCTGTCAATCCTCACCAAAATAATAAGAAATGAAGGAATATCGCTGGTGTAACAATGTGAGTAATTGTGACCCTCAGATCACCTTTTACTATATCGTTACGCGCACAATTGCTTCTGTTCATTTCGAAAAGTAATTCAACTTATAGTGATGGCGCTTTTACTCTTAAGCACAAGTATTTTCCAGTCTGGAGCTTATAGAATCCCACCGAAGTGGAATATTTGAACAGCAGGCTTAGTCGCATTTTGCATACTTGACTAGTGGGAAGCTATAATAAATCATTGCTGATCATGCGAAAGTCAGGGTTTCCTTCTAATACCATGGCGAAGAGGAAGCCCAATAGACACTGAAGGTCTCCCTAACGGGGAGTGCCGAGTAGAAGGGGCTTTAGAGCCTCAGCCTCTTACACCGTACGAAGGAGGTGAAGACAGATGGATATTGGGTGGTTCCGTGACTTGAGTATAACCATCCTGGGTTTTGTGACCACGGCTGTGCTCATCTTTACTGCAATAATCATTTACCGCCTGTATCGGAAAATAACAACAACTCTCTTTCTAGTACAAACACTGATGAAAAGTGTTAATGATACAGTCAATACAGTGGAAGAGTTTATTAAAACAACATCCCAAAATATTAACGATACTGTTGCAGAAGTGAAGGATAGCATAAAACAGGTATCAAAAAGCACAGTTGATACCATATACCATGTCCAAGAGTGTATCAAGCCGGTACTTCCGATACTAGCAATAATTCAGGGTATTCGGGAGGGATTCAAGGGCATCAGCAAAATGTTCAAAAAGGAAAGTAATGAAGGAGGAAACAGCAATGAATAAGGATCACGCAATCGGTTTTGGCATCGGCTTTCTCACCGGAGCAGTCATCGGTGGGGTTATCGCATTGCTCTATGCGCCGAAGACGGGTAAAGAGACCAGACAGCTAATTAAAGACAAGACGACTCAGGTGGTGGACGCGGTCAAGGGAAAGACCAGTGGAGTTATCGACGCAGTCAAGGATGCAGCATCTGAGGCAAACCGGAAAGGACACGAGGCAGTCAAGGCAATAAAGAGCTAAAAACTATATTTGCGACCATTGGCTAACTAGAAAACGCGGTTGCCCGCGCTGTGCAGGAACTATTAGATGAGTTGATGCGTACGGCTTCTGGAGTAAGGAGTCACACCAATCGCCATTGCCGTTAGTTATCTTGTCTCACAGTCCAGGTAACTGCAGCTGGAGTTAGATTTGAACTCAGTCGGCGTGCTAATAAAAAAACACTGGCGGCTCATAGTTTTCATACTGGGGTTGGTCTTCGTTTTCTTATTACTCTGGATGTTGCGAAGCGTCCTCCTGCCTTTTATCGTTGGCTTCATTCTCGCCTACCTGATGTTGCCGATTATCAGGTGGGTTGAGAAGCGCCTCACTGGCGCGGGCAAGAAGCCGAAGCATAAGCAACTAAAACGAATTGCTATTATCCTGGTGATTTATTTGTTGACCTTGGCGATCATCGGCCTCGCCATTTTCTATTTGATTACCTTCATAGGGAAATCTTTGTCGTCTTTGGCACAGGATGTCCCCCAGCTTATTCCCAATGGCCTGGACTCGATAACGCAATGGATTAAATCTTTGGAGATATTCTCTTCGCCATCAGCTCAACAGCAGATTGACGTGTATTCCGCGCAAGCCGGCGTGGCACTGGGTAATGCCCTGAAGGATTTACTGACGCGTGGCGTGGGGATTCTCCAGAGTTCTTCAGGCATGATCCTGGGGTTTGTTTCCATGCCAATTTTCCTCTTCTTTATACTGAAAGACTGGGATAAACTGCGTGACAGCTTTCAGGCGGCGGCGCCTTCATGGACTCGGACACACGCGAAGAACATTGTATCTATTATCCAGAATGTAACTGTGCGATACATTCGCGGCCAGCTTCTCCTGGGGCTGGTGGTTGGGATCTGTGTTTTTATCCTGTTGATGATTTTAAGAATTGATTTTGCCCTGCCTCTAGCCGCCTTTGCGGCTGTCACGGAACTGGTGCCCTTGATTGGGCCCTGGCTGGGTGGTATCGCGGGTGTCCTGGTGACGCTGGCGGTGGCCCCGGGAAAAGTCATCTGGGTGGCTCTCGGCTATATTCTGATTCAATTGCTAGAGAACAACCTGCTGGTGCCCAGAATCCAGGGTAGGCAGATGAATATTAATCCGGCATTCATAATTGTGCTCAGTATTCTCGGGGCGTATTTTGCCGGAATCCTGGGATTTATTATCGCCCTGCCGCTTACCATGACCTTCGTTGAGATATTCAAGTACCTGCGGAAAAGCACCCGAGACGAAAAGATTAGCTAGCTTCTCCACCACCGGGCTGCTGACGAATATTTAAGCGTAACTTGACAGACTGGTTAACGTTATTGACAGGAGGAAAATGAGCCTACGGGTCATCGTCCTCTTCCTCTGGGGCGCGAGCGCAATGTTTAGAGCGATAAGCCGGGCGATCAACCGCTCCTGGGATATTCGCCAGTACCGCAATTTCTTCATTAGAAAAGCCCGCGAACTGGGTATGGTATTGGGGATTGGTATTCTCTTCCTTCTCTCCCTGGGAGCCAGCACCATCATTTCAATTTTACGCGGAGTATTAAGACTGCCCGCAGCAGACCTATTAATTGTAAACGTGGGTGGCAGGCTGGTAGCATTCCTGCTGGTACTGGCTGTTTTCCTGTTACTCTATAAACTCATCCCGAACACCAGGACATACTGGCATTATATCTGGCCGGGAGCGCTCCTGGACGCTGTCCTCTTCGAAATTGCCAGGACTCTGTTCGTTTTCTACCTTGAGAGCTTTGCTAATTATCAACTTATCTATGGTTCGATCGCCTCTATCATTGTCCTGCTCGTCTGGATATACTATTCGGCATTTATCATGATTCCGGGAGCAGAATTCACTTTCCAATATAGTCGCATACGCCACCCGGTGACCAACGTGAGTGGTGCTGATAAATAGAAAGGAGTCAACATGTTCCTATTATTAGTTATTGGTCTTATTCTCTTAATCTTATGGGCACTGGGATTGTTCGTCTGGAGTCTAGGCGCACTGATCCACGTAGCACTTGTTATCGCAGTCATTTTCATTATTATCTGGCTGATCAAAGCAGTGTTCAGGAGAGGTTAAACCGTTCCAGCCTTTAAGTTAGACTCTGTGACCTGCCACAATCATATGCAGAGCATGACGTTCACAAGTCTGGTAACAGGTGGGAAATTCGCATGTAAACAGCATATAATGGCAAGGCAGGAAGCGAAGAGCATGACTAAGACGCAGAATACACCTAAGGGCAATGTAGTGTCTGATAACAAGGCTACTAAGGCAACTATCAAATCGTTAATCGCCGACCTGGCGAGTAAGGACGGAGTAGTGCGTGTAAAGGCACGTCAGCAGCTTGGAGGTCTTGATGAGCTGGTGCAGCTATAAACGCTCGAAGGGATTGAGTATCATTTTTCCTCATTGGCTTGCCTTTCGCATCACGATTCTCTTAGTGCGTATATATTTCTGATACATGATTTTTAAACTTATTCCGAGATTGGTCATATTGTAATGTTGAAGGGGAGAGGGAGTCAATGGGGCAGGCCTGTCTGTGACGAAATGGTCAAACAACTATATAACTATTTTACGAGCAATAGCGTCAGTGGATAATAAAACGCTATACCGTGCTACCTGACTCAACAAAATACTAAAAAGTAAAACCAAAGTAGTAAACAGGTATTTAGTTCAGATTTTTAGTAGGATCCGAAACAACTTAATCGTCACTAATCACAATCGAGTGGTTGCACTTCTTACCACAAGCTTTGTACTTTTATCCAAGTCTGCACATATTTTCTTTCCCCCGCAGTGAAATCACTTATTATCGCCACCCCGTACCCTTCCCCAGATTGCCACTGCTTTTGATAGAGAATCAATGTTGGCCGTAGCATCTGGACCCTGATAAAAGCAGAGCTTCATACAATTATTCAGTACCAGAGCCCCCACGCCCTCAACGCCAGAACGGACAGCTGCCAGTTGCATCACGATGCTGACACAATCGCGGTCTTCGGCAATCATTTTCTGGATACCACGTAGCTGTCCCTCTAATCGCTTTAACCGCTGCAACAATATATCTTTAGAAACTTCAGCCTTTTCTTTTATATCCATTATCATGACCTCCACACAATCCTGTCTTGATAATACCATACCCCGTAGGGTATAATGCCACTGGTTATTTCCCCACAAACTGGATATATTTTAGCATTAACATTAGTCGAGCGTCAGCAAATAAATAGGAGGTTTGTTTAATGCACGCAACAATTCAAAAGCCGATTGACGAGATTCTGGAATATCTCAAGCCCGGTGAGCGGGTATTCGTCGTCGGCTGCGACAACTGCGCCGCCAAATGTCATTCCGGGGGCATCCCCGAGACTGAAGAAATGGCGAGACGCTTGAAAGAAAAAAGGGTAAACATTATTGGATGGTGTGTGCCCCAGCCCAAAGGAATATCGCTCTGCAAGCTCTCCAACACCCAAAAAGTGCTCCAGGAGGAATATGGCGAACAGGTTAAGGACGCAGACTCTTTCCTGGTCCTTGCCTGCGGTCAGGGTTTTCACACCGTGATGGATGCCACCGACGGCGGCATGGTGCATCCCGGCTGCGATACCATCTTCGGGGGTGAAACCGTAAACGACAATTTCATCACCGAGTATTGTTCCCTTTGCGGTGAGTGCATCGTGGAGTATACCGGCGGGTTGTGTCCGGTCACGCTCTGTGCCAAGAGCCTGCTTAACGGCCCTTGCGGGGGAGCCAAAGATGGCAAATGCGAGGTTGACCGGAACCGTGATTGCGGCTGGCAGCTTATCTATGACCGGCTCAAGAAACTGGGACGATTGGGTGAGATGGACATCTACAGAGACCCCAAGAATAATTCTCGTTGGAGCCGGCCGCGTTCCCTGGCAATCGGCGAGGGGGAGGCAACCTTCAAATCGCTCGGTGGTGAAAAAAAAGTCATCAGCCGCGCATAAAATAACGTTTATAAAAGGGGAGTAAAAGGAAACATGAGTAGATTAAAACAGGCACTGGAAAGTGGAAGATTCGTGGTCACGGGGGAAATCGGGCCACCCAAGGGAGTCGGCCTGGATAAATGCCTGCACGATGCCGAGATACTGCGAAATCATGTGACCGCCATTAACGTCACCGACCTGCAAAGCGCAGTTTTGCGCATCGGCTCACTGGCTGTTTCCGCCCGGCTGATCGAGCGAGGCCTGGAGCCGGTCTTCCAGCTTACCTGCCGCGACCGTAACCGGCTGGCGCTTCAGTCCGACCTGCTGAGTGCCTGGGCGTTAGGTATTGAGAACGTGCTGTGTCTTACCGGTGACCACCCTATCCTGGGTGACCACACCGAGGCGAAACCGGTCTACGACATTGATTCCGTGCAATTGCTCAAGGCGGCCAGCACGCTGAACCAGGGTCATGATATGGCGGGTCATGAGCTGGAAAGTGCCCCCGGCTTCTTCATCGGGGCGGTGGTAACGCCGGCGGCCGAACCTATAGAGCCACAAATTATCAAGATGAAAAAGAAGATTGAGGCTGGGGCTAGGTTCTTCCAGACCCAGGCTATTTACGAGCCGGAGAAGTTTGAGCGCTTCATGAATCAGATCCAGGGCTTTAAGGTGCCCGTTATCGTAGGAATCGTGATACTAAAGAGCGCCACCATGGCGAACTTTATGAATAAAAACGTAGCCGGTATCAGCGTTCCCGAGGGCATCATCAAGGAGATGGAAGAGACGGCCAAGGAGGACCGCAAGAAGAAGGCAGTGGAAATTACTGCACGGCTTATACGGCAGGTCAAACCATTCTGCCAAGGCGTCCATATCATGCCTCTGGGTTGGGATAACCTCGTACCCGAGGTCATCAAAGATGCAGAGCTAGTCATGGAGGCGAAAGCTCGACAAGAGGGAGTATAAAGCCTGCCGGCGATTTTGTCTACAAGATTCTTCTGGGTTGATAACCCGGACTTTGTGGCGCCGCCAAATCTCGAGTCAGGTAACAACTGAGATGTTAGGCTATATTACATATCGCCGCTAGATACGGTGCTATTTTGGGTTAGAATGGCTCTCACTTCGAAACTATATCATGCCAAAAATATCAATCACGTTTCTACTTTGAGTTTCTCTTCGAACTCATCCAACCAGCCGCCACCTAGTCCTAACTGTCTGCGTAGACGACCTAAGTTAATAGCCTCTTCTTTCATACCCTTAGCCACTTCTGCAGTGAGTGGCGTTGCTGCTGGGATCTTGTTCGCAGCAGCGAAACGTGCACGGTCATATTCAAGAAGTGAATAGGCCATAACAATTTGAACCCATAAGTCTTCGCTCACCTGGCCTGCGATACTGGACTGATTCTCTCGCCATGCAGAAGTCGGCAAGAAAGCATTCGGGTCTTCGTAGCATGGCCAGTGCTCGCCCTTAGAAACAGTACGTAGGATCATTTGCGCCTGTAGCAACTCTGCTGCGACAAGTAGCTTTGCTCGATCTGTGGCATGTCGCTCGCGCTTCCGTTCGAGGAAGAGCTGGGTCAAGGGAGTAAGGAATGCACCGAGGAGTACACCTCCCAGCGAAAAGAGCACACCAGCGATCACCAGACCTAGATCCATACTCCTGCTTGCTTTTTAACTCAAAGGGGGTGGAAACAGAAACACTTTGATACGCATTCTGAGGACATTATCCCGAGGTCTTGCCTTTCCTTCAATTATTGACTCCATAACTCTCATAGATCCTAATGTATGCCGTCACATTGTGCGTGAATGTGATTTCACAACTGGGCCCAAAGGTCACATTTTACTTGATAGTTACAGTGAGTACGAATGTCCATGTTCCCTTCTCGCCACCTTCCCACGGCCGAGAAACAACAGCTTCGTTCTCATTTGTTCTACACCATCAGGTCTTTCAATGTCGACCCTAGAACTTAGTTATACGAAGTTCCACGGAAGGTATTACAGGCCAGCACCAGCAATTGAGGTTCACCAAATTTCCGCTAGCCTAAAGGGCTCAAAGCGTCTATGCTTAAGTTGCTCTCTAGCGTAAAATGCTATATTCTTGATTAACACATGTAATACCATTAAGGCTGCCTCGTATATTCTAATAGGCAGCCTGGAAGAACCGGGATGCAAGTAACCAGGGGAGTATCGAAACGGGAGATCTTTGCGGAGCTCTACGAAGAGTTTATGCCCAAAGTGTTCCGATATATACACTTTAAGGTGAGTAATCAACAACTAACGGAGGACTTGACTTCTACGGTATTTGAGAAAGCGTTGGTTAATTTCGATAAATACAGCAGTGATAGGGCGACATTCTCGACATGGATATTCTCGATAGCACGCAACACTTTGATCGACTATTATCGGACCAATAAAATGAAAATACAGGTATCGTTGGATGAAGCCATTGAAATGCCGTCAAGTGAGCCGTCTCCTCAAGATGAGGTGGAGAAAAAGGCCGAGCATGAATGCCTCAGAGGATGCCTTTCAAGATTACCCGAAGACGACCAGGAACTCATCCAGCTCAAATTTGCCGGTGAGTTTAATAACAGGCAGATTGCCAAGATCCTGGGACTATCGGAGTCTAATGTTGGGGTGAGGCTCTTTCGGGCCGTGAAGAAGTTGAGAGAGGATTTCCATGAATCCTGGAATGGATGAAAAGAACAAAAAAGAAAGACAGTTTACTGAAGACGTCGAAGATATCCTCGCCGGCAAGGAAGGTGAAATCGATGAGACGATGGATGATGACTATCGTTCGAATGTTGATTTTACCAGGAAGATAATCGAGTGTCGCGGAGAACCATCTGCTGCATTCAAAGAAGGGCTCAAAAAACGCCTGCTCTCAAAACTGGCCGAGGAAGAAATTGTCGAAACCCGGAGACAGTCAGAAACCATATCTTTTTGGGGTTGGTTAAAGAATCTGATCCCCCAAAACCCTGCCCGGCGTGCAGCTGCGGTAACCGTTACGGTAGTCATGATAGCCCTCGTCGCAGCCTGGGGAGCCGGGTTGTTTTCTCCTGAAGAAAGCCCATTAGTTACCGGTCCTCTGGCTCCCACCGTATCAGTAGAAGTACGGGCTTCAACCCCAGAGACAACCTACCTAATAGGCGAAGCTATAAATATCCGATTTACCTTCAAAAACATCGCTGATGTGACTTTCAAATTCCCCTTCCCTCCTGAAATCAGGATAGGCGACCTTGGTACCGAGGTAGTACGTAATTTCGATGTTGGCAATAATACCATGACGTTAACTCCAGGAGAATCTGAATATTACGATTTAACCTGGGACCAGAAGAACGATGCCGGTGAACAAGTCCCTCCCGGTGATTATCAGATCATAATTCCGAACGTACAGTTGGGAGAAGGCAAGGGCGTGGTCAGCCTGGTTGAGTCTCCAATATTGACAATTTCTGATAATCCCTAGTCTCGACATTTTGTAGTCTGAGCTGTTCCAGTAAAACATCCCGAGTCGTGTAATACTCCATTTGTTCCTCCGTATATATAGTCAGGAAAGAAAAATAATTAAGGGAGGAACAAACAATGAAAGCCAAAATCTTAGTAGCCATCGCACTCTTACTCACCCTACTCTCCGCAGCCGCCTGCACAGCCCTTAACGCGGGAGCGGCAGACAAGACCGAACCAGGTATCAAAGAAATGGCCATTACCACTTCAGATGAATTTAACCAGAACCAGCACATACAGAAAGAAGTTGAAATCGCTAAGGGAAAGAACCTGGTGGTTACACTCTTTTCCAATGCGACCACGGGTTTCAGTTGGGATGAACAGACCCAGATAGCGGATACGAGCATTATCCAGCAACTGAAACACGAGGTCATCGGCGCAGAAACCAACATGCTTGGTGCTGCTGGCACTGAACGATGGACCTTCCAGGCAGAAAATGCTGGTACAACTACTGTACACTTTGAGTACAGCCGGCCGTGGGATGGCGGCGAAAAAGGTGTGTGGACATTTGACTTGACCGTCACTGTGAAATAGAAGTCAGCTCAAAGTAGTTAATAAGACCCGGGCAATATGCCCGGGTCTTATCTTATTCTTCTTCCTACGTTTGCTAGAGTTAAAGGCAACATCCTAGGGTGTTATCTTCTTGAAATTTTACCTTATGTCTTTTTATGGCATAGAAGCGCGGTGGCACAATAGTCAGGAATGTGTTAATACCTTACACACAAAGATGAGATATGTGAGATCACATTCTAGCTATTTGTCGCAATGAGTATACCGATGCCTTAATCTAAAACTGTATGGATATTCCTTTCTCAAGATGGTATCCCGCTATTGAAAAGCGAGGGTCTCGCAGGCACTTTGATGCAAGCCGTCCAATCGAACATGACAAATTGTCAGCGCTTGATACAGTGTGCAGACGGTTCGTGCCCTTTCCCAGCGCCAGACCATGTCTGGTGACTGAATCGGTAAAAGACGTTTTCAGAGGCATTGTCGGCAGCTATGGAAAAATTAACGACGCACCCGCATTTATTGCATTTATTGGGAATATGGACAGCGCTTCTGTTCAGGAAGAGGTAGGTTATATCGGAGAGGGAGTCATATTGGAAGCCACAGCTCTGGGTCTGAATACCTGTTGGGTTGCCGGTTTCTTTAAGCCTGAGAGTGTGGCTTCACTGGTGGAAATCAAGAGTAACGAACGGGTATTGGCCGTGACCCCGGTAGGTTATGCACGCAGATTCCACTTAATAGTGTAGAGCCATTGAAGTTAAGTTATTTAAATTTGGTTAAGAAAGGTGCTATAATCATCTCATCCAGAATGTTCCTCACAACTTTAATTAAGATTTTTATATAGCTTAGGGGGGACTATAATAATTCCAAGACTGTCTAAACAGATTGGGCAGCTATTCCTTTCTGTCTAATTGGATACAGGGATAAGAAAGGGAGGGGGATATTTTAGTATGGATATTAATGCTCAAAACAGTGGACAAGTTAAGCATTTTTGTACCCAGTGTGGCAATCAGATCGGAA
>Ga0209705_10001985_pt1 | contig 10929 bp, 7 predicted proteins | sample PPLLaktember2015_5_FD_187262 | JGI IMG/M metagenome (GOLD analysis project Ga0209705, IMG submission 187262) | Freshwater sediment microbial communities from Prairie Pothole Lake near Jamestown, North Dakota, USA - PPLs Lake P8 Core (1) Depth... | ecosystem: Environmental > Aquatic > Freshwater... | reverse complement strand
TCAATATATAGAAATTTTCTTTGCCCTTTCAAAAATAGGCGCCATTCTCGTTCCTCTCAACTGGCGATTGGCAGGGCCAGAACTGGAATTTATCATCAAAGACAGTGGGGCCAGGATGATCATCTTTGAACCCGAGTTCGAGGAAATCATCACGTCTATCCGCCCCCATTTAAATATTTCTAATGGAGATTTCATATCGGTTGGGTCTCCTTGTCCGGACTGGGCAAACGATTATGAGAAGACTCTTGTTGACTACCCTGTCCATGAACCCAACCTAAAGACCTCCGTAGGAGACGAAGATCCTCATATCCTCATGTACACCTCCGGGACCACAGGCATCCCAAAGGGGGCTATTCTTTCTCACCGGAAAACCTTCTTTAACGCTCTGAATGCGGATATTTTTTATAGCCTCACTTCTAAAGATACCATGATTGTTTCGAGACCGATGTTTCACTCCGGAGGACTCCTTGTTGAAGCGGCTCCTATTCTTTACAAAGGGGGAACCCTCCTTTTAAAAAAGCGGTTCCGGTCCCATGAAATCCTCGATGCGGTTCAAAAATACCGAGTGACCCTTCTCGAATTGCCAGCGACGCTATACCAGTTCATTCTTCGGGAGTGTGATTTAACTCAATACGATTTGAGTTCCATCAGATCTTTTTTCACCGGCGGTGAAAGAGTGCCGAAAGCGATGTTAAAGGAATACTACAGGAAAGGAATTACCATCTCCCAGATATTCGGCCAAACCGAGGCCTCCACGATCACCTTTCTGTCCCCTGATGATGCCGTCCTCAAAATAGGATCTGTGGGGTTGCCTGTCTTTTATGGCGAAGTGAGAATCGTTGACAAGACGGGAAAAGAGGTCAGTCCGGGGGAAGTGGGTGAAATCATCATTAAAGGCCCTACCCTGATGAGCGGGTACTGGAAACAACCGGAACTCACCGCTGAAACAATTCGAGACGGCTGGCTCTATACTGGGGATCTGGCCAGAACAGATGAAGAGGGGTATGTTTATATCATAGACCGTGAAAAAGACATGTATATCAGCGGAGGGGAAAATGTCTATCCCGCTGAGATTGAAAAGGTTCTGCATACCCACCCCAAGATTTTTGATGCTGGAATTGTGGGGGTTCCGGATGAGAAATGGGGAGAAGTGGGGAAAGCCTTTATTGTCCTCAAACCGGGGGAGGCCATGAGCAACGGGGAAGCCTTCGAATTCCTTAAAGGGAAAGTAGCCAAATACAAGATTCCAAAGTACGTGGAGCTTATTGAGGAGCTTCCGAAAACTGCAAGCGGCAAGATTCAGAAATTTCTTTTGAAGGAGTGGCATAAAAATAGGGTTCAAGGGTTCATGGGTTCAAGGGGTCAAGTCACTTGAACCCATGAACCTCCGAATCCTTGAAGCCTGATCTAAGTGGAGGGTTACATGGCTGGAAAGGTTTATCGGTTAGGTTGTGATATTGGTGGCACCTTCACCGACTTTGTTCTTCTCAATGATCGGACAGGGGAGTTAAAAATCTATAAGTGTCTGACCACTCCCAAAGACCCCTCTGATGCCGTAGAACAAGGAATCAGAGAGATGGAAAAAAATACACCCGGCTTTGTGGAGAAAATGGACGAAGTCATTCACGGAACGACATTAGTCATCAACTCTATTATTGAAAGAAAAGGGGCCAAAACAGGCCTGATCACAACAAAGGGCTTCAGAGATGTCTTGGAGATAGGGAGGGGAATTCGTTATGCGCCTTATGATGTATTCGCGGAATTTCCAAAACCTTTGATTCCGAAACATCTCCGCCTCGAGGTAGATGAGAGGGTTCGGAGTGATGGAACTGTCCTAAAGTCTCTGGACCCCCAAGAAGCAAGGCAGGTCGTTCATGCACTCCTCAAGATGGGCGTTGAATCGATTGCCGTTTGTCTGATTAACTCTTTTGAGAATCCAACTCACGAGCTGATGCTCAAGGAGATCATTGAAAGGGAAGCTCCCGGGATTTCTACCTCTATTTCATACCGAGTTCTTCCCCAGATTAAGGAGTATGAGAGAACCAGCACCACAGCGACCAACGCCTATGTGAAGCCTCTGACGGGTCGATATCTCTCCGGATTGGCTGGAAGACTGGAGTCCATTGGTTTTAAAGGAAAGCTCTTTATCATGCTTTCAAGCGGAGGCGTGACCTCCGTTGAAACAGCCGCTGAATTCCCTGTAAGGATTATCGAGTCCGGTCCTACCGCAGCCGTCATCGCAGGTCAGTATTATGGAAAACTCTTCAATATCTCGGAGATGTTCTGCTTTGACATGGGTGGGACGACAGCCAAATCTTGCCTGATTCAAAAAGGAGTGGCAGGCGTGGTGCCGACCTTTGAGGTCGGTCGCGTTCAGAGATTTATGAAGGGGAGTGGACTTACCATTCAGGTGCCTGTGGTTGATTTAATGGAGATTGGAGCAGGAGGGGGCAGCATTGCAAAGGTAAGCAGGATGGGGACGCTTCAGGTGGGGCCGGAAAGTTCCGGAGCGGAGCCCGGCCCTATCTGTTATGGGATAGGAGGGACTGATCCCTGTGTCACCGATGCGGACCTCTTATTGGGCTATCTTGATGAGAAGTACTTTCTTGGCGGTGAGATGAAACTTGACAAAGAGGGGGCAAGGCGCGGTGTCGAGGAAAAAGTGGCCAAACCTTTAAGCGTTTCTTTCATACATGCCGTATGGGGAATCCATGATCTAATCAACGAGACAATGGCCGCAGCGGCCAAGACCCATATCGCTGAAAAGGGAGGAAATCCAAAAATTGTAACCATTGTTGCTTTTGGGGGAGCAGGACCCGTTCATGCCTATGGGTTGTGCAAGAAGTTGGGGGCGCCTCGATTACTCGTTCCGCCGAATGCCGGAGTGGGTTCAGCCCTTGGGTTCTTCACTGCGCCTCGAGCCTTTGACCTTCTCAGGAGCCATAAAGTTTCTCTGGGCGCTGGTGATTTTAATGAAATAGAAAAGATCTTCAAGGAGTTAGAAGCAGAGGCGATCAAAATATTGAGGAAGGAAGCGACAGAAAAAGATATCAAAATTGAAAGGTCTTTGGATATGCGTTTTGTCGGCCAGGGTTCAGAGACCAATGTTCCGGTCATGGGCAGAGATTTTACAAAGATGAAAAAGGTGGAGGTTCGACGGCGATTTGATGAAGTCTATGAAAAATTATATGGAAGGACCTATCCCGACTCCGAAGTGGAGTTCATTAATTTCAAGGTCAGGGCAAGTCTTCCTGAACGACTGATTCAATTTCCAAAACTTGATAAAAAGGGAAAATCTCTTGATCAAGCGATCAAGGGAAAACGGAAGGCTTACTCCCCCATCGCTAAAGATTTTATTCCCTTTACGGTCTATGATCGATACCAGCTTTCTCCCAATTCAAAATTCAAAGGCCCGGCCATTATAGAAGAGAGGGAGTCGACGGTCATTGTCGGCGAGGACGCCTCGGTTTCTGTAGATGATTTTGGATTTTTATGGATTGATATTTTGAAAGCCCCGGAATTGGCTCGTTTGGGGAAGGGGAAAATGCGCAGCGCCAAGTCAACCCAGAATAAATCAAAAACTTTATCCAGGAAAAAGTCGAAGCGTTGAATTTAAAATTGGTGAGGAGGAATAAAATGGGACGTAAATTTGACCCCATCACGTTAGAAATATTTTGGCGAAGATTGATTTCCATTGTCGACGAATCGGACAGCGCGGTGGCTCGGACAGCCTTCTCAAGCCTGCTCAGGGATGCTCACGACTATACTTGTATGTTCACAGACCAGAAAGGCAGAGAGCTTGCCCAAGGGTCCTTTGCAACCCCTGGCCAATCTGGAGCCATGGCCTTGGGAGTCAAAAATCTCGTCACCAAACTTCCTTTGGAAACTTACAAACCTGGAGATATATTCATCACCAATGACCCCTGGGCTCTTGCAGGCCATCTGAATGACGTCTGTGTCATGAGCCCCATCTTTTATAAAAATAAAGTGGTCGCTTTTACTGCCTGCGTCTTCCATCATTCTGACATTGGGGGTCGTGTCTCCTCAGACAACCATGATGTCTTTGAGGAAGGCCTCTTCATCCCCCTCGTCAAGCTCTACGACGGAGGAGTGCTCAATCAATCTGTGATGGATATGATCCGTTGGAATGTCCGGACACCCGATGAGGTGGTCGGAGATATCCGCTCCCAGATTGCGGCCAATCATGTCTGCAATGAAAAGATCTGTCAGATGTTAAGTGAAAATGGTTTAGATAATCTGGATGACCTGGCAGATCAAATTATCAGCCGCACAGAGAAAAGCATGAGGGAGGAAATTGAGAAGATCCCTGATGGCCTCTATCGGGCTGAGGGCAAAATAGAGCAGATGAAAGGGCAAGAGGATGTGGTGATTAAGGCAGCGGTCGAGGTAAAGGGAAGCGACATTACCGTTGACTTAGATGGATCGTCATCCCAGGTGAATTGGGGCGGCAATGTCGTTTTCAACTTCACGTATGCCTATGTATTTATGGCCATGAAAAGCATGTTCGGTTCGGATATCCCCAATAACGATGGCTGTGCAAGACCCGTCAAACTAAAAGCCCCTGAGGGGAGTGTTGTCAACTGCAAATTCCCTGCAGCCGTCGCAGCCCGGCTCGTCATCGGGCATTTCATCACGGAAATCATTTACAGGGCCCTCTCTGGAGTCGCGCCCAATAAGGTGATTGCGGCAAGCGGTGGCACACCTGCCCAGATGAATGTATTTTATGGAAAAAGGAATGATGCGAGACCGTGGCACTCGGTGATTATACGAGGGGGTGGAATGGGAGCCAGTTCCATCAGCGATGGCAACTATGTCTATATTTTCCCCGCCAATGGCGCGAATACACCTATTGAGATATTCGAAAGTGATACGCCTCTCATTGTTGAAAGAAGGGAGCTGCTTATTGATTCAGGGGGTCCTGGCAGGATGAAAGGAGGTATTGGGCAAAGGGAAGTTTTTAGAGTCCCCTCTGATCAGTATGCTCCAATTCCGCCTGTGAATTTAGGAATACAGGCGGGCAGACATATCCATCCTCCAGAAGGGCTCTTTGATGGTAAACAGGGGGCCAAAGCTCAATTCCTGGTGAATGGTATATCTGGAAATCCATACGGATTAACACAGCTTAAACCAGGTGATGTCGTGACCATCGATGCTGCTGGCGGAGGGGGCTGTGGAAATCCTTTAGAGCGTGAACCTGAAATGGTCGAGAGAGATGTGATCGAAGGATATGTCAGCCTTAAAAAAGCAAAAGAAGATTACGGGGTCGTCCTCAATCCCGAGACCTTTAAGGTTGATAGGGAGGCAACGAGGAAACTTAGGGGTGAACAGGAGTAAAGTTCGGAAACTCTGGCCCTGCTTTTATAGACCAAATCATAAACGGATCTATTCACATTGTACGATCTTTATCGAATCCCTTCCTTCTATGGACATGCCACCCGCTGTATTTCCTTTTAGTATGCCTTGCGTATCGCCACATTGGAACCCGGTCGACCGAATCTTAAAATAGCAAACAACATCGTTAAAGCCATCGCCATTAACATCCTTTAGGCGTCGGTTGCAAGAGATCAGGCTTTTCTCATCTCCTGTGGACCCGAAGGTGAGGGATTTTTTATCTACCTGACTGGGAGCATCGAAGTCTTTTGTGGAGAGAATGGCAACGGGAATTCTCCCCCTATTTCCGGGATTAACACTGTTGGGGTCATACCCTGGTTTGATGTCGATGGTGGTTTCAAGAATGGGAGTCAAAAGGAAGGCCGAATAGATGGGGAAATTATAACAAACAGTAGTACCATTTTCTTCATAGCACACCTCTTGGAATTGACCATCACGGACTCCATAGCCTACGATTTGCCCACTATTATTGATATCTGTTGCGACCATTAATTCCCAGCCAGAATTCGAAGGGATAAGAGTGTTGAGATCCGTCATCACCTCATTGTCGTATAGAAAAGCATGATTAATATGACCGTCACCCCACGGGCGATCAACGTAGCCAATGTCACTGTGGCCGACAATCTGACCGCTTTCATTGATAGCAAGAGGCTTAGTGTTTCCTGAATCGCCAAGATCTCCGAGAACAATGAGCCCGCCTTCTCTATAGAGAAATGCTCCCTCCAAGCCATCACCCCATGAACCCCAACCGACGAATTCACCATGGTCATTAATATCAAGAGCGCCGCCGAAGATATTTAGCCTCTCTATCACCCCTCCACTATAAAGGAAAACCCCCCCATCACTTTCGTTGCCTATTACCATTCCGTAATTATTGATGGCCAAGGCCTCACTCTGTTCATCAGGATCTATGTCTTCCATCACGCCATCGCTGTAAAGGTAAGCATGAAAATTTGAGCCAACATACGCTGTATTAGCCGAACCCACCACTTGGCCGATATCGTTAATACCATTTGCCCAGGATTGTGCCCTGGGGTCCAATGAAATAGTACCAAGGTCGATCAACACGCCATGGCTATAAATGAAGGAGCGAACGGTAGAGTCGCCATCAATTTCTGTATTATAATACCCAACGACTTGACCGAGATTATTAATATCGTAAGGATTAATGGGGCCCATTTCAGTAATCGTCCCCTTGTAATAGATAAAGCCATGGTAAGATGCATCGCCTGGAATTTGAGATGTACCGACAACCTGACCAAGGTCATTAATGGCTTGAGCAGTGCTCCAAGTGCCGCCGAGGGTGAGATGGGTGATGGTGTATTGATCGAGGGCGGTGGCCCAAGAACTGGCAAAACACACAAAACAAAATACCAATAATACCAAAATCACTTTTGAGCCATTCCTTTTCATCTTCTTATCCTCCTTACCAATGATGGCGGTTTTAAATAATTATAGTAACGTCATAAATAAGTTGACGTCCGCGCAGTGTCATTGCGAACGCCTGCCTACCCTGCCTACCGGCAGGCAGGCGCGGGCAGGCAATGACTACTTTCTTCAGGCGTTCACTATAACATGTGTTTGCATTTAGATGATAACTTTGAGCATCTTCCATGCCAGTTTTCGTCATCGTTCAAAGAATGTTGGAAACCAATAAGTTCCTCAATATGTTATAGATTTTCAGAAAGATATTTTTTAAAAACAGACCCTATTAAAAGTGGAAGCGTCTTACACAAAAATACCGAATTACCTCCACTAATTTAACATGGACTTAATTTATTCCCTCCCCTGTCGGTCGATAGGGGCCTTTGAGTTCAAATCCCCCGGCGGGTTGAGCCCCTGCCCCCCTTTATTTTTCATCTCTTCGCAATGGATGGCAAAAACAATGCAATATCAGGGAAGATCATGATGACCGCCATGGCGATGACATCGATAATCACAAACGGGATACTTGCCTTATAAATTTCACCCATGGTGTGATGCGGCGCTACTGCTTTCATCGTATAAAGGACTAACCCATCAGGTGGGGAGATCGTTGCCATTTCCATATTGATTAAAAGGACAGAGCAAAAGGGTAAGGGATTAATCCCTAATTGGCGGATGATCGGCATATAAATAGGCAAGGCCACCATTAAGATAGAGAGTGGCTCCATAAATGTTCCGAGGAGAACCAGAACAAACTGCATCAGGATAAGAATGACGATAGGAGGGAATGGAAGGGCAATAGCCAACTGGACAAGGTTCTGGCTTGCTCCGGTATAGGCGAGCAGTTGTGAAAACGCAGAGGCTCCGCTCAGGATCATAAACATCATGACCGTAATCCTCACGCTGTTCACGATGGCCTTCTTCAATACTTCTCCCCTGAACCCTTTATATAAAAAGGCAAGGATAAAACAGACAAGGGCACCCACGGCTGCTGACTCCGTGGGAGTCGCCACGCCAAAGATGATCAGTCCTATCACAGCAAAAATGACGAGACCCAGGGGTAGAAGAAACTTGACACTCAGAACGATTTTTTCACGGAAAGATACCTTCTCAACCTCATATTGTGGTGCAAGGTCAGGTTGCAAGATACATCGGATGATAATATAGAGGGCGAACAAAGCCCCCATCAAAAGACCCGGGAAGATAATAGAGAGGAGAAAATCCCCAACCGAAATCTGAGCGAGGCAGGCAAGTAAAACACCCAGCGCACTGGGTGGAATCATGGCGGCAAGGGTCCCACAACCCATGATTGGACCCAGGGTGATTTGAGATTTATATCCCTTCTTCTCCATTTCAGGTAAAAGAGTTTGGCCGAGCATGGCACAACCCGCCATAGATGAGCCAGACAGCGTGGCAAATATAACCCCACCTACAACTGCTAACAGGCTTAATCTCCCGGGTAATCTTCCCATCCACTTCTCCAGGGTCTCCATCATATTTTGAGCAATCCCGAAGAGAAACATAATTTCTCCCATGAGGAGAAAAAGTGGTACCGGAAGCAAGGAAAATGAACTGATTGATCGGAATATGCTCAAAATCAATTGCGTCAGCCCGTTTTCACCCCAAAAAATATATCCAAAGAGGATATTGATAAAAAGAAAAGAATAAGCGACAGGAACTCCTAAAAAGAAAAGGAAGATCAAGGAGGAAAGGATGATGATAAATAAAGTGACCCAATCCATTCCGTAATTCCAGATTCTTTGTCTATGGGTTAGGGTTAGGAAACCCGTTTGGATTGATAGTTAAACGGTTATGGGTGACGATGCTGGTATCGAAGCAAGAAGCTCGAAATTAGAAGTTCGAGTATCCAGCATCCATATACGAGCCTCGATACGAGCTTCGACAACGACAAACGTTAATTTCAATTTAACGAAACGGGCATCTTCACCTTTACCCTTAAACTCTCATTTTTTAACTAATCTCCAGCCTTTTACCAAAACCTCCAGAAATAGAGGGATGCTTCCAATCGGGATGACAATAATGATCAGGGCAATGGGGGTTTCGATGACCGTCGGATTAAAAACCCCCCGCTTAAAATGATCGAAGGCCGTGTAAAAACCATAGTAGATCAGCACAACAGAAACGATCCCCACGAAAAAATAACTGATTCCACTTAATATCTTTCTCTTTCTTGCAGAGATCTGACTGGTGAAGACATCAATCACCACATGGCCGTTTTCCCTAAATACCCATGCCATTCCAAAAAAAGTAATATACAGAAGCAGTATTTCCGTAACCTCTGTTCCCCACAACAATGGAGAATTGAAGAAATATCTCAATGTCATGTCAACACAAACGATAATCACAAGCCCGGCCATCATGAGGGAGGCGATCAACACAAGGATTTTATTGAAACCCGTCACCAAGCTTTCCAAGGCGATAAAAATTCTATTGGTCATTTCCCCCGACCTTTAAAGGGATGCAGGGTGCACTCCCCCTTTGACACAAGAAATCATTGCAAAATATTCCATTAGCAATGACCAATCAGCAATTTAGCATAATGCTAACTTTGCATTGCTAATTTTCCAATTTGCATTGATATTTTGATATATTAAGGATAACCCATGAGTTTTCTCAATGTCTTTACTTCCTCGGGAACTTTTTTCTCAAGATCCTCCAAAAATGCATCATTAGCTGTGTCAAGATATTTCTTTTCATCCGCAACCGAAAATTTAATCCTTTTTACGCCCAGTTTGTCCATCTCTTTTTTCTCTTTGTCTATCTCCCTCTCAAAATAGGCCTTCATCTCCGACTCATATTTGATGGTAATGTCCAGCAATTTATCTTGAACCATTTTGGGAAGTTTGTTCCACACATCCAGATTCACAAGGACAAAGGTATTCTGTCTCGCATAGAAAGGAATATCGATGACATTCTTGACATATTCAAGCCATCCCCACTCTCTTGGCCCGATCGTTGGCCATCCAAACCCATTGACGACGCCCCGCTGCAAAGCCGTGTAGGTCTCACCAAATTGGACGGTGACAGGAACCATTCCCAATTTCAACATCATTTTATCATACTTCGCAGCCGTTCTCATCTTCAGGCCCTTAAGATCTTCGAGTCCCTTCACCTCTTTTTTCACATAAAGATAAAAAGGATCATATAACCAGGTTCCCAAAAGCATCATGTTAATCTTCTTATGTCTTTCAACAAAGTAATCCCAGACGCCCCCTTTTTCTCTTTCTTTTTTAAAATCGTACTTTGAGAGAGAGATGGTATCTCCTTCGGGAAGGATCCCTGTATAATAGGCTGCCGGCAAAAAACCAATCTGGAAAATACCCTTCCGGACCGCTTCGGGTTGTTCAAAGGGTGGCATCACCTCCGGCCCGCCAAGCCATGTTACTTTTATGGACTCTTTAAGTTCAGCATTCACCTTGTCGATCCACACATGAATCATCGCACAGAGACGATGATCCTTTGGTAAAAAGGAGACCCCTTTTAGCTCCATGGGCTGGGCTAAAAGTGTGGAAACACTAAAAATACTTAGAACAATGAAACCTAACAGAATCCATGAACCGACGAACACCTTTCTCATTTTCATTATCCTCCTTTCCTCTTTCTCGTTAAAAATGGATTTGATAAATATCTATTCGAATCTTCTCTTTTCACCTTGCTTTTAGAAAACAGTTCATTATATCCTTATTTGTAAGGTTTCCCATCATATTTCAGTCATCAGGAGTTGTCAAGACCATTCAAGACCATTCAAGGGAAGGTTGTAATCCCTTAGTCTAAGGAGGTTTTGGAGATCTGGCGGAGATGCTGGAAAAACTTTATAGTGCCACCTATCAATGGACTCTACCGAGATAAAATAACTTTTACAAGGCTGAGGGAGGCTGCAACCATTATTACCCATTACTGGAGGATTTAAACGGTGAAAGAAAGATCAATGAATAATGAGATGTTAAAAGAACTAAATTTTGATCAAGAAAAAGGAGGCCTCTTTTATAAGGGGGTCCGTTACCTTCTCATCCGACCTGAAACTCTCATCTCATTTCAGAAAGCTGTTGAAAGAGAACTTGGTGTAAAGGC
>Ga0209705_10001983_pt1 | contig 10937 bp, 8 predicted proteins | sample PPLLaktember2015_5_FD_187262 | JGI IMG/M metagenome (GOLD analysis project Ga0209705, IMG submission 187262) | Freshwater sediment microbial communities from Prairie Pothole Lake near Jamestown, North Dakota, USA - PPLs Lake P8 Core (1) Depth... | ecosystem: Environmental > Aquatic > Freshwater... | reverse complement strand
CTGCCAGTACTCGCGCTGTCCAAACCGCTGCAGTTCCCGGTTCAGCAGCCAGCCGGAAGCGACGACCCAGATCAGCGCGAACAGCACGGACTGCCGCAGGCCGGGCCAGTAAACGGGGTCACCCATTAGCCGACGGTGTGTCAACAGCGAAGGGTACCCCGTGGCGCGCGCGAGCGCGCCTGGTTTGAATCTGTCCTACCCCGCAGTCGCGCCTCAACGCGCCCTGGTTTTCACTCGCGTGGTTGCGTTGCTCGGTCGCTTAGCGACCAAGACGCACCAGTCACCCATCAGGATCAAGGCGGCTCCGTAGTGCTGGTGGAGCGCCCCTGGCGGGATTCCCCGCCCCAGAAAACACCTCGGTACCCGGCTGCCTCCAAGCGACTTGCCTACAGACCTGTGGCTGTCTCCGAGGTGGAGCGCCAACCCTCATGTGGCTGGCAGCCGAGGCGTCTTAGCTTTCGACTCGATCGGGGTGGCCGCCACGCCGGTCCAATCAGACCTGGTGGTTCATCCTACGCCCAACCCCATCCACGGGCTCGGGTGTGGCGGCCGAAACTTGATCTGCTTATGCGAATGCGCGAGCCTCCTCGAAGCGCTCATGGGTACGCATGATGTGGTAGGCCGCCCGCGCCAGCTTGTGGGCCACCGCCTTGATGGCCACCATGCTGTTGGTCTTGGCCGCCTTGCGCTCGTAGAAGCGCTTGATGCGCGCGTTGTAGCGCACCGCGAAGTGGGCCGCTTCCACAAACGCCCAGGCCAGATAGCGGTTGCCACACTTGGCGTTGCCCACGCCTTTCTTCTTACCGTTGGACACTCTGTGACTATCGACACAGCGTGCATAGGAGGCGAAGTTGCCCACCCCGGGGAAGCGGCCAATCTCGCCTGTCTCCAGCATGATGCACAGCCCCAGGATGTTGCCCACCCCAGGCATGGACAGCAGCGGCTTGAACTGGGCGGCGAGTTTGACTTGCCCCAGGATCTCGCCCTCTAGCCGCTCGATCTGCGTGGTCAGGGCCTGCGCCACGGCCAGGTTGGCGCGCAGCGCCGAGGACAGGTTGCGCTCGCCCTTGACGAGCGCTTCGATCTGCTCGAGCTCCAGGGCCTTGAGCTCACTGACCCGCATCGAGTGACCACGGCTGCGCATGATCTGGGTCTGCATGGCCAGCAGCTGCTGGCTGCGGCAGTCCACCAGCTGCATGCGCCGGCGCATCAGGTCGCGCACGCCGCGCGCCTCTCGTGGGTAGATGTAGCCCTCGGGCAGAATCTCTAGCCGCAACAGGTGCGCCAGCCAGCGCGCATCATGCTCATCGCCGGTGTGCTTGAGTCCTTCGTACTGCTGGATCGCCGCCGGGTTGGCCAGGTGCACCCGGTAGCCCGCCTCCATCAGTCCGTCGACCAGCCAATACCAGTTGAACGTCGACTCCACTACGATGCCCACCAGCGCCTGCTTGAACGCGGCCAGGAACAGCAGGATGCGCTCCAGCTCGTTGGGCAGGCGCTTCTCGGCCACCACCCGGTCGTGCTCGTCGATCAGCGACACCACGCTGTTGTTGGAATGCAGATCGATCCCTGCGTATAGTTTCATCTCCGGCTCCTCTCTCGGGTTGGTACGTCATGACGGCGGCAAACCATCAACGTACCCTTCGTCTGAGGAGTCGGCTAGAGGATTATCAGGCCTATACTTTGTAGTATCCGGCCTCAAGGCCATGCCCGAGTTGGCGCCTTCCAGCTCTCCCCAACGGGTTACTTAAAGGTCGGGCGGCTTGGGAACACGAAAGCCAAAGCCGCCCCCCAACCCGCAGCCGCGACTAACGGTATATTGGCGAGCATTGACACGGCCCAGAGGGCACGGGAGGAGACTATGCAACGCATGACAGGCGGCCGGGCGGTCGCGATGGCGCTGAAGGCCGAAGGCATCGACCACGTGTTCGGCATTGTCGGCACGCACGACTGCCCGCTGTTCGACGGAGTGTTCGACGACCCCGCGTTCCGCGTGGTGACGGTGCGTCACGAGCAGGGCGCATCGTTGATGGCGGCGGGCTACGCGCGCGCTTCCGGAAAGATTGCCGCCTGCTTCGTGGTGCCGGGGCCCGGCCTCACGAACGCGCTGACCGGGATCGGGATGGCCTATTCGGAGTCGGCGCCGATGCTCGTGTTCGGCGGCCAGAACACGCTGGCGCAGCTCGAGCGCGAAGGCGGGCATTTTCATGAGCTGGCCAATTCGGTGGGGGTGGCCGCCTCGTTGTGCGGTTATGCGACGCGGGTGACCACACCGGGCGACGTTCCGAAAGTGATTCGCGAGGCCATGCGGGCAATGCGCTGCCGGCGTCCCCGTCCGGCTTACATCGAGATGCCGCTCGACGTTCAGAGCGGCGAGGCGGACGTCGCGCTGCTTCCGCCCGAGCAGTACAGCCGCCCGGCGGGCGACCCGGCGAGCGTCGCCCGTGCTGCCGAGGCGCTGAAGTCTGCGAAGCGCCCGTTCATCTTTGCCGGGGGCGGGGTCGAGAATGCGGGAGCCACGGAGTCGCTTGCGCGTGTGGCAGAACTCCTGGGCGCGCCGGTGGTGACCAGCGTTTTCGGGAGAGGAGCGATCTCGGACCGTCATCCGCTCGCGCTGGGCGACGGCTGGGGCCGGTTCAATCTGTACGACGAACTGCTCACGCAGGCGGATCTTGCGCTCGTGGTTGGATCGCGCATCGACGTGGTCTCGGACTGGAATCTCGGCGCGCGGTTCCCGCAGCGGATCGTGCAGGTGGATATCGATCCGCTGGTGGTGGGACAGCGCCGCCCGGCGGAAGTGGGCATCGTCGGCGACGCGGGCCTCGTGCTCGATGCGCTGGTTGCCCAGCTCGGTGGCGGCCAGAAGCGTTCATCCTGGTTCGATGTCGCGGACTTCCGCCGTCGCAAGCGCGCCCAGATGGTGGAGCGTGCCGGACCGGTGCTCAGCATTGTGGAGGATCTGCGCGCAGCGCTGCCGGACGACACCATCTTCGTCGACGATCTGACGCTGGTGGGTTACTGGATGCCGCTGCTGCTCGACACCTATCAGCCGCGCACGCTGATTCATCCCGGCACCTACGGGACGCTCGGCTACTCGCTGCCGGCCGCGATCGGCGCGAAGCTCGCCTGCCCGAAGCAGCCGGTGGTGGCGATCTGCGGCGACGGCGGCTTTCTCTTCACGATGCAGGAGCTTGCAACGGCCAGCGCTCAGAACCTGGACCTGATCGTCCTGGTGTTCAACGACAACGCGTTCGGCGCGATCAGGAAGTATCAGGATCGGATGTTCGGCGGCCGCCACATCGGTGCAGAGCTCAGGAACCCGGATTTCGTGAAGCTCGGCGATGCGTTCGGTGCAAAGACCGTGCGCGTGGAACCCAAGGACCTCAGTGCCACGGTGCGCCACGCGCACGGGGCGGGTGGGCTGTGGTTGATCGAGATCCCGTTCGCGCCGAAGGGCAGCGTGGAAATGGTGCCGTGGATGCCGTGAAGGCAGAGGTGCTGTCGAGACCTCTGGATAGGTGGTCGAGCGAGGCGGGACCGTAGGGAAATACTGTGTCGCTTGGCTCGAAGTATAAAGTATAGGCCTGACCCCATGAGCTTGACCCATGAGCTTCGAGGTGAGGGACGAGCAAGCCGTCACGTCGCCGGCCAAAGCTCGGCGACCGCTCTGGGTTTGCCGACATGGGTGCCCTGGGCATAGTCCACCCCGCACTCCCGCAGCAGCCGAAGGGTGTCGCCATCCCCGACGCCCTCGCCGACTGTCCGTGGACCCAGCGCCCGAGAGACTTCGACGATGGCTTCGACCAGATGCCGGTCCACGCGGTCGCCCTGAAGGTCATGGATGAGGTGTTGGTCGATCTTCAGGTAGTCCACGGGCAGCCGCTTCAGATGTGACAGAGAGAAGAACCCGACACCGAAATGATCGAGCGCGACCTGGCAACCCAACCCCTTCACGGCGTCGACGAACGCGCGGGCCCGATCCGCGTCGGCAAGGGCGGCCAGCTCGCTGATCTCCAGGACCAGGCGCTGCGGATCGACGGAACCGTCGAGCAGCTCGCGCCGGATCGTCGGCACGAGGTCGTCGTCTGATAGAGCCTTCGTGGAAAGGTTGACGGAGAGCTGGTGCGTGCGGCTACGTCCCCGTGGGTGCCGGAGCAGGCCGATCGCCTGGCTGACCACCCAATGGTCGATAGCGTGTATCGCACCCGACCGCTCCGCTGCTGCGAGGAGGACGGCGGGCGAAAACGGCTCGTCGGCCTCGGGATGCAGGCGCAGCGACAGCTCATACTGGGAGACTCGATTGCGTCGCAGATCCAGCACTGGCTGACCATGCAAGAGCAGTCGGCCCTTCTCGAAGGCCTCGCGAATGGCCTGCGGATCGGGAAGCTCCTCCTCCTGGCCCGGTCGGTCCAGCTCCGGTGAACAGACGAAGAAGCGGTTCCCGCCGGCGACTTTCGCCCGATACATCGCTGCGTCCGCCCCACCGAGGAGTTCCTCCACGCCGCCTCCGTGGTCGGGGAACAAAGCGATGCCGATGCTGGCGCTGACGGGAACCGGCCGCCCGTTGATCAGGATGGTCTGGCTGCGGATCGCTTCCAGCAGTTGTCCGGCCAGGGCTCGAGCCTGACCGTCGTTGCTGTGGGGCAGCAGGATGGCGAACTCGTCGCCGCCAAGGCGCGCCAGCAGGTCGGTGTCCCGCAGCCGCGCTCGAAGCAGCGCACCCATGCTGTTCAGAACTTGATCCCCCGCCGCGTGACCCAGAGTGTCGTTCACACGCTTGAAATCGTCCAGGTCCAAGAACAGCAGGGACCCACGCACGCCGTAGCGATTGGCTTCGGCAAGCTGCCGCCGCAGCTCGGCGTGAAAGCCACGCCGGCCGAGCAGATCGGTGAGAGGGTCGTGCTCCGCCAGATGCACCAGGTGCGCTTCGAGGCGCTTGCGTTCGAAAAGAGCAGCGGACAGCCCCATCGCCATCATGGCGATGACGCCCATGAAGGTCTGCAGAAGCAACAGCGACAGCGGCCCTATGAAGGGCGGTTGGTGGTATGGTTGCGACCCGCAGCGGCATCCCATCGAAGTCGAAAAAGGATCCATCATGGCCATATCCATGTACCAGGTTTCGGTTCCTGTGTTCCTCAAGACCCTCGCGAATCTCTCCGCGATTCTGGACAAAGGCGCAGCGTTCGCGGAAGCCAAGAAGGTCGATCCCTCGGTGCTGCTGGGCTATCGCCTTGCGCCCGATATGCTCAGTCTCACACGTCAGGTGCAGATCGCGTCGGATCACGCCAAACGCGGAACGGCGCGTCTCGCCGGCGTCGAAGCGCCCGTGTACGAAGACACCGAAGCGAGCTTCGCCGAGCTCAAGGCGAGGATCGACAAGACCATCGCATTCATCCACACGGTCAAGCCTGCGCAGATCGACGGCTCGGAGGCGCGCGAGATCACGCTCAAGCTCGGCGGCAATACCAGGACACTCTCGGGCCAGACGTACCTGCTTCACAACGCGCTGCCGAACTTCTTTTTCCACGTCACTACCGCGTACGCAATTCTGCGTCACTGTGGCGTGGAAATCGGCAAGAGCGACTTCCTCGGGCAGATCTAGCCTCATCGGGGGACAGACCAAGTAAATTCCAGGAGGCGTATGACCCTGCCCGCCCGACCTAGGCGCGCGACGGAGATTGCTTTACGCTGGTGCAATCGCTTGTCCCACCGGTAAAGGGCAGTCCATGTCGGATGGAAAGGTCTTTCTCAGCTATGCCAGCGCCGATCGCTCGCGGGTCGAAGCCCTGGTCAGGACCCTGGAAGGTCAGGGCCTGGATGTCTGGTGGGACCGGGATATTCCCCGCGGCAAGAACTTCAGCCGGGTGATCGAGGAGGCGCTGCAACAGGCCCAGTGCGCGGTCGTGATCTGGTCGCACGCCTCGATCGCCTCGGAGTGGGTGTTCAACGAGGCATCCGATGCCCGCAAGCGCGGCATTCTGGTGCCTGTTCTGATCGACAACGTCGAGCCGCCGCTCGAGTTCAGGCACCTCCAAGCGGCCAAGCTGTTCGGCTGGAAGGGGGATCCGGCGGACGAAGAGCTGGCAGGGCTGTTGGACGCCGTGCGTGGCCTGGTACAGCAGCCCGGCACGTCGGCCGGTCGCATCGGGTCCGCACCGCTGCCGGTGCGCGCAAAGCACTGGTGGCAGACGCCAGCCGGGATGGCATTGGGCGGGGGCGCGCTGCTCGTGGGGGTGTCGGTCTTCCTCATCGCGCTCAAACAGATCGGCCTGATCGGCGGCGCTGCCGACACGCCGGCAGCCACCGTGTCGCCTGCGGGGGCTCCCGCTGTGGTCCAGGCGCCGGCCGCAGCACAAGCTCCGCCCGCCATGCCAACTGCCACTGCGGTTCAGGCCAAAGGCGGCGTCGAAGCGGGCGGCTCGACCGGGCGCACGAACCTGCTGGATCCCGAGGAAGGCGGCAAGCTCGTTCTCGCGAGCGAGGAAAGCTGGAAGCACGTGATGGAGCGCAAGCTGGGGAGCAATGTCATCGGTACCCACGGTTTCGCGGTTTTCGCGTTCCGAGACGAGAAGCCTGCAATGATCGACGGGGTGGGCGTCTTCGTGGAGGGCACTGACAGGAGCAATCTCAAGGAGCTTACGGTCTACGCTTCGGATCAGTCGGAGACGGGCCCTTTCCGCAAGGTCGCTTCCCTGACGCTGCCCAACTACCGGAACATGCGTGCCCCCTTCCACGAGTTCAAGGTCGACCCGTTCACGGCGCGCTATGTGAAGATCGAGCTGGTGTCGTGGCAGAGCTCAGACGGCCCCAACGGCTACGTAGGGAACATGCAGCTGCTGGGCGCACTGCAGTAAACATCGGGCGGGTGGTCAGAGCTCCTCAAGCGTCGATCGCGCGGGTAGGTGAACGGCCTCGGTCTAGCGGGTCTCTGCGCGCTGGACCTTGGCGCTGGGCCTCGGCTGGATGTGGATCTCATGCCCCTGCGGTTCTGGGTGAACTGGCGCGCTGGAGACTCGTGCGGTGAGTGAAGTGGGCAGTGCGCAATCCCCGATAGGGGTGCAATGACCGACGTATTCATCAGCTATGCCAGCGAGGACCGCGAACGGGTCCGGCCGCTCGCCGAGGCGCTGCTGCGCGAACAGTTCTCGGTCTGGTGGGATCGTAAGATCATCGCCGGCCAGCAGTTCGACAAAGCGATCGAGCAGGCGCTCGAGACGGCCAAGTGCGTGGTAGTGTGCTGGTCGACGCAGTCGGTCGGGTCGGAGTGGGTCAAGAACGAAGCAGCCGCAGGCGCGGAGCGCAACGTGCTGGTGCCGGTGTTCCTGGATGATGTGCGCTTGCCGCTCGAGTTCCGCCGGCGCCAGACCGTGAGTCTGGTGGGCTGGGACGGGAACACTTCCCACCCAGGCTTCATCGGGTTGTGCGAAGGCATCCGGGCAGTGACCGGAGGCAAGCCGCCACCGGAAGCGCAGGTCGAGCCGCGCGGCCTCCCGTCGCCTTCGAGACGGAAATGGCTGTGGAGCGCGGCAGCCGCGGGAATGACGCTGTTGGCCGTCGCTGCGATCTTGGCGTACCGCGAGTACGGCCCGGCGGGGGAGTCCGGCCCGTCCACGAATTACCCTGTGACCGTGCAGATCCTCAGTGCCGGTACGGCCGTGTCGAGGGGGGTGTTCACGCCTCGCGGCGAAGTGCTCGCCATGGCCCATGGGGTGCCCGATCCCAGCCAAGTCAAGGTGGCTTGGGAGGAGAACGGTGTGCGCAAGACCAGCGCGGCGGCGGTGGTGAAGCACGGCGTACTTACTGGCGGGGTGGTGCTGTTGCGGCTCCGGGACCTCACTCGGCGCAACTTCCCCTTTCCGATCCGCATTGCGGCGACCCTGCAGCCCGGCGAGAGCGTCGAACGCTACCTGTCTTCCAGTGATCGCGCCCCCGGGACGGTGACGAAGGTGTTCGCAGAGATGGAGGTGCACGGGGCCGAAGAGCCCGTGCGTCTCGAGCGACTCCTGCTTACCAGCATGATCGCCGGGCCGGGCGACTCCGGTGCCCCCGTTCTCGACGCCCAGGGCCGCGTGGTCGGTCTGGTCTACGCCGCGTCGCAGACCGAGACGGTCAGCCTCATGATAGAGGACGTGAAGGCCAGCTTCGCCGAGGCCTTTTAGCCAGGACCGTTGCGGTCGCCGGGGTCAGGGTCGCCGGGGTCAGGCCTATACTTGATACCTGAGCCAGGAACACGTCCTGCCTCGTGCGAAGAGCGGCCGTCGAAGCCCTCCAGCACGTGCATCACCTTCAAGTCGAAGGCCCCACCGAGGACCTTTCGCCCTGACTACGGAGCACGGGACGCGGTGTAAGCGGCGATCGCCACCATGTCCTCCACGCTCAGCCGGGCGACGACAGTCTGCATGAGCGCAGCCCATGGCCCGTTGCGTACGCCGTGCTTGATGTCGTAGAGCTGGCGCACGATGTAGCTCGGAGAGCGGCCGGCAAGGCCCGGCACAAGTCCCAGACCCCTCAAGTCGGGACCGTGGCAGATGCTGCATGAGATGGTCTTGCCCCCTCCGCCCGTGGTGACCAGCGCCTCGCCTTTCTCGATGCTGCCGACCGGTACGTAGGCGACGAATCCGGACGCCGCATCCCGCAGCTCGGTGCGCTCCAGATCCTCCGGCATCTCGATGATGCGCTGGCCGATCGGCTCCAGCTCGACAGGCTCCGATGCGACCAGCATCCAGCCTGCGACGTGGGTCCTCGGCACCATCGCAGCTTCGACCACCCGGATCCACGGCCTCGGCTTCAGGGCGGAGAAATATTCGGCGGCGGCCTTGACCTCGGCGTCGGTTGCGGCCTTCGCGACGGCAATCATGAAGTTGATCGGCAAGCTGTCGGGCTCTGAGCTCCTTCGCGCGCCGCTCTTGAAGTCGGCCAGTTGCTGCACGATGTATTCGGCCGGAACCCCCGCGAGACTGGAGTTCTCGGGGCGACCGAGCCCGTTCGGGAGATGGCAGTAGCCGCAAGCGAACACGCCCGGTTTTCGGCCGTTTGCCACGATCTCGGGCATCGGCGGATGATCGTCCGGATGCCAGTCGGGTACCTTGAACAGATCACGGATCTGGGTCAGCGTGAATGCCGCGGCGCTGCCGGGGACGCGCCTGGGTATACCGTCGTCCGGCGCGGGCTGGAGACCCGAGGGATTGACGGGGTAAGCCCACGCAGGCAGCGGAGAATCCGCCGCGCGAACGGGTGCCCCAACCGCAATGACGCCAACGAAAGTGAGCGCCAGAGCGCACACGTCGACCTTCATGCTGCCTCCCCGTCTTCATTGTTCCCGCAATGCTAACCGAAGAGAAGCGCAAGGTCGGGAAAGGAGAGGTGTAGGACGAGAGACAAGGCAGGGTGAGGTATAAAGTATAGGCCTGACCGCGAAGCTTTGCCCGCCGAATGCAGACTGGGTTGGACGGACTGCGATCAGGTCTGAACTCCTCAGCTTGGGCGATGAACCACAAAGTGTAGGGCTGACGCCGCCCGTGCGTGAGCCGGTTTGCTGTTGCGTTCGCCTTGAGCCGCCTTCGGAGGCAGGATACGATGCGCCTGTCCCAAGTGGCGTCGCCCCGAGCATGAGCCTTCCCGTCGTCTCCCTGCTGGCGTTGGCTGCCGCCGTCGTCGCGGGCAGTTTCCTGCCGGTGAACGTGGGGCTGCTTTCCATCGCGCTTGCGTTCCTGGTCGGCGTCCTGCTGGGCGGGATGAAGCTACAGACAGTGGTCGGCGGGTTTCCGGCCGGGTTGTTCCTCACCCTGATCGGCGTGACCCTGCTGTTCTCTCAGGCGCGCGCGAACGGCACCCTCGAGCGGGTTTCCGCTGCCGCGCTGCGGCTGGCACGCGGCCGCGCCGGGGTCATCCCGATCGTCTTCTTCGGTCTGGCGCTGGTCTTCGCGTCGATCGGGCCGGGCAACATCGCCGCGACCGCTTTGCTCGCGCCGGTTGCAATGGCCACCGCGGGGCGCGCGGGGGTCTCGCCGTTCCTGATGGCGATCATGGTCTGCACCGGTGCCAATGCCGGCGCTCTCTCACCGTTCGCACCGACTGGGATCATCGCCAACGGGCTGATGGCGAACATCGGACTGGAAGACGTCCAGTGGCGGAACTACTTCAATGCGCTGCTCGCGCAGTCCTTCGTGGGCTTCGTCGGATACTTCATCTTTGGCGGCACGAAACTTCTCTTGGGCGGCGCCGGCGCGCCAGCCGTGGAGAGCGGTCAGCGGGTGGAAACTGGCTTCACCTGGCAGCAAAAGCTGACGCTTGCAGCGATTGCCGGGCTGATCATCTCGGTGGTGTTCTTCGATGTGGACGTAACGATCGGGGCTTTTCTCGCCGCTGCAGTACTGTCTCTGGCGAGGGCGGCGGACGAGAAGGAAGCGCTCAAGGGGATGCCCTGGAGCGTGGTATTGATGGTTTGCGGGGTGACGGTGCTGATCGGGGTGGCGGACAAGGCGGGCGGAATGGACCTGCTGACGTCGATGTTGTCCGGGCTGTCCACGCAGCAGACCATCACTGGAGTGATCGCACTGGTCACCGGAGTGATCTCGGTCTACAGCAGTTCGTCCGGTGTGGTCCTGCCCGCCTTCCTGCCTACGATTCCTGGCTTGATCGAGAAACTGGGGGGCGGGGATGCGCTTGCAATCGCATCGTCGATCAACGTCGGCGCGCATCTGGTGGACGTCTCGCCGCTGTCCACGCTCGGTGCCCTGTGCATCTCCAATACGGCTCCCGGAGCGGATCGCAAGCGACTGTTCAATCAGATGCTCGTCTGGGGGCTGTCGATGTGCCTCGTCGGGGCGGTGGTGTGCTACCTCTTCTTCGGGCTGCTGCCTCAGCTTGCGCCGGCTCTGTTCCGCTGACCGCGGAGGGAACCTTGGCGCACCCTGGCAGCGCCTGGCGTGCCTGGA
>Ga0209705_10001980_pt1 | contig 10942 bp, 15 predicted proteins | sample PPLLaktember2015_5_FD_187262 | JGI IMG/M metagenome (GOLD analysis project Ga0209705, IMG submission 187262) | Freshwater sediment microbial communities from Prairie Pothole Lake near Jamestown, North Dakota, USA - PPLs Lake P8 Core (1) Depth... | ecosystem: Environmental > Aquatic > Freshwater... | reverse complement strand
ATGCTCGCGATCGTGCTCGGGCTCGTCGTCGGCAAGCCGCTCGGCATCGTGCTCGCGGCGTGGATCGCGGTGCGCATCGGCGTTGCAGCGAAGCCCGAGTCGTATTCGTGGCGCCAGCTTCTCGGCGCCGGCGCGCTCGCGGGGATCGGCTTCACGATGTCGCTTTTCATCGCGGGCCAGGCATTTCCGGGCGCCGCCGATTTCGCGGCCGCGAAAGTCGCCATTTTCATCGCGTCGCTCGCGGCCGGCACCGTCGGGGCGCTCATTCTGTGGCCGCGTAAGCATCATGCCGTGATATAATCGCGCCATGATCGATGTCGCACAAACAATCGGGATCGGCAGGGTGGCCGAAGTCGTGAGCGACTTCTACGACGAGGTGCAGCGGCACCCGACGCTCCGCGTGCCTTTCGGCATCGTCGACGACTGGACCGAGCACAAGGCCCACCTCGCGCACTTCTGGTGGGTGACGCTCGGCGGCAAGCCTTATCGCGCGAAGCCGTATCAGGTCGCGCACAAGCACGCGATGGCGGGTTTCACCCCCGAGCTCCTCGTCGACTGGCTGGCGCTCTTCCGGCAGACGCTGGGGAAGCACCTTCCGCCTGAGCTCGCGGAGCAGTGGTACGCCCGCGCCGCGAACATCGGGCGCTCGCTCGTCTACATGCACGAGTTCCGCAAGCAGCAGCTCACGGCGTAGGGAGCGGAGCGGTCGGGGCAATGGTAATGCACCGGCGGTGCGTGATCGACGCACCCTGCGGTTCCACGCGCGCGAGGTCTGCGGGGCTATCATCGCGTCATGGAAGCCTGGGGCCTTGCGCGAGCGCTGCACGTGCTCGGTGTCGTGCTGTGGATCGGCGGCGTGGCGATGGTGACGACGGTTCTGGTGCCTGCCGTGCGCCGGCTTCCGGACGGCGATGCGATGGCGCTGTTCGAGCGCTTCGAGCACCGCTTCGCGCGCCAGGCGCGCTGGACGACGCTGCTCGTCGGTGCGACCGGCTTCTACCTCGTCCAGGCCATGGACGTGTGGCAGCGCTTCGGGGAGCTGCGCTACTGGTGGATGAGCGCCATGGTCCTGGTATGGACGATTTTCACGCTCATGCTTTTCGTGCTCGAGCCGTTCGTCCTGCACCGCTCGCTTGCCGCACGCGCGCAGCGTGACCTTCCCGGTACGTTGCGCCGCATCGCGGCCCTGCACTGGTTCCTGCTTGTCTTGAGTCTGGCGACCGTCGCCGGCGCCGTTGCAGGAAGCCACGGCGCGTTCCTGTTATGAAGGGTTGCCCATGAGCACTCCAAGTTCCTCCGCGCGCGCGCAAGCGCCGGTCGAGCGCTTCGAGGTCTGGCAGTGCATAGGCTGCGGTAAGATCGAAGGGCCGCAGCCGTGCATAGGCGTGTGCCGCGACCGCAGGGCGCAGATGATAGACGCCGCGGATTACGACGCGCTCGCGGCCGAGGCCGAGGCGCTGCGCGCGGTCGTGCGGCAGATCGCGACGATCACGCCGCGCGCCGGCGAGTGCGAGCGTTCATATGCCGCGTTGCAGGCACGCGCTCGCGAGCTACTCGGCAGGCTTCCTGCTTCATCCACTGCGGCTTAGCCTTTCGCCAGGCCGCCAGGAGAGTCCGATCGTGTCCGATCTCACGGAGTACCTGCGCTTCATCGTGACGCTCACCGCCGTCGTCGATCCTTTCCTGGCGGTGCCGTTCTTTCTCGCTTTCACGAGCGCGCGCACCGCGGCGGATCGAACCAACCTCGCGCGCGCGATCGCGCTCACCGTGTTCATCGTCCTCGCGTCGTCCGCGCTCCTCGGCGAGACGCTGCTGCGCGTGATCGGCGCGAGCCTGCCCGCCTTCCGCGTCGCGGGCGGCCTGGTGCTGCTCCTCATGGCGCTCGCGATGCTGAACGCGCAGGCGGGCGGCGTGCGCCAATCGAAAGAGGAAGCGGACGAGCTCGAGACGGGCGATGTCAGCGGCGTTGTGCCGCTCGCTTTTCCGCTCCTCGCCGGGCCCGGCGCCATCAGCACTACGATCATCGCCTCCGAGCGCGGACCGTTCGCGCATCAGATCGCGGTGATCGGCTGCATCGCGATCGTCTGCCTGGTGTCGTGGATCGTGCTCACGCGCGCGCACGCGATCGCGAAGCGGCTGAGTCTCACGGGGCTCAACGTTGCCACCCGCATCCTCGGCCTGCTGCTGGCCGCGATGGCGGTGCAAACCATGGCCGAGGGGCTTAAGGCGCTGCTGCCGGGGCTCGCGCGCTGATCGGCCGCACGGCGTCGCGGGAGGTTTGCGTTGATAACGCTGAGGAAACGATGTTGTGCCTCGCGCGCGCGTGCCGCCACCCGCCGCGGTGTTAACATGTCCTCCATAAAACTCATTAAACCGAATCTGGGGGTTTCCTCATGTCCTTATGCCAGCTTTTCCCCGTGCCTTCGGGAAACAACAAGGAATTCAAGTGGGAATGGCGCGCGAACGACAATTCGCGCCGCTCCTCGCAAAGTTTCGAGCGCTTTCACGATTGCATGGAAGACGCGCGCCGCAACGGCTTCGAAGTGGAATTGCAGCAGGCGGTGGGCGAAACGGCGCCCGGACGCGGCGCGGTTTCGTGACCGTGGGCCGCTGCCGTCGCGATCGCGCGGCGGCTCGGGAACGCATCGCGCGTTTCGCCATCCAACCGATATGACCAAACGATTCTCAGCTATCCTCGCCACGGCTTTGATTTTCTCGGCCGGCATAGCCGGCGCCGACGACCGGCAGGACTACAACCGCCGTGCCGCCGAGCGCTTCTCGACCCTCTTCCAGTCGCTCGACCGCGACGCCGATGGGACGGTCACCCGTGTCGAATCCCATGGGGACCTGGTTTTCGGACCGCGCTTCGACGACATGGACATCGACCGCAACGGCATCGTCACGCGCGCCGAGCTCCAGCGCTTCGTCGCACTGCAGTTCGAAGTCGAGTTAGCCGCGAAGTAAGATCTACGCCGCTCCTTCGGCTTCGCCTCCGGGCGCAAGGGCGCGCTTAGGCGGCTATCGCCGCTAGGGTACTATCCGCCGCTCCTTCGGCTTCGCCTCCGGGCGCAAAAGGCCCGCTTAGGCGGCTATCGCCGCTAGGTACTATCCGCCGCGCCTACGGCTTCGCCTCCGGGCGCAACCCCTCCGAAGTGACGCGGTATATGCCGCGCTCGGTCACGACGAAATCCATCGCGATGTCGTGAGGCTGCGGATGGATGGTCGGGATCCGCGAAATTTCGAAGGCGAGCGCGATCTTGAGCGGCTGCGGCGTCATCGATGCGAGCGTGCGGTCGAAATAGCCCCCGCCATAGCCCAGCCGGTAGCCGCGCGCGTCGAAGCCGACCGGCGGAATGAGCAGCGCGCCGGGCCGGACGACACCGGTACCTTCGGGCACCGGCAGGTCGAAGACGCCGCGCGAGGTCTCGACACCCGGCCACCATTCCCGAAACTCGAGCGGCGCGCGCTTCTCGACGACGACCGGCAGCGCGGCGCGCGCGCCGCGGTCCCGAAAATGGCGCACCGCGAAACGCGGGTCGGGCTCGCCTTTGAAAGGCCAGCAGAAACCGATCAGCGCGTGGTCGAGAGACCCGAAGCCCTCGATGAGGAGCCTCGTGATCGCTTTATTCCACTCGCGCCGGTCGTCGTCAGCGATGCTCTCGCGGGCCGCCAGCAGCCGGGCGCGCTCGGCCTTGCGCCATTGCCTGACTTCGTCCGGGTTCATCGCGGGCGCCGGCCTGCCCGCACCGGAAAGAGACCGCCGCTCGTCGAAGTGAGCTCGTCGCGGTGGAGCCGGGCGAGGCGTTCGATGCAGCGCTCGCCTTTCGCGGTGAGATGGGCCTCAACGCGGCGGCGGTCCTCCGCGCTCGTCCTGCGCTTGACGAGCCCCAGGTTCTCGCAGCGCGACACCAGCGCGACGACGCCGTGGTGCTGCGCCTGCAGCCGCTCCGCGAGCTCGCCCACGGTCGCCCACTCGCGTCCCGGGTAGCCTTTGAGGTGAAGCAGCAGGAGATATTGCAGCGGCGTCACCCCTTCCTCGCGCAGCAGCTCCTCGCTGAAGCGCAAAAACTTCCGCATTCGATAGCGAAACTCGGAAAGCGCCTCGAAATCGGATTTTTTCATTGCGCTCAGTCTATCATGGCGTGATATAAGTATTCCGTGGAAAACGTTAAAGTATCGCGATCGACGTGCGGAATCCCATGGAACACACGATGGTGCGGGGGCGCGGCGTGGCTGCGGTGAGCCCCGGGCGGTGGCGGCTCCTTACGAGCGAACCGCACCGGCTCATGTTCTTCTTCGGTGCGCTGCAGGCGCTCGCCGCGGTCCTGTGGTGGTCGGTCGACCTCGGCGCGCGCTATCTCGGCTGGTATGCGCCGCACGCGTGGAGCGTCCCGCCGATGTGGGCGCACGCGTGGCTGCTCCTGTACGGCCTTTTTCCTTTCTTCATGTTCGGCTTCCTGATGACCGCGGGGCCGAACTGGCTCGGCGCGCCGAAGCTGCCGCGCGCGGCTTTCGTGCCTGCGGGCCTGATGATGGCGGGCGGCCTCGCGCTCTTCTACGCCGGCCTCGCCACCGAGCGCTCGATCGCAGGGGCGGGCGCGCTGCTTCATTTCGCCGGGTGGCTGTGGGGGCTCGCCGCGCTCGTGCGCATGCTCTGGAGCTACTGGAGCCCCAACGCCCGCTACGCTCTCGTGCTCTTCGCCTTCTTCGGCGCCGGCGCGCTCGGCTCGGGGACGTTCGCCGTTGCGGTCGCGACGGGTGATTACGATTACGCCTATCCGGCGCTGCACGGCGCGGTGTGGTTTTTCCTGCTGCCGATCTTCTCCGGCGTGGGCACGCGCATGGTGCCGTTCTTCTCCAGCCGTGTTCTCGGTCCGTCCACCGATTACAGGCCCGCCTGGGCGAGACCGCTGCTTATGGGCGGCGTGGTCGTGCACGGCGCGCTGGAGCTCGCGGGAGCGCAGGGGCTGCTGTGGTTCGTGGACCTGCCGCTCGCCTTCGCCGTCGCATTCCTCGCGTGGAAGTGGGGGCTGGGCAGGAGCGGCGGCGTGCGTCTCCTCGCAGTGCTCCATATCTCGCTCGCCGTGCTGGCGACCACGTTCCTGCTCTATGGATTGCTGAGCGCGGCGGTCGTGGCCGGGTTTCTAACGCGCATCTCGCTCGCGCCCCTGCATCTGCTCGTGATCGGCTATTTCGCCGCGATGATGCTCGGCATGGTCTCGCGAGTTTCGCTCGGCCATTCCGGCCGTCCGCTCGAAGCCGATGCGCTCACATGGGGCTGCTACCTCGGGCTGCTCCTGTGCGCCGCGCTGCGCGTCGGCGCCGAGTTCACCCTCGGCACCACGCTCGGCGGCGCGCTCACGGCGGCCGCGGCGCTGGCATGGCTGATCGCATTCGGCGTGTGGACCGCGCGCTACGCGCCGATGTATCTCTCGCCGCGGGTCGACGCGCGCGCCTGATGGACCACGCCACTCTCAAAGCCTTACACATCGGATCGGTCGTCGCGAGCTATAGCCTGTTCTTCCTGCGCGGGGTGTGGATGATGCGCGGCTCGCCGCTTCTCGAGCAGCGCTGGGTGAAGATCGTGCCGCATGTCGTCGACTCGGTGCTGCTGTTGAGCGCGATCACGCTCGCCGTTCTGCTCCGCCAGTATCCCTTCACCGCACCCTGGATCACTGCAAAAGTGGTCGCGCTCGTCGTTTACATCGGGCTCGGGACGGTGGCGCTCAGGCGCGGCAGGACCCGTGGAGCGCGCATCGCCGCGTGGATCGCCGCGCAGTGCGTCTTCGGCTACATCGTCGCGGTGGCGCTCACCAGGAATCCGCTGCCTTTCATGTAAGCGAAAGGTTCTACGCCGGCAGGAAGAGCGCGGGATCGACCGCGGCCCGGTTGAGATAGACGGTGAAGTGCAGATGCGGGCCCGTCACGCGACCGGTGGCGCCCACCTTCGCAATCGGATCTCCGCCGGCGACATTCCGGCCGCTCTCGGTGTCGACTGCGCTCAGGTGCGCGTAGAGCGAGAGCAGACCCGCACCGTGGTCGAGCACGACCGTGCGCCCGGAGAAGAAGTAGTCGCCGACGTCGATCACGCGCCCCGCAAGCGCGGCGACGATGGGCGTGCCGGTCGGTGCTGCGATGTCCATGCCGCCGTGCGGGTTGCGCGCTTTCCCGTTGAAGTAGCGGCGCAGCCCGAACGAGCTCGAGCGCCTGCCCGGCACGGGCTGCACCATCGCGAGGGTCGACGGCGGTTTCTCGGTAAACGTTCTGATGACGCCGGCCAAATGCGCGCGCTCGCGCTCGTAGCGCGCCATGTCCTCGGGGGAGAGCTCGACTTTTCCCCGCGGCACTTTCAGGTGCTGCGACGCGTAGGTCCTGGGCGCCACCGTCACCTCATGCCGCTCGATCCCGCCATCGGCGCGCTCGGCCTCAACGCGCAGCGTGGAACCGGGCTTCGTCGCGAGCGCGATGCCGACGAGCGCGATCCACTCGCCGCTCTCGCGCATGACGAGCGCGCGCTCAGCGCCCACGCGCACGCGCGGCGCCGGGCCGGCTGCCCCGAGGCGGACTTTTGCGACGCCCCCGGGTACGGGTGCTGCGCGAGGAAACTGCGTGGTCGATGCGCGTGCGAGCGCGGTCGGGAGTAGCGCCCAGGGCGGTAGCGAAAGCAGAAAGCGGCGGCGATTCATGAGTCGGAGTTTATCGACTGCCGACGTTCGACCTGCACCGCTTTCTCGATACGATCAGGCAGTCGTCCGACAGGGGACGGGAGCTGCCGGTCGCCTGACGAATCGGCGATCGGCCCCCCGCCCGCTAATTCTTGGGAATCTTCGCGTCCTTTACAACCTGCGCCCAGCGCGCGATCTCACCGCGCATGAACTTGTCGAACTCATCGCGGGTGGTCGGCGCGGGCGGCATTCCCAGCTCGGTCAGGCGTTTCTCGACCTCGGGTATACGCATTACCGCGTGTATATCGGCATTCATCTTGTCGAGCAATGCCGTGGGCACGCCGGCCGGCGCGCACACGCCGTACCAGGAATTCACCTCGAAGTCGGGTACACCCGATTCCTGCATCGTCGGCACGTCCGGCAGCTGCGGCACACGCTGCGCGCTCGCAACCGCGAGCGCGCGCAGGCGTCCAGCCTGAACCGGTGCTACGAGGAACGGAAGGTTCGTAATATTGATCGGAAGCTGGCCGGCAATGACATCGCTCGTCCCCTGCGAGGCGCTTTTGTAAGGAACGTGCACGATGTCGAACTTCATCCGCAGCTTGAGCCATTCCATCGTCAGGTGCGGCGAGGTGCCGACCGTCCCGGAGGCGTAACTCAGCTTGCCCGGGTTCGCCTTTGCGTGAGCCACGAGATCCTTGATCGTTTTGAACGGCGTCGAGGGGTGCACGACAATCACGTTGGGCGGCATGCCGATGCGCGTGATCGGCGCGAAATCGCTATGCTGGTAGGGTATGTTCGCGATCATCGCCAGGGAAATTGCATTCGGGGCGATATTGCAATGGAGCAGCGTGTACCCGTCGGGCGCCGCCTTCGCGACGAACGCCGCACCGATCGAGCCGGAGGCGCCCCCCCGGTTGTCGACGATGACCTGCTGACCCCACAGGCGCGTCAATCGTTCAGCGATCAGACGGCCGACGATGTCGTTTCCGGTACCCGCAGGAAACGGGATGACGTAACGGACGGGCTTGGTTGGAAAATTCTGAGACCACGAAGCTGCAGAGTACATCCAGACCGCAGCCGCAATTGCGTACACCAACCCTCGGTTTGCTCCGATCACAGCACGCATCACGCACCTCCCTTGAAAAGGTAATCGCTACGATGCAGAAACTGCGGTTCACGCTCGGGCGAATCCGGCGATTCGACCCGGGCGCAGAAAAGCCGGGCACTCGATCGGAAAATTATGGCACCTTTTGGGGCCGGGCAACACTGAATGGCATCATTTGCGTGCGAACGCCGTAAACTCGGGGGCACATCAGGACATCAAGGGGGACGTGATGAGAGTGGAAGACGCGCACAACATTTTCGACCTGCGGGAGATAGCGAAGCGGCGCCTGCCCAGGTGGCTGTTCGAGTTCGTCGACCGCGGCACGGAAGAGGAGGTGGCGCTGCGCAACAATCGCGAGGCGTTCGAGCGCATCAAGCTCATGCCGCGCATGCTGGTGGACGTCTCCGGCCGCAAGCTCGACACCACCGTTTTCGGCAGGGAACACAGGATGCCGATCGGGATCGCTCCCACCGGCGCCGCCGGCATGATGTGGTACCGGGGCGAGCTGGAGCTCGCGCGAGCCGCCAAGGCCGCAGGCATTCCGTTCTCTCTCGCCACCGGCTCCATCACCAGCATGGAGCAGGTCGCCGGCGAAGTCGGCGGCACGCTGTGGATGCAGCTCTACATGTGGGCCGACCGCAGGCTGTCGCACCAGGTGGTGCGCCGCGCCTCGGCCGCGGGTTTCGAAGTGCTGCTGGTGACCGTGGACGGCGTGGTCGCGGGCAACCGCGAGTACAACAAGCGCAACGGCTTCTCCGTCCCCTTCAAGTACAACAGCAGGAACACGGCCGACGTGCTCATGCATCCGGGCTGGATGCTCCGCGTGCTGGGGCGCTACATCGCCAACGGCGGCATGCCGAAGCGCGCGAATTTCCCCGACGAGTTGCAGCAGAACATCACCACGGCCTACGGCGGCAGCAAGGAAACCCGCAGCGATTCGCTCGACTGGGACGACCTGAAGGCGCTGCGCGACATCTGGCCCGGCAAGCTGCTCGTGAAAGGGCTGCTGCACCCGGACGACGCGGAGAAGTCACTCGAGCACGGCGCTGACGGCATCATCGTGTCCAACCACGGCGGACGCAACTGCGACGCCGCGCCGTCACCCATAGAGGTGCTGCCGGACATCGTGAAGGCGGTGGGCGATCGCACCACGATCCTCTTCGACAGCGGCGTGCGCCGCGGCAGCGACGTGGTGAAGGCGCTGGCGCTGGGCGCGAAGATGGTGCTGATCGGACGCAGCACGCTGTATGGCACCGCTGCCGCAGGCGAGGCCGGCGCGGCGCGGGCGCTCGATATCTATCGCGGCGAGATCAGCCGCAGCATGGCGCAGATTTCCTGCAACAAGGTGTCCGAGATCGGACCGCAGCACGTCGCGTTCCAGAACGAAGGCCGCCTGGTACCGCCGGCAGTAGAGCCGCAAGCGCCTGCGCGTGGCATGTTCAACGTGCAGCCGATACGCGCGGCGGAGGAAGCGCGATAGTAGTTTGGGGACAGACCACTAACGCTCCGACCGCTATAGGGGACAGACCACTAACGCTCTGGCTCTCGCGCTAGCGTTAGTGGTCTGTCCCCCTATAGCGCGGTCAGCGAAACAGCTTCGCGGCGCGAATGCCGAGACCTTTCGCGACGCTGCCGAACGGGTCGCCGAAAACCGGCGCGGCTCGGGGAAACACCGCGCTGAAGGACTGACGCAGGGCCGGCAGCGCTGCCGAGCCGCCGGTGAAATAGAGCGTCTGCACCTTCTCCTCCGGGATGCCCGCGAAACTCACCGCGCGCCGTGCTGTCTCGACCACGGCCGCGCACTTCGCGGCGAGCACGGTCTCGAGCATGGCCGTGTCGAGCTTACTTGCAAGGCGGAAAGCCGCTCCAGGGATTCACCGATGCGGAGCAAACGGTGGTGCGCTTCGGTGTGGAGCTGCTGCGCGAGAAGCGCCTGTCCGATGAGACCTTCGCCGCCGCGCAGAAGCTGCTCGGCACGCGAGGCGTCGTCGATCTCACGCTCACGTGCAGCTACTATACCGCGATCAATATGGCGCAGCTCGTGCTGAAGCCGGAGCTGGAAGCAGGGAAGCAGTCGACGCTGTAATGCGAGCATGCCCGTGATTGTCTGAGATTGCGACAAGATCGCGGTGCCCGCTCACCCCGGCATAGGCAGCTGGATCTGTCTGCCGCTGTGCGATGAGAGCTCGATCGCCAGCGTCGTTTCCAGGGTCGTACGCGCTTCCTCCGGCGTTGCAATGACGCAGGGCTTTCCCGTCGACAGATAGTCGAGCCACGCGCGCGTCTCGCTTGCAGTCGGCCCCCACAGATCCCCGAGCGCCCAGTCGCCCGGCGCACCGCTGCCCAGGAACACCATATTGACGTTGTGATCCGGGATATACACGTGTGGGACGCCTTTTTCGCTGTACATCAGCTGATCGGTATGATCGTCGTCGAGAATGATCACGCCCTCGGTACCGAGCAACTCGAACCTGGCAGCGTGGCCGAGCGCGGGATATTTCGACGGTAGCGCGTAACTCACGCCCAAATTGACGACAGTGCCGTCCGCGTACCTTACGATCGCCCAATTCACATCGTCGACATCGTAGCCCGCGGCCTTGAGCACACCCGTCTGGCCGCAGGCGAAAACGTCGACCGGCGCGGTGCCTTCGAGCATCCAGTTCATCAGATCGACGTAATAGGTGAGCGAATCCACGATCGGTGTCGCACGGGGATTGCGCGCGAGCATCCCGAGCGCCTGTGAACGCGAGTTGTAGACACGCGCCGACGCTCCGACTATTTTTCCGATCCGTCCCTTCAGCACCTGTTCTTTTGCGATCAGGTAGCGGTGATAGTAGCGTCGGCTGTAACCCACCCGCACTTCCACGCCGGCCTTTTTCGCCGCGGCTATGATGCAGTCGGCATCGGCGACGGTGAGCCCGATCGGCTTTTCGACCAGTACCGGCTTGCCGAGCTCTATCGCCTGCAATACCGGCTCGAGGTGCTCGCCTTCGCTGGTCGAGACGAACACCGCAGTGACTTCAGGTCTCGCGATGACTTCTTTGTTTTTGGATGAGAAGAATTGCGCCCCGGTCTGCTTCGCAAGCTTGCTGGCGTTACCCTCATCGAGATCGGAGACGGCGAGAAAATTGACCGCCGGGTGTTCGGAAGCGAATCGCGCGCGCAGCCC
>Ga0209705_10001976_pt1 | contig 10945 bp, 12 predicted proteins | sample PPLLaktember2015_5_FD_187262 | JGI IMG/M metagenome (GOLD analysis project Ga0209705, IMG submission 187262) | Freshwater sediment microbial communities from Prairie Pothole Lake near Jamestown, North Dakota, USA - PPLs Lake P8 Core (1) Depth... | ecosystem: Environmental > Aquatic > Freshwater... | reverse complement strand
CCGTGGTGCTCACGGGCGCCGGCGGCAACTTCTGCTCCGGCGGCGACGTGCACGAGATCATCGGCCCGCTGACGAAGATGAAGATGCCCGAGCTGCTGGAATTCACGCGCATGACCGGCGACGTGGTGAAGGCCATGCGCGCTTGCCCGCAGCCGGTGATCGCGGCCATCGACGGCGTCTGCGCGGGCGCCGGCGCGCTGCTCGCGCTATCTTCCGACCTGCGCTACGCCAAGCCGGATGCCAAGGTCGCGTTCCTGTTCACGCGGGTCGGCCTCGCGGGCGCCGACATGGGCGCTTGCGCAATGCTGCCGCGGGTGATCGGGCAGGGCCGCGCCTCCGAACTGCTCTATACCGGACGGTCGATGTCGGCGCAGGAGGGACTTGCCTGGGGATTCTTCAACCAGGTGGTCGATCCGGTGCTCCCCGCGGCGATGGCAGTGGCCCAGGGGTTGGCGTCGGGGCCGACCTTCGCGCACGGCATCACCAAGAAGATGCTGCACCAGGAGTGGAACGTCGGCATCGACGAGGCGATCGAAATGGAAGCGCAGGCGCAGGCGATCTGCATGCAAACGAAAGACTTCCAAAGGGCGTACGAGGCTTTTGCCGCAAAGAAGAAACCGACGTTTGAAGGAAATTGATGGATAGGTTTGCGCACTTGCAGTGGCCTTTCTTCGATCCGCCGCACGCGGCCCTATCGCGTGCGGTGGACACTTGGGCGGTCGAGAAGCTCGACTACGCTCATGGAGACGATGCGGACGCAGTCTGCCGCAGACTGGTGAAGGAGCTTGGCCAGGCTGGCTACCTCAAGTACTGCGTCAACGAGCAACCGGATGTAAGGTCGATCGCATTGATCCGCGAGGTACTGTCCTACCACGCCGGCCTCGCCGACTTCTCCTTCGTCATGCAGGGGCTCGCCAGCGGCCCGATCGTGCTCGCCGGCAACCCGGCGCAGAAGCAGCGCTACCTGCCACGGGCGGCGAGCGGCGAGGCGATCGCCGCGTTCGCCCTTTCCGAGCCCGACGCCGGCTCCGACGTGCAGGCGATGGCGAGCACCGCGAAGCGTAGCGGCACGCACTGGGTGCTCGAGGGCGTGAAGACCTGGATCTCCAACGGCGGCATCGCCGATTTCTACGTCACTTTCGCCAAGGCCGAGGAAGGCATCAGCGCCTTCGTGGTGGACGCGAAGGCAGTGGATGCCTCGGAACGCATCGACATCATTGCGCCGCACCCCATGGCGACGGTGAAATTCAAGGGCGCGAAGGGCGAGCTGCTGGGCGAAGCGGGGCAGGGGTTCAAGCTGGCGATGCGCAACCTCGATGTGTTTCGCACCACGGTCGCCGCCGCCGCGCTCGGCTTCGCGCGCCGGGCGCTCGACGAGGCGCTCGCGCGCGCGAAGCACCGCAAGATGTTCGGCCAGCGCCTGGGCGACCTGCAGATGACGCAGGCGAAGCTCGCCGACATGGCGACCTCGATCGACGCCGGCGCATTGCTGACCTACCGCGCGGCCTGGCTGCGCGACGTGAAGAAGGCGCGTGTCACGCGCGAGGCGGCGATGGCGAAGATGCACGCCACCGAAGCCGCGCAAAGCGTGATCGACGACGCGGTGCAGATCCTCGGGGGCCTGGGGGTGATGCGCGGCCATCCGGTGGAGCGCCTGTACCGGGAAGTGCGCGCGTTGCGCATCTACGAAGGTGCAACCGAAGTACAGAAGGTGATCATCGCGCGGGAGCTGCTGAAATGAAGGCGAAGACGGCGCACCTGGACACGTTCGCGCTGGACAACCTGCCGCCGAGGAACCAGTGGCCCGAGTTCCTGCTCGAGCGCCCCGAGTTCCGCTATCCGCCGCGCATGAATTGCGCCACCGAGCTCCTCGACAAGATGGTGAGCCGCGGCTTCGGCCACCGCCCGGTGATCCGCGCGCCGGAGGGCGGCTGCACCTACACCGAGCTCTACGCGCAGGCCAACCGCATCGCCAACGTGCTGGTGCGCGACATGGGCCTCAAGCCCGGCAACCGCGTGCTGCTGCGCGGCCCCAACAACCCGATGATGGCGGCCTGCTGGTTCGCGGTGATGAAGGCGGGCGGCATCTGCGTGGCGACCATGCCGTTGCTGCGCGCCAAGGAGCTGACGGACATCGTCACCCAGGCCGAGGTGAGCCACGCGCTTTGCGACAAGCGCCTCGCCGCCGAGCTCGAGGCCGCGCTGCCCGCCTGCCCGACGCTGAAAGGCGTCAAGTACTGGTTCGACGATGCGCCGGCGTCGCTCGATGCGCGGTGCGCACGCGCGCCGCAGGTGTTCGCGAACGTGGACACCGCCGCCGAGGACGTGGCGCTGATTGCTTTTACTTCGGGCACCACCGGCAAGCCCAAAGGCACGATGCACTTCCACCGCGACGTCATCGCGATGTGCGACGCGTTCCCGCGCTCCTGCCTCGGGACGACGAAGGACGATATCTTCTGCGGCACGCCGCCGCTCGCTTTCACCTTTGGCCTGGGCGGCCTGCTCGCCTTCCCGATGCGCGTGGGCGCGTCCACGGTGCTGGTGGAGAGGCTCTCGCCAGAGTTGCTGCTCGAGACCGTGCAGAAGTACAAGGCCACCATTTGCTTCAGCGCACCCACCATGTATCGCGCGATGGCGGGCCTGGCGAAAGGCTACGACCTGCGCTCGCTGAAGAAGTGCGTCTCCGCGGGAGAGGCGCTGCCCGATGCCACGCGCCAGTTGTTCAAGCAAGCGACCGGCATCGAGATCATCGATGGCATCGGCTCCACGGAGTTGATCCACATGTTCATCTCGCACACACCCGAGCGCGTGCGTCGCGGCGCCACCGGGTATGCCATCCCGGGCTATCGCGCCACCGTGCTGGATGACGAGGGCAACCTCTGCAAGCCGGGCGTGGTGGGGCGCCTGGCGGTGAAAGGCCCCACGGGCTGCCGCTACCTCGCGGACGAGCGGCAGAAGCACTACGTGCAAAACGGCTGGAACGTGACGGGCGACGCCTATTCGATGGACGCGGACGGCTATTTCTTCTACCAGGCGCGCACCGACGACATGATCATCTCGGCGGGCTACAACATCGCCGGCCCGGAGGTGGAAGGGGCGCTGCTCGCGCATCCGGCAGTCGCCGAGTGCGGCGTGGTGGGCGCGCCCGATGCCGAGCGCGGCACCATCGTCAAGGCTTTCGTCGTGCTGAAACCCGGCAACGATGCGAGCGAGGCCATGGCGAAGCAGCTGCAGGAGCACGTGAAGAACGCCATCGCGCCCTACAAGTATCCACGCGCCGTCGAGTTCGTCGACGCGCTGCCGCGCACCGAAACCGGCAAGCTGCAGCGCTTCAAATTGAGGACCCCACCATGATGCAGATCCTGCAACCGCCCGCCTGGGCGAAACCCAGGGGTTTTGCCAACGGCATCGCGGTGAAGGGCGGTACCACCGTCTACATCGCGGGCCAGGTCGGCTTCACCGGCCAGGGGGAGTGGCAGGAGAAGGGCTTCGCCGGCCAGTTCCGGCAAGCGATGCGAAACATCCTCGAAGTGCTGGCGCAGGCGGGCGGCAAGCCCGAGCACCTGGTGCGCCTGACCTGGTACGTGCTGGACAAGGCCGAGTACCTCGCGTCGCTGAGGGAAGTCGGCGCCGCTTATCGCGAGCTCATGGGCAAGCACTATCCCGTGATGGCGGTGGTGCAGGTGAGCGCTCTGGTGGAGGACGCGGCGCGCCTGGAGATCGAGGCCACCGCCGTGATCCCGGGAGATTGACATGAAAGTCACCGTCATCGGAGGAGGCCCCGGCGGGTTGTACTTCGCGCTGCTGGCGAAGAAGGCCTGGCCGCGCTGGGACATCACCTGCTACGAGCGCAATCGCCCGGACGACACGTTCGGTTTCGGCGTGGTGTTCTCCGACCAGACGCTCGAGACGTTCAAGGCCTACGACGCCGTGACCTACGAGCGCATCCGCCGGCGCTTCGCGTACTGGGGCGATGTCGACGTGGTGTACAAGGGCCGCACGCTGCGCTCGGGCGGCAACGGCTTTTGCGGCTGCTCGAGGAACGCGCTGCTTGCCATCCTGCAGGACCGCTGCCGCGAGCTCGGCGTCGCCATCCGCTTCCAGACCGAGGTCGAGGGGCTCGAGGCGTTCGCCGACTCGGACCTGGTGGTGGTCGCCGACGGCATCAATTCGAAGATCCGCGAGCAGCACAAGGCGCACTTCAAGCCCAGCGTCGACCTGCGGCCCAACAAGTTCACCTGGCTCGGCTCGACCAAGCCGCTCGATGCCTTCAAGTACTTCTTCCGCGAGACGCCCGAGGGCATCATCCTCGCGCACTGCTACCAGTATGAGGAGGGGCGCTCCACCTGGGTGATCGAGACGGACGAATCCACCTGGAACAACTTCGGCTTCGACAGGATGGATGAAGCCCAGATGCTGCCGGTGCTGGAGCGCGTGTTCGCCGAGGAGCTGGCAGGCCACCCGCTCATCGCCAACCGCTCGGTCTGGCGCAACTTCCCCACCATCGTCAACCAGACCTGGGTCAAGGGCAACGCGGTGCTGGTCGGCGACGCCAAGGCCACCGCGCACTTTTCCATCGGCTCGGGCACCAAGCTCGCCATGGAGGACGCCATCGCGCTGTATGAAGCGCTGCGCAAGGACGGCGAGGTGAATCGGGCGTTAGCCACGTACGACACGGCGCGGCGCGAGGAGGTGGAGAAGACGCAGCACGCGGCGAACGTGTCGCTCGCCTGGTTCGAGCACATGAAGCGCTACTGGGGCATGGCCCCCGAGCAGTTCGCCTTCGGCGTGATGTCGCGCTCCAAGCAGATCACCTGGGAGAACCTGGAACTGCGCGATCCCGCCTACGTGCAGGGCATGCACCGCTGGTTCTGCGCGCAGGTGAAGGCACAGGGCTTCGACATCGACCTGAAGAACCCGCCGCTGCCCATGTTCACGCCCTTTCGCCTGCGGGAGATGACGCTGGAGAACCGCGTGGTGGTCTCGCCGATGGACCAGTACTCGGCGGTGGACGGGATGCCGACGGACTGGCACTTCGTGCACCTGGGCAGCCGGGCCATCGGCGGCGCGGGCCTGGTGTACGTCGAGATGACCTGCACCTCTGCGGATGGGCGCATCACGCCGGGTTGCACGGGCCTGTGGAACGAAGCGCAACGCGACGCCTTCAAGCGCATCGTCGATTTCTGCCACGCGCACTCGAAAGCGAAGCTGTGCATGCAGATCGGTCATGCGGGGCGCAAGGGGTCCACCCAGCTCGGCTGGGAACGCATGGACCACCCGCTGGACCAGGACAACTGGCCGTTGCTGTCGGCGTCGCCGCTGCCGTACCTCGAAGGCGAGTCGCAGGTGCCGCGCGCAATGGCGCGCGCCGACATGCAGCGCATCCGGGACGATTTCGAGCGCTCGACGCGCTACGCCGACCAGGCGGGCTTCGACATGCTCGAGCTGCACATGGCGCACGGGTACCTGCTCGCGAGCTTCATCTCGCCGCTCACCAATCGCCGCACCGACGAGTACGGCGGCGCCATCGAGAACCGCATGCGCTGGCCGCTCGAAGTATTGCGCGCCTGCCGCGCAGCCTGGCCGAAGGCAAAGCCCCTGTCGGTGCGCATTTCGGCCACCGACTGGGCGCCGGGCGGGCTGTCGGGCGAGGACCTCGTCGCGCTGACGAAGATGCTGAAGGACGCCGGCTGCGACCTCATCGACGTCTCGACCGGGCAGACCGTGCCGCACCAGAAGCCGGTCTACGGGCGCATGTACCAGGCGAGCTACGCCGACTGGGTGCGCAACGAGATCGGCATCGCGACGATGACGGTAGGCGCGGTGACCACGCCCGACCAGGTGAATACGCTGTTGGCCGCGGGCAAGGCCGACCTCGTCGCGCTCGCGCGCCCGCACCTCGCGGATCCCTATTTCACGCTCAAGGCCTCGGCCTGGTACCAGGACGCGCACCAGTACTGGCCGCCGCAGTACCTCGCCGGCCGCGACCAGGCCTACCGCAATGCGGCGCGCGAGCGCGCCGAGCTCACCGAGACGAAGCTGCGCGCGCGCCCGGCGAGCCACGAGGTCGCCTAAATAGCGCCTAAATAGGGACAGTCCCCATTTACATGAAGCAAAGGCGTAAATGGGGACTGTCCCTATTTAGGCGCGTCGCCTACCCAACCGACATCTGCCCTTGACAGCGGCGCGCCGCGCCGCGAACACTCCCGCCGCCATGAAGCTTCGCTACCGCCTGGAGGAGATCGGCTTTCGCGCGGCCTCGGCCTGGGCCGATGCGCGTCGCGGCGCGCGCCTCGCCTGGTACCGCGCGGACCGGGAGGCCATGGCCTTCGCGCTGATGATGGGCGCCGTGGTGCTGGTGTTCGGCGTCTCCCTGCATGCGGTGTTTGAGCGGCATCAGCTGCGCCGCGAGCAGGCGCGCCAGCTCGAGCGGCAGAACATCGCCTGCCTGGCGCGGAACGTGTACCACGAGGCGCGCGGCGAGCCGATCGACGGCCAGTACGCAGTGGCGGAAGTGACCATGAACCGGCTGGCCTCGTCGCGCTATCCGGACTCGGTGTGCGCGGTGGTGCACGAGAAGCGCTGGGACGCGATCCGCAAGCGCTACGTGGGCGCGTTTTCCTGGACCGAGTTCTACGCGGTGCCCGAGCCCGAAGGCGAGGCCTGGGCGCTGGCGCAGAAGGTGGCCGAGGACGTGTACCACCGGCGCGTGCCGCCGCGGGTGGACGGCGCCACCTTCTACCACGCGACCTATATCAAGCCGAGCTGGGCGAGAAAGCAGGAGCGCGTCACCCGCATCGGGCGGCACGTGTTCTACCGCTAGCGCTTCTCGAACTTGAGCGTGAAGCGGTCGCTCTCGCCGATCGCGCGGTACTTCTCCCGGTCCTGGTGCTTGAGGCGCCAGGCGGGCGGCAGCGTCCACACGCCCGCCGGGTGGTCCTTGGTGTCCTTCGGGTTGGCGTTGGCCTCGGACCGGCCGACGAGCCGGAAACCGGCGCGTTCGACGAGCGCGATGGCGTAGTCCTCGCGCAGGTAGCCGGATTTCATCTGCGCGTCCTGGGACAAGTCGGTGCGGCCGCGGTGATCCACCACGCCGAGGATGCCGCCAGGCTTGAGCGCCTTATGGAACGCGCGCAACGCGCCTTCGATTTCGCCGCGCTCCACCCAGTTGTGCATGTTGCGGAAGGTGAGCACGAAGTCCGCGCTGCCCGGGGGCGCGATCTCGCGCAAGCCGGCGTTGAACTGCGTCACCTGCACCTTGCCGTAAAGGTCCGGCTGCGCCTGCAGGCGCGCGAGGAATTTCCGGTGGTCGGCGAGGTACTGCGGCGGCGCGAGCGCGTCGCGATTGGCCGCGATGTAGCGGCCCTGGTCCTGCAGGTACGGCGCGAGAATTTCCATGTAGTAGCCCGCACTGCCGGGGAGGATTTCCACCACCACGCTGTCTTTGCGCACGCCGAAGAATTCCAGCACCTCGCGCGGGTGGCGGTGCGGGTCGCGCGCGACGTTGGAGGCGGTGCGGTGAGGGGCGGCGATGTGCGGGTCGAACTCGCCGCCGGCAGGCGCATGCGCGCAGCCGGCGAGCGTCGCGGCGAGCAGGAGGGCGGCGAAGGCGAGGATGCGCCTCATCCGATCATGTCACCCGCGTCGCGTCCTGGTGGATATCTTTGTTCAAGGCGTTGGCCCCATTCGGTCTCATGGCGTCCTCCCTGGATTCTGGCACAGCTGGCGCGATTCCTCGACGCCGTGCAGACTTGCGCACGATGAGCGCCGATTACCTGGAAGCCGCGCCCACGCGCGCCGAAGTCGACGCGCTCGCGGGCCCCGCGCTGCTCGAGTTCGGCAGCCCGACCTGCGGCCATTGCCGGCGCGCGCAGCCGTTCATCGCCGAGGCGCTCGCCGCGCATCCCGGCGTGCGGCACCTGAAGATCGCCGACGCGAGCGGCAGGCGCCTCGGGCGCTCGTTCGCGGTAAAACTCTGGCCGACGCTCGTCCTGCTCGCGGACGGCAGGGAGGTCGCGCGCGTCGTGCGGCCGCCCTCGGCGGTCGAGCTCGCCCGGGCGCTGAACGCCATCGATCCGCCGCGCGCCTAGCGCGCCGGGGTGTAGGGGTCGCTGAAGGCCATCGAGCGGTTCTCCAGCGCGTCGTCCTCGAGGTCTTCGAGCATCACCTGGAAAACGTAGCGCTCGCCCTTGGCCAGCCAGCCCTGCGGCACGCGGAAGCTCGTCGCCGTGGGCGCGAGCGGCGCCGAGACGTGCAGCTGGCGCAGGAAGCGGCCGTGCACCTTCGTGCCGCCGCGCACCGCGACGCGGATGCGCTCGACGTCGAAGCCCTCGAGCCGCGGCAGCGCCCAGCGCAGCGTGGGCTGCGTGCCCTGGCCGGCGACGCGGACGTTCGATGCGAGCGGTACCTTCTGCGGGTTCCTGAGCACTGCTGAGTGGAGCGCCCCGGCCTTCGCCTCTGCGCGCTCCGCGGTGAGGCGCCAGGCGCCTGCGGGCCCCGGATCGAACCGTTTCCACAGGACGTAAGCATCCGGCGCGCCGGGTTGCGGGAAGTGCGTCATCGGTTCCTTCGCGCCGTCCTTCTCCGCGAACACCAGAGTGGGCAGACCGGAGGGCGTCACCGTGGCCGCGACAATCACCTGGTGGGTCGGGCCGAGGCCCGCTTCGTTCCAGCCGCGGTTCTCGGTGAAGTGCGCGGGTGCGGAGATGGCGATCGCCTGGGCGAGCGCGGCAGGGGCGGCCAGCACCGCGAGCGCGGCGAGAACCGGTCCGCGCATCCGATCTACGCCGGCCGGCGCTCGGCGAGGAACTGCCGGCCCTTGGCCGATACCGCCACCGTCGCCTGCGTCCCCTGGGTGTGCTGGTGTTCGATGAAGCCGCGATCGTTGGCGTCTTCCCACACCGGCAGGCGCGGGCAGGAGGTGCGCCAGGCGTCCATCACTTCGCGGTAGGGCCGCGGGCGCGGGCCGATCCACTCGAGCAGGTCGAGGATCAGGGGTTCTACCGGGTCCGGCATGCCGCGTATCTTAGCCCCGGAAGCGGCGCCTCACACCTCCGGCGGTGGCCGCAACCGGGTGCGGATCTCATCGCGCAGGGCGGTCACCTCGTCCCGCAGTTCGGCCAATTGCTTGGCACCCGCCAACTCGGCTTCGTCGTCCTGCGCGTCGCGGCCGACGAAGAAGGTGGCGAGCGCTGCCGTCACGTAGCCGAAGACACCGAAGGCATACAGCGCCAGAAAGACGCACAGCACGCGCCCCTCGGCCGTCTGCGGCCAGTACTGCGAGCCCATGGTCGTCATGATCATGGCGGTCCACCACAGCGCCTCGCCGTAGCCGCTCGGGCCGCCGGGCGCCTGGTTCTCGAAAGCGTACATCCCGGCAGCGCCGGCGAACGTGACCAACATCGTGAGGGCGATCACATAGCCGAAGCCGCGTCGGCTCAGGCTCGCGCCCAGCGCCGTCATGCCGCGGTTCAGCGAGCTGAAGACGCGGATCAAACGCAACCCGCGCCCCGCGCGGGCCAGACGAAGCAGCCGAAACGCGCGGAAGATGCGGAAGATCCGCAGCGCGGGGACCAGCAGCGCAATGGCGGTCAACCAATGACCCTTGAAGTAAGCGGCCTTGTCCGGGGCCAGGACCAATTTCACCGCGAAATCGAGAATGAAGACGACCCAGATGAGCGTGCCGAAAACGGTGAACAGCAAACTCTCGCCCCGAATCAACTCCACCACCAGCAGGGCCAGCCACACGAAGGCGAGAACCAGCATCGGGGCTTCCAGCCAGTCCTCCAAACGCGCGAGCAGCTCGTATCGCTCCCGTCGCAGCGCTTGCGCGTCCGTGGCCCGCACGTCAGGGTTCTCGTCAGGCGTCACGCAGCAACGCGATGGACTTCCAGCCAGAATTTACGAATGTTGAGGATGTTTCGCTCCCGTGCGCCTGCACCGACTACGCGCCGACGGCAGTGAAGGGGCCGAAGAAGCCGATGATTCTGCGGATCCTGCCGTCGGCAGACAGCTCGACGAAGTCGATGCCTTCGGGGCGGAGCGTGCCGTCGGCTTCGACCAGGCGCCATGAAAAGCGCGCCAGGCCATGGTGCTCGTCGACGGCGCTGGTGCGCACGATCCTCGCGCCGGGTCGGCGCGCCACGACCTTGGCGATGTGGGCGAGGAGCTCCCCGCTGCCCGCGGCATGGACCGTCGGATCGGTATAAGTGGCGCCGTCGCTCCAGACCTGCGCCAGCAGTTGCGCGCGCCGCTGCGCGTCCGGCTCGCTCCAGGCCTGGCAGTAGGTGTCTATGAGCTGCGCGAGATCAGTCTTCACGGTTTGGCCGGCGTTTCCCGGGGCGGTGCAGGATCATAGCAAGCGCGCACTGGCGGCCCCTCAGTAGTGCAGACTCATCGTCAGTTCTATGTTCCGCCCGTCGTAATTGAATTTCGCATCAGAAAACGAAGGGGCACTGAGCACGCCTCTTGCATTGTTTGAAAAACCGTAACCCTCCGTCGGGACGCCGAACCAATTGGTATCGAGCTTGCCGTTCATGTTTTCATCATGCACGACCGCCATCGCATACGTTCCTGGCGGGATATCTTCGAAGTCACAGCGCGCCTGCGATTTCCGAATCTTTATCACCATCACATTCGTTGCCGAGCGCAGATATTCACTAGGGAACCCGTCCGACGATTCGAACAGCGCGCAAGCCACCGTACCAGTGCTGTTTCTTATGTCCAGGATCTTCACGTGAATGCCGGGGCAGGGTGATTGAGCGAGGGCGGAGACAGGAAGATTCGCCAAGATCAGCGCAAGACATCCTGTGCATGCGACGCCCATGGAGATCCAGATCTGCGGGTGCCAGCTGTTCATCTCATTTCTCGAACAAAATGGCAGATCCTCTTCCCGCTTGCTTGGCGCGATACATCGCTACATCAGCCTCGCCAAGTGCAGTTTTCG
>Ga0209705_10001973_pt1 | contig 10950 bp, 7 predicted proteins | sample PPLLaktember2015_5_FD_187262 | JGI IMG/M metagenome (GOLD analysis project Ga0209705, IMG submission 187262) | Freshwater sediment microbial communities from Prairie Pothole Lake near Jamestown, North Dakota, USA - PPLs Lake P8 Core (1) Depth... | ecosystem: Environmental > Aquatic > Freshwater... | reverse complement strand
GATTTGCGCAAGGACGGCCGCCTGCCCTGGCTGCGCCCGGATGCGAAATCCCAGGTGACGATTCGCTATGTGGACGGCAAACCGGTCAGCGTGGATACCGTGGTGGTCTCGACCCAGCATCATCCGGAAGTGTCGCACGCGGTACTGTCTGAAGCGGTGATCGAGGAGATCATCAAGCCCATCATTCCGGAAGCCATGCGCAAGGAAACGCGCTACCTGATCAACCCCACCGGCCGTTTCGTCATCGGCGGCCCGATGGGCGACGCCGGTTTGACCGGGCGCAAGATCATCGTCGATACCTATGGCGGCGCGGCGCCGCACGGCGGCGGCGCTTTTTCCGGTAAAGATCCATCCAAGGTTGATCGCTCGGCCGCCTACGCCGGACGCTATGTGGCGAAAAACATCGTCGCCGCCGGCCTCGCCAGCAAGTGCCAAGTGCAAGTGGCCTACGCCATCGGCGTGGCCAAGCCGGTGAGCTTGATGGTCAATACTTTCGGCACCGGCAAATTGTCCGACGAGAAAATCGCGAAACTGATCGAGAAACATTTCGACCTGCGTCCCAAGGGCATCATCCAGTCGCTCAACCTGCTGCGCCCAATCTACACGCGCACCGCGAGCTACGGCCACTTCGGGCGCGACGAACCGGACTTTACTTGGGAAGCCACGGACAAGGCGGAGGCACTGAAGGCCGACGCGGGGATTTAAAACCCTTTTTGCCACAGAGATCACAGAGGCCACAGAGGAGTTCTGTGCAAGGTTTTCTCTGTGTACTCTGTGATCTCTGTGGCAAATGATTTTGATTTGAAACATCCATCGCACCGAGGGGCGCTGCAGCTCACCAATGTAAGCAAGGTGAGTCAGGCTTGGTGTGAAGGCTCAATGTAGCAACGGCGCCCATTCATTTACTTTGAATGGAGAGCATTATGAGCGCCGTACTCAACCCCAATTTCACCGACTATAAAGTCGCCGATCTGTCCCTCGCCGCTTGGGGCCGCAAGGAAATCCGCATCGCCGAGACCGAAATGCCCGGTCTGATGGCGATTCGCGAGGAATTCAAGGCCCAGCAGCCGCTGAAAGGCGCGCGTATCACCGGCTCGCTGCACATGACGATCCAAACCGCCGTGCTGATCGAGACGCTGACCGCGCTGGGCGCGGAAGTGCGCTGGGCCTCCTGCAATATTTACTCCACGCAAGACCATGCCGCCGCCGCCATCGCCGCCGAGCAAATTCCGGTATTCGCCTACAAGGGCGAGTCCCTGGAAGAATATTGGGACTACACGCACAAGATTTTCGAATGGCCGAATGGTCAGTTCTCCAACATGATCCTGGACGACGGCGGCGACGCCACGCTGCTGCTGCATCTGGGCGTGCGCGCCGAAAACGATATTTCCGTGCTTGCCAATCCGACCTGCGAAGAAGAGCGCGTGCTGTTCGCCGCCATCAAAAAGTGCCTGGCGACCCAGCCCGGCTGGTACTCGGCGCGCATCGGCCACATCAAGGGCGTGACCGAGGAAACCACCACCGGCGTGCATCGCCTGTATCAGATGTTCGAGGAAGGCAAACTGAAATTCCCGGCCATCAACGTCAACGATTCCGTCACCAAATCCAAGTTCGACAACCTGTATGGCTGCCGCGAATCGCTGCTGGACGGCATCAAGCGCGCCACCGACGTGATGATCGCCGGCAAAATCTGCGTGGTGCTGGGCTACGGCGACGTGGGCAAGGGCTGCGCACAGGCGTTCCGCGGCATGGGCGCCACGGTATGGGTCACGGAAATCGACCCGATCTGCGCCCTGCAAGCGGCCATGGAAGGCTACCGCGTGGTGACCATGGACGAAGCCGCCGACAAAGGCGATATCTTCGTCACCGCCACCGGCAACGTGCACGTCATCAACCACGATCACATGGCGAAGATGAAAGACCAAAGCATCGTCTGCAACATCGGCCACTTCGATTCCGAGATCGACATCGCCTCGGTGGAAAAATACCAGTGGGAAGAAATCAAGCCGCAGGTGGATCACATTATTTTCCCGGACGGCAAACGCATCATCGTGCTCGCCAAGGGCCGCTTGGTGAACCTGGGCTGCGCCACCGGCCATCCGAGTTTCGTGATGTCGGCTTCCTTCTCCAACCAGACCATCGCGCAGATCGAGTTGTTCAACCACACCGCCGACTACCCGGTGGGCGTGTACGTGCTGCCCAAGCACCTGGACGAAAAAGTCGCGCGCCTGCACCTGAAAAAAATCGGCGCGCACCTGACCGAACTGTCCGACACGCAAGCCGCTTACATCGGCGTGCCGAAAAACGGCCCTTACAAGCCGAACCATTATCGTTATTAATTTCTCTTGAACCGCAGAGGCGCAGAGACGCGGAGGAAAAGCAGAAGCTCTCTGCGCCTCCGCGTCTCTGCGGTTAGGTTTTGATATGAACACCCATCGCACTTTTAGTTTTGAGTTTTTTCCGCCCAAGACCGCCGAGGGCATGGAAAAACTACGCGCCACGCGCAAGCAATTGGCGCAGCTCAAGCCGGAATTTTTTTCCTGCACCTTTGGCGCGGGCGGCTCGACGCGCGATCGCACCTTGGAAACCGTGCTGGAAATCCAGGGTGAGGGCCTGGCCGCGGCGCCGCACTTGTCCTGCATCGGCTCGACCCAGGAAAACATTCGCGAGATTCTCCACACCTATCAATCGCACGGCATCCGCCATGTGGTCGCGCTGCGCGGCGACCTGCCCTCGGGCATGGCCGATCCGGGCGAGTTTCGCTACGCCAACGAACTGGTGGCCTTCATCCGCCAGGAAACCGGCGATTGGTTCCACATCGAAGTCGCGGCCTATCCGGAATTTCATCCGCAGGCGAAAAGCGCGCAGGACGATTTGCAGGCCTTCGTGCGCAAGGTGCAGGCCGGCGCCAGCGCGGCCATCACGCAGTACTTCTACAACGCCGATGCGTATTTCCGTTTTGTGGATGATTGCGATGCGCTGGGCGTCACCATCCCCATCGTGCCGGGCATCATGCCCATCACCAACTCGACGCAGCTGGCGCGCTTCTCCGACGCCTGCGGCGCGGAAATCCCGCGCTGGATCCGCAAGCGCCTGGAAGGCCATGGCGACGATCTGGACGCCATTCGCGCCTTTGGCCTGGATGTGGTCACCGACCTGTGCGATCGCCTGCTGCAAGGCGGCGCGCCCGGCCTGCATTTCTACACGCTGAACCAGGCCGGCCCCAGCTCCACCATTTGGCAACGCCTGGGCCTGTAGCCAGTAACACTGCCACGCACGCAAAAACCCTGTTACAGTCAAGGCCGTAGCGCGGACTTGAGTGTCTGGTTTACTACCAGAAATCCGGTACTCAAGCGCAGTGCTCAAGCAAAGCTTTCTGCTTTGTGAAACCGGCGCGAGGGCAGAAAATCGAAATGCCGTTACAGCGTGACGATCGAAAAATCAGCATCATCGGCGCACTGATTTTACTGGCGCTGACCCTGGCCACCGGGGTCGCCGTATATCGGGTGATGCAAAATCAAGCCGAGTCCATGCTCGCCAACAAGCTCGCGACTTCCCTGCAACACAATATCCGCCTGTTCGACAGCCAGATCGGTGACGCCCTGGCCGAGACGCAGGCGCTCGCGCCGCGCATATCCCTCATCACCAACCTGCAGTCGCTGGCGGCGAAACCGGGCGACGCCAAGAGCCTTTACGAATTGCAGCGCCGCGCCGATCTGATCAAGTCCACCGGCTTCAAGGCCGTGTCGATTTACGATGCCCGTGACCAATTGGTGGCCCAGGCCGGCGTGTTTGCGCAAAGCCCCGTGCTCAGCGTGGCCCTGCATACCTCGTCGCCCGCCGCCTTGCTGTGGGAGCGCGAGTACATCCTGCAGGCCCGCATCGATATCCGGGATGCGCAACAGCGCCGCCTCGGCACGGTCGTGACCGAGCGCCTGTTGCCGCAGCTGATGCACGCCCTGGAGGACACCAAGACCATCGGCAAAAGCGCCGAATTGGCGGTGTGCTCGCCGCAGCAGCAACAGATGATGCAGTGTTTCCCGCTCTCGTCGTCGATCGCCCGCTATGCGCAACTCCCGCGCAAGCAGGCCGGCCAATACTTGCCGATGCATTATGCTTTCGAGGGCAAGACCGGCCTGATCTTCGCCAAGGATTATCGCGCCGAGCCGGTGGTCGCGGCGTATGGGCCGATCGGCACGCTGGGGCTGGGCATGGTGCTAAAAATCGACCAGGCCGAGCTGTACCAGCCCGTGACTGCGCAACTGAAATACATCGTGCCCCTGCTCGCGGGCATGCTCCTGATCGGCATGCTCCTGCTGCGCTGGCAGCTGTCCCCCATGGTGCGCAAGCTGTACCAGTCGGAACAGGAAAAACAAGTGGCCAATGCCCGCCTCCTGGATTTGGAGGAACGCTGGCGCTTCGCGCTGGAGAGCACCAGCGCCGGGGTGTGGGACTTGGATGTGCCGGCCGACCAAATCCTGCTCTCCAAGCAGTGCAAGGAAATGCTGGGGTTCCGCGAAGATGAGATCGGCGCCAGCATGGCGGAATGGGTCCAGCGCATTCATCCGGAGGACATGCCCAACTTACTGACCGTGCGGCAACGATTATTCGACGGCATCGATCACAACTTCATCAACGAGCATCGCAAGCAATGCAAGGACGGCAGTTGGAAGTGGATCCAGGTGCGCGGCATGGTGGTGGCGCGCGACGCGGATGGCGCTCCCCTGCGCGTGATCGGCACCTATATCGACATCAGCGAGCGCAAGGCGGCGGAGCAGCGCATCCTGCACCTGGCCAGCCATGACGCCCTGACCGACCTGCCCAACCGCGACCTGCTGCAAGACCGGATTCAGCAGACCATTCTGCAGGCGCAGCGCAACCACAATCCGGCGGCCTTGCTGTTCATCGACCTGGACCAGTTCAAGACCATCAACGATTCGCTCGGCCACGACATGGGCGATTTGTTGCTGCAGGCCGTGGCGCAACGGCTGGTCGGCGGTGTGCGCAGCGAGGACACGGTGGCGCGCCAGGGCGGCGATGAATTCATCGTGCTGCTGCCGAACATGCACAACGCCCAGGATGCCGGCCTGTTGGCGCAAAAACTGCTGGCGGACTTGTCGCCGCCATTCCACATCCAGGGCAAGGAACTACACATCAGCGCCAGCATCGGCATCGCCGTCTTCCCCGACGATGGCGCGGACGTGGACACGCTGCTGAAGCACAGCGATATCGCCATGTACCACGCCAAGGAAGTCGGCCGCAACAACGTCCAATTCTTCACCCCGAAAATGAATCAGCTGGCGGCGGAACGCCTCGCCCTGGCCACCGACCTGCGCCATGCCATCGCGCGCGACGAATTGCTGCTGCATTACCAGCCCATCGTCGATGTCGCCAGCGGTCGCCTGGCCGGCATGGAGGCGCTGCTGCGCTGGCGCCATCCCAAACACGGCCTGATTGCGCCGCTGCAATTCATCTCCCTGGCCGAAGAATGCGGCTTGATCGCGTCCATCGGCGAATGGGTGATGCATGCCGCCTGCGCGCAAGTAAAAGCCTGGCAAGACCTCGGCCTTGCCGTGCCGCGGCTGGCGATCAACTTCTCCGCCAAACAATTCCGGCAGAAAACCCTGGCGCAATCCATCGCGCGCATCCTGCGCGAAAGCGGCGTGCCCGCCGCCGACATCGAACTGGAAATGACCGAAAGCCTGCTCATGGAGAACAGCGACGAAGTGGCCGAGAACTTAAAACAACTGGGCGACATGGGGCTGGGCATCGCCATCGACGACTTCGGCACCGGCTACTCCAGCCTGAGCTACCTCAAGCGCTTCACCATCCACACCCTGAAGATCGACCGTTCCTTTGTGCAGGATATCGCCAGCGACCCGGACGATGCCGCGATCGTCACCGCGATCATCGCCTTGGCGCATAGCCTGGAGATGAAGGTCATCGCGGAAGGCGTGGAACTGGCAACGCAACTTGAATTTTTAAAGCAGCATGGCTGCGATCAATACCAAGGCAAACACTTCAGCCAAGCGCTTTCCGCGACGGAAATGGCCGCACTGTTGCAACGGCGCAAGCCTGACCACCTTCAATAGAGCAGAGAAGCTTGTCGCGTCATTCTGCAGATTGTCGACTGAATTACCTGAATTCCGGTATCCCCACAAAGCGTATTTCAGTATATTTTCCGGCTTCAGCCAAATTCACTGCTTAGTTTTTAAGAATACAAATTCATGCACTATCTAGAATATTGGTGCATGATATTGAAAATAACGAACATTCAGGGTACTTCAAAAGCAATGAAAAATACTTCGGATCACGTGGCAATGGCCTGTCCGCGCTGCAAAGGGATGGCCAACAAACGACTGCATCTTCTGCTCATCTTAGCGGCGTCAGCATGGTCCCTAGGCGCTCTTGCCCAGGATGCGGCCACCCCCAACCCGCCCGCGCCAACACCCATCACAGAGCCGTTGACGCCGCCACAGGAAAAACTTCTCGGTAGCGATGCGGCGCGGCCGGGTACGGCGCCGGGACGCGCGGTACAATCCACGCCGGCAATTACGCCTGCAGGCACGCCATTCCAATTAGGCTCCTTCCTGGTCTACCCGGAATTGGACGCAACCTGGTCTTATGACAGCAACCTCTATTCCACGAATACGGATCCGCTTAGCGACCACGCCTGGATCTATTCGCCGTCGCTTTGGGTACAGTCCAACTGGGCCAAGCATGCGCTGAATTTCCACGTCGGCGCCGACCTGACGCGTTATGAAACGTATGGCGCGGAAAACTCCGACGACCAGCGCATCAGCGGCGAAGGCCGTTATGATTTCAGCGCCGACAGCAACGTCTACGGCGGCGTGTTTTTCTCCCAGGATCACGAAGACCGCGAATCCCCCACGGCGCGCAACGGCCTGACCCCGACCCAGTATTTCCAGCGCCGCTACTACGGCGGTTTCTTCCGCCAGTTCGACCGGTTCTCGCTGCGCATCGCCGGCACGGCGCAGCATTTGAACTACCAGGATGTCAATTTCATCACCGGCGGCGGCGCCACCAGCATCATCAACAACGACGACCGCGACCTGACGCAGTACACGGGGGGGTTCCGGCTCGGCTATGAACTGTCGCCGCGACTCGAGCCCTATTTGCAAATCGCCTTCGACAACCGCCGCTACAACGACGCGACCGACGATCTAGACTACGCGCGCAATTCCTCCGGCCAGCGCTACTTGGCCGGTGTGCGCTGGAACCAGCCGCGCAAGCTCAAGCTCGACGCCTTCGTCGGCTGGATGATCCAGGACTACGACGATGCACGGCTCAAGGACATCAGCGACCCGGTGGCCGGCGCGGCCGTGCAATGGGCGGCAACCGATAAGACCACGATCTCGGCATACATGGATCGTTCCGTGGAGGAAACCACGGTCACCGTCACGCCCTCGCCCGGCGTGGTGCTCGTCTCGTCGAGCTTTCTCAACACCTATGCCTCGGCCGGCATCGATCATCGCTTTACCAACAAACTTTCAGCGCGGCTGAACGGCTCCGTGTCGCGCGTGGCGTATCAAGGCATCAGCCGCACCGATGAATACTACGGCGCCACCATCGGCGCGACCTATCGCTTCCACCGCAATCTGTTCCTGGATATCAGCTACTCCCGCCGCGAACTGAACTCGACCCTCCCGGGCGAAGACTTCGACCGGGACCTGGTGTTCGTGCGCCTTGCGCTACCTTTCTCGCACTAAGCGCGGCGGCGCGCGTCCATTCGGACCGCGCCGGTTTATTTTCCGCTTTCTAAAATCTTCGTTGACGCTGTAATCGACCCTGAGGTCAGCCTATTTTTTACATCATTTTAGGTAGCGCTAATACCAACTTCCACTAATTGAAACCAGTTCTTTCAGTCTATATATTAGCAAGTAAGCGATTAGTAATTCCTCCTGGCACTGTAATAAGTCATTACGTTTACTAAAGTTAATTAAGTGATTTGAAAATACGGGTCGTTTCAATATCAGTAAATTATTAAATATTTAACTATATTGAAATTAGGGTATTTTCATTCGCTTTTTCTGCATGGCTGTTACGAAATCGCTGAATAGTTTTTTCATTAATCTCTCGGGAAAGGTAAATCATGTCTAATAAAACTTATACTTTGCGTCCGCTCGTCATCGTCACGGCAGCCGCTTTCGGAATCGCCATCAGCGCCTCGAATGTGGCGCCAACGTGGCTCGGAGCCCTCTCCCCCATTTCGTCCGCGCATGCAGACGAAGGCCCTAAAGGCGCGGGCGGTCCCACCAGCACCCATGGCAAGAAAGGCACCGGCGGCCCCTCTTCGGATGTCGGCGGTAGCGGCAAAGGCCAAGCCGGCCCAAGCGGCGATAGCGATGCCAAAGGACCGCGTTTCGGTGGTACCGGCTCGAAGCCGTCGCCCGGCACGCAAGGCGGCAAGCCGGTCTGGGCGCAGGAAGGCCTGCCCTCCGACCTGGAACTGGGTCGGCTGAGCGTGGTGCGTGCGCCGGCGCACGTGATCGATCGTTCCCTGGCCGAGGCATTGGCAACCTTGCAGCCCGCTTTCTACAACCAAGTGATTGCGATTGCCGACAACCCCGCGCTCACCCTGGAACAGAAAGTGGCGGCCCTGCAAGCCGTGGTCAAACTGAGCTTCACCGATGCCACGCTGGTGCGTATCGACTCGCCGCTGCAAAACCTGGGCCTGTACAAAGACCTGATGGTCGACGGCAAGGTCGTGGCGACCTCGGCAACCTATGACGCGACCAGTTCTGCGACGCGCGCCCTGCTGTTGGCTGCGGTTTTTGTCGGCTCGGCATCCGACAAGACCGTCCCGATCAGCGCTGCCACCGTCGATGCGCTCAACAAGATCATGGTGCTGGCGTTGCCGGTCGGCGTGTCGGCAACCGACGTCGCTGCCGTCGCCGAAGCGGTGCGTCAAGCGATTGCCGAAGCCCACGGCTAAGCTGTGCTCTAGTAAGCAGCACCCTAGGATGCCGGGTGCGCAAGCGCCCGGTATCCCCCCTAATTCTTAGTGCTGGAGAAATACACCAGTGAATGTTTCAATCAATCGCAAGACAGCATTTTTGGCAGCCGCCGCTCTCCTGCTCGGCGGCGCACTGTTCACCCTTGAACGCATCACCGGATCGGCTGCTGCCGGATTCATCAGCCAGGCACACGCCGCCGAAGAAGGCGGGCACGACAGCGGCGGTGGTCACGACAGCGGCGGAGGCAGCAGCGGTGGTGGTCATAGCAGCGGGGGCAGCAGCGGTGGTGGTCACGACAGCGGCGGGGGCAGCAGCGGTGGTGGACATAGCAGCGGCGGCGGGCATGACAGTGGCGGCGAAAGTGGCCATGGCGGCGAGGCCAAGGGTCACGGCACCAAATACAAGCACCAAGGCCACGGTGGCGGCCAGCACGGCGCCGCTTCCTCGCACGAGGCGGGCAGCGATCGCTTTGGCGGCGGCAGCGGACTGCGCGGCAACAACCAAGTGCCCGAGGGCATCGGACGCTACGGCACCGGTTTTTCCGAGTTGAGCCCAACGGATGAGGGGCGCTTCCGCTATTGGGGCGGATTTGTTTTGCCCGACGCACCGCCAACAACCGATCCAACAACCGATCCAACGACAGATCCTACGCTGACGGCGACCACGGACTTTACGCCCGGATCAGGCGGTGGGCCATCGGTCAATGTCAGAAGCGTACTCGACGCCTCGCCGCGCTGCGAAGGCGTAGGGGTGAACATGCCGGCCGCGCAGCAGTTCGCCGGCGGCAATCTGCTGCGCCTGAATGCGGCGCGCGGCCTGGTCGATCCCGCGCTCGCGGCAAGCGGCAAGATCGTCTCGCCGTATATCATGGGCAGCCTGCAAAACGAATTGGTCAAAGGATCGCCGAACACCGATCTGGCGGGCACTTACCTGGGTCTTGTGGCGAAGGCGCCGGTCACGGCCGACACGGTCAAGAAGATTGGCTTTCAGTTGTGCGCGCGCATGAGCGATGCGCAAGCGCAGGAAATCGCCCAGGTCGCCGAGCAACAGCGCATCGCGCTGGCCAAGGCCAAGGCCGACGAGGGAGCGCAAAATGCCAAGCCGCAATAAGCGCCCATCGCCAGCACAGCCGCTGCTCGCGCTCGTGCTGTTTACAGCCGCGCTCACGCTGGCGCCCAATGCCGGCGCCCAAGGAAAAATCAATAGCGGCGCGCTCGGCCCATCGGGCGGCACCGTCGGCGGCGGCGCGAGCGGCGCTTCCAACCGCGGCGGCGCCGCAGGCATCAGCAATCCCAGCCCTGGCGGCAGTTCGTCCGCGCTCGGCGGCGCCACGCAAAACAACGGGCCACGCAGCACGGAAACCGCGCGCCCGGGTTATCTCGGCGGGCGAACCACGGAGGAGCCGGTGACGCCGCCGTCCCCGCTCCCAACGCAACCGCCTGGCACAACGACGACGTTGCTGCAGAACGTCACGCAATTCGGCAAGTGTCCGACGGTGGGTACTTCGAGCCCGCAGGCACGCATGAGCGGCAACAATATGGGCCGCATCGACGCCGTGGCCCAGTACCTCACCCAGCAACCGGCCGCGCAAAGCAGTTCGACGGCGCGCTACTTGTTGGCGGACATGCAGGAAGAATTGGAAAAGTCCCGGCCCGATCTCACGCTGGCGGCAACCTATCTGGGCCTTGCCTCCGCTGTTCCGGTGACCCCGGCGCTAGTGTCCGAGGTGAGCGAGTCGCTGTGTTCGCCCGTATCGCAAGGCGTGGCTGAAACGATCGCCCCGGCAGCCGAAGCGCAGCGCCAGCGGCTATTGCTCGGACGCTAAGCCCAATCTTTTCAGCCCATGAAAAAACCCCAACCGTGCGTGACGGTTGGGGTTTTTTTACATCAGCCTTTCGTTCGATGGCTTAGTACACGATGGATGCGCTGCTCTGCTTGTTCTTGGTCGCGTCGTAGGTCGATCCGCTCAGCG
>Ga0209705_10001972_pt1 | contig 10951 bp, 11 predicted proteins | sample PPLLaktember2015_5_FD_187262 | JGI IMG/M metagenome (GOLD analysis project Ga0209705, IMG submission 187262) | Freshwater sediment microbial communities from Prairie Pothole Lake near Jamestown, North Dakota, USA - PPLs Lake P8 Core (1) Depth... | ecosystem: Environmental > Aquatic > Freshwater... | reverse complement strand
GGTGTAGCGCAGCATGTGCGCGGAGCCGGGGATCGGCTGCGCGATGACCTCGTACTTGCCGACCATGAAGCGGGTGCGCGGCTGGCGGCCGGGGATCTCTCTCAACATGCTGGACCTCTAGTGTAATAAGTAAGAACCGGGGTCTGACCCCGGTTCTCCTAACGCCGTCGCCGGCGCCGCGAGCGGATCATGAGCCAGCCCCCCAGCATGCCGCCGAGGTGGGCGAAGTGAGCCACGCCCGAAGCCGTTCCGGTGACGCCGAAATACAGCTCCAGAGCCCCGAACAGTACCACGAACACGCGCGCCGGCAGTGGAATGGGCGGGAAAAGCAGGATTACCGTGCGCCGCGGGAAGTACACGCCGAAGGCGAGGAGCAACCCATAAACGCCGCCCGATGCGCCCACCGTCGGGTAGGGCGGCGCCCCCATCCAGCCGGTCACCACGATATGGGTGAGCGCCGCCGCCACCACGCTGGCAAAGTAGTACTGCAGGTACCAAGCCGATCCGAACAGGCGCTCAACGTCCCGGCCGAAGGTGTACAGCGCGAGCATGTTGAAGGCGAGGTGGAGCATGCTGCCGTGCAGGAAGCTGTAGCTGACGAGTTGCCAGAACTCGAAACCTGGCGTTCCGCTCGGGCCCGTGGTGGGCGGCCAGAGCGCGAAGTTCGCGAATAGCGGCTGCGCGTAGGCGCCCTGCAGCAGGAAGACGAGGATGTTGGCGGCGAGCAGCGCGCCAGTGACCGGCGGCACGCCTAGGGCTCCAGCGCGGAAGGGGCGGGCAGCGCCATGCCGCGGCGCGCGAGCTCCGCGCGCACGCGCTCCGGGAAGTCGGTGATGATGCCGTCGACGCCGAGGTCGAGAAAGCGTGCGATGAACCACGGCTCGTTCACTGTCCAGGGCACCACCTTCAGGCCGAGCTGGCGCGCCTCGACCAGCGCGGGTGAATCCAGTTCCTCGTAGTTCGGCGACCAGGTGCGGCCGCCGGCCTCATGCACCGCCTTGGGCTGCGACCCGCCGCGGCGACGGCCCGTCAGGTACACGGTTTCGATCTCCGGCGCCTCGCGCTCCACAACTTTCAGGGTGCGCCAGTCGAAGGATTGCACCGTGGTGCGCGACTGCATCCGCGCGCCGCGGATCACCGCGATGAGCGCACGCGCGAATGCCTCCGGCGGCAGGGTTTCCTCGGGCGCCGCTGGCGAGATTTTGGTCTCGATGTTGAAGCGCACGGCTTCGTCGCCGGACTGGTGCACCAGGTTGAATACGTCCGCCAGGCGAGGGATGCGGGCGCCGTCGGAGGCGGCCTGCTCCGCAAAGCGCGCCGCATACTCGCTGCCGGGGCGCAGGCGCCCGACGTCGTAGCGCTGCAGCGCCTCGTAGTCGAGGCTGTGCAGCAGCGGTCCCGGCGCCTCGATCCAGCGCCCACCCGGCCCGCGTGTGGTGTCGGGGTTGAGCCGGCGGTCATGATGGGCCACCACCACGCCGTCGCGCGTCACGCCGGTATCCAGTTCCAGCGTGCTGACCCCGGTCGCCAGCGCTGCGGCGAAACCGGGCAGGGTGTTCTCCGGGGCCATGCCGCGAGCTCCGCGATGGCCCTGCAGGTCAAAGGCGAGCGCGTTCAAGGCCGGGGCCAGGAACAGTGCGCACAGCAGTCGCCGGGTGCGGTAAGGTCGCCACATGTGATACGGTGAGCACGCCGGCCATGCACGCGCCAGGGGGATTATAGCTGCGCGCGGCGACCGGACCCACGATGCCGAGCCAATCGCCACAGAAGTTCTGCATGCACGGCCAGCACGCCAAGCCGCGCTCGGAGTTCCGCGTGCTGCCCGGCGGCGAGCGGCGCCGCGAGGTCTGCGCCGAGTGCTACGCGAAGATCATGGCGGCGAGAAAGCGTTTGGCGGCGGGCCGGCGCTAGCGCGGCGCGAGCGCAAGGTGCTCGCTACGCCGCCAGCGGCTCGATGAGTTCCGGGCCCTCGTTGCGCGCGCTGTTGACGCGCGTGCTCACGGGGTAGTGCCTGAATTCCTCCGGCGCCATGGGTTCGAGCGCCATGGCGGTGACGACCGAGGTGTCCTTGACCGAAGGATCCAGCCAGGCGGCGTGGTTCTCGTCGGGCAGCACCACCGGCATGCGGTCGTGCACCTCGGCGATCGGGCCGAGCGCCTGGGTGGTGAGGATCGCGCAGCTTGTCGTGTCGCGCCATACCGAGAGCAGACCCGCGAAGCAAAACGGGCGGCCGTCGCGGCGCGTGATGTAGTGCGGCTGCTTGCCGTCGGCGAGGGCCTGCCATTCGTACCAGCCCTCGGCCGGCAGCAGGCAGCGCGCGCGCCGGATCGGGTCGCGCCACATGGGCTTGCCCGAGATGTCCTCGAGGCGCGCGTTGATGGTGAAGCTCGGCGGCTTGTCCTGCTTCCACCAGTGCGGGATCAGCCCCCAGCGTGCGGCGTCGAGCGTCACTGTGCCGTCCACGAGCCGCAGCACCGGCACCGCCGTGGTCGGCTGCACGTTGAACCGGCGCGGCAAGTCCAGGCCGCTCGAGCGGTGGATCTGCCAGGCGCGCTCGATCGCCGCCTGGTCGGGGCTGACGTAGCGGCCGCACATGACGGCCGCCAGTGTAGCGCGGCCGCTAGGCCGCTTCCTCGGCCTTGGCCTTGGCTTTGGTGCGCCGGGGCCGCGGCGCGGCCTTGACCTTGCCGGGCGCGGTGACGCCGGTGCGCGGGCGCGCGCCCAGCACCTCGATGCACAACGCGGCGATCTCGGGTTCCATCAGGCGTTCGGCGTTGGCGTGCAGGCTGCGCACTTCCGGCGTCGTCAGCAGGCTGATCTTCTCCCGGGTCCAGAGCGCGGCGGGGCCGCGCTTGAGGTTCTGCTTTTCCATAGTTGGGTTCTCGCGCAAACAAAAAAGCCCGGCGTCGCCGGGCTTCTGAGGGGGCTCGGCGCGCTTACGCCGGCCGGACGTTGGTGGCTTGGGCGCCCTTGGGGCCCTGCACCACGTCGAATTGAACCTTGTCGTTCTCCTTCAGCGTCTTGAATCCGCTGCCCTGGATCGCCGAGAAATGCACGAACAGGTCCTTGCCGCCGTCATCCGGCGTGATGAATCCGAAACCCTTCGCGTCGTTGAACCACTTCACTGTGCCTGCGCTCATGTCTGCTTCCTGAATAAAAAATTATCGAAAAAGGCGGTTGCCCTGCGGAATGGTCAAGGAAGGAAAAGACTACCTGATGAGCGCGGCGCTTGCACCGCGAGCGGACCAGCTATTTCTCAGCTTGAGAATCCTGCCGTGTCGTTATACAGGCGCGGCAGGATTCCGTCAATCAAACCAAGCGCTTGCCTGAGGCGCACGGCAGTCAGAAGGTGAACTGGAGGCCGACCGACAAGAAGTCGTAACCGTCCTTGAACTCGGTATTGCCGACCGCCTGGTGCACGCTGCCGAAATGCTCGTAGTCGATGCGCACGGCCATATCCTTCGCCAGGTTCGCGCTGATGCCGATGCCGAGCATGCCGGAGACGCCGTGGAACTTCGTGTTGACCGTCACCGGAGTGGATGCGGCGCAGACGGCCGCGTCGCGGCAGGACGCCTCGTACAGCGTGAACGCGAGGCCGGCCTTGGCGTGAAAGGCGTAGCCGGGACCAAGCGGCGTCGTGTACACGCCGTTTACGGTGAAGGCGGACGTTTCGGCTTCCATGAACGTCTGGCCGCTGCCGGTGAAGTCGGTTTCGTACGTGCCCAGGTTGTAATAGCCGACCTCCAGGCCGAATTTGTTCCACAGCATGTTGCCGGCGAAAGCCTTGAAGCCGGCGGAAATGTCCTCGTTCACGACGTTGATGGTGTAGGGCGACCCGCCGTCGGTCCAGACTGAGCCGAAGCTGGCCCCGAAATAGGACTGCCCCGGCGCCTGGGCGAAGGCCTGGCCTCCCAGCAGCACGCCTGCGAGCAGCGCGACGATCGTTCCGATTTTTTTCATTGTGGCTCCCTCCATGTCTGCCGGCGGCAGCGGATGCGGGGCATTATGCCTAAAGCGCCCCAAACGCGCTGCGGCCCGCGCGGGGGGAACCCACCCCGGCCGGAGCTTGTCGAACCGCACATCCCGAAATACTGGCAGGAGACAACCATGAACGTGAAAAGGCTTGCGGCCCTGGTGGCCGCGACGGGCGTACTCGCCCTGGGTGGGATCATTGCGGGCCAGGCCCCGCATTTGGCAGCCGTGCAGGCCGCCGCACCCGCACCTGCCCCCGTGGTGGCATCGCGCGCCACGGCGCTCCCCGACTTCGCCGCCATCGTCCAGGCCTACGGCCCGGCGGTCGTGAACATTGCCACCTCGGGCACGCGCAAGGCCGGTGCGGTGCCGGCGCCCGAGTTGTTCCGCGGCCTGCCGTTCCAGTTCGGCCCGCAGCCCGACGTTCCGGTGCAGGGCCAGGGCTCGGGTTTCATCGTGAGCGCCGACGGCGTCGTGCTGACCAACGCGCACGTCGTGCAGAACGCGAGCGAGGTCACGGTCAAGCTGACCGACCGGCGCGAATTCCGCGCCAAGGTCCTCGGCACCGACGCGGCCACCGACATCGCGGTGCTGCGCATCGACGCGAAGGACCTGCCGGCGGTCAAGCTCGGCGACCCGGCCGGTGCTCGCGTCGGTGACTGGGTGGTCGCCATCGGCTCGCCGTTCGGCTTCGAAAACAGCGTCACCGCCGGCATCGTTTCCGCGAAGAGCCGCTCGCTGCCGGGCGACATCTACGTGCCGTTCATCCAGACCGACGTCGCGGTGAACCCGGGGAATTCCGGCGGGCCGCTGTTCAACCTCGCGGGCGAGGTGATCGGCATCAACTCCCAGATCTACAGCCGCTCGGGCGGTTACCAAGGGCTGTCCTTCGCCATCCCCATCGACATGGCGCTGCGCGTCAAGAATCAGATCGTGGCCACCGGGCGCGCCACGCACGCGCGCCTGGGCGTCAACGTGCAGACCATGAACCAGGTGCTGGCGCAGTCCTTCGGGCTGGATCGCGCCGCCGGCGCGCTGGTGGCCGGCGTGGCTCCGGGTGGGCCGGCGGACAAGGCGGGGCTGAAGCCGGGAGACGTGGTGCTCGAGTTCGAGGGCCGGCCGGTGAGCGACTCGGGCGCGATGGCCGCGATGGTGGGCCAATCGGGTCCCGGCGAGAAAGTGCGGCTGACCGTGTGGCGCAAGGGCAAGAAGCAGCAACTGATCGCCACCCTCGGCAGTTCGTCGGAGGATGGCGCGCGCAAGGCCGACGCGGACGAGGCGGCTGGGCAAGGCAGCTTCGGTCTTGCGGTGCGCCCCCTTACGCCGCAGGAGCGCGAGGCGGCCAAGGTTTCGGGCGGGCTGGTGGTGGAAGGCGTGAATGGACCTGCCGCGCGCGCGGGCGTCGCCCCGGGCGACATCGTGCTGCAGGCGGGCGGCAAGCCTGTGCACAGCGTCGAGGACCTGCGCGAGGCCACGCGCTCATCCAAGACCGTAGCGCTGCTGGTGCAGCGCGGCGACCAGCGGTTGTTCGTGCCGCTGCAGACGGGCTGAGCGCCTAGCGGCGCTGCTTTTCGTACCAGCGCGACATCGCCTCCATCGCCAGCCACGAGGACGCGGCGCACGCGAGCAGCACGATTTGCGCGGCATTCCAGCCCCACGCGTCCACCACGAGCGCGAACAGCGTCGGCGAGGCGGCGTTGACGATGAGGATCGGCGTGGCGAGTAGTCCCAGCACCGCGCCGTAGCCGTTCTGGCCGAAAAGCGCCAGCGGCACCGCGCCGCGCACGATGGTGATCACGCCCTGCGAGGCGCCCATCAGCAGCGTGAAGGCGATGACCGCCTGCAGGTTGCCGCCGGAGGCGAGCAGTACGGCGAAAGAGACCGGTAGCACGCCGATGGCGATGCGCCCGACGGTGATGGCGCGCAGGCTGCGGCCGAAAACGATCTCCACCACGCGCCCGCCGAACTGCGCGAAGCCCTTCATCGAGGCCACCCACACCGCGGCGGCGGTGGCGAGTCCGGCGGCTTCGAGCAGCGGCACCAGCTGCACCGTGACCACGCCGAAAACGAAACCGTTGAGCGACATCACCAGCGCGAACAGCGCGATGGCGATGGTTCGCGTGCGGCCCTGCAACGGCGCGCCTTCCGGCGAGGGCTTCGCGGCCGCCGGCGTGTCGGTGCCCGGCACGCGCTCGCGGTGCGCGAGGCCGAACCAGTTGAGCGGCAGGCAAATGGCGAGGTTGATGGCCGAGAACCACACCAGCGTCTCGCGCCAGCCGAGGGCTTCGTTCAGGTAGTGCCCCACGACCCAGAACACCGTGGAGGCGAAGGCGCCGAACAAGGTCAGGTAGGAGATCGCCTGCCGGCCCCGCGAGGGGACCACCTGTACCAGCGCCGCAAAGGCGGCGTCGTAGAGGCAAAGGCGCATGCCCACGCCGAGGAACGCCCAGGCCGCGAGGTAGGCGACTTCGCTCCTGACCAGCGACAGCAGCAGCAATCCCGCGGAGACCAGCACCGTACCGGTGGTCATCACGGCCTGTGCGCCGTAGCGGTCGATGGCCTTGCCGGCCCAGGCCGACATGGCGCCCATCACCAGCAGCGATACCGTGAAGCCGAAATAGATGAGGCTGCGGCTCCAGCCGGTGTCTTGCGCGATCGGGTTGGCGAGGACGCCGAGGCAGTAGTAGCTGGTGCCCCAGGCGGTGATCTGCGTGATGCCGAGCGCGCAGACCGCGAACAGCATCGGATCGGAGCGGGAAGCCATGCCGGGCGGTATCGTACGGCATGGCCCAGATCGGCAGGCCGCCGTGCGACGAGGCGCTGATCGCGCCCACGCCCCGTTGACCTACTGCGGCGCGTGCAGCATCAGGGCGCCCTGCACTGGCGACGAACCGATCGAGGCGCGGTACCTCAGCACCATGAACTCGCCGTTCGGCCCTGAAAGGGCCCCTTCTACAGCGCCTTCGCTGAACGTCCCGGTGTCCCTGAAGTAGCGGCTGTCCGAAGGGACACCGAGCGAATTGAGCGGATTGGAGAACCCGAAGCTCGCGCCCGCCACCTGGCCCGCGATCGAGTAGCGCACGCTGCCGTAGAAAGCGCTGGCCGTGCCCCAGGGATACTCGCCGAAGTTGACGTCGACGGTGGCGGCGGATACCTGGCCCGGGGGCAATTCGATGAGAGAGCCGCCCGCCTGCGCGACAGCGATCGCGGCCGAGGCGTCCACGAGCACGTAGCGGTGGATCCCCGACGCAGGCAACGACATTGCCGCCTGCGCGACCGCGAACGGCAGCGAGCGATCGTGGGCATTCCCCCGAAGCGTGAACGCGCCCCGCGCTCGCCCGACCGTCGCATAGGCGTTGCCATGCAGCTCGAAGCTGGACGTCGTCGAGGGGATGGAAAGCTGCGGGGGCTGTCCGCCATGACCCGCGGTAAGCAGCGAGCCGGACGGGCTGAATGTCGCGAGCAGCTGGACGCCCATGTAGAGGCCGTCCGTGCTGTCGGTACCTGCGAAGGTCCAGTAGGCTCCGTCCGGGAGCGGCGGGACCACGGCGCTGCCGTCGCCCCCGCCGACCGCGCAACCTCCGGTGTCCACGGAATCCGGTCCGCTGAAAGCGGCCGCAAGGGTCATGGCGTCGACCTGGGTCGAGTAGGTGCGAAGCTTCGCCGCGACCTTGCGTCCCGCGCCGCCGGCCAGGATGCCGTTGGCCTCGAGGCGCAATCCGGGAAGCTGTGGCGGCGCGACCGAGGGCGTAATGCTGAACGCGAATCCGCCATTGCTGTCGGTCTGAATCCCGCTCGCCCACGGCGTTGCCAGCCCACCGGTGCTGGCGACGCGATGGATCGAGCCGTCCGTGAAGAGCAGGCCGATGTCAAAACCCACCAGCGCACCGTTGCCGGCGTACTGGACCGAAAGCGCGGAATCGGCGGTCAGGCCCGCGACGGGCTTGATGCCCGAGCCGGCGGTCTGCGTGGGACTGGTCGATGCGACATGGCTGAGCGTACGCATGCCGCACACCGGAAGACCGGTGGCAGGCAGGGCCGCCGCGTATACGACGCCGTTGTCCTCTGCGAGGATCTGCGGATTCGCCACCTGCTCCAGTCCGGCGCCGTCGAGGGCGTCGAACATGACCCCCCCGCGCCAGCGGCCGATGCCGATCTCGCCGTCGCCGTACAGCTCTGCCACGTTGCCGCTGTAAAGGTACTTATAGGTGCCGAAGCTGGTGCTGATCCCGTGCGCGTACAGCGCCCCCCTCGAGTTGAACAAAGTGCCGACGGGCCAGACGCGGACGAAGCTCGGGTCGGGCACGAGCTCGAGCGTGTCGTTCGGCATCGGCGCGCTTGCGCTGCCGCCCGGCGATCCGCGCGGCAGCGCGGCGGCGATCTGCGCGTCGGAAACGAACTCGCTCTGCAAAAGCAGCAGGCCCTTGAGCGAGCGCCTGACGTCCGGCAAGAGTGCCGAGCCGTCGATGAAATCGACCAGCGCCAGCATCAGCAGCGGGTTGTACCGGTCCTCGTACGGGTCATCGAGGATGGTGCGCAGCGCATCGAGCGCCTGATCCAGCGGCGCCGGGCCGCCCGGTGCGCCGAGCCGCTGGCGCAGGCCCGAAAATCCCCCGAGGAACAGCGAGACCGTGAAATCCTCTTCCGTGGCGCTGGCGAGTTGCTGAGCGTTGCTGAAATCGACCGGCGTAAAGGCGGGAAAGAGCGTGAACCCCGTCGCGTCCGCGATCGCGGCGTTGGCGGCATTGGCCCGCGCGGCGGTCCACTGCGGCAGCGCATCGGCGGCGATCTCGCGCACCGCGAGCTCGCTGAACGGGGTCACCGATACGCGCAGTTGCCCGCCATTGCCGACGACCACCGCGCGCAGCACGCTGTCGAGCGGCAGCGGGCTGCCGGATGCCTCGTCGATGAAGCTGCCGCCGGCTGCCTCCACCAGCAGGACGGCGCCGTCTGCCGGCTGCAGCTCGAAGCGGTAGGCGCCGTCGGCGCCGGTCGTCGTCGACGCGAGCAGCGTACGCGACCCGTCCGCGGCGAGCTGGTAGAGCGCAACGGCCGCGCCGCCGACCGGACCCTTGACGACGTAGCCAATGATCGACGGCGATGGATCCGGCGCGCCTCCCCCGCCGCCGCAGGCGGCGAGCAGAACGGCAGCCACGAGCCCGAGCCACTGCCTGCCCTGGCGCTCCGCTTGCAGAATGCCCCCTTTCAGTCCGCCCGCGGCGCGGGCGGATTCCCGTCGATCATACTGGCGCTAGCGTGTCAGGCGGATGATCCGCACCTGGCTTTGCACCAGGTCCGGCACGTACGCCGTCAGGCCCTGCTTGCCGGCGATCACGCAGAAGTCGGCCGGGCCCTTGAAGCCCTCGGCGAGCTTCTTCATGCCCAGCTTCTTCGACCACTGGAACAGCGACCCGGAGTTCCAATCGGTCACCAGGAGGGACTTGTCCTTCAGCTCGTACACGCCGTCCAGGCGCCCGATCGGGTCGGAGATCGCCTTGGGCCGGCCATCCTTGCCCAGCACGTAGATGGCGCGCGGTTGATCGGGAGCGACGAAGCCCACCACCACCAGTCCGCTGTGCGCGGGCCAGATGCCGTTCGGATTGACCTTCGCGCCCTTGAATACCGTGGTGATCTTCGGTTCGCCTTTCGCGTTCAGAAAATCCGCGGGCTCCACCTTGAACACCTGGTCGCCGCTGTTGTCGGTGACGTAGAGCGCGCCTTTGCTGACCGCGGGATCGTTGGCGAACTGGATGCCGGGGAGGGCGAGGCGGCGGCCCTTCTTCGATTTCAGGTCGAACACCCAGACCGAGTCGATGTCCGTGGTCCACAGCCGGTTGCCCTGCACCCAGATGCCCTTGGGCTTGTTGAGCTTCTCGCCCTTCTCGCCGGGCAGGAAGTTCTTCTCGATGAGTTTGCCCTCCAGGCTCCACTTGCTGATGTAGCCGGCGCCGTCCTTTTCCAGCGGCGCGAGCTTGGAGCCGAACTCGGAGGCGTAGATCGCCTTGTTCTTGGGGTCGCAGCCGACGGACTCCGGGTGCGTGAAGCCGGTGAGGGTGGTGTCGGAGGTGACCTTCAACTGGGCGAAGGCGGCCACGGGCACTGCAAGCAGGATCAACAGAGCTGTTCTCATGGTGTTTCCTCCCTGGAATGCGAACACGGAAGTATGCGCCCATAATCCCGGGGAACAGGGGGTCGTGAATGGCGAAGACGGGAGTCAAGCGCGCACCGGCCAAGCGCCGGGCGAAGCAGGCGAAGGCGGGGACTCGGGGGTTGCTGCCGGCCGAGTGCCGGCTGGACATGCTGTCCGGGACCGCCGAGGAAGTGCGCGAGCGGGTGGTGAAGGAGGGCGGGGAGATCATCGGCTCGTACAAGGATCCGCTGGGGGGCGGTGCGCTGCTCGCCTGCATCCTGCCGATCGGCTGCGTAGAGCCGACGCCGTTCCAGCGCGACCTGTCGGACACGCACCACCGCAAGCTCGCCGATGTCATCGACAAGACCGGGATCTTTCTCGATCCGATCATCTGCGTCACCGCTCCGGATTCCGGCTTCTGGACGCCGAACGGCATGCACCGGTTGATGGCCATGCGGCGGCTGGGGGCGAAGTCGATCACGGCATTGGTGGTGCTCAAGCGCGAGGTGGCGTGGCAGATCCTCGCGTTGAACACCGAGAAGGCGCACAACCTGAAGGAGAAGTCGCTGGAGGTCATTCGCATCTACCGCGGGTTGATCGACGAGGACGCCGCTCGTCCGGAGTCCGGCTTCGCGTTCTACCTGGAGGAAGCTTCCTTCGTCACCATGGGGCTGTGCTACGAGAAGAATCCGCGCTTCGCCGGGGGCGCGTACAACCCCGTCGTGCGCCGGCTGACGAAATTCCTCGACGAGCCGCTGACCGAGTCGCTGAAGGTGCATGAGAAGCACGCGGCGATGCTGCTGGAGCTCGACGAGCGCGTGGCGGAGGTGGTGACGAAGTTGAAGGACC
>Ga0209705_10001970_pt1 | contig 10967 bp, 8 predicted proteins | sample PPLLaktember2015_5_FD_187262 | JGI IMG/M metagenome (GOLD analysis project Ga0209705, IMG submission 187262) | Freshwater sediment microbial communities from Prairie Pothole Lake near Jamestown, North Dakota, USA - PPLs Lake P8 Core (1) Depth... | ecosystem: Environmental > Aquatic > Freshwater... | reverse complement strand
AGATCCTTTTCACCGCCGACGGCATCGAACGCTACATCGGCGGCGTCATTCTGTTCGACGAAACCCTGCGCCAGGGTACGCGCGACGGCACGCCCTTCGCCAAGTTGCTGGCGAGCCGCGGGATCATCCCCGGCATCAAGGTGGACAAGGGCGCCAAGGCACTCGCCTTACATCCCGGCGACAAGGTCGCCGAGGGCCTGGATGGCCTGCGCGATCGGCTCGCCGAGTACAAACAGTTGGGCGCGAAGTTCGCGAAGTTTCGGGCGGTGATCGAGATCGACGAGCACAACGTGCCGTCGGCGTTCGGGATTCGTGCCAATGCCCACGCGCTCGCGCGCTACGCCGCGCTCTGCCAGGAGGTCGACATCGTGCCGATCGTGGAGCCGGAGGTGCTGATGGACGGCGCCCACGACATCGACCGTTGCGAGCGGGTTACGTCCCAGGTGCTGGAGGCGGTGTTCGCCGAGCTCGATGCCCACCGCGTGGTGTTCGACGGTATGTTGCTCAAACCGAACATGGTGATCGCCGGCATGAAGTGTCCGAAACAGGCCGGCGTGCAGCAGGTGGCCGAGGCCACGATCCGTTGCCTGCGCCGCTACGTGCCGGCAGCGGTGCCCGGCATCGTGTTCCTGTCCGGCGGGCAGAACGCGGAAGTCGCCACCGACCATTTGAACGCCATGAACGCGATCGGCCCGCAACCTTGGGAGGTCAGCTTCTCCTACGGGCGCGCACTGCAGGCACCGGTGCTGGCCGCGTGGAAGGGACAGGAAAACAACGCCGCCGCCGCGCAGAAGGCGCTGCTGAAGCGTTGCCAGCTGAATGGATTGGCGCGCGACGGGAAGTATGCGCGCGCCATGGAGGCGGCCGCCTAGTCGGCCCGATCGACGAAGTGCTGTCGCGTTGCCGCAAGATCAGCTTTGCCGTCTGCGCGATGGCAGAACCGATAGCCAATGGGAGACGCCGATTTCGTGTGGCTTCATGACATTTTGGGCGGGTGTGTCGATGCGGAGCGCGCACGTACCAGAAGCACGATCCCGAAGAGTCCCGCGGCGATGAGCGAAAGATCGGCCTGCACGTCCAACAGGAAGGCCGCCTGTGCACCCACGAAGCACCACGCGACTGGAATGACGAGCGGGCTGCGCGGATAAGGCGACACGGCGAGGCCCATGAGGCCGAGCGTGAACAGCGTCGTCGGACACGGCAGGCCGAAGGTGGGCAGCACCGGGTAGGCATGGCCGCTGTAGGTCGTCCATGCGGGATACACGACCAGCGCGAACGCCACCAGCGCTAAGCCCGCAATCGCACGCGGCGTGTTCAACCACCGAAACTCCAGCCGCCGGCGGACCACGCCGTGCCAAAAGAAAACCGCCGCGGCCGCGACCGAGAACCCGGCAAAGACATAGGCCAGCGAGTTGATCGCGGCGAAGAACGCCAGGTGATACGCCAGCCCAAGCCACGCCCAAAGGAACGCGAGGATGGCGGAGATGGCGGCGCCGGACCAGCGACGCGGCCGGAACACGAGGCCAATCGCAATCAGGGCCAAGACGTGCAAGAGAACCTGCGCCGGCCAGACCGTCTCGTTGTAGGCGCGGAAGACCTCGAAAAACTGCTCGGCCGTGAAAGGGAGTTGCATGGATCCTCCAACGGCTAACCGGATTGAGTCCCCGGTGAACAGGGCTGAAGAGCAATAGTTATATCATCTCGTCATTCCGGCGACAGCCGGAATCCAGGGTTTGCATAACATCGGCCGGGGCCGATTCTGAACCCCGGTTTTTCGGGTCCCCGCATTACCTCCCGCGATATGCAAGGCGCTCCGCCAGCGCTCGCCCTGCGCGGTATCGCGATGGCCCAGCTCGGCAACTACGAGCGAGAATTGTGAATTCCATCACAGACCGCGGCCGAGATTGGATGCATGATCGGTAACGTACGCGGGTGCGCGGGCCGATTCGGCGACAGGTTGCTGGCCGCGGCCCCGGTTAATGGCGCGCAGTCGTGTGGGCCCACCCACCTTGAAAGGAAACAGGAGGGTACAAATATGGAGATTCACACCCTGGAGTACACCGTCGGTGCGGTGGTCGTGGCGCTCTATTCCATCGAGCGCATCAACACGCCGGCCATCAAACCGGAAACCACCACGCCCCAGCGGTACTGGAGCATGGTGCTGGCCTATGCGGCGGCCAGCGTGCTGCTGTACTTCGCGCTCTCGATCAGCCTCGGCGCGGCCGGCATCGAGGTCCTGAGGAAACTGGAACTCATCCCGAAGTCGGTCAACGCCAACTCGCCGCCGGTGTTGATGGCCCTGCTGCTCACCGTGCTCCTGGCAAAGATCCCCGGTTTGTCGAGGCTCGACGAGGCCGTGCGCCGCTCTTTCCATCGCCGCGCCTCGATGTCGAGCATCGCCGGCAACATCAGTTATCTGTTGCAGCGTAGCCCGCTGCGGTTGTCGCCGGAACGCCAGACGGAGATCACCGCCTACCTCAAGGGACAGGGCATCGGCGAGAAGGACATCGTGTTCGTCAACAACCAAAGCGCGCAATACATCTGGACGCGGACCGCCGTGCTGCTCTATAGCCTGCGTGAGTGGAAGTCGGCTCCGGACTACGCCAACTTCGTAGCCGCCTACCGCGAGGAATGGGAGACGCTGATCGAAGATGGCGAGAAATACGAGGCCAAGGCGGTGCGCTGTTTCCGCCTGAGCGTGGCCGAGGCCAGCGCGCCCGGCGTTGACGAGCCGTTGTCCTCGGCCCTCAAGGATTGCCGCCGGCACTACGCCGAGCAGCTCAATGCCCTGCTGTTGCAGCTGAGCGACTTCATGGGCCGCGGGCTCGCCGTCGCCTGCGGAAACAATCCGGAACGCCGTCGCCTGGCGCTGGTCGAGATCGGCCTGGATGTGCAGGCGGATGTCGGCTACACCACCCACCAGATTGCGTTCGTGATGATGGTCGCCCTCGGGGGTTCGGTGCTCTTTCCATTGGTGATTCAACTGCTGGGCAATGGCGAGCACAAGGTCAACCAGTATGTGTTCAAGGTCGCGGCCGGCTACACGATCGCCGCACTGTTGGCGTTGTCGTATCACAAGCGGCGCGGCGGCCAGCTGTGCCGCTCCGCGGCCGAACGCCCCTGGGGTCAGTATCTCCTGGTCGGTGTAGCGGCGGCCGCGCTGACCGTCGCCTTCGGCCTGGTGTTCGACCTCCTGACGCGGCGCGATCCCATCGCGACCCTCACGCGGTTGTGGCAATGGAACTTCGTCTATCTGCTGCGCCCGTTGGTGTTCGGTGCACTCATGGCCTACCTGATCGACACCGCCGTGACCCGGGAAAGGCGGCGCGCCCGGCAATGGACCGAGACCGCCGTCGCCGCCGCGGCGATGGCGGTCACCAGCCTAGCGATCTGGCTGCTTCTGGAAAGCATCCTGACGGCTCATCCGGAATACACGTACAAGCTACCGAATATCGAGACGATGATTCTGTCCGCGGCGGCGCTCGGCGCCATTCTCGGTTACTGGTTGCCCAACAGCACCCGTCACATCGCCGAACGCGTGCCCGAGCCGCCCGAACAGGAGGTCGCCGGATCGCCTGCCGGCACGGTCGCGTCGTAATCGTCGACCAAAAGAGACCAAAAGGCAGTTGCATGGATTCTCCAACGGCGAACTGGATTGAGCCCCCGGTGAACAAGGCTGGAGAGCAATAAGTTACATCAGCTCGTCATCCCACCGCGACCGCCCCTTCACGCACTATCCCCTCCCCCTTCCAGGGGGAGGGCGAGGGTGGGGGTCGACTGCCCAGGCCGTCATTCCGGCAACAGCCGGAATCCAGGGTTTTAAATAACATCGGCCAATAGGCCGATTCCGACCCGACCCCGCACTACCTGCCACGAATCTCGCGCAACTTGTTGCACACCATATTCAAGGCGCTCGCATGGCTCTGGTTGCGCCGCTTTAGCCACATCGCCGCAAATCGCACGGTATGCGTGTCCGGATCGACGTCCTTCGGCCGTTCGCCCAGGATGCCGCAGGCGCCGTCGAAGACCAACGCGGTCCAGGCGGTGGTTTCGGTGAACTCATCGTAAAGCACGACCAGAATAATCACTACTTTAGCCCTGCTCTGTACGGGTGACCGGCAGCGCGGAAACGCGGGTCAGCTTAGTCTGACCCTTTTGGTCCCACGAATACTTTGTCGAGTCGCGGGAATAAAACTCACCCACGAGTGTTAACCCGACTGACATGGTGCGAATCAGCCCATGGGATTCGGGCGCGCCCGCTCCGTTCGGGGCAGCGGCGGCGCAAAAAAACAACTCGGGAGGCACCATGAAATTTCCGCATCGTGTGTTACGTACAGTTTGTATTTCCGCGGCGCTATTCGCTGTCGCCGGCACGGCCACGGCGGCGACCAACTATCGCGTCGAGTCCTTGCCGTACTTTACCGGAATATTCGACACCGTCGAGGCGATCGGCCCGAGCGGCATTGCGGTCGGTTCCGGTGTCTCCAGCGACTATCCCGACACCGCGGTGATCTGGGACGTGGCCGGCAACGTCTCCGGCATCACGAATCTGCAGCCGGCGGTCGACATCAACGCGTCGGGCCAGATTCTGCTCGGTAACTGGATCGTGTCGCCCGATGGAACCTACACGCGCGTCGAGGTGCCATTCAATTTTTCCACACTCACCGCGATCAATGATGCGGCTCAGGTTGCGGGATACGCCTGGAAGGGTTACAGCGGCGGCGTTCACAGCTACGGCGCGTTCGCGTGGCACAACGGTGTAACCACCGAGCTTCCGGCGCTACCGAATGGCGGCAGCACGTTCAGCACCGAAATCAACAATCAGGGCGTCGTGGTCGGGCACGCCATTAACGCCGCCGGCGAGATGCGCGCGGTAATGTGGAAGGACGGAGCGATCATCGACCTCGGCACGCTGCCGGGCGGGCTCTACGCCGCCGCAACCGGTATTAACGACCTCGGTCAGATCGTCGTCGTGTCGGCTGGGCACGGCTTCCTGTGGGACAACGGCGCGATAAACAAATTGACCGGTTTCGCATCGGACGTGAGCGTATATCCTCGCGCCATCAACAACGCCGGGCAGGTGATCGGCAACACAAGTAAATCGTACCTGCGTAACTCCGCGTTCCTGTGGTCCAACGGTACTGTGCGCGATCTCACGCCGGTGATGGGGGATACCGGATCGGGTTGCGTGGCCATCGACATCAATGATGCCGGACAGATCGTCGGCTCGTGCGGTACCCGAAATATCCGACTCACGCCCGCCGCACCGGCGACGGATGTCGGCGTCGAGCTGATTGCATCCGCGTCGTCGGCGACGCAAGGCAGTCCAATCAGCTACACGATCAAGGTCAGCAACGTCGGCGCCTTGCCCGCGAGCGGCGTGACCTTGACCGATGTGCTGCCGGCACACGTGACGTTCGTATCCGCGGTTCCCAGCCAGGGCAGTTGCAGCGCGTCGTTGCCACTCGCCTGCGCGCTGGGTGATCTTGCCAGCGATGCGGTTGCCACCGTGGAACTCACCGTAATTCCGACTGCTGCCGGAGGAATGTCGAACAGCGCCAGCATCACGACGAATGAAGTCGACGCGAATGCGCTGAACAACACGGCGACACACGGAGTGACGGTCAACGCGGTGGTGATTTCGGCGGACCTGAGCGTCACGATTTCCGGTCCGACCAAGGCGAAGCCACGCACCAACATCACCTACACGATGACGGTGAAAAACAACGGCCCGGCGGAAGCCAAGACCGTGTCGCTCACCAACACCCTGGCCGCGAACCTGTACTTTGTGTCGTCGTCGACGACGCAGGGCAGCTGCGGCGGCACGACCTGCAGCCTCGGCACGCTGGCCAGCGGCGCGACCGCGACCGTAAAGTTCACGGTACGGCCACTGTTGCGCGGGTCCTACACCAGCAGATCCAGCCTCACGTTCGGCGGCACGGACAACAACACGACGAACAATACGGCGACGATTACAACAGTGGTGAAGTAGCTCGTACCACGTTGACAGGAACGGCGCCTCACGGCGCCGTTTTTTTACCTGAAAACCGGGGACAGTTCACTTTGACCCTGGTTTTGCCTTGACCCCTTTAGCCTCTGGGGCGTCCTTCAAGAACAAGCCGTCACTCCGGCATGCCCGTCCCTTCACGCACTATCCCCTCCCCCTGGAAGGGGGAGGGCGAGGGTGGGGGTCGAATGCCCAGGTGATTGAGTTGGGCGTCCTTATCAAGAACAAGCCGTCATTCCGGCGGAAGCGGGGTGAGGCGGAGTCTTCGCGAACACACTTAACGTGTGTTCGCGCCGCCGAACGGGTGCAACGAATTTCGTTGCACCCTGGGCAGCAACAGCGTTTGCATAACATCGGCCGACAGGCCGATTCTGATCCAACCCGACCCCGCACTACCTGCCACGAATCTCGCGCAACTTGCTGCACACCGTATTCAAGGCACTCGCATGGCTCAGGTTGCGCTGCTTCAGCCACATCGCCGCGAAGCGCATCCCGGTATGCGTGTCCGGATCGACGTCCTTCGGCCGTTCACCCAGGATGCCGCAGACGCCGTCGAAGACCAACGCGGTCCAGGCGGTGGTTTCGGTGAACTCATCGTAAAGCACGACCAGCGCGCGGTTTATTTCCTCAAGCTCGCGCGCCGCCCGCGTATTCGTTTTCCGTCTCCGGCTTGCCCGTTTCATGAGGCCGATCTCCTTGGTCTTTCCGCGTGCCTTAATATAGGCACACACCCCGCTTGTCCCCAAAATCGGGACACCTTCACTTCTGACAGAATTGGGTCATGGAGAAGATCGTGACCCACAACGATGTCGAAACCGCGTTCTACGCCGTGCAGCATCATTTTGGTGAGTATGGCGTGGTTGGAGGATCCCGCCTTACTTGCCTGGAACACGAAGAAGCTGTAGACAGGGCACATTGTGAACCTTAAGTCCCTCTTCGATACGGCCATCCCTCTTCAGGACGCCGTCAACCACTTGCTACGGCCCCTCATCGGGCCGTTCAAAGCAATGACCGCCCGTGTGGTTGACAACAGCGGGCAGACGACGGAAGTGTATTCAAGCGTTATTCACAATGATGGGAGCGAACCGGGAGCCGTTCCTGTGGACAACGTGGCCGCCGTTATCGACTGCTATGACGTGCTGACCACCGAGACATTGGAGGTTGCATATCAGCGCATCAAGACGATGAAGTATCTCGGGAAAACAGATCGCCCGGGGGCTCCCGAAGGCGAAACCCAGATGACAACGGGGATCATCGTTGCCAGACACTCCAATCTGACGCTGGAGCAGATTTCCTCGGAGGTGGACCGCATGAATGGCATAGTGCCATCTCACTACTGGCCCGATGCGGTTGCAGCGTTGTCGCTCGGAGTCGTCAACTATTCCGCACACGTGCCCGCCTCTGAGCGAAGTGGCGATTTCTTTCTTCCGGCAGAGGCAGTCGCCGCCCATTCGCCATCACCTTCCGTGTGGGTACAGAAAGTCATCTGGCCAGTTGGCGATCTCGCGTTCAACAAGGTCGCCAGCCTCATCATGGCGAGGGTCGCAATCTTTCAGCCCGGGGTACAAGTTCCGGACTACCGCGAACTGATCAAGGATATGCCGTCTCATGCTGCAGTAACGCAGACGTACCAGTTCAACCTCGCAAATACCCTCGTAGCAATGACAAGGGAGCAGGCCATTGCGGCGCAGCTCCCACAGGATACGTTTAACATCGTAAGCGGTAAGAAGAAACTCGGCTCGGTGCAGTATCAGAGCTGGCAGGACGGCGGGGTCTTCATCGTGCGCGGCGCGTTCCCGATAGACCTGTTTCTGGTTTTTCTAAATGAAGTTGTCCCCGGATTGTCCGCGGAACACCTCCAATACTTTCGGGGCTCCGATGTACAGGTTTCATACGTACTGCCCATCAGCCAGAGGCAATTCTTTCAGACACTGTCAATCTTCGAACGCCGTTCTTCGAACATTTCCATCCAGAGAGAAACAGCAAAGCTTCTCATGCAAAAGGTTGGAGACGAAGGATCGAGTTCGCCATTTGTTGCACGTCTAATGATCGGCATCCTGGGGATTCGAGACTCCGTGTATGACAATAAAGCTGGGCGAAACCATTTCGACGAACTTTACGACCCAGTTTTGTCCGGTCTTCGAAACGCGCGAGAAACAAGCCAGGACATTGGCAAGGAATGGGAACAACACCGAGCCAAAGTGGAATCGGGAGCAATCGTAAGTGCAAGTGGTCGTACGGTTAATATCAGCGAAAACATCGATCACTCACTGAAACGTGATCTGGAAAGCTTCCTGAATACGGCTGTTCGCACCATCAAACATTCCCTTCAGGTGCTGGCCAACGACCTAGGGGTGGATACGGGTTTTCTCTTCCAGAAAGAATCGGCCTTTCAGGCAGGAATCACGAAGGTGCGAGCGTCCGATTCGATGCTGGCCGACTACCTGCTCGCTGCCCGTCAGTGGTCTGAACCGTTAGTGCTGACGAGGAACAACCTGGAGCACGGCACGATCCCGTCACCAAAAGTCTCCTACATGCTCGACAGCTTTCCGGTAAGAGCCGAGGAACCAAGATTCGAGGGACAGCCGATTACTGAGTTCACGAATAAGGTACTAGAACGCATCTGTTGCTTCGTCGAGGAGATCGCTGTTTTCTGTCTCAGGAGAAATCTTCCACGAGGCTTTGAGGTCACGGAAGTGCCGCTTGCCGAACGTGACCCGAGTATCCCCGTGAGGTTTCACGTAACGGTAATACCGGGAGGGCGGCAGCCTTGGGTATTGACGGCACACACCAGAAAGTTCACCGAAGCCTAGATGCCATAGATGGTGTAAGCACACGTATCACACGTATCAGGGTCAGGTCTTGCACAATCATATGATTGTGCAAGACCTGACCCCGTTTAGCGTTTAGTGAAAGGGCGCAATCATTACGCCTGATTACTCCAACCCCCTGAGCGCGAAACTCCCTGCCAAGATTGAAGTTGGAGACAAAATTGAACTGCTTTTGCCATATGAAAAGGACTGTTTTCTACAATCTCACTTTACGCACGTTGGGGTCTATGACTACTATGGACGCATCCATTGCGCACCGAAGAGTGACTTGAAGAAGGCATATTCCACGTGGCAGAAGGACTTTGTAGGTGAAACCTAACTGGACGATCGACCGGACCGCTTCGCAGCGGCACTGCGCGCCGCCGCTCGCGGCCGGTCATCGTGGACGTTAAACCTCTACGCGAATGTCACGAAGACCACCGCTATACGGTCAAGCACCACGAGGTCGTTACTCAGCCCGGACAGGCGACGGACAGAAGGCCGATCTCGGCCACGCTATCTTCCCCATCGTTACCCAGCAACAAGATGGTCTCTTTGTTGCCATCGGAACCGGCTTCTTCGTTTCTGAGAACGGTGTTTTCATCACAGCTGCGCATGTGGTCGAAGCTGTTCTTGATGAGAAAGGTAATGCCGCTGGGCCCTTTGGCATCTTTCAATTCTTGCCTGGTGGCCACTACTACGTACGACCGATCCATCGAACCACACGGCATCTCGTTTCTGATGTCGCCGTAGGAGTGGCCGTGCCAATGAGCCACAACATCACCGGCGCCCCAATGCCAAATAAGCTTCTAACGCTTGCTGCAAGGCCGCCTCAGGTCGGAAGCGTGGTATGCACGTACGCCTATCCCAAGACCGACATACAGCCAGGCAAGCCTCAGATAGTTCGGTTCGCACCTGGCTTTTTCGAAGGATCGCTCCTTGAGAGCCACCCCAACGGGCGCGACAAAGTGGTATTGCCTGGCCCATGTTTCCGCACATCAATGGTGATTCATGGCGGTTCCAGTGGCGGCCCGGTTGTAGGTCCCAACGGAACTGTTTTCGCTATAAACAGCACAGGATTCGATGACGATGAACTCTCGTACGTCTCATGCATCTCCGAGGTTCTTGATCTTGCAATACCAGATGTCGCTCTTCCCGGTAGTGCGATTCCTCGTTCAACCACACTGCGCGAACTCAGGGAGCGGGGCTTCGTACTCAGCCGATAGCGTCATGGTCGCCCATTGGAAATCGAGTATATACTCAAGTCGTCAGCCGCCGGTAGATATCCGACACCTTCAGCGGCAGCTTCTTCACGTCCTCCACCAGCGCCCAGTTCACCGCGCCGTACATGTGCGGCAGGTAGTCGCGCGCCTCGGTGTCGATGGTGACGCAGAACGGATGGATGCCGTCGCGCTTGGCCTCGATCAGCGCTTGGCGCGTGTCCTCGATCCCGTAGTCGCCGCGGTAGCCGTCGTAGTCGTCCGGCTTGCCGTCCGAGAGGGTGATGAGCAGCTTGGTGCGCGCCTCGACCCCGTGCAGCAGCTTGGTGAGGTGGCGGATGGTGACGCCCATGCGCGTGTAGTCCTTCGGCTGGATGCCGGCGATGCGTTGTTGCACCAGTTCGCTGTACGGCTCGTCGAAGCGCTTGATGCGGTACAGCTCGCAGCGCTTGCGCGTCATGCCGGAGAAGCCGTAGATCGCGTAGCGGTCGCCCAGCACTTCGAGGGCCTCGCACAGCATCACCAGCGATTCGCGCTCGGCATCGTTGATCCAGCCCTTGGTCGAGCCGCTCATGTCCACCATGAACATCACCGCGATGTTGCGCTCGAGCTTGTGCAGCTTGGTGAACAGCCGTTCGCTCATCTCGCGCCCGGTGTGCATGTCGGCCCAGGCTTCAACTACAGCGTCGAAGTCCACGTTGTCGCCGTCGGCCTGTTTCTTGAGCAGCTTCTCCTCGCCGCGCAGCGCCTCGAAGGTTTTGCGCAGGCTGTGGATCAGGTTGGCGTACTTGCGGCGGGTATCGGCCACGAACGGCTCGTCCACCGGGTGCACGTCGATCTCGCGCAGCACGCACCACTGCTTGCGGTAGTGCTGGCGGCGAAAATCCCACTCGTGGTACAGGAACGCGCCCTCTTCGTGGTAGGTGCCTT
>Ga0209705_10001963_pt1 | contig 10984 bp, 8 predicted proteins | sample PPLLaktember2015_5_FD_187262 | JGI IMG/M metagenome (GOLD analysis project Ga0209705, IMG submission 187262) | Freshwater sediment microbial communities from Prairie Pothole Lake near Jamestown, North Dakota, USA - PPLs Lake P8 Core (1) Depth... | ecosystem: Environmental > Aquatic > Freshwater... | reverse complement strand
ATGAATGCAGGGTCATCCCCGCCTTCCTCCATGCACGCCTCGAGATAGGCCGCAATTTGCGCCTTTGTCCTGAGATGATCCGCCGCATCCCAGCGGGAAAACTTTTCCTTCGATGCGGGCCGTGGTGATTTCACTGCGCGCTTGCCGACCATGTTTGCTCACGTCCATTCATTGGAAATTTCCCTGGCACGAGCGACATTGGATTGCTGGCTGCTCTTGTCACCGCCGCACAGGAGTAGCAGCAATCGTGCGCCGCGCTGCGTGAAATACACGCGGTATCCGGGGCCTTAATCGATCCGCAATTCGCTGATGTTGCCACCGAGCCGTTTGACGTCACCCATGTTGCCGAGCGAAATGCGGCGGATGCGAGCATCGATTCGCGCCTTCGCGTTGCGATCGCGCAGTTTCTCGAACCACCTTCGATAGGTGGAGGATTGCAGGATTTCGAGCAAGGCAGACTGTAAACTCTGGTTAACAGATCGTCAATCTCAGGTGCCTTGGATGACACGTCACCCTTGTCACGAGCAGCATGCAAGGAACTGCGCTCGCCGCCGGTCACTCAGCGAATCAGTCGCGTTTCGTTCGATATGCGCCGTGCATCCGTTCGGCCCGCGCGCCAGCATGGCGCCCCATGGAAAGGATGCCCATGCCGCTGCAAGACTGGCCCGAGTCGGAACGCCCGCGCGAAAAGCTGCTGAAGCTTGGCGCGGCCTCGTTGTCGGAGGCCGAGCTGCTCGCGATCCTGCTGCAGACGGGCACGCCCGGAAATTCCGCGCTCGACATGGCGCGCGGCCTGTTGAACGAGTTCCGCTCTCTTCGCGGCCTGCTGACGGCCGAGCGGCACGCGCTTTGCCGGGTTCGCGGTCTCGGCAACGCGAAGTACGCGCTGCTGCAGGCCTCGATCGAGCTGTCGCGTCGGCACTATGCCGAGCTGATGCAGATGGGCCCGGCGCTAGCGAACCCGCGCGCGACCCGTGAATTCCTGCGCGCCCGGCTGCGGGATCGCGACCACGAAGTGTTCTGCTGCCTGTTCCTCGACAATCGTCACCGCGTGATCTGCTTCGACGAGGTGTTCCGCGGCACGATCGACGGGGCCAGCGTCCACCCGCGCGAAGTCGTCAAGCTGGCCTTGGCCCGCAACGCCGCCGCGGTGATCCTGGCGCACAACCACCCGTCCGGCATTGCCGAGCCCAGCCAGGCGGACGAACTGATCACCGGCCGACTCCGGGAAGCGCTGGCCCTGGTGGACATCCGCGTACTCGACCATATCGTCGTCGGTGACGGGGCCTGCGTTTCGTTTGCGGAACGAGGGCTGCTCTAAGGTTGGCGAAATCGAAACTGTCGATGTGGACAATTGTGTTGAATCGTACACACTCAAGGCGTGACCCGAGATGCGCACGAATATCGTCATCGATGACGAACTGATCGCCGAAGCCATGCAACTGTCCGGCGCCCGCACCAAGCGCGACGTCTGCCTGAATCAGGCAAGTCGGGACAGTGGAAGGGGGACAGCGTGGCCGTGCCTGTTTCCGACGGTCGCTGCCTTGCTTGCTGATTGGGGATCCTTTCCCCAGGCCATCCCTGCCAGCCGAGCCTCCTGCACTGTCCCCCTTCCGCTGCCTCGAGTCGCCTAGAACGGCAGGACGACCGGGACAAAGACGTGGTCCCGCTCGCCCACCGTGATGCGCACGTTCGTGAACAAGGTGTTCCCGGGTGCGAAAGCCGCCGCGTTATCAGTCGCGACCGAGAAGCGCATCCGATAGAACGACAGGTCGCCGGACAGCAACGAGTCCAGGCCGCGCAGGGCCGTGTGGTAGGTGGCGGGAAACTCGATCCTGACGAAGATTCCCCCCGTCCGGGCGGCGAGTTCGGCGGCAGCCTCATAGCTCGAGATCGTGACGATGGGCGTCGATGCTGCGCGGCTCGCGGCCGCGAGCACGAGGCGGTCCGACGGCTCGAGCCAGGTGTTGCTGATCAGGACGACGGTCGGCGGCGCGACCGGAGGCTGGCTGGTGATGATACCCAGCATTTCCTGCACGGCCGGCACGACTGGGCTGGATCCGCCAACGCGCTCGCCGAGTCCCCGAGCTGGATCGAGCAGTGAGCGGCCGTCGTTGACGAAATCACCGTGCGTCTGCAGTACCGACCCGGAAGTTCGCTCCCTGAATTCGGCCAGCGCGATGCTGTTGGTCCCGGTAAAACGCTGCAGGAAGTCGACGATCGCGTCGACTCTGTGCGGGTCGGCTTGCGAATCCGTGACGATGCTCCCCTGGTCGACCAGCAGGCCCGCCGCAAATGGTCGTCGGGGCGACGCAGGTACGAGCCCGAAGGTCTCTGGCGCGCCGGTCACGGGCAACCAGCTGGCAATCTCCAGCCCATCGGGGTCGTTGACGCACAGACCCCAACCGCACTCGACGGCTGGCAACTCGAACATGGCGTCCGTCAGGCCGAGCAGCGGCTGGCCCGACTCGTCGAGCACGGCGATGTCGGTCTCGAACACGAGCGTTCGCCCGTCGGCACTCTGGCTGACGGCTCGTGTCCCCAGCACAGCGGCGGTGGAGGCGTTGCGAGGCACCAGCGTCACTTGGCCCTGAGTCGTTCGCCTCTCAGCGATCTCGACGCGGATGCCGTCGCCGTCTTGGTATCCCCACGCATAGGCCCGCACGTAGACCGAACCAGCCCGCACCGAGCCGAACGCCACGTAGCCATCCGCGTCGGTCGTGGCCGCACCGGAGTTTCCGGCCGGGTCAGAAATTGTGACCCCGACGCCCGCGACTGGACTTCCCGCAGTGTCGACGACTCGAACGACCAGATCGCCCGGAGCGAGCCGGGGCGCCGTACCCGAGTAGTCCGGGGAACGGGTCGAGTTGCCGGAGCCCTCGGCACAGGCCGAAAGCAGGGCAACGAGATGCCCGATGAGCAGTAAAGCAGTCAGTGTGCGACGCATGGCCATTCCTCCTTCGCAGTGCGTGTCGGTCGCCTGCGATTTGGAACGCTCGAACTCGAGCTGGCAATGAATCGCGCTGAAACGTTATTAATCGCTGTGAATCGTCGCAGCGGATGATCCGAATGACCGCTGCAGGGGGCCTTGGGAGCCCCCTCTGGCGGCTCAACAACGATTCAGTCCAGGCCGAGTCGCTGAACTACCGCGCGAAATCGCGGCTCGTCGCGTAGGCCGTCGAACCCCAGATCGACGTTCAGGAAGCCGATCATCTGCGAGTGATCCTCGAGCGCAGCCTCGAGCGCGGCCAGGGCCGGCTCGCGCTCGCCGAGCGCCGCGTAGATCAGCGCAATGTCATACCCGACCCCGAAGTCCTGCGCGCCGAGTTCCGCCAGTCGTGCGGTCTCGGCGCGCGCCGCGTCTGTTCGTCCGGCGAGCGCATATGCTCGACCGAGATTCGACAAGCTGCCCGGAGCATTGGCCGAGAATCCCTCCAGCAGCCGCAGCGCTTGCTCGGGCTCGTTCCGAAAGATGTGGACCCGCGCCAGGTGGTGCCGCGGCAGAGCGGCATCGGGCGCAGCCTCGACGAGACCGGCGAGCTGCTGGTAGGCCGTGTCCAGTCGTCCCGCATAGCTCAGTACCATGCCGACGTTCGCCGCGAACGACAGCGACATTGGCTCGAGCAACTGAGCCTGCCGCGCTTCCGCCAGCGCCTCCGGAATCCGGCCCTGCATCAGGTGACTGTTGGCGAGCCACATGACAGCCTGCGCATACGAAGGCCGCAGCTCGAGCGCGAGGCGGTAAAGCCGCTCGCCCTCGCGCCAGTCACGATCGAATTGCGTCGCGACGTGCCCGAGCGAAGCGTGGGCTTCGGCAAGCTGGTCGTCGAGTTCGATGGCGCGCTGGGCCGCGGACCGTGCGCGTGGGAACGCGGCTGCCGGCGGCCGCAGGTTGAACACAGCCAGCACGGCCATCGCGTCGGCCAATCCGGCGTATGGCAGCGCGAATGCGGGATCACGTGCTGCTGCGTTCTCGTAGTACTCGATCGCGCGCAGGAACCCGTCCTCGGTCTTGCGATTCCAGTGGTAGCGGCCGTTGAGGTAGAGCCGCCACGCCTCCGGATCCACGGTGTCGTGCCTCGCCAAGCGATCGCGCTGCTCGTCCGACAGCTCGATCGACAAGGCCCGGACCACATGGTTTGCGAGCGATTCCTGCACGGCGAAGAAGTCGCCCAGCTGTTCGTTGAAGCGTCCCGACCAGAGCGAGCGGCCGTCGCGCACGTCGAGCAGCCGGGCCGTCAGGCGCAGGCGATCCTTGTCGACCTGCACATGGCCGTCGAGCACGGCGGCCACCCTGAGGGTCCGACCGGCCTCCAGCGGATCGACGCCGGCGCCGGCGAAACGGCGCACGGAACTGAGCGGCGACACCACGATGCCGGGCAACTCGCTCAGTCGATTGATCATCGTCTCGGTAATGCCGAGTTCGATCGCCGGGTTTGCGTCGGGCTCGAGCAGCGGCTTGAACGGCAGTACTGCCATCGTGGCTGGCAGCCCCTGTCGCTGCCGCGACTCGCGCAGCCAGAGCGCTGCGCCAGTCACGGCGGCAAGCGTTACGCCACCGGCAACCAGCATCCATCGGCGCGAGCGCCGCGGCGGGGCGTGCGAGCCCGGAGAGGATGGCTGCAGCCCGGGCGTGGCCGGCCGTTCAATGGCTATCACTTGTGGCGGTTCGGGCGTCGGTGGGGTCGTCGCTGGCACGGGATCCGGAGGCGGAGCCTTTAAGGCCGGAGCCTCGCCAGCATCGGTGGCCGTCTCGGCGATGAACTGGTAGCCGCGACCCGCGACCGTGACGATGAATCGCGGCGCTTCGCGTGAGTCACCGAGGACCTTGCGGATGTTGTAGATCGCCTGGTTGAGGTTGTTTTCCTCGACCACGACGCGCGACCAGACGGCTTTGAGCAACTCGTCCTTGCTGACCATGCGCGCCCGGTGCTCGAGCAGGTAAGCGAGCACGTCGAAGGCGCGTGCCGATAGGGGCAGTGTTCGTCCTTCCGGGTCGGAGAGACGGCGTCGTGCGAGGTCGAGTCGGAACCCTTCGAAGACGAATGCCGTCGGCGCGCTGTTGTCCATGTTCCCTGCGCAAGCCTCGGGGTGCCTGGGGTGCGCTCCCGGGCGTTTGCCGTGCGATTCCGCAGCCTACGGCCTCTGTCGGCCGCGCTCAAGGGCGGCGCGAGACTCTCGCGATCTCCGCTGGGAGTCGTCGCCAATTCATCTATACCCTGATTGTCTTGTGCGGCGCATCTGTGTATTGAATGGTGGCCGCGCAGAGGCGCACGGGACTGGCGAAGACGCAATCGGGGGAATCCGGTGATGCGCGTTGGGAGGCATCGATCTCGGGCCACGGGCGTGGCGGCCGCGGTCATGCTCGTCCTGGGTCCGTCCGTCGCCGGTGCGGATGACCCGCCGCTCGAGGAGATCGAGGTCACCGGCTCGCGCATCACCCGTCGCGATTTCACCTCGGCCAGCCCGATCGTCTCCGTGCCGTCGACCGCTTTCGCAGAAATGGGTTCGGTGTCCGTCGAGCGAACGCTGGCGATGCTGCCGCAGTTCGTGCCGACGGTCACCGGCGCGTCCAACGAGCCGTCGAACGACGGCCAGGCTAACCTCTCGCTGCGCGGCATCGGCATTTCGCAGACGCTGGTGCTGGTGGACGGCAAGCGACTGATGCCAGCCGATGGCCGTGGCTCGGTGGACCTGAACGTCCTGCCACCCGCGCTGATCGAAAGCGTCGAGGTGGTGACTGGCGGCGCCTCGGCAGTGTACGGGTCCGACGCGATTGCCGGCGTCGTCAACTTCCGCCTGCGCGACGAGGTCGAAGGGATCGAATTCGACGCCGACTGGTCACAGACGGAACGCGGCGACGGGCAGGAGTACTCGGCCGGCATCCTCGCCGGCGCGTCGTTCGCGGACCGTCGCGGCGATGTCGTGGCGTACGTCGGTTACGCGGAGCGAGAGCAGGTCAATCAGGGCGACCGGCGGCACACGAAGTATCCGTACACCTATTACCCGGGCGAGACCAACGGCTACGGCCCAGGCGGCGCGTTCCTCGGCGGCGGTAACGGCCGAACCGAGGATGGCTACTTCGTCGTCTTTTCCAACCCGGCGGTGTTCAGTCAGGTCTTCGCGTCCTACGGCTATCCCGCGGGTACCGTGCCGTACTACCCGGGCGTCGGCGTCAACAACGATCGAACGGTTTTCACGTTCGGCGACGACGTGACTCCGGGCAGCGTCGTCAACTATCGCGGCGAGATCGATCCGGCCACGTACAACGACCGGCTGCTCACCTACAACACGGCGCCGCTGACGGCTCTGCAACTGCCGCTCGAGCGGACGTCGCTGTACCTGCGGGGCCAGTTTGAGATTTCAGCGACGGCCGACGCTTATGCGCAAGCGATTTACGCCGATTACAGCGCCACGCGGCAGCTTGCTCCTGCCGACTCGGGAATCCTGCTGATGCCGATGAGCAATCCCTACCTGCCGGCGGACCTGCGCAGACTCGCAGAGTCCCGCGCCAACCCGACCGTGCCGTTCCGTTTCTTCGCCCGGCCCACCGTGCTCGGTCCGCGCACGGCGCAGAACGACCGGGAGATGCTGCAGCTCACGATCGGCCTGCGCGGACGGGTGTTCGAGGACTGGCGCTACGACGTCTATGCACAGGCCGGTCGCAACGAGCGAACGGAGCGGCAGGACGGCATCACGCTGGTCTCGAAGTACGAGGAACTGCTGTTCGCGGCGGATGGCGGGCAGTCGATCTGCGGCGGGCTCGATGTGTTCGGCAAAAACCGCATCACGCTGGAGTGCGCAGCCTACGTGGCCACTTCGGCCGAGAATGAGGCACAGGTGGACCAGGCGATTGCAGAGGCCTCGATCAGTGGCTCGTTGCTCGACCTGCCCGCGGGCGCGCTGCAAGTCGCCGCCGGCGTATTCCACAAGCGCGATGAGTTCGAGTACGTTCCCGATCCTGTGCTGGCCGCGGTCGTGCCCGCGTTTCCCGGCGTCATCGGCCCACGGCCGGACGTCTCGGGTTTCGGTGCCGGCGCGGCACGCAGCGGCAACGAGTCGAATACCGACCTGTATTTCGAGGCACGGGCACCGCTGCTGCAGGACACGGCGAAGGGCCACTCGCTGGAACTGGGTGTCGGGTACCGGTACTCGCAGTACGAGCAGGCCGGCGGCGCGGATTCGTACAAGGCGGAACTCAACTTCCGGCCGAGACCCGCGGTGATGTGGCGCGCCTCCTTCCAGCACGCGGTCCGTGCCCCGAGCGTGGAGGAACTGTATTACCCGGAGATCGCCGGGCAGTTCGTCGTCCCGATTCCGGACCCCTGCAGCGTCTCGAGTCCGCAGCGCACGGGACCCGACCGGCAGCAGGTGGAGGCGCTGTGCCTGGCGCAGGGACTGCCGCCCGCATTGCTGTCGAGCTACAACTTCATCCTGCGACGCGTCGACGGCGTGAGCGGCGGCAACCCGGATCTCGAGTCCGAGGAAGCCGACACGTTGACGGCGGGTATCGTGCTCGATTCGACGTTCGAGCACCCGGCGCTCGCGAACCTGCACCTCGCCCTCGACTGGTATCGCATCGACTTCGCCAATGGCATCGGCCGCTGGGAGACCGAGTCGGCGGTCGGGCGCTGTTTCGATTCCGCCTACAACCCCGACTACGATCCGTCATACCCGTACTGTACGTTCTTCACTCGGGTCCCCTCGGTCGGAGACATGTACGCGCTCGAGCTCGATCGCAACATCGGCGGCGTGGACACGTCGGGCGTCGACATTCAGGTCGATTGGGCCATGGACGCGGGTCCCGGCCGGGTCGGCGCCAACGGCTACCTCACCTACGTGCAAAGTTGGGAGGCAACCGAGCCGGACGGTCGCAAGGTCGACTACGTCGGCACGATCGGCAATCGCGGCCTCGGCGGTGCGATCCCGCGGTTGCGTTCGGTTCTCGGCGTGCGCTACGAGTGGAAGGGAATCACCGTCTACACTCGCTGGCAGCACATCGACGGCATGCGCGACGCCGAATACCGGGATTACCGCGTACCGGCCTATGACTACTTCGACGTCGGAGCGAGCTACGCCCTCGATCGCGGGATCCTGAGCGGGCTCACGACGACGGCCGGCGTCGAGAACCTCGGCGACGAAGATCCGCCCTTGTTTCCGAGCTACTCGCAGGCCAACACCGATCCGTCGCAGTACGACGTGCTCGGGCGTCGCTATTTCGTCCGCCTGCGGTACCGGTTCCAATGAGTCTGGGGCTGCGCGTTTCTCTTGCCGCCGCAGTTGCACTGACGGTCAGTGCTTGCGCCATGCATGCTCCCGAGCCCGATGCCGGACCGGCGCCTCTGCTGGTGCGAACGTCCGAGCAACTCGTCGAGGCACTGCAACCCGTCAACGCCGAGCGCCGCATCCTCGTCGCACGCGGTGAGTACCGGGTCGACCGACCGCTGCAGGTCCCGGACGGCACCACGCTCGAGGGGGAAGGCGTCATGTCGTTCGACGCGGACGGGATGCCGGCCGGCTTCGAGCCCGGCACGGAGACCGTGTTGCGTGTGACCGAGGGTTTCCAGGGACAGGTCCTCACTTTGGGACAAGGCAGTACACTGCGCGGGCTGCGCGTGCTCGACCTCGCGAATTCGCCGTCGCAGCCGCCGCAGCGCGAGGGTAGCGTCGTCTACGTGGCGTCGCGTGGACCGGGGGATGCGGTCGCGGCTTCGATCGTCGAGTGCGAGATCGTGAATCCCAACCTCGTGGGCTTCAGTGACGTGGGACCCCACGGGCACGGCGTGGTCGTGCTCACGCTGAATCCGAACCTCGGAGCGCCTCCCGTTGCCCACGAAGGCGCGCGGGTGAGCGTCCGCGTGCAGCGCTCCGTCGTTCGTACCCACACGGGCGCGGTCGTGTTCGCCAGCAACTTCGCGGCGCGGGGCGACGTGACCGTCTCACTCGAGGGCAACCGATTCGAGGGCTTCCTCACGGTCGCGGCCGGCGTGAGCCGACCGGACGTGGTGACCGACGCAGTGATGCGCATCGAGTCGCGACGCAATCGTTACATTCGCTCGGGCCGCGACCGATACGGCTGGCTGTTGCTGGGTGGCAGCACATCGCCGCATTTCCTCGAGGCCGGCATTCCGGGCGCCGCCCGCGCCACATTGCTGGTCGATTCGACGGACGACCGCATCGAGGGCTTTCGGCAGGGCATCCAGGCGGCCGCGGCCCGCCGCATCGGCGGCCAGAGTTCGCTGCTGATGGACAACCGGGTGGACCTGCGACTGCGCGGTACACGCATCCGGAGCGACGGTGAGGGCGCCGCGGATCTCGTGCTTCAAGGCACCATGAGCGAAGTCGCCCAGGCCGAGGGTCCCGGCGAGTTCTCGGCCGGCGGCCGCAACCAGTTGCGCGTCGTGATGGAAGGCGCCTCGGGCAGCGGCGAGCGACGCAACGTCTACGCGGATGTCGTGGGGCCTGCGAAACCCGGGAACCGGGGCGCCGGCAACCGGCTGGAGTTCACCGGCGATGCGGCGTCGTTCAGTCGTTCGAACCGCGGCATCGATCCGCCGCCCGACGCGCAATTTTTCGTCGGGACGCCATAGCGGATCCCGCTCTCTGCAATGCAACGGACCCAGCCCTCCCTGGCCGGGCCCGTCACTCGGTGGATCAGAACATCCGCACGCCTGTCGAACGGGCACAGCCTGACGGGGGGATGCTGGTCGTCGTGGTCCCAGCGAAGAAGTTCACCGTGCCGCCGCTCGCGAATTCGTCCGCCGTGTGCAACTCGACGGTCTGGTCGAGACGCTGGTAGCCGCGCTTGTACTTGACCGGATTCTCTGGATCGCTGTCGAACTGGATGAAAGCTTGGAACGCGAACTGGTACGAGGTGCGGCCGGTCCGCTCCCAGTAACCGTGTCCCGGACCGCGCTGACCGGGTTCGAACGCCATGTTGGAGTTGGTCTCGGTCATGGTGCCGCCTCGTGCAAACGTCAGATACGCGGTCACCGGCGGACGTCCGATATCGTCGCCGGGCGTGCCGGTGGTGCTGTTCTGGCAATAAATTGGGTGGATCGTCACGACCCAGGTCCCCTCTAGCGGTGCCGGGGGCTGCCATCGTCCGTAGGCAAACCAGTTGCCGTTGCCCGCCATTCCGGCGACCGAGTAAACGGACAACGTCAGGGCCGTTAACGTCGCGAGCAGCGTCTTCTTCGTATTCATGATCCTTGCCTCCCGGAGGACGGCGGAATTGCCGGCCTTTCCGGGATCGACTGTCGCGAGTCCGGTCTCACGGATCTTTTGGAACTCATGAAACGCCATGAATCGTCATGAAATCGGGCCGACTGCAGACCTCCGGGCGGCTGCACAGGCCGGGTCGGTCACCCTGGTGGCCGGGTCGAGGCGTCCCGTCTGGCTCCAGTTGCTTCTCGGCCCCACCGCTGGTATAAAACGCGGCTCGTTTACGCGGGTTCCGGTCCCATGGGCCGGCCCCACGCGCCTCAAGGATCAAGCCATGTCCAAAGTCTGTCAGATCACCGGCAAGCGGCCGATGAGCGGGAACACTGTCTCGCACGCCAACAACCGGAAGCGCCGCCGCTTCCTGCCGAACCTGCACACCCAGCGTTTCTGGCTCGAAAGCGAGAAGCGGTGGGTCAGCCTCAAGGTTTCCGGCAACGGCATGCGCACCATCGACAAGAAGGGCGTCGAAGTCGTCGTCAACGAGCTGCGCGCCCAGGGCGTCAAGGTCTGAGCGGGAGCACCTGAGCCATGCGCGACAAGATCAAGCTGCTTTCCACGGCCGGCACCGGTCACTTCTACACGACGACCAAGAACAAGCGTCTCCACCCGGAGAAGCTCGAGGTCAAGAAATTCGACCCGAAGGCACGCAAGCACGTGACCTACAAGGAAGCCAAGATCAAGTAAGGCACTGCCGCCTCTTGGTCCGCAGAAAAACCCGCCCCACGGCGGGTTTTTCTTTTCCTACTATCCCCCATCCCCT
>Ga0209705_10001961_pt1 | contig 10985 bp, 7 predicted proteins | sample PPLLaktember2015_5_FD_187262 | JGI IMG/M metagenome (GOLD analysis project Ga0209705, IMG submission 187262) | Freshwater sediment microbial communities from Prairie Pothole Lake near Jamestown, North Dakota, USA - PPLs Lake P8 Core (1) Depth... | ecosystem: Environmental > Aquatic > Freshwater... | reverse complement strand
AGCGGCCGGCACGCAGGTCGCGGATCTCGCCGGTCGCGCGGCCCTGCCCGTGATAGTCGTAGCCACCCATCGTGATCGTGCCGGCGCCTGCGTATCCGGACAGGACCATCTTCATGACCGCGGCCGTCTTGCGGAACTCCGCGTCCGCGTCGTACTCGGCTTGCGAGAAGACGCCGGAGCTGCCGACGATGTCGGGATCGAGTTCCGGATTGAGGCTCGACGGATCGCCGAAGCGGTCCACGACGTCCGCGGCCTTGACGTAGCCGCAACTGACCAGTTCGCGGACGACCTCGTTGCGCGTGACGGTCGTCTTCTTCGGATCCGGCCAGGGTTGCCTGGGATCGACCACCTGCATCTTGCGATGGCTGATGCGTTGGATCGCCTCCATGACGACCACCGTGTCATCGACGCTGAGCAGGTTCGCGAGCTGGCCGGTGTCGACGAGCCCCGTGACGTCGCTGGCGCGGTCGATCTTGGTCGGCCGCACCGAGAGATCGATCAGGCCGGCCGGCGCCATCGAGTTGCCGCCGGAGTCCGATGCCCGCGAGCCGATCAGCGTCGCGAGCGAGCCGTCCGCGCCGGCGCGATAGATGCCGTACATCGGGTTGTGCGGATTGTTGCCGGTGTCGTTTTCGGAACGCGCTGCGATCACGGCGCCGTTGACGCTGGCCGCGGTGGCCGGAGAAACGCGGTCGAGGATGCCGCGCAGGAACGCGCTGTCGGAGTGGAACGCGAGCCCGAGCGAGCTGTCCGTGAAGCTCTGGCCGGTCACCGGGTTCGTGAGGCCGGGCACCATGTCCCCCGGCAACCCCATCTTCGCGTAGCCCGCAGTGCTCAGGAAATCGAGCTGGCCGCCCGGGCCGCCGATCAGCACGTTCGAGCCGACCATGTTGGCGCCGCCCGCGAGATCGATGCAGATGAACGGCACCTTGCCCGCGCCGAGCACTTCGATGCCGCAGGTCGAGCGCAATGCTTCGAGGTCCGGCGACAGTGCCGCCATCGCGTCGCGCGGGTTTGCGAACAGGCCAAACACGGTGGGGGCCACGACGGTGCCGAGTCCCGCGGCGAATCCCTGCGCGAGGAAATCGCGCCGCGTCACGGGTCGCTTGTGACTTTCGGCGTGCCGGATCGGCTCGTCGAGTGCGAGCTGCCTGGGGGGTGCCTTGCGAATGATCATGTTGCCTTCCTCGGATCGTGGCGCCGGGCCACGGTCAGTGCACCAGCGTGACGGCGCTGCCGAGCAGCGCGGCGCAGCTCGCCTTGACGATGGTCCCGGTACGACCCGCCGGGCAGCTGCCGCCGCAGGCCGAGAGCCGGGTGATCAGGTTGTCGATCTCCGCGCGCACTTCGGCTGCGCCGGGCTCGGTCGCGACGTTCTGGGCCATCATCCGCCCGACCAGCGCATCGAGGACGATCGCCCTCCCCGCCGGACTGAATGCCACGGACGGGCTGGCGCCAAAATCGAAGCCCGGGAAGTACGCTGCGCGCGCACCAGTGTCCTCCGCCAGCGCATCGCAGTACTGGATCGCCAGCTGCGCGATCGCCACCGGGTGCGCCGACACGAACGTGTCGATGCTTTCGATGGTCGGCAGCGCCTGCTTGACCTGCTGGTAGGTCGCCTGGACGCTCGGCCGCGTCGGGCTCACGCCCGTCAGCTCGGACATCGTCGCGTTGATCTCGTCGAACACGCGCAAGCCGATGTCCGCGCCACGCTCGACGTCGGGCGGCGGGGCCGGTGCGAGCGGCACCGGGTCGGTGTGCACGTTCTGGCGGCTGCCGAGCACGTCGAAGGTCAGGAAGAACTCGTCGAGCTCCGGTCCCTTCTCCAGTCCGATCACCGTGCCGATGCTGGACAGCGGCTGTCCGAGCGGGCCGAACTGCGAGTCGGTGACGGCCGTGTCGAGCGTGCGGTACGCCTGCCCGACCTCGACCTCGGTGCCGTTGACGCCGATCCGCATCCCGGCGAGCGGGATGCTGCCCGGACGCGCGGTCGGATCGAGGCTGATGAAGGCCGGCTTGTCGAACAGGTAGCCGTAGCTGTCGAACTGGCTGACCTCGAACATGATGTAAGCCTGCGGCATGTCGACGAGGTGACTCACCGAGAACAGCAGGTAGAACTTCTCGCCGACGCCCGCCTGGAAGTTCTGGTTGATCTGCTCCGGCGTCAGCACGCGGTTGTGGACCGCGACGAGCCGGAAGATGCCCTCGAACTGCTGGTCGCCCGAGACCTCGTTGCCGAGCACGAACGCGAACGTGTCGTCCCAGTCGGCGAGCGTGCCGCCGGCCGACGGGTCGGCATCGCCGGTGAATTCGCCGTTCACGTAGATGCGGCGGCCGTTGACCGGGTCGTAGGTGGCCACGACGTGCTGCAGCGTCGCCTGCAGGTCCTCGTCGTCGTCGGAGGTCGTGAGCTTCGGGTCGCCGGCCTGGTTGGTCGTGCTCGACCGGTTGTAGAAATCGTAGCTGTAGAGCGTCTGGCCCAGCATGAAGTTGCGCGTCGCCGAGCCGCCCGAGTACGACACGATGCGTGCGTCCTCCTGGGCCACGTTGCCCGGCGCGACCCAGGCCTCGATCGAGTACTCGCCCGTGCCCTTGATCAGGTCGTGCAGCTTGCGGCTCGCCGTCGTCGATCCCTGCGCCTTGCCGCTGCGGACGTTGATGCCCCAGCCGCCGACCCACGTGACGTCGCCCGAGAGATTCAGGTTCAGCGCCGGCTCGACGCCGCTCGTGTCGTAGGCCACGGTGCCGCTGCCGGTCTTGAATTCCCAGAGGCCGATCACGCTGCCGTTGTAGCGATTGCCGCCGCTCGCGACGGTGCCGTCGTACAGGCCGAGCGCTTTCGACAACACTAGCGACGAGTCGATCTGCGTGAGGGGGATCGAGGCTGCAAACGCGCTGATCGCCGCCTCCATCTCGTTCGAGTTGGCGGCGCAGTCACTCCAGCAGTTGTGGAACTCCGTTCGCAACCGCGCCACCAGCCGCGACAGCGCCGGCTGGTCTAGGTTGATCTTGACGCGCGCCGCCGCGTAGGCCTCGTTCAGGTCGCTCGAAGCGAAGAACGGCGACTGCGCGTTCGCCGCGGAAGGTGCGTGGCAGCGGGAGCAGTACTCCTCGAGCAGCGGGTGCACGGTGCTCGCGAACAGGTCCGGCGCGGCCGGGAAGCTGCGGCTGGCGCCCGGGTCGCGGATTGGTGGCGCCTTGAGTTCGACTCCCGCGCTGCCGCCCGCAGTCGCTCCGGCCCAGTTCGAGATCCAGGTCGTCAGGATGTCGGCGCAGGCGGCCGAGCTGGCGAGCCAGCAGTTGTGGCCGCCCGCCACCTTGGTGACCAGTCGCGAGTCGCGCGGCGAGCCCAGGGTCACGATCCCGTTGGCCGCGGCGTACGCGAGGTTGATGTCGTCCTGCCGCACGAACTGCGGGGCCTGGCCGCCCTCGGTGTGGCACTGCCCGCAGCGATTGCTCGCCTTCAGGTTGTCCCAGACGTTGATCTTGAAGGACTGCACGTCCGCGGTCGCCGGCGGAGGACCGCTGTAGGCCGCAGGCGTGCCGCCGGACGTCACCGGGTTTTCCACCGTCTCCGCCCCGCCGCCGCAGCCTGCCAGCAGCGCGAGCACTCCGCAGGTGGCGAGGACACGGGTCACGAACGATGTCTTGCCGACAGTATCCATGGCGTACTCCTACTCGCCCACGCAGTAGGTGGCCGCTTCGGCGAACACCCGCTTCAGCCGATACCCGTTCGACTTGAACGAAGTGGTCATCGCGTCCACGCGCGCCCGATCTTCCGCGTCGCTCGGCGCGCGGAAGCAGACGTTGCGGAAGACCTTCTCGACCTGGCAGCGGGCGAACCGCTCCGTGCCCGCAAGTTCGCGGCCCATCGATTTCGCGCCCTGCCCGCGGCCCGGCAAAGAGGCGTCCCAGCCGAGCAGCGCATTGCGGCCCTGGCGCCAGTAGTTGTCCCAATGGTCGTCGGGCGTCGAGTAGCCCGGCCGGAACGTATCCTTGTTATTGAAGTACTTCGGGCGGACCTGGCCGGGCGTGTAGACGATCTGTCCGCCGGCCTCGTCGTAGTCGTAGTACGCGAATGCCTGCGTCAGCGGATCCATGCCCGCATGGCAGGCCACGCAGTTGTTCATGTACAGGCGACTGTCGCCGCCCGGACTGCGGCTCACGTCCTGGCGGACGCGATCGGGCGGGCGGGTCGGATCCTGCACCTGCTCGAGATCCACGCACAGGTGGTTCATCAGCGTGAAGCGGAACATCGCCCGGTTCGTGCCGGCGACGAAGAACGCCTGTGCTGCAGCACGCGACGTCATGACACCCGCGGTCGCATCGGGCGGCAGGCCAGTCGCCGCCGACTGCGTCGTGCGCGTCAGCGCGGTCTTCAGGTTCGCGCCACTGCTCTCCAGCGCCTCGTAGTGCGCGTTGCTCGACGGCGAGAAGGCCGGGACGCCGCCGCCACTGCCCACGTAGAGGATGTCCTCTGACAGCACCAGGTTGAACGGCACGTCGTCGCGCACCATGCCGATCACGGTCGCGACGTAGTCGTTCAGCGGCGCGAACACCGTCTGGTCCCGGTTGGTCCACGGCATCGCGAAATTCTTCAGCGTGACGTCGTAGAACGCGCGGTGCTCCATCGCCTTGTAGGCGGCGTCGATGCCGCGGCCGGCCGCGAGGTCCGCAGCCATGGAATCGAGCACGGTCGCGGTCGGCGGCACCCCGGCAAGCCGATCGTGCATGCGCTTCGCCTGCGTGCGCGAGTCGGCGGCGACCGGGCCGGGTTGCGCCACCGCCAGGGCCGCCGAGAGAAGCACGAGCGCGCGAACGAGACGCGTTGCGCCTCGACCGCCACTGATCTTCCGCTCCATCAGCATTTCGCAATCTCCCGTCACGCAACACCGGACGCCACGCGGCGCAATGTGGATTGCCGCAAGCACATCGCCAAGCGATCCTCTCCGATCTGCGATGGTGCTCACACAAGCCGGGCTTCTGAGAGGCTGCTCACACAACCGGAGGCGGCGCATGGAGACACCGCGGTCATATGAGAGAAAGTGCACTGCAGCGACGCGAGTCCCGCGGGCCGCGGCGCGACCACCATCGAGGAAACCCGAATGCGCGGATTGGTGCGTGACACTGTTCAGACGGCGCGACGCGGCGGCTGCATCGCAGGCGCGGCGCTGTTGCTCGCCGTCTCGGGATGCACGAGCAGCGACGGTGGTGGCGGCGAGGTCGCCGTCGGCGGTGGACAAGCCACGGACCCGGTCGTGCTCGATTTCCCGATCGCCTACGTCAAGCGTCCGGTGCCGGCCGCTGGGACGCCGGAGCCCGATGCGCGCCGGTTGCTCGACTTCCAGCCGGGCGCCGACCTGTTCGTGCGCGATCGCGCTTCGCCCTCGGCCACGGACCGCAACGTGACCGCGGAGGTCACCCAGGGAGCCGGCGACGTGCGCGACGTCGAACCGTCGTTCGACGGCACGAAACTGGTGTTCGCGCTGCGGGAGCCGCTGATCGAGGGTGCCGACGAGGAAGACCAGCCGACCTGGAACATCTGGGAGTACGACGTCACGACGCGTCAGCTGCGCCGCGTGATCGAGTCGGACATCGTCGCCGAGGAAGGCCACGACATCGCGCCGCATTACCTGCCCGACGGCCGCATCGTGTTCAGCTCGACGCGACAGCGCCAGTCACGCGCCGTCCTGCTCGACGAGGGCAAACCGCAGTTCGCGGCCCAGGACGAGGATCGCCGCGAGCCGGCGTTCGTGCTGCACGTGGTGAGCGCCGACGGCTCGGGCCTGCGGCAGATCTCGTTCAACCAGAGCCATGACCTCGACCCCGCGGTCCTCGACGACGGCCGCATCGTCTTCAGCCGCTGGGAGAACGCCGGCCCGAACAACGAGATCAACCTGTACTCGGTGCGGCCGGACGGCTCGCAGCTCGAACTGCTGTACGGCGCGCAGAGTCACGCCACGGGCACGGACGACAGCGAGATCCACTTCCTCGAGCCCCGCCAGGCGGCGAATGGCCGCCTGCTGGTGCGCGCACAGCCGTTCCGCGCGGTGGACCTCGGCGGACAGTTGCTCGAGATCGACGTGTCCAACTACGTCGAGAACACGCAGCCGACGCTGCCGAACGTCGGTGCGCTGAGCGGCCCGGCGCAGGTGCCCGCTACAGCCAACGACGTGCGCACGATCGAAGGCCCGTCGCCCGGCGGACGCTACGGCGCCGCGTTCCCGCTGCTCGACGGCACGGGCCGGCTGCTCGTGAGCTGGACGCAGTGCCGCCTCGTCGAGGCCGAGCGCATCGTGCCGTGCACCGACGACCGACTGGCCTCGGGTACGGCCGTGCCAGCCACGCCGCTCTATGGCATCTGGATGTACGACCCGCGCCAGCAGACCCAGCTCCCGGTCGTGGCACCGACCGAAGGCGTGATCGTCAGCGACATCGTGGCCATGCAACCGCGCGCGTTGCCGCCGGTGCTGTTGGACCGCGTCGCGGGCGTCGATTTCGACGCCGACCTTCAAGCCGAGGCCGTCGGCATCCTCGACATCCGTAGCGTCTACGACATCGACGGCGTGGACACGGCCCCCGGCGGCATCAGCGCGCTCGCAGACCCGCGCATTGCGACGGCCGCCGAGCGACCCGCGCGCTTCCTGCGCATCGAGAAGCCGGTGAGCCTGCCTGACGACGACGTGCGCGACTTCGACAACAGCGCCTTCGGCGTCACCGCGGCGTTCGGGATGCGTGAGATCCTCGGCTACGCGCCGGTCGAACCCGACGGCTCGGTGCGGATCAAGGTGCCGGCCGACGTGCCCTTCGCCATCACCGTCCTCGACGCCGATGGGCGACGCATCAGCCAGCGCCACGAAAACTGGCTGCAGGTGCGCGCGGGGCAGGAGCTGAAGTGCCACGGTTGCCACGACCGCGACAGCGAGCAGTCGCACGGGCGCTCCGACCTGTTCGCAGCGGCGTACGATGGCGCACCGGCCACCGGCCTGCCGTTTCCGAACACGAATGCCGCGTTGTTCGCGGACTTCGGCGAGACCATGGCGCAGACACGTGCTCGCATCAGCTGCCAAACCGACTGCGCAGCGCTGCAGCTGGCGGCCGACCTGACGTTCGAGGACGTCTGGACCGATCCGGTCGCCGCGGGACGTGCGCCGGATGCCGCCTTCGCTTACCGCTATGCGGACCTGGAAACGCCGGCGCCCACCAGTGCCGACTGTCTGACGAGCTGGCGAGCGCAGTGCCGGGTCACGATCCACTACGAGGCGCACATCCATCCATTGTGGAGCAAGCCGCGCGTCACGCTCGCGGCCGACGGCGTCACCGTGCTCGCGGACGATACCTGCACGAGTTGCCATGCGGACCGCGACGCGGCTGGCGCAGCGCAGGTGCCGCCGGGCCAGCTGGAGCTGACGGACGGTCCGTCGAGCGACCAGCCGGATCACAAGCACGCATACCGGGAGCTGCTCGCGGGCGACAACGAGCAGGAGCTCGTCGGCGGGGTGCTGCAGGATCGGCTCGTGCAGGTTGGCATCGATCCCGTCACGGGCGAACCACAGCTCGAACCTGTGCGTGTACCGGCGTCCATGTCAGCCGGCAATGCACGCGGATCTGTGCGCTTCTTCGCAAAGTTCGGGCCGGGAGGCACTCACCAGGGTCGCCTGACCCCTGCCGAGTTGAAGCTCGTCTCAGAATGGCTCGACGTCGGGGCGCAATACTTCAACGACCCATTCGCCGCGCCGCTCGACTAGCGAAATGATTCGATCCCTGCTGACCGCCGCCCTGTTGCTGGGGCCGCTCGTTCCGGCAACGGCGCCGGCCGCGGGAGGCGGCGAGCGCGTGGTCGTGCAGGACGCCTACCTCGAGTTCCGCACTGGACCGGGCCGCGGCTTCCCCGTTTTTCACGTCGTCGATCGCGGTGAATCCGTCGAACTGCTCCGCCGCCGCACGGACTGGATCAAGGTCCGAGTCGATGGCGGCAAGGAGGGCTGGGTCAATCGCAGCCAGCTCGAGCGCACGCTGACGCCTGGCGGCGCGCCGGTGGCGCTGCCCGGAGCGTCCCCGGAGAGCCGCACCGCTCACCGTTGGGAAGTCGGCCTCGCCACCGGCGACTTCGACGGCGCCAGCGTCGTCTCCGCGTACGGCGCCTGGGCGATGACGCCGACGCTGCTCGCGCGCGCGGACGCCTCGCACCTGCTTGGCGACTACTCGAACGGTTGGCTTGTCACGGCCGGCATTGCTCACGTGTTCATGCCGCAATGGCGCGTATCGCCGTTTGTCGGCATCGGTGGCGGCGTCGTGCGGATCGAGCCCAAGGCGACGCTCGTGCAGGCCGAGGATCGGACCGACGAGACGGCCTACGCCGGCGTCGGGCTGCGCGGCTACCTGACCAATCGCTTCCTGCTGCAGGCCGAGTATCGCGGTTACGTGGTCTTCACCAGCCGCGACGACAACGAGGAGATCAATGAATGGACCGTCGGCTTCACATACTTCTTCTGAGCGGCATCGCACTGGCCGGCCTCGCGGGCGCCAGCGCGTCGGCCCAGGAAGCGGCGGCTGCGCCCGAAACCCCGCAGGTCGTCGAGCCGCAGGTCGAGCGGCGCGAGGTGCAACGGCCCGACATCGACACCGAGAATTTCGAGGCCGGCGCGTTCATCGGCACGATCTCGATCGAGGACTTCGGCTCGAGCTTCACCTACGGGGCTCGCATCGCCTACCACTTCACCGAGGACGTGTTCGCCGAGGCAACCATCGGCACCGCGGACGCGGGCCGCACCAGCTACGAGGACCTGAGCGGCTCGGTCGACCTGCTCACCGACAGCGAACGGACATTCACTTACTACGACCTCGCCGTGGGCTGGAACGCGCTGCCCGGCGAAGCCTTCTTCGGCGGACGTCGCGCGATGCCCTCCGCGCTCTACCTGACGCTGGGCGCGGGGAGCACGCGTTTCGCGGGCGACGACCACTTCACGGTGACGCTCGGGGCCGGTTACCGGCTGCTGGTGACGGACTGGATGGCGCTGCACCTTGGCGCCCGCAACATCGCTTTCGACAGCGACCTGCTCGGCAAGAGCAAGACGACGCAGAACCTGCAGGTCGCATTCGGCCTGACGGCCTTCTTCTGACCGAAGGAAAACGCACGATGCGCATGACCAGCCTGTTTGCCGCCTTGACCGCCACCGCGCTGCTGGCGGGCTCACCCGCCCAGGCGGCCGCCCCGTCCGCGGCGCCGGACTTCTCGTTGCCCGCGCGCGACGGCAGCGCCGTCCGGCTGAGCGACCTGCGCGGTCAGGTCGTGATGATCAATTTCTGGGCCACCTGGTGCGGGCCGTGCCGGCAGGAGATGCCGCTGCTCGAGCAGATCCACGCCAAGTACGAGCCGCTCGGCTTCACGCTGCTCGGCGTCAACGTCGAGCCCGACAGCGCACCGGCGCAGGACTGGCTGAAGGGCGTGCCGGTCAGCTTCCCGATCCTGTTCGACCGCGAGAATGAGGTCAGCGCGCAGTTCGGCGTCGAGGCGATGCCGAGTTCGGTGCTGATCGACCGCGAGGGCCGCGTGCGCCACGTCCACCGTGGCTATAAACCCGGCGACGAGTCGACCTACGCGGACCTGATCCGCAGCCTGGTCAAGGAGTGAACATGAGCGGATTGCGCTTCGTGGCCGGACTCGCGTTGCTCGCCGCGCTTGCGGGGTGCGGCGGCGTCGAGCCGTGGGTGAAACCCTACGAGCGGCAGAACTTCGCGGACCCGATCATGAGCTCCGAGATGCACCCCGTCTCGGCCGCGTACCTGAGCCACGTGTTCGAGGCGCGCGAGGGCGCGCGCGGCGCGTCCGGCAGCCACGGCGGCGGCTGCGGCTGCAACTGAGGATCGGATCGTGCGTACGTCGTTCAGGATCCTGCTGCTCCTCACGCTCGCGACGCCCGCGGCCCGCGCCGCGGTGCTGCCCGACGATCGGGCGGACGTGCTCTACCACCGCTACGAGGGCGGTGGCGTGACCATCGACGGTCCATCGGTGCTGCTGCGCAAGAAGTTCGCCGAGAAGTACTCCGTGAGCGCCAACCTCTACGTGGACATGGTCTCGAGCGCCTCGATCGACGTCGTGACGACGGCGAGTCCGTACGAGGAGACACGCACGCAGGCCAGCCTCGGCGCCGACATGCTGAACGGCAAGACGCAGTACAGCGTCAACTTCACCAACAGCGACGAGAACGACTACACGGCCAACTCCGCCAGCCTGGACATCAGCCAGGACCTGTTCGGCGACCTCACGAACCTGTCCTTCGGCTTTGCCCGCAGCTGGGACGAGGTGCGCAAGCGCGGCGACCGCGAGTTTTCCGAGTCGATCGACCGCTCGACCTATCGGCTCGGGCTGTCGCAGATCGTCACACCGCGGCTGATGACGGGCTTCAACTTCGAGGTCATCACCGACGAGGGTTTCCTCAACAATCCCTATCGATCGGTGCGTTACGTCGATCCGGACAGCGCTGCCGGGTTCGCCTTCCAGCCGGAGGTGTACCCGAACACTCGCACCAGCAGCGCGGCATCGCTGAATGCCCGCTACTTCCTTCCGTACCGGGCCGCGGTACACGGCGAGTACCGCTTCTTCACGGATACCTGGGGCATCGACGCGAACACGGTGCAGCTGGGCTATACGCACCCGTGGGGCAAGCAATGGATCTTCGAGCTGACTTACCGCTGGTACGATCAGTCCTCGGCCGATTTCTATGCCGACCTGTTTCCGCGCCGCGACGCACAGAACTTCCTGGCGCGTGACAAGGAGCTGAGCACGTTCACGAGCCACATGGTGGGCGTCGGCGCCACCTACGAGTTGCCGCCGCTCGAGTGGGCCTTCATCAAGCGCTCGTCGGTCAGCTTCTTCTACGACCGCTTCCGCTTCGACTACGACGACTTCCGCGACATCACGGCCGGCGGCACGCCGGGCGCCGAGCCGCTCTACGGCTTCGACGCCGACGTGTTCCGGCTGT
>Ga0209705_10001959_pt1 | contig 10992 bp, 12 predicted proteins | sample PPLLaktember2015_5_FD_187262 | JGI IMG/M metagenome (GOLD analysis project Ga0209705, IMG submission 187262) | Freshwater sediment microbial communities from Prairie Pothole Lake near Jamestown, North Dakota, USA - PPLs Lake P8 Core (1) Depth... | ecosystem: Environmental > Aquatic > Freshwater... | reverse complement strand
TGCGCTTCGGCCCTTCGAGATGTCCTTCAGGACGCTCTCGATACTCTTTTCTGCGTTCGGTTCTCGCTGGCTCATTGCCTGGTTTCTTCTGACAAAATCACTCGCCGCCTGTCTTGAAGGATCCGGGCGGCCGTGACTGATATACATCAATTATGGGAAAAACGGGAGTGGATTATGATGAGGAAGTGAAGAAGAGCGGAGGATCAGAAACGAGAGTGGGAACATTACAGCCTGCATGATTTATCGGCTGTTCAAAAATGGCCAGATGCAAGGCCCCCGACAGCCCGAGGACTGAGGCGTTCTTGGCCTACGCCGCAGGGACGATGGTTTTTCTTTCAGGCTGGTCAAAAGTACCCGGATGCAAGGCGCCCGACTGACCGAGGAGCGAGGCGTACTGGCATGTACGTTGAGCGACGAGGGCGGAGGGCAACGCCGCAGGCGGGTACTTTTCATCAGCCTGGGTTAGGTGATGACGAACTTGCGGATATAATCCACCACCTCTTCGGGCTCATCCAGGACACGGATCAAGTCCAGGTCTTCGCGGGAGATCATGCCCTGGGCGAGCATGGTTTCCTTCAGCCATGCGATGAGGCCCCCCCAGTACTCACTCCCCATCAGGATGACGGGAAAGCTCTTGATCCGTTTCGTCTGAATCAGGGTCAGCGCTTCGAAGAGCTCGTCCATGGTTCCGAACCCGCCGGGCATGATGACGTAGGCCACGGCGAACTTGACGAACATGACCTTCCGTACAAAGAAATATTTGTGGTAGAGCCTGACGTTGGCAAATTCGTTGGGGGTCTGTTCGAAGGGCAGGCGGATGTTCATGCCGACCGACGTGCCCCCCGCCTCGGCGGCTCCCTTGTTGGCGGCCTCCATGATGCCAGGCCCGCCGCCCGTGATGACGCTGAATCCCTGCTGGGCCAGCAGTCGCGACAGATGCTCTGCCTTCTGGTAGTATTGGTGGCCGGGGGTGGTTCTGGCAGAGCCGAAGACGGTAACAGCTCGCCCGATATCGGAGAGTTCCTCTATGGCATCGACGAACTCCGCCATGATGCGGAACATTCGCCAGGATTCGTTAACGGAAAGGGCATCAACGAGATATTGTTTTTCTTCCATCAGACACAGTACAGGGATCGGGGCAGAAACCCTTCGGTGAGATTCCTGCCCCCGTCCCCGGTGAAGGTTGTCTGTGAAAATGCGTCCATGCGGCCGATTACGTGTGACGCCGTCTCTGGATCTTGGCAAGCCGCCGTCTCGCCTCGAGCGCTTTTCTCTTGCGCTTGACGGAAGGCTTTTCATAGGCGCGACGCAGCTTCAGTTCCTTGAACAGGCCGTTCTTCGACAGCTTGTTCTTCAGAACCTTCAATGCCTTGTCGACATCGTTGTCGAAAACCTTGACTTCCAAATATGATCGCTCCCTTCCTTTTAAATTCGTATGTCCGAATCAGGGAAAAGCAAACACAAACGCATCGTAATCAAAGGCGATTTCATGGGACGTGCGAGCACATGAAATGATCGATGAATCCGATTTTCCCCCGCGAAACCACTGAATATTATTGGAAAACAATATTATTGTCAATCAAAACTTTACGTTAGATGACAATTTCATGCATCACGAGGGCTCCCCTTCCCCGTCAGGGCTGTTTTTCCCCTCCAGATTCCACCGGTCCGTGCCGTACTTTCCGGCCAGCAGCCTCTCCTTCAACATATCCTCGGCAGCCGTCAGGCCATCCTCGGCCAGGGTGATGCCGAGCGTATCCTCGAAGGCCCCCCGGAGGACCCGGGCGAGCTCGTCGGCCCCGATGACCCTGCCGAGCTGCTCCCGGAGGGTCGTCGTGGAACCCGAGATCCCGGCTACAGGGACCCGCATGACCGCCGCGGCGCGGGCGGGATCGACGTCGATCAGCAGCGATCCATGCTGGAGGAAGGAGCCGCCACCCCTCACCTGGGCGCTGCCGCAGATCTTGCGCCCGCCCACGAGAAGCTCGTATTTTGACGGGGCGGCAAAACAGTATGCCTCCAGGGGCGTTCCGGCGGCCGAGCGTCCCTCGGATACCATCTCCGGTGTGAGGCCAAGCCGCCTGAGGGCTTCCACGATGCAGGCACTGATGACCCGGTAGGTCTCGAGGATATCGCCGGAGAACAGGGGGTGATCGATAGCCGCCACGAGCGAATAGGTCATCTCGTGTTCGTGCAGGACGGCCTTGCCCCCCGTGGGCCGGCGCACGATGTCGATCCCCTCGCGTCGGCAGGTTTCGACATCGATCTCCCGGGAGGTTTTCTGGAAGTAACCGAGCGACACGGCGGGGGGCTGCCAGCCGAAGAACCGCAGCGTGGGGGGCAGGGCCTCACGGCGGTTCAGGCGGAAGACGGCCTCGTCGACGGCCATATTCTCGGCGGCGCGAAATACCCGGCAGGGCAGCAGGCGCCAGGAAGTTTCATTCCTCGATTGCGGCTTCCTCGCCGACATACTCCCTGTATTCCTCTGCATCGAGAAGGTTGTTGAGCTCATCGAGATCGCGCAACTCCACCATGATCAGCCAGCCGGCCCCGTAGGGATCGCTGTTGATCACGCCGATGTCGTCCACGATATCCTCGTTGACGCCGATGACCTCGCCGCTGACCGGCGAGATGAGCTCCGCAACCGATTTGGATGACTCGATGACGCCAAAGGGTTCGTCCTGCTCGACTTCCGCATCTGTCCGGGGCAGCTCGACGGAATAGAGCTCCCCGAGTTTCTCCTGGGCATAGTCGGAGACCCCGACGGTGGCGATGTTCCCGTCCACCCTGACCCAGGTGTGTTCGCGGCTGTAGAAGAGATCCTCCTGATATCCGGCCATGCTTCCTCACGTCATAAGAAGAAGGTAAGAAGGTGAGAAGGTAAGAAGGTCGGAGAAGCATGGAACAGACGAACGACCACCGGCCTGTCCAACCTTCTTACCCTCTTACCCTCTTACCTTCTATTTTTTCACCCAATAACCTGGAGCTCCTTGGGAAACTCTGTCAGCACACGGCCCCCGCCCTTCTCGACGAGGACCGTGTCCTCGATGCGGACCCCGCCGAAGCCGGGCAGATAGATCCCGGGCTCGATGGTGATCACCATCCCCTGCTCAAGGACGGCATCGGACAGGGTCGAGATCCTGGGGGCTTCGTGGACATCGAGCCCCACGCCGTGACCCGTCCCGTGGGAAAAGTGGGTCCCATACCCGGCCTTCTCGATGACGCCCCTTGCTGCGGCATCCACGTCGCGGCAGGCAACACCGGGCCTCACCGCCTCCAGGGCCCTGTCGTGGGCTTCCTTGACAACGCCGTATATTTTCTCGTGCCGCCTTCCCGCCCTGCCGACGGCAAAGGTGCAGGTCTCGTCCGAGTGGTACCCGCGCCAGACGGCCCCGTAATCGATGACCACAAAGTCCCCCGGCCGGATCTTCCGGCTTCCCGGCCGGGCATGGGGAAGAGCGCTGTTGGGACCTGATGCAATGATCGTGTCAAAGGACGGGGCTTCGGCGCCCATGCTGCGCATGGCGTATTCGAGCTCGATGGCAATGTCTCGCTCGCACACCCCGGGCCGGATGCGCCCCAGGGTTGACCTCAGGGCACCGGCGGCAATCCGGATTGCTTTGCTGATGAACTTGATTTCTCCGGGGTCCTTGACGGCACGGATGGCGCCGAGCTCCCTCTGAAGAGGCTTCCAGCGCACCTTTTTCGACTTCCGGCGCAGGGAGCTTAGCAGCTCCACCGTCGCGACGGCAGGCTCGAAGCCGACCTGTTCAACCCCCCCTGCGGAAAGGGCCTCGGCGATCCCGGAGACTTTGTCGCGGTAGAGGACCACCCGGGTTCCGGGGGCCTGCTCCGTGGCCTGGGTCACGTAGCGGCCGTCCACGAGAAGAGCCGGTTTGCCCGCGCCCACGACGAGGGCCCCGTCACTGCCGGTAAAACCTGTCAGGTAGCGGATGTTCTTGAGATCGAGGACGAGAAGCGCCTCCAGGCCCGAGCGCCGCAGGAGCGCCCGCAGCCGGGATATCCTCGGGGCGGTGGCGGTCCGTTCAGGCATTCCCTTGCATCCTGTCGAGAGAGACAAGCCACCGGTTCAGCTCTCCGATGACCCGCTCGCGGGGATCCGGGACTGCAGGCACCTGCCGGGCTCCGGCGGATGCATCAGGCGCCGGTTCACCGGTGTCGAGCAGTTCCGTCCCGATCGTGCGGCCGAACAGGCTCTGGAAGGGAGGCACAGCGGGCTCCCCGAAAAAGAGATCCTTGCTCTCCCCGTCCGGAACCCCCTCGCCGGGAACGGTTGGATTGACATCCTCCCGGGCCTGCGGCCGGAGTTTCCGGAGTCTCTCCAGGGCATCCTGGTTCTGGGGATCCGTGGCGAGGATCTCCTTGAGGAGAGCCTCGGCCAGTTCCCGGTATCCCTGCCGCGCATAGAGATCGGCCAGCGTCAGGGTCTTGAAATCGGCGGCCCGGGGCAATCCGACCTCCTCGTCGGGCTTCTCCGCCCCCGCCTCCGGGTACGTCCGGCTCTCCCTCCGCAGCCTGTCCTCCAGGTCCGCAATGGCCTCCGGGGATTCGGGATTCATGGACATGTAGATGCGGGAGGCCCGTTCGGCCTCTTCAGCGAGCCCCCTGTCCCGGCAGAGTTCGGAAAGAATGCCGAAGACCGGCGACCAGCGGATCACATCGTCGGAGAGTCCCCTCAGCACATCGAGGGCAGGCTCCCTTTCCCCTTTTCGATACCAGCCGATGCCGAGAATGATCTTGGCTTCCGTGTCATCGGGATAGATCCGCAGACGCTCGAGCGCCAGATCGACGGCGAGGGCCGGGTCCTGTTCGAGGCATGCCTCGGCCCGGGCGATGAACTCCTTGCGGTCCACAACCTCGCTGAGACTCACCATCTCGTAGCCGCCCCTTGTGTCGCTCTTTTCCATCGGCCAGCTTCCCGCTCTCTTTCCGTCGCTTTCTTGTCCGATCTTCCTCGCTTCCGCTCTTCCGATCTTCGCGTTCAATTTGGGGGACTAACACAGCCCCCTTTGTGTGTCAAGGTTGAAAAAGGAAAACCCCGCCGCGTCGTCGCGGCGGGGTCCCTGGTCTTGCCTTTCGCCTCTAGCCTTTAGCCTTTTGCCTTTCTCCCGAGATCAGCTGCCCTTGCCGTCCGACACGACTCTCGGCGTGATGAAGATGAGGATTTCACGCTTGGTCCTCTGTTCCTCATCCGCCCTGAAGAGCCAGCCGAACACGGGAATCTTGTAGAGGCCGGGTACGCCGCCGGTCCCCTTGATGTCATTGGATTTGTAAATGCCGCCGATGACGATCGTGTCGCCGTCATGGACCACAACGGTGGAGTCGACCTCGTTTTTGATGATGGGCGGGTTGCCCTGGATCGACCGTGTATAGTCGGGGTAGTCGTTGGTGGCCTTGATCTCCATGGAGATCTTTCCCTCGGGGGTGATGGTCGGCTTCACGTCGAGCTTGAGCACCGCCTCCTTGAACATGACGGTCCGGGTGACGACGCCGCCCGAGGTGGATTCGGTCACGTAGGGGACTTCCTCGCCCTGCTTGATCGTCGCCTTGACGTTGTCGAGCGTTGTGACCTTCGGGGAGGAGATGATCTTGCCCTCGTTCGAGGTCTCCAGCGCACTGATCTGGGCGCTGAGAACAAAGTTGGCCCCGCCGATCAGGACGCCCAGAGCCGGAGTATTCGTGAAGGAATAGGGGAAGTTCACCGCCTGGTTGCTGCTGCCGAACCCGACGCCGTTCGGGAAGGTCTGCAGGGCCGTCGTGGCGCCCGTCGAGCCTGTCGTCAGACCCGTGGCGTACCCTGCCGAGCCGGCCAGGCCGCCGATCGTTGTGTTGCCGGCGTTGGTCAGGATGCCGCCGCCCCACTGGATGCCAATCCTTCTGACAAAGGTATCAACGGCCTCGACGATCTGGGCCTCAATGGAGATCTGCTTCAGCTTGCCGCGGGAGACGTCCTCCTTGAGACGCTGTTCCTCGGCCTTCTTGATCTTGTCCGCGGGCATGACGACGATCACGTTGCCCTGTGCCTTCGTTCCCAGCTGCTGAATATCGAGAATCGTCTCGAGGGCCTGGTCCCAGGGAACTTCATTGAGCTTCATCGTGACGAGCCCCTTCACGTCTTCGCCGGCCACGATGTTGAGGCCGCTCACCTCGGCGATGAGGCGGAAGACGCTCCGGATGTTGGCATCCTGGAAATCGGCCGTGATCTTCTGGCCTGTGTAAACCTTGCCATCCTTCTTCTCGACCTTGATCTCCCTGGCCTTCGGCTCGGGCTTTGCCGCATCGATCCGGGCCACTTCATTCTTCATGGTCTCGCTCCGCGGCATGTTGACGGTGTCCACATCGATGATCAGCTGGTTGCCCTCCTCGCGCACGAGGTGAGGCACGGCGTCCTTCAGGACGATCTTGACGGCCGTCACGGGCCTCTCGCCCGATTTTTTCTGGTTCGAGTAAACGCCCTCGATGACCTTGAGATTGCCCTCGGGGAGCTTCGTCTTCAGATCATCGGGCACATACATCTTGTCGAGGGTGATCACGAGCGTCCGGGCCGAATCCCTGGAAGCCGTGTATCCCATGAGCTTTGAGGTGGAGACGATGACTCTCTCCTTGTCCGCCGTCTTGTCGAAGGCGATCTTCTCGACGTAGCCGACGCTGGCCTCCGCCGGCCCTTTCGCGGCCGATGCCGCATCGGCCGATGCCGCAGCGCCGGGCTTGACGCCAGCCCCCGTCGCCGGGTCGGATGCCTCGGGCCCGGCGTTCATCGTTGCGCAGCCGGCAACCAGCAACCCACAGAATGAAATCGTCAGTGCCCAAATGCTCAGCTTCTTCATGGTCTTCCCTCGCCTTCTTCTTTATGGAGCTTCAGCGCCACGCGATGCGATTTTTCCTTGCCCTTGCTCTCCTCGAGTTTCTCTTCCACGATGACCCGGTCGGTGAGGATCTGGATCACCTTGCCGCCGTTCTCCCCGATGAGAGTGCCCAGATAAACCATATATGCTTTGCCCCCGCCATCCTCGACCAGAGCCACGCGCTTTGCCGATGAGCCGGCAATGCCCGTCACCCGGACCTTGTCCATGGCAACCCGCTGCAGCGGCGTGAGATGGCCCGTGAGCTTCTTCCTCTCCGGCCCCTTCTTCCCGGGGGTGGGCAGCTCGAGCCTCACGAAGGGCCTGAAGGGGTCGATTTTCCCCTTCGGGTCGTAACGATAATCCGGCATTTCAAGGGGGGGCGCCGCCGGCTTGGCTTCCAGTTGGGCCGCCGGTTTCACCTCCGCGGGCGTTGCCGCAGGCGGGGCTGCCGCCGGGGCAGCCGTCACGAAACCCGCAAGCAGGAAGACGAGGGCCAGGCTTTTCGCCAGGAGCTTATTTCTTTTGAGCCGCTTTTTTGTCCGTTCCATCAACCTTCTTGCTCCCTTCAACGGGCTTTTCGACAAACATGTAGGTCTTGATCAGGAAACTCGTTGCCAGGACGGGCCCCTTGTGCCCGTTGGCGTCCTTGGTGCCTTCCCGCCTTTCCATGGAGATGTCCGACACGTTGACGATGCGGGGCAGCTTCGCCACTTTCTCGAAGAAGATGGCCGTGTCGTGGTAGACCCCGGTGAGCGAGATCTTCACGGGCAGCTCGGCGTAGAACTCCTTCTCCACGGGAGCCAGGGGCTCAAAGAGCTGGAACTCGACCCCGCCGAGGCCCTCGGCCTCCGACATGGAGATGAGCAGCCCCGGGATCTCCTTCTGTTCGGGCAGCTTCGCCATGGCCACCTTCAGCTGCTCCTGCAGCTGGGCGATCTCCTTCTCGAACTTGAGCTTCTCCTCCATCAGCTTCTGCTTCTGGGCGAGCTCCATCTGGACGGCCGAGAGGTCCTGCTGGAGCTTCTCCTCCTTTTGCATGGCATCCTGGTAGTAGATCGAGTAGTAGGCGAATCCCAGCAGAATGAAGAGCACGAACAGCGCCAGGACCTTCTGCCGCACGGGCATTCTTTTGATATCGTCAACGCTCAGTGCCATGCTCAGATCCCCTTCTTGAGACCGCAGGACAGGGTGAACTGCTTCAGCTTGTTGCCCGCGATTTCCGTTTGTTTCGAAGAGACCAGGTCGACGGAGGTCAGGTGCTTGGATTTCTCCAGGCTCCTCATGAATTTCGCGATGGCGATGTTGTCCTTCGCGAAGCCGTCGATCTTCACGTCCGTTTCGGATTCCTTCATCGATTTGATCCAGACCTGGTGGGCCGGGACCATGGCGGTCAGCTCATCCAGAAAGGAGACCTTGGCGAACCGGTTCTTCTCGAGGAAGCTGATGACGTTGAGCCGTTTTTCCAGGATCTCCTTCGCTTTCTTGTACTGGTTGATGTCGCCGATGCTCGACTTGAGTTGCTCGAGCCTCAGCTTCGCGCCCTGGACGTCATTCTCGAGGTCATTGAGCTTCATCACGGTGAAGATGTGGAACCCGACCAGCAGGACCGCGAAGGCGGCTCCCAGGGCGCCGAGGATGACGGCCTGGTTCTTCGACTGGACTTCCTTTTTCTTTTCCCGATAGGGAAGCAGGTTGACCTTGATCATTTGTCCCCGATCCTCCTCATGGCGAGCCCGACACCGACAGACGCCTGCGGCCCGATTTCTTTCAGGTCTTCGGCAGAGAACGATTTCATGTCGAAGGCCACCTTCCGGAAGGGATTGGCGATCTCGACTTCCACATTGAGACGCTGGAGAAGGGCCTCACCGATGCCGGGCATCCTGGCCGTCCCGCCGCACAGCAGGATCTGCTTGATGAACTTTCCGGGATAGGTCGAGCGGAAGTAGTCGACGGAGCGCTCGATCTCCAGCAGCAGGGGATCGGCATAATTGAGGAGTTCCTCCTTGCTTTGCTCGTCGCCGGAAAGCGCCTTCTCCAGCTTCACGCGCTCGGCCTCCTCGAAGGAAACCCCCGTCTTGTCCTGGAGGTTTTCCGTGATCGAGTACCCCCCCAGGGGGAAGTCGCGGATGAAGATGGAGGCGCCCCCTTTCACGACATTGATGTTGGTCATGCTGGCCCCGATGCTCACAAGGATGCAGACATCCTCGTGCCCGTAGTCGTAGTTTTCCTCGTACATCGTCTCCAGGGCGAAGGAGTCCACATCCATGATGACGACCTCGAGCCCCGCCTTCCGGAAGAGGTCGATGTAGCTCTGGACGACATCCTTCTTGGCGGCGACGAGGAAGACCTCCATCTGGCCGGGGCTCATCTCGCTGGGGCCCAGGATCTGGAAGTCGAAGTTGACGTCCTTCATGTCGCCGAAGGGAAGGTATTTCTCGATCTCGTCGCTGATCAGCTCCCGGAGCGATTCCTCATCCATGGAGGGGAAGCCGATCTTCTTGGCGATGACGGAGTATCCCGAAAGGGAGGTGACGACCGCACGGGCCTTGCAGCGGGAGATCTTGAGGAGTTCCTTGATGCGCTCGACCAGGGCGTTGGGATTGACGATGAGGCCGTCGGTGATAATGCCCTTTGCGAGGGGAACGCTGGCGTAGTTCTGGAGTACGTACCCGTCGGGCCCCTCGGCGATCTCGGCAATCTTGATCGAACTGGATCCGATGTCGAGTCCCGCAATCTGTTTCTTGCTTGCAAACAGGCCGTTCAGTTTGAGCATGGGGTCCTCTGTGTTTTGCGGTCTCGCCCGGCCTGAAAACCGGGACGGACGGAGTTGGTTATGACTGGTTCACTTCGCACCACTACGGGCAATACGTTAAGCAAGCACTGTGCCATGGGCAGGCTCCGGAGCCGCCTGCGGCCGGGCTATCCCGGCTGTAACCCCGGAAAGCCCCGATTTTGGGGCCTTTCCACCCGGGCATCCCCCGGGCTGGCCTCCCATGGGGCACAAGCGGCGGGGGAAAACTCCAATTTCTATAATCGGCAATGTTCGGGCTTGACTTAAATAAAAGAAACGGCGGGCAGTTTCTTGAATCGGCAGGCGATCGCGAGAAAGCGCTTCATGACGGCGTTTTCGGGGGAATGTAAAGGTTTTTGACACCCCGGGAGGAGGGGAGGAAGTTAAGAGGTTAAGAGGGTAAGAAGGTCGAAGAAGAGGAGGGTGAGAAGGTGAGAAGGTCGGAGAGGCAGGGGGCCAGCGATTGACTGCCGGCTGATCCAACCTTCTTACCCTCTTACCCTCTCACGTTCTGAATTTGAGTGGCTTCAGTCCACGTGGCGGTAGACCCTGTCGTTTCGTTTGACCATCCCCAGCTCGTCACGGGCCACCTTTTCGATGTAGCGCATGTCGTTGCGGAGCAGGAGGATCTCCTTCTTGAGGGCGTCGTTTTTCACGACGAACTCCCCGTTGCTCTTCTGGATGTCGACGAGCTTCTGGTTCAGGCGGTAGTTGTCCAGCACTCCCCTGCTGCCGAAGAGAATGACCGACCCCATCAGGATCAGGAAGAGCAGAAGAACTTTCCCCACCTTCATCCGCCATCCCCCCGCGACAGGTCCTATCGTTTTCGGCGACCCTCCGGCGGCTCAGGGCTCACCGAGGGAAGGAGCATCTGGGACTCGCCCAGCAGGAACTCCCCTTTTTCGATCCAGGTCTTGAGCGTCTCGGCGATCTGCCTCGCCCGGTAGTAGCTCGACATGGAGGCCGTGGCCACTTCCTTGCCGTTGAGGACGATCCGGCCGCTCCGAAGCTCCTTGTACGTCACCTCTCCGAGGCTCTTCGTCTCGCCGCCGCCGGGATAGTCCATGCTGTAGTCATAAATCTGGGTCTGGATGTCTTCGTCCTTAACGGCGGTGAAGCGGGCCATCTGCTCGTCGAGGATCGGGATGGGGATCCCGATGCCGACATAAAGGGAAACACCATATCCCAGGAAGCTTGCCCCCACCAGCCACTCCGGGGACATCCCCTTCAGATCGCCGATAACGGCAAGCGTCCCTGCCCCGCCCGTCGGGACCCCGCCGGGCCCCCGGGGCGTATCCGGGTGGTGCTGGGTGCCGTGCCAGGCCATGAAGCCCT
>Ga0209705_10001958_pt1 | contig 10995 bp, 6 predicted proteins | sample PPLLaktember2015_5_FD_187262 | JGI IMG/M metagenome (GOLD analysis project Ga0209705, IMG submission 187262) | Freshwater sediment microbial communities from Prairie Pothole Lake near Jamestown, North Dakota, USA - PPLs Lake P8 Core (1) Depth... | ecosystem: Environmental > Aquatic > Freshwater... | reverse complement strand
TGCCGCCACAAACTTTGTCAATCCGTGGGATGTTTCCGGCGACCCTGCGGCAATTTGCGAAAAACATCTTGCTGCAGCAGAAGGCCAGACATACAAACAGATTAAAAAGGCACATGCAGATGATTATCAGAAATACTTCGGAAGGTTTTCAATCGATCTCGGTAATTCAGGCACCGATGATATACCAACAGATGCGAGGATCGCAAAGGTTCCTGAAAAGATGGACAACTCCCTTGCAGCCCTGTATGTCCAGTACGGGCGTTACCTCCTTCTCTCTTCAAGCCGCGAGGGAACCTATCCGGCAAACCTGCAGGGAATCTGGAACGACAGGCTTAATCCTTCGTGGGACAGCAAGTATACCGTGAATATAAATACCGAAATGAATTACTGGCCTGTTGAAATCCTGAATATCGCTGAATGTCACGATGCTCTTTTCAGGATGATAGGGGAGGTGGTGCCTGCAGGTGAAAAGGTGGCGAGGAATCATTATAATGCACCCGGATGGGTTTTGCATCATAATACCGATCTGTGGAGGGGCGCTGCTCCGATAAATGCCTCTGACCATGGAATCTGGGTTTCGGGAAGCGGCTGGATGGTTCACCATTACTGGGAGCATTTCCTGTTTGGCAGGGACACCTCTTTTCTGAAAAATATCGCATGGCCGGTTATGAAAAGTTCCGCAATGTTTTATGCGAATTTTCTCGTAACCGATCCCTCGACAGGATGGCTGGTTTCATGCCCATCCAATTCGCCTGAAAACGGAGGCCTTGTTTCGGGCCCGACGATGGATCACCAGATTATCAGGAGTCTTTTCAAGGCATGTATTGAAGCGGCAGGAATACTGGATTCTGACAAGCCGTTTGCCGACACTCTCAAAAAACTTCTCCCGGCAATTGCACCTTATAAAATTGGAAGGTTCGGCCAGCTCCAGGAATGGATGGAGGACATTGATGATCCGGATAACAAGCACAGGCATGTATCGCATCTCTGGGGTGTTTACCCCGGCAATGAGATCAACCTGAAGGAAAATCCCGACCTTATGGAGGCTGCAAAGAAATCACTTATTGCACGGGGAGATGAAGGAACTGGCTGGAGCCTGGCATGGAAGATTAACTTCTGGGCAAGGTTCCGCGACGGAAATCATGCATGGAAAATGGTTCAGATGCTCCTGAGGCCCCAGGGACAGCCATCCACCCGGGCAACCGGAGGCGGATCAGCAGGAGGGGGATCATACCCCAATCTTTTCGATGCCCATCCGCCTTTCCAGATAGACCGGGAATTTCGGGGAGCTGCTGGCATAGTTGAAATGCTTCTTCAAAGCCAAATGGGGGAAATTGAAATATTGCCTTCCCTGCCCGGCGGAATTCCCGACGGAAGTATCAGCGGAATCAGAGCCAGGGGTGGTTTTGAACTTAAATATGCCTGGAGTTCAGGGGAGCTTCTGTCGGTTGAAGTAACTTCAAAATCCGGGCTACCTCTTAAATTAGTCTACAGGGATAAGTCGTTTGCATCGCCTACCAGGAAAGGCGAAGTGCTTCGCTTGGATGGAAACCTTAATGCCATTTGAATATTTTAAGACCAACACTGAAAAACAGCATCCCGATAACTGACAGTGCCAGGGCAGGTACTGCGACCTCTGAGTATCCAGCACCTTCATTGAAAATGCTTCTTACCCCGTCAGTCATCATGGTGAGAGGAAGAGCCCTTATTATACTGACACTCCAGTCGGGGAAATTCTGATAACTGAAGAAAATTCCTGATAAAATCATCATCGGCATTACAACCGCGTTGATGAGGCCATTGCCTACTTCGGTGTTTGATGTGTGGGATGAGACAAATACTGCAATGCCTGCAAATGCCAGATTTCCGGCAAGGAACATCAGTATAAGAGCGGTGATGCTTCCCTGGATTGTCATATTGAATGTAATCAGTGCAAAAACCACCAGTACAAGAGCTTCAATAAAGTTCATAATAACCCTTACCGTTATCTGTGCAACCAGAAATTGAGATTTTTTCATTGGGGTTGCAATAAGCCTGCGAAGGAGCTTTTTTGAGCGTTTTTCAATTAATCCATAACTGATGCCCCACATTGTGGACATCATCACTCCCATAGTAACAAGGCCCGGAACCAGAAAATCAATATAGCGTGTTCCGGTAACAGTCAGTGGTTTGATTTCGGAATTATTTTCAGGATAATGCACTTCACCTGAGCCAATGACACTTCGTAGTTTCAGGTATGTAAGTTCCGCATCTGCATTGACAGGGTCAAAATGATATTCAGTTTTTCCGTTATTGCTTTCAAGGATAAGACTGACGGTTCCTCTTTTGAGCATTACCATCGCCTCATTCCAGTCGAGTTCGTAAAAGAGGAAAAGGGTATTTCCAAGTTTATCATCCTTCAGCTCATACTGCCAGGTGAAGTCCTCTTTTGGCCCAGACTGCTGCTTTATGCATTTCATCTCTAGGAACTTGTATAAATCAGAGTTTCCGGTACCAGGAATGCCGGATGACCGGCTTACGGCAATTTTGCGTACCGTGTCGGCCTTTTTTGTAAAGGCCAGTCCCAGCCCCAGTGACATAAGTATGGGGAATAGTATTCCCCAGAAAAGGACTCCGGGTTCCCGGATAATTTCCCGGAAAAGGGCGGAGGTGATCTGCCACAGCTGGTTGAATCGGAAAAAGCTATTCATTTATCCTCCTCCCGGTAAGGGAAACAAAAAGATCATCAAGATTTCTTGATTCGGTAAGCAATGAGTAAGGGGTTCCTTCACGGAGAATTACCCCATTATGCATAATTACAATGTAATTACACAGGTTTTCAGCTTCTTCCATATAATGGGTCGTCAGTATCATGGAAGTTTCCGACATCTCTTTAAGCTTGTGAAGGATTTCCCATATCTCGCGTCTTGCATTGGGATCAAGGCCTGTTGTGGGTTCATCCAGAAGTAAAATGGATGGGGTATTTATCAGTGCAATACCAATGGCAAGTCTCTGTCTTTGTCCGCCTGAAAGATTTACGACATATGATTTCCTCTTTTCTTCAAGTCCGACAAGCTCAATTACCTCATTGACCCTCTCTTTCCCCAGATTAAAGAAGCTGGCAAAAAGCATGAGGGTCTCTGATACCCTGAGTTTGTCGATGAATCTTGTTTCCTGAAGTGATAGTCCGATTATCCTGTGAAGCTCGTCCTGGTTTCCTTTCCAGGGTTTGCCTGTTATCAGGATTTCCCCTTCATCGGGTTTCTGGATCCCCTCAATCATCTCGACAAGAGTTGTTTTTCCTGCCCCATTGGGCCCAAGAAGGGCAGTAAACTGACCTTTTGGAATATTTAAATCAATTCCTTTAACAGCCTGAACCGATTTAAAGGACTTCCAGACATTCCTGACCTCTATTACCGGACTGGTCATTTTCTGACAAGGGAATTAATATTTTAAATAACAATCAGCATTGTAAATGGTTAACCAAATCGGGGCCCCAAATATACTAAAATTATGTCGAAGAGATTTTTAAGGCCCGGAATGACGGAAAGAGTATGTATGAATGTCATTGATTTTAAACTATAAAATTTATAACTTTAAAGAAAAAATGATGTTTTTAAAAGCTTTTATTCCGTTTTTGATATTTGTTCTGGTTTCGGGCTGCAATTCTCCACGTAGCAAAAAGGAAATAATCCAGCCGGGTGAGGCAGAAAAAACCGAATTTTCAGGAAGTTTCTCAATCAGCGGTGCGTATGCTCTCTATCCTCTGATCAGAAAGCTTTCTGATGACTTCATGGCAATTCATCCCGGAGTCAGGATTGAGGTTGAAAAAACAGGTACCGGTGAGGGAATAACCAAATTGCTTGAGGGAAAAAGTCAGCTGGCAATGATTTCGCGGCCGCTGACTGATGAGGAAACAGCCGCAGGAATATGGGTTATACCGGTAGCCAAGGATGGTGTGGCTCCTATTGTAAATCAGAGAAATCCCCATATTCATAAACTGATTGATCAGGGATTGAGTCCCGATGAATTCATGTATATCTTTACATCAGGGAAACAGCTTACCTGGGGAGAGATACTTGATACGAATTCAAACGACAAGCTTACAGTATATACCAGGGCTGATGAATCGGGAGCCGCTGAAATCTGGGCATCATTTTTATATAAAAAAGCATCTGACCTCAGGGGAACGGGTATTACGGGAGATGAAGAAATGATAAGGACCATTCAGAACGATCCACTGTCTATCGGATTCTGTAACTTTTCATATGCCTTTGATATCTCCACAGGGGAGAGGGCAAAGGATATTCAGATAGTGCCGTCAGATCTCGATTTTGACAATAAGATCGACAGGGTTGAGTTGCCTTTCAGAACTCTTGAAGAGGCGCACCGCAGCTTGTGGCTGGGATTCTTCCCCGATCAGCTTTGCAGGGAGCTGACGATTGGGTCAAAGGGTAAACCAACCGATCGTGCTGTCATTGAATTTCTGTATTATGTACTTGGAGACGGCCAGTCAGATGTAAAAAAGACAGGGTTTTGTCCTTTGAATAACGTTTACATAAACTGGTCACTCGATCTGCTGAAATAGGCCTTTCCCCGCTAAAAAGTTCCGAAAAGCCTGTCGCCTGCATCTCCCAGACCGGGAAGGATATATCCGTTCTCATCAAGTTTTTCGTCAAGGCTTGCAAGGTATATCTGAACATCAGGATGATCATGCTCAATTTTCCTGACACCTTCAGGCACCCCAACAACGCAAACCAGTTTGATTGTCCTTGCCCCGTTTTCTTTAAGAACCTGGATTGCTGCCCCTGAGCTGCCTCCTGTGGCAAGCATCGGATCGAGTACCATTACTAGGGCATCAGCGAGATTACCTGGAAATTTGGTGTAATAAGTCAGCGGTTCAAGGGTTTTATGATCGCGATACATGCCGATATGCCCTATCCTGGCTGTTGGAATCAGCCTTGTAATACCGTCAACCATTCCAAGCCCGGCCCTCAGCACCGGAACCAGGACTATATCCACATCAAGTTCAAGGGTCTGAAATGCGGAAAGTGGAGTCTCAACAATCACATTCTTTAGCGGAAGATCGTTCGTGACTTCATAAGCCATCAGACCGGCTATCTCCTCCATCGTTTCCCTGAATTCCTTAACAGATGTATCTTTTTTGCGCAGCTGTGTAAGCTTGTGAGTGAGAAGCGGGTGTTTCAGCAAAATAAGCATCGGGGCCGGAAAGGTTTTGTCAACAGCAAATATAATCTGAAATTTAAATAAGGAAACCATGGAATCAGGTATTAAGGGAAAAGATTTTTGTTTAACTTGTATCTGTTATAAGAGGCTTAATTTTAAAACTGGTTTTTATGAGTGAGCCCATTCTCCGCGCCCTGATGCAGCTCTTTGCACTGATAAGCGATATCGGAAATATAAATGAAATTTCGGCCAGAGAAAAAGATGCTGTCAAATCATTTCTTTCACGGCACCTCAGCAGCGAACTTGTTGAAAAATACTTCAGGATATTTTCCGAATATCTTGATCTGTTCACTAACAGGGAAGCGATAAAGGAACCATCGGGCGACTTCGAGATACAGGCTCTGAAAACAATGAGGATAAAGAGGATCTGCGATGGTATAAACAATGAACTCCGCCAGAAGCAAAAAATCTATATTATAATCCAGCTTATTGATTTTATCTCATTCGGAAAGGAAATCACCGGCAACGAACTCGATTTCCTGATGACTGTCGCATTGTCGCTTAATATTCCGGAGAATGAGTACAGAAATATCAAAAGCTTCATCCTCGATCCTATATCAAAGGTTCGCGAGAAGGAAAGGATAATCCTTGTCAACAGCAGTTCTGCAAGCAAGTTCCGGAAGGTTAAGCATATCAGCAATCCCAGTCTCAAGGGTGAGCTTATGTTCCTCAGCCTTACCAGCACGAAAGTGTTTATCCTGAGATATACAGGCGACACGAACCTGTACCTGAATGGTCAGCACATATTCCCAAGGCAATCATATCTTTTCGACAGCGGTTCATCAATAAAGGGGGAGGGGCTGAATACCATTTATTATTCGGAACTGACCGGGTTCTTCAATGAATCAAAATCTGAGGCAAAAATATTCCTGGCTGCCAACGATGTTACATTCCGCTTTTCAAACAGCGAAAATGGGATTCAGAATTTTAATTTCTACGGTGAATCGGGTCAGCTTATTGGTATCCTTGGAGTAAGCGGAACCGGAAAATCGACACTTCTGAATCTGCTGAACGGAAACATAAAACCACAGAGCGGAAACATCCTGATAAATGGTTACGATATAAACAATGTCAGGGATAAGCATAAGCTTAAAGGCATTATCGGTTATATTCCCCAGGATGACCTGCTGATAGAGGAGCTCACCGTTTTCGAGAACCTTTATTATAACGCCAGATTATGTCTCAGTAATTTTCCCCTGAAAAAGATAAGGAAAATCGTATGCAGGATTATGGCCGATCTCGATCTTTGGGAAATCAGGGATCTGAAGGTGGGCAATCCCCTGGATAAAGTGATTAGCGGGGGCCAGCGGAAAAGGATCAACATTGCCCTGGAGCTCGTCCGCGAACCCTATATTCTTTTTGTTGATGAACCCACCTCAGGTCTTTCGTCGGTTGATTCGGAGGTAGTCATAAATCTTCTCAAGGAACAGACTTACAAGGGAAAGCTTGTGATGATCAATATTCACCAGCCGGGCTCCGACATCTATAAACTGTTTGACAAGATAATAGTGCTTGATAAGGGCGGATACCCAGTATTCTTCGGCAATCCGAATGAGGCAGTCGTCCATTTCAAAACACTCAGCAGGCAGGCAAATCCGGAGGAAGATCAATGCACCAAATGCGGCAACATAAATCCCGACCAGGTGCTTCAGATAGTCGAGGCAAAAATCGTTGATGAACACGGCAGGCAGACGCAGACGCGTAAAACTACTCCTGTGGAATGGTCGGCAATGTTCAGGCAGAAATATAAAGATCCACAGGCTTTATCGCAGATAAAACAAAAAAAACTGCCGGAGATTATCTACAGTATTCCGGGCAGGCTGAAACAGATGGGAATATTTTTCACAAGGGATCTCCTGTCAAAGCTTGCAAACAGGCAATATGTAATTATAAGCCTGCTCGGTGCACCTTTGCTGGCATTCCTTCTGGGCTATTTCACAAGATATGTAAAAGGCGATTCATATCAGTTCATCGAGAATGACAACCTGACCGCCTACCTTTTTATGTGCGTGATCACATCCCTTTTCCTTGGACTGATTATCAGCTCGGAAGAGATCCTGAAGGACAGGAAGATTCTGAAAAGGGAATCATTTCTTAATCTGAGCTGGTTAAGCTATTTCAGTTCCAAGATAACTTTAATGTTCATGATTTCAGCGATTCAGACAATTGCGTTCATTCTTGTCGGGAACTCAATTCTGGGAATAAAGGGAATGACCTTTCAATACTGGCTTGTCCTTTTCTCGACCTCATGCTGTGCCAACCTGATAGGTCTGAATCTCTCTTCAGCGCTTAATTCAGTAATTACGATTTACATAATGATCCCGTTTATACTGATACCTCAGTTACTGTTCAGCGGAGTTCTTGTGAAATACGAACAGCTTCATACAACCAGGAAAGCCTCTTCGTATGAATTTGTCCCCTTCATTGGTGAACTGATGCCTGCCCGCTGGTCGTTCGAAGCAATGGCTGTTGAGCAGTTCAGGAATAACAGGTACGAAAGGATATTCTTTAATCATGAAATGGCTATCAGTAATTACGGTTGGTATTCGGGATATCTCATTCCCATACTTGACCGGTATCTGCAGGAGTGCCGCAAAACCAAAGTTCCGGATGAGACATTCGGGAACAATCTCAGGAAGATCAGGGTATATATGACGGAAATGCTTGATGCAGGCAATTATAAGATGCCGGAAAGTCTTGCAGCAGCATTTGATGAAGAGAAACCCGATTCCTCAGCTTTTCTGCAAATCCGCAGATGGCTGGGTTCCCTTAAGGAGACATACAACATAAAAAAAAGAGCGGCAATATATTCCAAAGATTCTCTGTATAAAACAATTGCCACAAACAAAATTGATAGCGGGAAAATAATCCGTCTAAAGACAGATTATTATAATAATAACCTCGCCGCTTTTGTTCTGAACACTAATTTGGGACAACAAGCTGTCGAAAAACCGAACGGGATAATAAGAAAATTTCAACCTGTCTTTATGCCTCCTGCGGCAAATAACGGCCGTTCTCATTTTTGCGCTCCCTATAAGCTGATCGGCAATCTCAGGATCGATACCTTCTGGTTTAATCTGATTGTAATATGGCTTGTTTCGATAGTGCTATTCATTGCACTCTATTTTACCGTTCTGCGCAAGATCCTTTCGGTATTTGATAAAACCAGCCGGCGAAGATCAGATTCCAGTTTTCTTTTGATTAAGGAAATTTCCTCCTTTTAGTTATTTTCTGAACAGGGCCGGATCGGTAAGCCTTTCCTTCCCTCTGGTGGCAATGACAAACGCATCAGAGTATCCTTCCTGTTTCAGTTGTTTCTGAAGGGTGGCCGCTGCCGCAGAGGTGCTGAATTCACCCACGCATGCCCGGTAAGCAGTATTATACAGGTATTCAAATGTATTGTACTTCTTTCCGCCTATGGTTATCTCAAAGCTTCCCTTTGATTTCATGCTGGATGAAAACTGGACCCGATAGACAATAGCATCTGCCGTTGGAGCGGCTTTCTCAGCGGGTGGTTTTACAGTTTCCTGTTTTGCCTCAGGAAGTTTTTGAGCCTGAGCAGGTTTGACAACAGTCTTCCCGGCAGGCAGTTCCTTCGATTTTGAAGCAGACAGATCGCTGCCTGTAACTCTCTCGTTATTTCTGAAAGCCACAATAAAAGCATCGGGGTAACCCTGCTGTTTCATAATGGTTAGAAGGTTTCTGGCTTCGGCCGGTGAAGAAAATTCACCGGCACACGATCTGTAAGAGCCATTCTGGAAATACTCGAAGGTCTTATACGTTTTTCCTCCGAGGGTAATGGTATTGCTTCCCCTTGATTTCGAAGTCGAAAGGAACTGGACATGGAAAACAGTCTCATCGAGGGTTTCTGTTGAAGGTTTTTGTTCAGGAATCCGTTCAGGTTCCTGCCTGGTTTCAGCAACCGGCTGTGGCTTAACAGGTTTGGGTACTGCCTTTTTGACTGGCGGAGGGGCGGCTTCGGCCTGTTTTTCAGCCACAGGAATGATCTCCCCGGCAGGAGCCAATCCGGCCTGAGCAATATACTTGAATGCATTTGAAAGGTTGGCAAGTTTCTGGGTTGCAGGTTCGTCACGGAAAGTAACCTTGAACAGCTGCGGCGGCCTTTTGCCTGACTTGAACCTTGTTGTGTAAAATGCTGATTTGCCGTCAATCCTGTTTAATGTAAATGCAAGCTCATCATCCGGTGTATTGATCAGGGGGGTTAGATTGGCAGGCTTATCCCATCCCCGTCCGTTGTATCTGCATAAATAGATATCATATCCTCCTGAACCTCCCATCCCGTCGGATGAAAAGAAAAGGTTGTTTTCCTGATCGAGGAAAGGGGCCAACTCATTTCCCCTGGAATTTATAAGATTGCCAAGATTTATCGGTGATGACCAGTCATCTCCTTCCTTATATGAAATGAAAAGGTCCATCCCTCCTGCACCCTCGCTTCTGTCGGTTGTAAAAACAATTTTTTCACCGTCAGCCGACAGGGCAGGGTGTGAGTAAACCGATTTTCCGGTACAGAAGCTTAAAGGTTTGCTTTCGCTCACCCATTCACTTTTGCCGTTTTTAAGTACCTGGTACTTTGCCTGGTATATTTTCTCAGGTTCCTTGTTCGAAGGACGTTTAGTGTAGTACATTACGGAATAATCACCGCTGAAAGTCATAGCCTCGGCAGGAAAATCCCAGGAACCGGACGGCGAGAATATTTCCTGATTGCTGACAGATGAATCCCTGTGAACAGCATAGTAAGCTTCGGTTTTTCCGAATGAAGTATGGCTATCAAGCATTTTGGCTTCATTTCTCGTATTGTAAAGAAAAACAATGCCATCGCGGTAAAACTGAACGCCTGATGAAGGGGGTATTATCTCCAGACTGAACCTCGCAACCTTTAGCAGTTTATTTCCGTTAAGTGAATCAGAATCCTGAACAGACATCCCGATGACAGCACCGTAAGGAATCAGGTAAGCTCCGGCTGAAGACAGAATTATGCAGAGTAATCTTTTCATCATAACATAATTTTGATTTTAACGGTATGATGGAACCGCACATGATTGACTTCGTCGAGCTCGCTTCGCTCGGTTGAAAATTATATTCATTACTTGTTTGCGTTTGAAATCAATCATGTGGGTTTCATATTCTTGATGAGAGACATTTTACCAGTGTCCATATTTGGTGTAGCCCGATTTATTATGAGAAAAATTAATACCAAAAGCAATTTCTGAAGTTAGTGATTTTTTAAAGAATGGCGATTTCTTGGGGAGGGCAAAATAGGTGCCGACATAAAACTTAGGGTACCTGTACTGAAAAAAGAAAGAGATTTTGCTGTAGTCGTTGAAATATGTTCCAAGGCAGAAGTTCCCCGCGTAAAGTTTAAGCGCCGGTTCAATGCTCTCTTTAATATCGAATGAAAGAGAATCATCGGTATGGATAAGTATTGATGGCTCCAGTACGATATTTAATTCCCTGCTTAATACGATTTTATATCCTGCAATAAGGTTGTATTGCCGCGAGACGGGGATCCTGTAGATCGAAAGAGTGGCAGTATCATCAGGCGGATCGAGGAGGTTGGTCACCGAAAGCCCTGCATGGGCCTTTGGATTGTAAAAGTACAGACCGACATCAACATTGGGAAAATAAAACTCCTTGAAGGGTATTGAGTAATCGGCATCCCCCTCATAGAAATGGTACATGCCCTTTATTGATGCGCCCACGGAAAGGAATGACAAAGCCTTCTGGCTGAGCGGTATATGATATGCTGCA
>Ga0209705_10001954_pt1 | contig 11008 bp, 8 predicted proteins | sample PPLLaktember2015_5_FD_187262 | JGI IMG/M metagenome (GOLD analysis project Ga0209705, IMG submission 187262) | Freshwater sediment microbial communities from Prairie Pothole Lake near Jamestown, North Dakota, USA - PPLs Lake P8 Core (1) Depth... | ecosystem: Environmental > Aquatic > Freshwater... | reverse complement strand
AAAAGCGCACCGCCGTCAGTCCGGGCTCGCTCGCGTTGCTGCTGGCGGGGCTGGCGATGCTCGGACCGTTCTCGGTCGATACGTATCTGCCGGGCTTCCCGAACATACAGGCGACGCTGCACGCGACGCCGCTCGAAGTGCAGCAGACGCTGACGGCTTACATGTTCGCGTTCGCCGTCATGATGCTGTGGCACGGCGCGCTGTCGGACGCATTCGGCCGTCGCAACATCATCCTCGTCTCGCTCGCGGTGTTCGCCGTCGCCTCGCTCGGCTGCGCGGCGGTGCACAGCGTGGAGTACCTCTGGGCGTTTCGCGTTCTCCAGGGCGTGTCGGCGGGCGCGGGGGTCGTCATCGGCCGGGCGATCATTCGCGATCTGTGGTCGGGTGCGAAAGCGGCGCGGCTGCTCTCGCTCGTCACGATGATTTTCTCGATCGGGCCGGCGGTCGCGCCGATACTGGGCGGCTGGATCGTGAAGTTGAGCGACTGGCGCACGATTTTCCTGTTTCTCTTCGGCTACACGGTGCTGCTCTTCTGGTTCTGCTACAGGAACCTGCCGGAGACCCTGCCCGTGGCGCAGCGGCGGCCGTTCAATGCGCGCGTGCTCTGGAGCAGTTACCTCCAGGTTTTCGGCTCGATGCTCTTTCAGCTCAAGGCGGGCGTCGCCGCTTTCAACTTCGCGGGCCTCTTTCTCTATGTCGCGGCCGCCCCGGTTTTCCTGACCGAGCGCCTGGGGCTCGGCCCGGATCAGTTCGCGTGGCAGTTCATTCCGATGGTCGCAGGCATTTTCCTGGGCGCGCTGGCGTGCAATCGCATGGCGGGGAAGTTCACCGTCTCGCGGCACGTGGCGTTCGGCTTCTGTTTCGTGCTCGGCTCATCGCTCTTGAACGTGATCTACCACGCGTACCTGCCGCCTGCGCTGCCGTGGTCGGTCCTCCCGCTGTTCTTTTACGCGTTCGGTTTTTCGGTGATCGCGCCGGTGGTGACGCTGCTCGTCATGGACCTTTTCCCGAAGATGCGCGGCCTCGTCGCCTCGTGCCAGGCGTTCACGCAGACCATGCTGGGCGCGTTTGCCGCGGGGGTGCTCGCGCCGTTCCTGTCGCACAGTGTCCTGTGGCTGGCGGCGGGGCAGCTCGCGTGCGGGTTGATTGCGCTGGTGCTGTGGCTGATCGGAAGCGCGGTTTATCGCGCGCGCGAGCACGGCGAAGTGAATGCGTGGGAGGCGGTGCCGCTGGAGTGAGTGGTTGATCCATAATGGGCGCGCCGTTCAAAACACGATGGGAGCGACGCGATGGCGCAAGGCGTGGTGAGGGTGGGGGTGTCCGGTCTCGGCCAGTTTTCTGCAGTCGTCAGTAACGCGATCGAGAAGAGCGGCAAGCTCGACCTGGTCGCCTGTTACACGCGCACGCCGCAGAAGCGCGAGGCGTTCGCGAAACGCTACGGATGCGCCCAGGCGGAAAGCTTCGAAGCGATGGTGCGGCGGGACGACGTGGATGCCGTCGTGCTGATAACGCCGAACGCGGTGCACCGCGAGCAGACGGAGCTCGCGGCGCGATACGGCAAGCACGTCTTCGTGGAAAAGCCGATCGCCAACACGCTCGAGGACGGCCGCAGGATGATCGAGGCGTGCCGGGAGGCCGGTGTCGTGCTGATGGTGGGTCACGTCGCGCGCCGGCACTCGGGCAACCGGGTGGCGAAACAGCTCGTCGAGAGCGGCGCCATCGGGAAGCCGCTCATGGTGGAGGCGAATCTCTCCAGCGAGCAGGGGACGACGCTCGAACCGTCGGAATTTCGCTGGCGCGGCGACGATCTCGGCTGCCCCGGCGGGCCGCTCATGACGATGGGCATCCATCACGCCGACACGCTCACCCATATCTTCGGCCCGGTGAAAACCGTGTTCGCGGTCTTCAACCGCCTGCACATCGCCGCGCCGATTCCGGACGTGACGACCGCCAGCCTGCAGTTCGAGTCGGGCATGCTCGGCTACATCGGCTCCTGCTTCGCTTCGCTCAGGACCAACTGGATGCGGATTTACGGCAGCGAGGCGAACCTCGTGCGCACGTTCGTGGGAGTCGACCGCAAGCTCGACCCCGAGCGCAAGCGCTCGGTCGACGAGAACACGCGGCTCGAGCTGATCTACGGAACGGGCAGCTCGAAGCCGGTCGAGATCCCGATCGGCGATCCGATGCTCGAGCAGGTCGAGGAGTTCGCCGACTGCATCACGCAGGGGAGGAAGCCGGAAACCGACGGCGAGTCGTCGATGCATCCGCTGGCGGTGATACGCGCGGCCATCGAATCGGCCGCCACCGGCAGAGCGGTCGAGGTCGCGGCGGTTAGCCGGTAACGCGCGCCGCCGTGTAGCGGGGATTCCCGAGATTGCTTCGTCACGTTGCTCCTCGCAATGACAACGTGACGCGCCCGCAGCTCCGTCCTACGCGCTACGCCTGCGCGAAGCCGTAGAGCGCCGCCGCGTTCTCGCACACGATCTTGCGGCGATCGCCTGCCGGCAGGTGGCCGAGCTCGCGCTGGATGTATTCCTGCGAGTCCGGCCAGACGCCGTCGGGATGCGGGAAGTCCGAGCCCCACATGATCTTGTCGACGCCGAGCTCGTCCGCGAGCTTGATGCCGATCGGGTCGGTCTGGTAGGTCGCCCAGCACTGGCGCTTCCAGTAGCCGCTGGGCGGCATCTTGAGCGAGAGGTCCTTGAACTGGTCTTCCCACTCCGCGTCCATGCGCCACAGCACGTACGGAATCCAGCCGACGCCGGACTCGCCGAGGACGAGCCTGATTCGCGGGAAGCGCTCGAGCACGCCGCTGAAGATGATGGACGTGAGGACGTTCGCCATGTTCACCTGGAACTGCGAGATGTGGGATGCGAACGCGGCGCGCGCCACCGCCAGCTCGACTTCGGGCGCGCCGGGGAGCTCGGCCCGCGTCGGGTCGGAGCCGATCATCTGGATCTTGCGGATGTGATCGGGCACGTAGCCGCCGACCGTATGAAAGTGGAGCGGCAGGCCGGTTTCGTTGACCACTTCCCACAGCGGGTTCCAGTACGGGTCCCACAACGGCTTCAGGTCGGACGAGTTGGCGATGTCGAGGCCGCGCAGCGCGCCGCGCCTGGCGACGCGCTTCACTTCGGCGATCGCGGCGTCGATCGGATTGTTCGGGATCGAGCCCAGGCCCGCGAAGCGCTCGGGGTGCGAAGAGCAGAAGTCCGCGAGCCATTCGTTGTAGACGCGCATGACTTCGACGGCGGCGTCGGGATCGTTCAGCCGGCCGGTCGCGCCGAGCACGCCGTAGAGGACTTCGGCCTGCACGCCGTCGCGATCCTGGTCCTTGATGCGGAGATCGGGATCGGTCAGGCGGCGGATGCCGCGCCTGCCGTCGTCGTAGAGGCCGGTCTCCGCCATGCGGTCGGCGCGATGGATCTTGCCGGGGACGTACTGGCGCCCGGCCGAGCCCATGCCGTTCATGAGGCCGAGGTTGGCGCCTTTCTTCGTTTTCCAGACCGGACCGGTGGGACCTTCGGCGACGAAAGGCATGCGCTCGCGCATATCGGCCGAGGCGTTGGCGGTGAAGAGGTCGGGAGGAAGCCAGCACAGGTCGACGTGACAGTCGGCGGAGATCATTTCGTAGCGCATGGCGGCGTCTCCCTTCGGAATGGACGAGGTATTGTGCGCCGGAATGACGCAGGCGGTCGGTGAGGCGGAACATGAGCGGCCTTCGGATGGCTGCTGCTCGTGGCGCGATCGACGCGCTGAAGGCCGATCCGCCCAGCGTCGCAGCTTGTAACAACTTTCCTCACGCCGCGCTGTAAAGCCTCGATCTTGGTTCGTCTGTTATCTTCGGGCGACAACGACGAGGAGATTCACCATGAAGCAAACAGCTCTGATCTGCATCGCCCTGGCAGGGGCCGTGCTCGCGACAACCGCGCGCGCCGCGGAGTCGTACCCCACGCGCCCGGTGCGCATGATCGTGCCCTACGCACCGGGCGGCAACGCCGACATCCAGGCCCGCTACATGGCGGATCGGCTGACCGAGGCGCTCGGCAAGCAGTTCGTCGTCGACAACCGCGGCGGCGCGAACGGAATGATCGGCATGGAGCTCACCGCGCGCTCGCCGGCCGACGGCTACACCATCATGCTCGTCGCGAGCGGGTTCGCGGTGAACCCAGGCCTCTTCCCGAAAGTGCCGTACGACACCCTCAAGGATTTCCAGCCCATCAGCCTGGTGGGGGAGACGCCGCTATTGTTCGTCGCCAACCCGTCGGTTCCCGCGAACAACGTGAAGGAGGCGATCGCGCTCGCAAAGAACCAGCCGGGGCGGCTCAACTTCGGCTCGTCGGGTAACGGCTCTCCCGCGCATCTTGCGGGCTCGCTTTTCGAAGTGATCACCGACACCAAGCTCGTGCACGTCCCCTACAAGGGTACATCGCGCGCGATACTCGACACCATTTCGGGCCAGATACAGCTCGCCTTTCCGAGCATCACGTCGGTGCTGCCGCACGTCAAAGCCGGAAAGCTGAAGGCGTTCGCCATCACCGTGAAATCGCGTTCGGCACTCGCGCCCGACATTCCGACGATGGACGAAGCGGGGGTGCCGGGCTACGAGGCCGCCATCTGGAACGGCCTCCTCGCGCCAGCCGGCACGCCGCGGGCGATCGTGAACCGTCTGAATCAGGTGGTGGTGCAGACCCTGAAGTCGCCACAGGCGAAGGCGCGTTACGCGAACGTAGGCGCCGAGATCCGCTACAACACGCCCGACGAGTTTCAGGCGTTCGTCAAGTCGGAGATGATGAAGTGGGCGAAGGTCCTGCGCGCCGCGAATGTGCGTGTGGAGCAGCGATAGCTGCCCGGCGGCTCCTTATTCCTCGGCCACCTCCCGCAGCGCTTCGCGCGTCCATTTCGGCGCGAAGCATTCGATGAACTGCTGGATGTGCGTCACGCGCGACTCCTTGCGCCTCAGGACGACGCTCGTCACGCTCGGCTCGAGCAGCGCCGTCACGTCGACCGAGCCCAAGCGCAGGTCGCGCTTCGGGTCGTAGACGATGGAGGCGAGTATCGCCACGCCGAGGCCCTCCTCGACGCACGCCTTGATCACGTCTTCGTCGGCGCCGTTGACCGCGATGCGCGGGGCGAGGCCTGCCGCGTTGAACGCGCGCAGCAGGCGCCGGTGCCCGTTGGAGCGCTCGTCGTAGCCGACCAGCGCGTGCTGGGCGATGTCCTGCAGCGTGAGCGTGCGCTTTTGCAGGAGGGGATGGCCTTTCGGCACGATGAGGCTGCGCTTCATCGGGTAGCACGGCAGGGTGAGCAGGCTCCTGGGCGCGCCGTGCGGGTCGGTTGTCACCGCGATGTCGACCTGCCCGTTCTGCACGAGCTGCCAGAACTTCTCGTCGTAGCGATGGGTGACGTGCACGCTCACGCCGGGGCAGCGCGACTGGAACCGGTGAATGGTGTGGGGCAGCGTGTATCGCGCCTGCGGATGCGTGGAGACGACGCGGAGCTGGGGAGACGCTGCACCGTGCGCGCGCTCGGCCGCCCGCTCCATTGCCACGATGTCGGCAAGCACATTCTGGGCTGCGGCGACGATCGCCTCGCCTTTGGGCGTGAGGCCGAGCAGCCGGTTGCGGCTTCTTTCGAATATCGGCGCGCCCAGCGCTTCTTCGAGCGCTTTGATCTGCTGGCTGACCGCAGGCTGCGATGCGCCGAGCGCATGCGCCGCGCGCGACATGTTCAGCTTCGCGCGCACGACTGCGCACAGGTAGCGGATCTGCTGGAGGGTCATCGTGGCTGCTATAACGATCACTTATAGCTTATAACACCGGGCCCGCGTTGACGCAGCGCGCGGGGATGACAACAATCGCCCTCTTACTTCGAGAGGAGGACGCATCATGCCCGCTGCAACAGCCCAGGCCCGCGAGAGCCGATCCCAAACCGAAAACAGCGTCACGGCGTTGCGTGTGATTCCGAGCGGCGCGGCGGTCGGCGCGGAAATCCAGGGCATCGATCTCTCGCTGCCGGTGCCATCGGACGTTGCAGCGGCGCTGCGCCAGGCGTGGACCGGTCACGGGGTGCTGCTGTTTCGCGACCAGCACATCGACGATGACCAGCTCCTCGCTGCCGCGGAGATTTTCGGGGGCTCGCAGGAAGCGGGCTCGCGCAAGTACTACTATCACGGCGGCAAAGGCGACAAAGACCACCGCATTGCGCAGCATCCGAACATCAGCGTCATTTCCAATCTCGACGAGAACGGCAACCCCGTCCAGGACAACGGCTCGCTCGGCAGCTACGAGGTGGTGTGGCACAGCGACAATTCGTACATGCCCGTGCCGCCGGCGGGCAGCATGCTCTATTCGATCCAGATCCCGCCCGAAGGCGGCGGTGGCGACACCTCGTTCAACAATCAGTACCTCGCCTACGAGGAACTTCCGGAGGAGCTGAAGAAAGCGATCGAAGGCAAACTGCAGCGTCAGGACTCCAGCCGCAACAGCGCCGGGGTGCTGCGCCCCGGCGCAAAGCTCCCGACGACGCCGGAAGAAGTGGAAGGGCCGGCGCACCCGCTGGTTCGCATCCATCCGGTCACACGCAAGCGCGCGCTCTATCTGGGGCGCTATCGCAAATGGCCGTCGAATCACATCATCGGCATGCCCGACGAAGAAAGCCAGGCGCTGCTCGGCAAGCTGTGGGCGCATGCGACGCAACCGAAATACGCCTGGACGCACAAGTGGCGCGTCGGCGACCTCGTGCTCTGGGACAACCGCTGCTGCATGCATTACCGCACCGAGATCGATCCGAAATACGGAAGGCTCATGCACCGTACGGTGATCAAGGGCGAGCCGATCATCCCGGCGTGAAGGACACAGACATGGCTGCGCGCGCTCAACTCGCAACGGCATGACTCTTCCAGTGAAAAAAATGCCCTATTGGCTTACAGGTGTATCTGCAGCGCGGTTTCTGCGTCGTGCTTTCGCAATGTGCGCGGTCATCGCCGCATTTCCGGCCGCGCACGCCGCAGGCTGGAGCCCAGAGCGTAACGTCGAGATCATCGTTCCCACGGGGCCGGGCGGCGGCAACGACAGGACCGCGCGCATCATCCATGCGGTGATCCAGCGCAACAATCTGATGAGCGTGCCGGTGAACGTGCTCAACAAGCCCGGCGGCGGCGGGGCGATCGCGTTCACGTATCTGAACCAGCAGGCCGGCGAGGGGCGCTTCGTCTCGGTCATTCCGGTGACGCTCCTCACCAACCACATCACCGGCAAGAACAGTTTCACGTACACCGACTTCACGCCGATCGCGCAGCTCTACAGCGAATACATCTCGTTCGCCGTGAGTGCGGACTCGCCGCTGAAGGACGGCCGTGACCTCGTCGCGAGGCTGCGCAAGGATCCCGCTTCGGTGAGCTTCGGTTTCGCGAGCAGCGCGGGCAATCAGAACCACATCACGATCGCGATGGTGGCCAAAGCCGCGGGCGTGAACGTGAAGCAGCTCAAGACCGTCGTCTTCGGCTCCGGCGGCCAGGCGGCGACGGCGATGCTGGGCGGCCACGTGGACGTCGCCTCTTCGGGCGCGTCGGGACAGCTCGGGCACCAGACGGCGGGCCGTGCGCGCATCATCGCCGTCGCCGCGCCGCAGCGCCTGCCGGGACCCATGGCCTCCGTGCCGACGTGGAAAGAGCTCGGCCACGACGTGGTGTTTTCGAGCTGGCGCAGCATGATCGGGCCCAAAGGAATGACGGCCGACCAGGTGGCGTATTGGGATGCGGTCGTCAGGAAAATGATCACGACCGAGGACTGGAAGAAGGACCTGGAGAAGAACCTCTGGGTCAGCAATTACCTCAACAGCGCCGACAGCAGGAAATTCCTCGACGCACAGTATGCCGAGATCCGCGGCCTACTGACCGAGCTGGGGCTGGCTGCGACGCCGCGGTCGCCGTAACGCTCGCTGCTTGCGAGTTTCGACGACCCGGACCCCCGGGTCGTTTTCGTTTGGGGACAGGGGCGATCAGTTGAGGCGGATGTTCGCCGCCTTCACCACCTTGCGCCATTTTGCGACTTCGCTCTGGATGAGCTTTGTGAACTCCTCCGGCGTATTGCCCGCGGGTTCCAGCCCGAGTGCGCCGAAGCGCTGCATGAGGGCGGGGGACTTGAGGGCGCGGTTGATTTCCTGGTTCACTTTCTGCACGAGGGGGCGCGGCGTTCCGGCGGGAAAAAGCATTCCATACCAGACGTCGAAATCGTAGCCCGCGACGCCCGCCTCGGCGACGGTGGGCACTTCGGGTACCACGCTCGAGCGCTTGCTGCCGCTCACGCCGAGGGCACGCATGCGGCCGCCCTTGATGTGCGGCAGGGCTGACGCGATGCCGATCAACTGCACGTGTATCTCACCCGCCAGCATGGCGGTGAGCGCAGGCGCGGTGCCTTTGTACGGCACGTGCACCATGTCGATGCCGGTCATCATGCTGAGGAGGGCCGTTCCCAGATGCGAGGCGCCGCCCGCGCCGCCCGACCCGTATCTGAGCTCGCCGGGCTTCGATTTCGCGAGGGCGACCAGCTCTTTCATCGAGCTCACGCCCAGGCCGGGGATGACGACGTAGACGAACGGCTGTGACGCCACCCGCGTGATCGGCGCGAGGTCCTTGCGCGGATCGAAAGGAAGCTTCGGATAGAGCGCCGGTGCGTAGGTGACGCCCAGGCTGCACAAAACCATGGTGTAGCCGTCGGGCGTCGCCTTGACGGCGAGATGGGTGCCGATGGTGCCGCCGCTGCCGCCGCGGTTGTCGACGACGATCGGCTGGCTCCACGCGGCATTGAGCTCGTGCGCGACGAGCCGGCCGATGATGTCGGTGCCGCCGCCGGGTGCGAAGGGCACGATCATGCGTATGGACCTCGACGGGTACGATGCCTCCCGCGACGGCTGTTGTGCGGCCGCGCACGTGGCTGCTGCGATCAGGCCGGCGACGAGTGCGACGCCACGAATTGCGCTCTGCATCAACCTCATTCAGATCTCCTCCGGGGTTATTGGCGGTCTACGCTGCCGGCAAGGCAGCGCGCCGTAGGGTCTCGCCTTGATATGATTCGCCATACGCAGTGGCCGATTATGCAACGGGCTTATCGATAGGAGAAGGAATACGACATGAGCACAGCAAACGTCGCAGAGCGCATCGTCGCGCATCCCGTCACACCGCGCTTCGTCGCCGAAGTGACGGGCGTCGATCTGGCGCAGCCGCTTTCGGACGAGGCCTTCGCGCGCGTGCTCGAGCACTTCCACCGCTATCGCATCGTCTTTTTCAGGAACCAGCAGATCACGCCCGATGAGCTCGCGTCCTTCGGCGCGCGCTTCGGCGAGCTCGAAGTGCACCACCTGCCCGATCACCTGATGCGGCAGTTGCCGCAGGTGCGCATCATCTCGAACGAGATCAGGGACGGAAAAGAGCTGGGCGCTGCGCGTGCAGGTATGTACTGGCACTCCGATCTTTCCTACAAGCCGCGGCCGGCGTTGGCGACCCTGCTCTACGGGATCGAGTGTCCGCCGGTCGGCGGCGCCACGCAGTTCGCCGACATGGTGGCAGCCTACGCAGCGCTGCCCGGAGCGCTCAAGCAGAAGATCAGGGGCCGCACGCACGTACGCGACCGCAGCTATCGCTACAACGAGTTCTATCCCAACCGGCCGCCGCTCACGCCCGAGCAGATCGCCGCGGTGCCGCCGGTGGAGCACCCGATGGTGAGAGTGCATCCGGTGACGGGCGAGCATGCGCTCTATGTTTCCGCGGGCTCGTGCTCGCACATCGTCGGCATGGACGTCGAAGAAGGGCGCGCGCTCCTGCGCGAGCTGGAAGCGTTCGCGACGCAGCCGCAGTTCGTCTATTCGCACCCGTGGCAGAAAGGCGACCTGGTCGTCTGGGACAATCGAGTGACGCTGCATTGCGCGACCTCGTGCCCGCCGCCTTATCGCCGGACGATGCAGCGGGTGCAGGCGATCGGGGAAGTGCCGATCGCGGCGTGAAGCGCCGCACAGTCCCGTAGGGTGCGCTACCGGCGCACCAGCCCGAGCGGGGCGCTACCAGCCCACCCTATGCGATGGCGCCCTGCGCGAACAGCCGTCCGCGCGGATGGGGTTCGGTCGAGGGCACCGCAGGCGGCGCGGGACGCGTCCCCTGGCATACGGTCTTGTGCATGACGCGTCGCGATGCGGGGTCGAACGGATCGCGGTGATGCATGGTGCAGCGATTGTCCCAGACGAGCAGATCGCCCACGCGCCATTCGTGATGCCAGCCGAAGCGCGCCTGCGTCGCGTGCTCCCATAGCGCGTCGAGCAGCGCTTCGGAGTCAGCCACAGGCAGGCCGTTCACGTAGGCGTAGGGACGCCTTCCGAGATAGAGCGCGTCGCGCCCGCTCTCCGGATGGCGCCAGATGATCGGGTGGCTGGGGCCGGGCGATACCGAGACGTCGGTCACGGGGGCGAAGCCTCTACGCAGCTGCCCCGCGCTGTTGTGGCTGGCGTCGTGCTTGATGGTGCGGCCGACGATTTCGCGGCGCAGCTCCGGCGGCATCGTCTCGAGCGCGAGATACATGTTGAGGAAACCGGTGTTGCCACCGGTGGGCGGAATCTCCAGCGCGTAGAGGAGCGTCGCGCTGTACGGCACCTCCTGAAACGAGAAGTCCGTATGCCACACCGCTTCGCCGTCGCCGAGCGCGCCGATCGACACGCCGTTCTCGACCACGTTCGAAATGATGCTGACGTGTTTCAACTCGTCGTCCCAGCCCCTCACGCCTTCCGCCTGGTAGGCCGCGCTGATCGGTCTCGCAAGCTCGCCGAAATAGCGGCCCACGTCCATCAGCTCACGATCGTCGAGGTGCTGTTCCCGGAAGAGCAGGACCAGATGCTCCAGATAAGCCGCGCGTATCGTCTCTACCCCGCGAGGGTCCAGCGTACGCAGATCGCCGCAGTGCACGTGAGCGCCCAGGGCACGCTGCAAGGGAACGACCTCGATCTCGCGCGCGCTGCGCGC
>Ga0209705_10001950_pt1 | contig 11022 bp, 12 predicted proteins | sample PPLLaktember2015_5_FD_187262 | JGI IMG/M metagenome (GOLD analysis project Ga0209705, IMG submission 187262) | Freshwater sediment microbial communities from Prairie Pothole Lake near Jamestown, North Dakota, USA - PPLs Lake P8 Core (1) Depth... | ecosystem: Environmental > Aquatic > Freshwater... | reverse complement strand
GCTTGCCGAGACGGTAGCTGGTTTCCAGCACGGAAAGCGGGAGATCCTCGGGGTTGATGGTGCGCATCTATCGGAAGAATGTTTGTTTATGCAAATATTATAGTCGCTAATGTTTACTCATACAAATACTGAATTGCTCGGGCGAATTGTCTCACAAAGAAAGAATGTAACCGGAGCGAGTAGACGGAGAGGTACGTTGACTCAAATTGGAGGTAACCGACGAGATGGGGGTTACCGATCATGGGCAAGCGTGAGCGACGGGAAAAATTGGGGTCTGTCCCTGAAATTTGTTTCGAAGGCCGGTTTTTCTTGCCCGGCTCAATTCGTCTACCTCGCCGCTATACACAACCCGGTCAGGCCGATGCCGGCCAAGCAACGTCCAATCCCAACACCCTCGCGGCTTTATTGAGTCGGTTATCGAAACAACTGAATGCCACCCCGCCCGGCGCGACGGCCAGAATCTCGCAGGCGGCGGCCAACTGGACGCTGTCATAACCGCGTAGCGCGAAAGTCTCGGCAACTTCCCCTGCGCGTTCGACGACAGTCTGGGTGACTTCGACGACGAAGAAATGCGGCCAGTCGCGTGCCAGCGCTTGGCGTGCGGCGATGATGGCGGCTTCGTCGGCGGCTACTTCGCGCGCACGGCGCGCTAACGCCGCGCAGGCCTCGGCCCAGGCAATGCGGCACACCGCGACGGTTTCGGCCCGGGCAACCGAAGCGTGGACAACCGGGCTGTCGGCTTCGACGATGTAGAGCTTGACCAGCGCGGAGGTGTCGAGAAACAGAATCACCAGCGCGCTACCCGCGATCTTCCAGCACGAGAGTGGACACGGGCTTGCCGCCCTGCGACAGGGCGATGTGCGCACCCTGCGGCTTTTGGCCGTCCCATTGCGCGGCGCCTCGGGCGATCAATTCGCCCAAGGCCGGCGTGCCGGATTCGGGAACACCAGTGACGCGGGCAACAACGCGGCGGTGCGAAGTGATTTCCAGCGCGGTGCCTTGGCGAGCTTCAGCCAGGTAGCGCGACAGATGGGCTTTCAACTCTCGGATGGATACCTGCATTTGTGGCCTCAAGTATTAACCTAACAAGGCAAAATGTAGTCCCGTTTTAAGAGTGGGGCAACCCCCTCCAGCGGGAGCGGGTCCTGCGCACCTCAGCGCTATCCGGGGAAGGCAACCCCGATTCCGCATCGCAGGGATGGAGCCGCACCTCAGGGTCGCCCGACGGCAAGAATCAACCGCTGGACGTAACAGGTAAGGCTGAGAGCCGTTCCGGGCCTTTCGCTCGGAACGGTCAGCCCCCCTCCTTCAGCCACCGCGCCGCATCCCTCGCGAAGTACGTGAGCACCCCGTCCGCCCCGGCGCGCTTGAACCCGAGGAGCGCTTCCAGCACGCAGGCCCGTTCGTCGAGCCAGCCATTCTGCGCCGCGGCTTTCAACATGGCGTATTCGCCGCTGACCTGATAGGCGTAGGTGGGGGCGGCGTAGGCGTCCTTGATGCGGCGGATGACGTCCAGGTAGGGCATGCCGGGCTTGACCATGACCATGTCGGCGCCTTCCTGCAGGTCAAGGCCGACTTCCCACAGCGCCTCGTCGCTGTTGGCGGGGTCCATCTGGTAGGTGTATTTGTTGCCCTTGCCGAGGTTGGCGGCGGAGCCGACGGCGTCGCGGAACGGGCCGTAGTAGCTCGACGCGTACTTGGCGGCGTAGGCGAGGATGCGGGTGTGGACCTGGCCGGCACCTTCCAGCGCGGCGCGCAACGCGGCGACGCGGCCGTCCATCATGTCGGACGGGGCGACGACGTCGGCGCCGGCCTGGGCGTGGACCACCGCCTGCTTCGCCAGCACCGCGACGGTCTCGTCGTTCATCACGTAGCCGCTGTCGTCGATCAGGCCGTCCTGGCCGTGGCTGGTGTAGGGGTCGAGGGCGATGTCGGTGATGACGCCGAGTTCCGGGAAGCGGCTTTTCAGGGCGGCGACGGTGCGCGGCACCAGGCCGTCGGGGTTGAGGGCCTCTTCGGCGCCGAGGGATTTGAGGCTGGAATCGATCACCGGGAACAGCGCCAGCGCCGGGATGCCGAGCTTGACGCAGTCCTCGGCCACCGCCAGCAGCAGGTCGATGCTGACCCGCTCGACGCCGGGCATCGACGCCACGGATTCGCGCTTGCCCTGCCCGTCCAGAACGAACACCGGATATATAAGGTCATTCGGCGTAAGTGTGTGCTCACGCATCAGGCGCCGGGAAAAGTCGTCGCGACGCATACGACGCATGCGCGCGGCGGGAAAGGCAGAAAAAGGCAGATTCACGATGCTCTCCAAAATCCGATGGAACTATTTTAATTGGCACCACTCAATCGTTGCAGGCGATCTTGCATCGTCTCCCGCTTCTCCTCCCTGAGCGGGATGCCTTAATCCCCTTAAGGCATTTCTTTAGCCCCGATCCCTTCCCTTGGTCGGGGCTTTTTTATTCTGCAGTCCGCGGTTTGACGGGCTGCACTGCCTTGGTGCGATGTTTACACGAGCCGCGCCCCCCGGCAAGCGGGGGTCCGTAGATAAAATGTTGCATAGCTACCGCCCTTGCTTGTACACGAGCATAGTCTGACAGTCCGTAGGCACTCGTTGGATCGTCACAGCCTAGCTTTTACCCGTGGGCCAAAACCGCGGTTGAGAAGCCTGATTTCAATGGATTCCGGTTTGGGCCGGAATGACAGCCAAGAACGCAATTGTCAGCGATTCGTTTTTACTCGCACGCTTGGAGCCAATCATGAAGGTCTATTCAGCAGTCATTGAACGTTGCCCCGACACAGGGCTGTTCGTTGGATTTGTCCCTGGCTTTCCTGGCGCCCACGCCCAGGGAGAAACACTCGACGAACTCAACCGCAACCTGCACGACGTCGTTGCAATGCTTCCTGAAGACGGCGAGCCCAAGCTGGAATCCGAGTTCGTGGGGGTTCAAAACGTCGCAGTCGCTTGAAGCATGGGCAATATTCCCGTCCTCTAGCCCAACGAAGTCGTCTCAATTCTTCTTAAGCCGGGTTTCACCGAAGTACGCCAACGCGGGTCACACAAGCAATTCCGCGATCCAACCGGGCGCTGCACAACGGTGCCGGTTCATCAAGGGCGTGATAGCTCGCCGATTCTGCTACGCCAGATTGCCAAAGACATCGGTCTGGCGGTCGATGAATTCCTCAACCACAGATAATTCCTGAGCGCTTCACCAGTCGGAGTTCCTCGACGCCAGAGGCAAGGGGTAGGCCTCGGCGTACTGACAAAGTCCACAACGGGCGATTCCCTCCCCCATCGAGGGGGAGGGGGGGTGTCAACAGTTAGCGGCGCGCAAGGCGAGCCTTGTAAAATTCACGTCATTGCGGGTCAGGCCCGGAATGACGTGGTGACCAGATCCGAAGTCTTCGGGCCACAACCTAATCCGACCGGGCTACGGCATCAGCCGAAACAGCAGACTCAGCACTCTCCGCACCCTCCGGGGATTCCTCCACATCTTCCCCGGCATCGCCAGCCTGCTGCAACCACCCCTCGATTACCCCCGCCGCCTCGTCCGCACCCAGCCGCGACAGGCTGGAAAACAGCTGCACGCTGACGTTCTCGAAGGGCGCCAGGGTCTGCTTGACCTTGCGCAGGGTCAGGGCCTTTTCGCTGTTGGACAGCTTGTCGGCCTTGGACAGCAGGATGTGGACGGGCTTGCCGGTGGGGGTAAACCAGTCGAGCATGCGCTGGTCGAGCGGGGTGAGCGGATGGCGCGCATCCATGATCAGGACCATGCCGACCAGGGGCTCGCGCTCCTGCAGGTAACGCGACAGCAGGTCTTCCCACTGCGCCTTGATCTGCGGCGGCACCTTGGCGTAGCCGTAGCCGGGCAGGTCGACCAGAAAAGTGTCGGGCGCCAGTTCGAAAAAGTTGATAAGCTGCGTGCGGCCCGGGGTCTTGGAGGTGAATGCCAGACGGTTCTTGCGGGTCAACAGATTGAGCGCGCTTGATTTTCCGGCGTTGGAGCGGCCGGCGAAAGCGACCTCGGCACGACTGAAAGGCAGGTCGCGCAGATGCGCCACCGAGGTATGGAATTGAGCGCGATTGAGCACGGGCTTGGCAGTCATATTAGTTGTGGCTAAACTACCCGTTTTCCCAAGTTTTGCAAGCTTCAGGAGCTTTTGATGAAACTCGTCGTCACCCTGGCCGCCGCTCTGGTCGCCACTTCCGCTTTCGCCAGCGAAACTCCAGCCGCCAGCAAGGGCGACCCGAAACAGGCTGAGCCCATCGTCACCCAGCTGTGCGCGGGCTGCCATGCGGCGGACGGCAACAGCGCAGCCGCGGCCAATCCGAAGCTGGCCGGAATGAACCCGGAATATCTTTACAAGCAGCTGTCCCAGTTCAAATCCGGCGATCGCAAGAACGCGGTGATGTCGGGCATGGTCGCCGGCCTCTCCGATGCCGACATGAAAAACCTGGCCGCGTACTACGCGATGCAGACGCCCAAGGGCGGCACCGCCAAGGACAAGGATCTGGCGACGATCGGCCGCAAGATCTATCACGGCGGCGTTCAGGGCGCCGGCGTTCCGGCATGCGCTTCCTGCCACGGCGTGCAGGGCAAGGGCATCCCGGTGCAGTTCCCGCGCCTGGCCGGCCAGCACGGTGACTATATCTATAGCCAGCTGAACCTGTTCCGCACCGGCGCACGCGCCAACGACGGCGCCAAGATGATGCGCACCATCGCCGCCAAGATGACCGACGCCGACATGAAAGCCGTTTCGGCCTACATCCAGGGTCTGCGTTGATTCCGATACCGAGCGTCAACGCTTGATTCACAAGGGGGCCGTTTGGCCCCCTTCGCATTTCCAAGTCAGGTTCACACCACCCTCTCCGTCGAGGGGGAGGGGGTTGCCGCGTGGGGATGCATTCCTGCGGCGAGATGTAATACCCTTCCGGCATGGACAAAAAACTGATCCAGAGCCTGGTCGACGCGCATCCCGAACCGTTCGCGCTGGTCGACGAAAACTTCGCCATCGTCGCCTGCAACCGCAAGTACGCCGAGGCCTACACCCACCTCGCGCCGCATGAAATCGTCGGCATGAAATGCCACGAGGTGTCGCACAAGAGCGAGCACACCTGCGATATCAATGGCGAGGAATGCCCGCTGCAAAAGGTGTTCCGCACCCGCGAAGCGATGCAGGTCATCCACCGCCACCTCGACCGCGACCATGCCCCGGAATACGTCGCCATTCACGGCAGCCCGGTGTTCGACGACAGCGGCAGGCTGATTTACATGGGCGAGGGCATGCATCCCATCAGCAAGGAAGTGGATCTGGTTTTCGACGAGCAGAAGATGGTCGGCTGCTGCCCGTCCTTCACCCGCGTGCTCGACAACCTGTGCCTGGTGGCCTGCTCCGACGCCCCGGTGCTGATCCACGGCGAGACCGGCACCGGCAAGGAAATGGCCGCGCAGCTGCTGCACCGCAAGTCTTCGCGCACCGGCGGCGAGCTGGTGACGGTGGACTGCACCCAGTTCACCGAGGACATGTTCGTCAACGAACTGTTCGGCCATGAGCATGGCGCCTACACCGGATGTGTCGGGATGAAGAAGGGGCTGGTCGAACTGGCCGACAAGGGCACCCTGTTCCTCGACGAGATCAGCGAAATGCCGCTGCAGATCCAGGCCAGGTTCCTGCGCGTACTGGAAACCGGCACCTTCCGCCGGCTCGGCGGCACCCAGGAAATCAGGGCCGACTTCCGCCTGATCGCCGCCACCAACCGCGACCTCAAGGACATGGTCGACAAGGGACAGTTTCGCGCCGATCTCTACTACCGCATCAACTGCATGCAGGTCGAGCTGCCGCCGCTCAGGCACCGCCGGGAGGACATCCCGGAACTGGTGCGCCACTTCCTGTCGCGCAAGGTCATGGGCAAGCACACTGCCAGCATCAGCCCGGCCGCCCTCGACGTGCTGATGCGCTACGACTTCCCCGGCAACATGCGCGAGCTGAAAAACCTGCTCGAGCGCGGTGCCCTGCTGGCGCGCGGCGGGCTGATCCAGCCCGAGCACCTGCCGGACGAGGTGCGCCATCACAGCCCGGGCAGGGATCGCGTCATCGGCAAGCTCGATCACGATTTCCTCGCGCACGCCTGCAACGCCGGCGCCCAGCCTCTGAGTGCCGACCTGATCCGCCACACCCTCGACCACTTCGGCGGCAACCGCCGCCTCACCGCCAAGGCGCTCAGGATCAGCGAGCGCACGCTGTACCGTCGGCTGAAGGAAATGGATATCGCGGCCTGAACCCGGCCCACTGTCTGCCAGGGTCTGCCACTGTCACTGACAGGCAGACTGCCAGCCATCCCACACGCAAACCGGACGCCATATAAAACAGACACTTGCAGTGTGTCAGTCCTGGCACGAAGGCTGCTCTACCTCAAAAAGAAAAAGGCCCACCTATAAACCGGCCATCCATCGGAGGAGTAGAGCATGAAGCAAGCATGGCACTGGTCCCTGCGACATCGTCTGGCGCTGTTCCTGGTCTTCGCGCTATCCGGTATCGCCGCCGTGCTGGCAACGAGCCGCTTGTCCCTCGCCGAAGGCGAGATGGCGTTCCCCTTCTTCCCGTCCTACATCCAGGTGCAGATGCAGGAGGGCGAGAAGCTCGTGCCGGAAAACTGGCAGGATCCGGAGATCTGCGCCGGCTGCCATGAACGGCAGTACGAAGGCTGGAAGAGTTCGATGCACGCCAATTCCTTCAACGACCCGGTGTTCCAGGCGGAATGGGCGATCGGCCACAAGGCGACCGACGGCAAGACGCTGAACCACTGCGGCGGCTGCCACACACCGATCGGCATCGCCACCGGCACGGTCAAGTTCGACCCGTCGCTCGGCAAGCACGGCGGCTTCACCGCCCCCGAGATGGCGGCCAAGGGCGTGACCTGCGACGTCTGCCACACCATCACCGGCAGCAACGCCGTGCATACGGCCACCGGCGATCCCGGCAACGCATCCTTCGTCATGGCACCCGGCCGCGTCAAGCGCGCCACGCTGAAGGACTCGAAGTCGCCCTTCCACGGCAGCGAATATTCCGAACTGCACGGCAAGTCGGCGTTCTGCGGCAACTGCCACAACATCTTTCACCCGGACAACCGCTTCCCGGTCGAGCACACCTACGACGAGTGGAAGGCCTCGCCCTACGCCCAGAGCGGCGTGCAGTGCCAGGACTGCCACATGGTGCCGGTCGACATCGCCATCCGCGTCGCCGACGAAATGAAACCGGTCAAGGAGCTGGCGAATCACGGCCTCGGCGGCAAAGCCGGCAGGGGCTCGAAGGTCGAGCGCGAGGTCGTGCACGACCACGGCTTCGTCGGCGGCAACACCGTCATCGCCGAGGCGCTGGGCGTGGAAGGCGCGGCTGCCAACAAGGCGGAAGCGATCAAGCGCCTGCAAAGCGCCGCCGAACTCGACTTCGAGATCGTCCCGGGCAAGGGCGGTGTCAATCAGCTCAAGGTCAAGGTCAGCAACGTCCGCGCCGGCCATCACCTGCCCACCAGCCTGACCTTCATCCGCCAGCTTTGGCTGGAGATCCGCATCACCGACGACCAGGGCAACGAGCTCCTCAGTTCCGGGGTCGCCAAGGACAACCGCGTCCCGGCGGATGCGGTCATGTTCACCAACCGCTCGGTCGACAAGGACGGCAAGCCCACCATCAATCCCTGGGAAATCGCCAACTTCGACCACATCAACACCATTCCGCCGAAGGGTTTCCGCTACGGCAGCTACGCCTTCCGCCTGCCGGACGGCGCCAAGGGGTTCAAGGTCCACGCCAAGCTCAACTACCAGTCCTACGGCCAGGACGTCGCCGACAAGCTGCTGGGAGAAGGGGCCATCACCATCCCGACGGTGGTGATGAAGGAACTGGCGCGCGACTACAGCGCGGACGACCTGAAGGCCGCGGCGGCTGGCTTCGGCAAGGTGGCCCGGCATTGATCCCCGCAGCAGCCAAAGCCGGGAGCGCCGAGGCGACGACCCGTCACCGCCTGGCAGACTGGCACAATACTTTCCTGTTGTCCTCCTCAGCCAGGAAACCGGCGGGGTCTGCCCGCCGGCATTTTTTATGTTTTGAGGAAACTGGCACAACATGAAAAAGCTTGGCTAATATTCGCTGCAACCGCCAGCCTGATCGCAATACCCGCCACCCGCGGATCTGGTCAGGTGAGAGGGATACAAAGCTTTGCCGCTTAAAAAATTTTTCAACCAAAGAGGAGAAGGTGCACGATGAATTCCATTCGCAGACACGTACTAAAAGCCGCCGGCTCGGCCGGGCTCATCGGCACGGCAATCGCCGTCGGCCTGCTGAAACCCGGTCAGGCGCTGGCAGCCTGGAACGAAGCCGGCTTTTCCGCCACCAAGCCGGCCGACGCCCTGGCGGCAATTGGCGCGAGCGGCGCCGCCACGTCGAATGACGTGCAGGTGAAGGCCCCGGATATCGCCGAAAACGGCGCGGTAGTTCCGGTCGAGGTCGTCACGAAGTTGGCCAATGTCGAATCGATCGCCATCCTCGGCGAAAAGAACGCCAATCCGCTGATCGCCATCTATAACCTGACCGACTTCGACGGCTCGCTGTCGACCCGCATGAAAATGGGCCAGACCGCGAATGTGCGCGCGGTCGTCAAGGCGGGCGGCAAGTTCTATACCGCTGCCAAGGAAGTCAAGGTCACGGTCGGCGGCTGCGGCGGCTGAGCAACCAACAAGAAAGGAAACCCAATATGGCAATCGCAATGCGTGTTCGCGCCGGCAGCGGCGAAATCAAGATCCTGATGACCCACCCCTCTGAAAACGGTCTGCGCAAGGACGCGAAGACCGGCCAGCTGGTCCCGGCCCACTTCGTCAAGAACGTCACCGTCGCCGTCAACGGCAAGACGGTTCTCGATGGACAATGGGGTGGCGGCGTCTCGAAGGACCCCTACCTCTCCTTCAAGGTCAAGGGCATGAAGGCCGGCGACAAGATCGCCGTCAACGCCGAGGACAACAAGGGCGACAAGGGCAGCGCCGAAGCCAGCGCCAGCTGATCGCAGATACGGACGGGGCTCCCCGTCCGTATCTGCCCCCATTCTGGAAAATGAATGCCTGATCTGAGCAAGCCGATCGTTGCGGCTTTGATGCTGGCGCTGGGTTCTGTCGGCGCAGGCGCCGAAGCGCCCGTTTCCTCGGTTCACATTACCCCCGATCTGCCGCGCGTGACGGTGCTGCATCAGGGCAAGTCGGTCGCAATCGAGCGCAACCCCGACGTCTGGAACATGATCGAGCCGGATTTCGCGCTCACTTCACGCCCCTGCCCGCCGTTCTGCATCCAGCCGATGACGCTGGCACCCTGGGTGGAAACCCTGGGAGAGCTGGAACTGATCGGCTATCTGGAAAAAATCGGCAAGGACGCCAGCGTGATGGTCATCGACTCCCGCGACGGCACCTGGCCGCAACGCACCGGAATCATCCCCGGCGCGGTCGTGCTGCCGTGGCAGAAATTGCATCCGGAGCATGCCAGCGCACAGGACATCGCCGAAGTCCTGCAATTCCACTTCAACGCGGTGCGCCAGGAAGGCCTGTGGCATTTCCCCTCCGCCAAGACCCTGGTTTTCTACTGCAACGGACCGTGGTGCGGCCAGTCCCCCACCAATATCAAGCAACTGCTTGCGCTGGGCTACCCGCCGCAAAAGCTCAAGTGGTACCGCGGCGGCATGCAGGACTGGAAGGCGTTGGGGCTGACGACTGTGCCATACGAGAAAAAGCCCTGATCCTTTATCATCTATCAACCAAAACAACTTTATCGACGCCTGACCAAATCGATTCACCCCCGGAGGAAATCCCCATGTCCAAACTACTGCCCACCCTGATTCTCGTACTCGGCACCAGCCTCGCTGCCAATGCCATGGCCCAGACCGCCGTCAACCCCACCACAGCCAATCCCTATTTGCAGAACGTGCCGCCCATGCAGCCGCCCACCCTGCCGGCCCTGCCGAACCTGCTGGCACCGATCATGCCCGCCCTGATTCCCGGAATGCCCAAAGGCACCGGCCCGATCACCAGCGTGCCGCCCTGGACCATGTCGCAGTCGCCGACGCCGGAACAGAAAAAGCAGTTCATGAAATCGATGATGCCGCAGATGAGCAGCATGGGATTGAACCTGCGCGACATCATGAATTTCATGACCACCAAATATAAGGCCAAGGAAGGCCTGAGCTTCGACGAGGTGGTGGAGTCGATGAAGCTGCGCGCCAACCAGGTCAACCTCAAGCTGGTCGGCCATTCGCCCATGGTCAAGGACATCGAGGCCGTGCTCGGCGATTTCAGCACGCCGCGCATGGAAGTGTTCCACTTCTGCGACATCGAGGCCGGACGGGAAATCATGAAGCTGGTCCCCGAGTCGGTCGTCTACCTGCCTTGCCGCATCGCGGTCATGGAAGATGCACAGAAGGCTATCTGGGTGCTGACGCTGGACTGGGATACCGCCTGGCTCGATGGCATCAATAGCGGCGCCATGGGCGTCAGCCCGGAAATGATGGCGCTGGCCAAGAAAATCCGCGACAACATGGACAACGTGATGCGCGCGGCAGCGGCAGGCGACCTTTAAAATCACCTTGGTCCGGGCTTATTCAGCCTATACACTGAGGCCATTCCGCCCCGACCGGGGCGGAAAACAATACCCCCATTCGGAGATGACCATGCAAGCCAACAAACTCGCCCTCGCAGTGCTTCTGATTGGCGCCGGCAGCGCCCACGCCCAGTTCGGCATGGAACAGATGATGAACCCCGCAATGATGATGAATCCGGCGATGCTGGCTCCGATGATGGCGCCCGCTGGCCAGATGATGAATCCCGCCATGATCAACCCGGCCATGCTGAACCCGGCGCTGATGGGCCAGATGATCAATCCTGCCATGCTGAACCCGGCGCTGATGGGCCAGATGATCAATCCTGCCATGCTGAACCCGGCCATGCTGGGTCAGATGATGAACCCGGCGATGATCAATCCGGCAAT
>Ga0209705_10001949_pt1 | contig 11023 bp, 9 predicted proteins | sample PPLLaktember2015_5_FD_187262 | JGI IMG/M metagenome (GOLD analysis project Ga0209705, IMG submission 187262) | Freshwater sediment microbial communities from Prairie Pothole Lake near Jamestown, North Dakota, USA - PPLs Lake P8 Core (1) Depth... | ecosystem: Environmental > Aquatic > Freshwater... | reverse complement strand
CAACGACGTCGATACCGCGCCGCGCGACATTCACCGGGCGGCCGTGAACTGGAACCCGGGCGCAAGAATTGCGTTCGAGGCGGAGTGGCTCACAGTCGGCGACTACTGGCTCGACGCTTCGAACGCCCACCGTTATGCGGGGCACGAGCTGCTGAATCTGCGCGGCCGCTGGAGCATGGCGCCGGGCTGGGCGCTGACGCTGCGCCTGAACAACGCGCTCGATCGCGACTACGCGGACCGCGCCGACTTCGCGTTCGGCACATATCGATATTTTCCGGGCCGCGGTCGAGCGTTGTTCGCCGAGATTGCCTGGGCCCGGCCCTGACGGTCTCACGCGACCTTGCGCAGCGTCTCCCAGAAGCGCGGCGCGTTGCCGAACCAGTGCAGGCGGCCAGCGAGCGCAGCCACCTCGCCCACGACCAGCAGCGCCGGGGACTGGATGCCGCCGCACGCCGCGAGGTCCTCGAGCGCATCGAGCGTCGCAAGCGTGACGCGCTGGTCCGGGCGGGAGCCATTCTCGATGATCGCGACCGGCGTCGTGGCCTCGCGCCCATGCTGCCGCAGCCGAGCGCCGATCGTCGCCAGGCCCGCGACGCTCATGTAGAACGCGACGGTCTGCCGCTCCTGGGCAAGCGCGACCCAGTCCAGCGTGTCGATCGACTCGCCACAGTGCGCGGTGACCAGCCGCAGTGACTGCGAGTGATCACGATGCGTGAGCGGCACGCCTGCGTACGCGCCGCAGGCCAGCGCCGCGGTGATGCCAGGCACCACCTCGAACGGAATGCCGTTGGCGGCGAGAAACTCGAGCTCCTCACCGCCCCGTCCGAAGACGAATGAATCACCGCCTTTCAGGCGCACGACCCGGCGGCCCGCGCGAGCGTGCTCCAGCATCAGTTGGTGAATGCGTTCCTGCGGCACGGACGGCGCACGGGCGGCCTTGCCCACGGTGATCTTCCGGGCATCCCGGCGAGCGAGCGCAAGCACCTCGTCTGAGACCAGCCGGTCGTGCAGGATGACGTCCGCGTCCTGCAAGGCGCGCAATGCGTTCAGTGTCAGCAGTCCCGGATCGCCCGGGCCCGCGCCGACCAGCACGACGGAGCCGCGCGCCTCGTGCCGGGGCTGCTCCAGCATTTGCGCGAGCGCCTGTTCGGCAGCGTCGGTCTGGCGGCACCGCAGACTCGCAGCGACCGGGCCGCGCACGACGGCCGCGTAGAATCGTCGTCGAGCGTCGAGATCGGGCAGCGCACGCTTGATGCGGTCGCGCCAGCGCTGCAGCAGGCCGGCCAGCGTGCCGAGCGACTCGTCGAGCAGGCTTTCCAGCCGCTCGCGGACGTGGCGTGCGAGCACCGGGGCCGCGCCGCCGCTCGAAATCGCGATCACCAGCGGCGAGCGATCGACGATCGCCGGCACGATGAAACTCGAGAGATCGGCGTCGTCGACGACGTTGACGAGGACCTGGCGCTCACGCGCCGTCGCGGCGACCCGGGCGTTGACTGCGGAGTCGCTGGTGGCGGCGACGACCAGCGTCGTGCCAGCGAGCTGCGCGGGGTCGAACTCGAGCGCGAGCCAGTCGACAGTGTCCTCGCCCGGGCCTCGCCGCTCCCTTCCGATGCGGCTCGTGAGACGGTGCTGCAGCCACTCGGTCAGATCCGGTGCCACCACCTCGACGCGCGCGCCAGCCTCGAGCAGCAACCGCACCTTGCGCTCGGCGACCTCGCCGCCGCCGACGACGAGCACGCGCTGGCCGTGCAGATCAGCAAACAGCGGGAAGTAGCGCATAGCTGCCCTACCCTTCGAGCCCGTGCAGGCCACACTCGCGTTTCAGGCCGAAGAAACGCGTGGCCTCGGCGTCACCGGCCTCGGCGAGCGAGCGCGTCGTGTGCCAGTCGCCGATCGAGACATAGCCTTCGTGCCACAACGGGTGGTAGGGCAAGTCGTGCTGGCGCAGGTAATCGAAGACCTGCCGGTCGGACCAGTCGAAGATCGGATGCACCTTCCAGCGCCCCTCGCGGTGCTCGAGCGGTGCGATCTGGCTCCGCGAGCGGGCCTGCTGGCGACGCAGGCCAGCAAACCAGGTCTCGACCCCGAGCTCCGCCATCGCGCGGCGCATCGGCTCGCTCTTGCGCAGCGAGTTGTAACGCTCGATGCCCTCGATGCCCTTGTCCCAGAGTCGCCCGTGACGTGCCTCGAGCCAGGCCGGCGAGATGGCCGGCTGGTACACCTTGAGGTTCAGTTCGAGCCGCTCGACCAGGTCGTCGATGAAGCGGTAGGTCTCCGGGAACAGGTAGCCGGTATCGACCAGGACCACCGGAATGGATGGCAACGCGCGCGTCACCATGTGCAGCGATACGGCGGCCTGCGCGCCGAAGCTCGACGAGAGCGCGAACGCCCCCGGCAGGTGGTCGAGCGTCCACCGCACCCGCTGCTCGGCCGGCATGCGCTCGAGATCCGCATTGACCTCGTCGCGCATCGGCGCCTGGCGGGCAGCCATGTCCGGATTCCAAGCGAGCGCTCTCATGCGATGGCCGCTCCCGACGTGGTGCCGGTCGCGACCAGCCCCGCGCGCCAGGCGTAGTCGCCGAATCGCTCGTCCGGCTCGCGGCTCGCCGCAAAGCGCCCGAACGCGTCATCGAGTGCCGCGAGGATCCCGGCCTCGTCGACGTTCTCGAGGTACAGCGCGTTCAGGCGCTGGCCGCGCGCGTCGCCCCCGAAATACAGGTTGTAGCGGCCGGGCGCCTTGCCGATCAGCGCGACCTCCGCGAGGTAAGGCCGTGCGCAACCGTTCGGGCAACCCGTGATGCGCAGCACGAGCGGTTGGTCCCGCAGCCCGTGCTTCGCCAGCACCCCCTCGACGCTGGCCGAAAACTCCGGCAGGTAGCGCTCCGCCTCGGCCATCGCCAGCGGGCAGGTCGGCAACGCGACGCACGCGAGCGCGTCCCGGCGCACCGGGGTGCCGCGCGCATGCGCGTCGAGGCCGTACCGGACGACCAGCGCGTCGATGAACTGGCGTTCGGAGGGCGCCACGTTGGCGATGGTCAGGTTCTGGTTCGGTGTCAGCCGGAAATCGCCGCGATGCAGCCGTGCGATCTCGCGCAGCCCCGTCAGCTGCGCGCCTTGCGGGCCGTCCGCGACGCGCCCCGCGCTGATACGCAGCGTCAGGTGCCAGCGGCCGTCGTGGCCCTCGACCCAGCCGAAGCGGTCGCCGTTCGAGGTGAACTCGAACGGGCGGGCCGGTTCGAGCGCGAAACCCAGGCGACGCGTGATCTCGCCAACGAACCAGTCGAGGCCGTGCGTGTCGATCGTGTACTTCAGCCGCGCATGCTTGCGCGTCTCGCGATTGCCGAAGTCGCGCTGCGTCGTGACGACGGCCTCGGCGACCGCGAGCAACTGCTCCGGCCGCAAGAAGCCTACGACGTCGGCAATCCGCGGATACGTCGTCGGATCGCCGTGGCTGGTGCCGAGCCCGCCGCCAACCGTCAGGTTGAAGCCGACCAGCTCGCCTGCCTCGACGATCGCGATGAAGCCGAGGTCGTGTGCGAAGACGTCCACGTCGTTGATCGGCGGCACGGCAATCGCCGCCTTGAATTTGCGCGGCAGGTAGGTTGGGCCGTAGATCGGCTCGGCTTCCTCGGTGCCCGCAATCCGCTCGCCGTCGAGCCAGATCTCGTGGTATGCGCGGGTGCGGGGCAGCAGGAACTCCGAAAGCCGCTTCGCCCACTGGTACGCGAGCGCGTGCGCGCGCGACTCGACCGGGTTCGCGCTCGCGAGCACGTTGCGGTTGACGTCGCCGCAGGCCGCGATGGTATCGATCAGCGAGGCGTTGATCGCCGCCATCGTCGCCTTGAGGTCGGTCTTGACGATGCCGTGGAACTGGAATGCCTGGCGCGTCGTGATGCGCAGCGTGCCGTTGGCATAGCGGCGGGCGATCTCGTCGAGCGCGAGCCATTGCGCTGGCGTGCAGACGCCGCCAGGCAGCCGCGTGCGAATCATGAAGCTGTAGGCAGGCTCGAGCCTCTGCTTGCGGCGCTCCTCGCGGATGTCGCGGTCGTCCTGCTGGTAGCTGCCGTGGAACTTGATCAGGACGGTGTCGTCCTCGCGGATCGCGCCGGTCAGAGGATCGGCGAGGCTCTCGGCCAGCGTGCCGCGCAGCAGCCGGCTGTCGCGCTTGATGCGCTCGACGGGTGATTGCTGGCTCATCTCAGTACACGTCCCTGAGGTAACGGCGGTCGTCGGCGAGCCGGCGTACGTAGGCCTCCGCGGATTCGCGGTCGAACCCGCCATGCGCTGCGACCACATCCACGAGTGCCGCATGCACATCCGGCGCCATGTGCTCTGAATCGCCGCACACGTACAGGTGGGCGCCACCCTCGAGCCAGGCGAACAGCTCCGCACCAGCCTCGCGCAGCCGATCCTGCACGTACGCGCGCGGAGTCCGGTCGCGCGAGAATGCGAGATCGACACGCTGCAGCAGGCCCTTGCGCACCGCGTCCTGCCATTCGACCTGGTACAGGAACTCGCTTTCGAAGTGTCGCGCCCCGAACACGAGCCAGTTGCGGCCAGTGGCGCCCTGCGCCTCGCGCTGCTGCAGGAAACCCCGGTACGGCGCCACGCCGGTGCCCGGGCCGATCATGATGACGTCGCGGGCGGGATCGGCCGGCAGCCGGAAGCGCTCGTTCGGCTCGATGAATACGCTCAGCTTCGCGTCCTCGCCGGTCAGTGCCGCGAGGTGTGCGGAGGCCGCGCCGAGGCGCCGCTCGCCGTCGTGCTCGTAGTCCACGACGGCGACCGTCAGGTGCGCTTCCTCGCCCACCGCCGCACGGCTCGAGGCGATCGAGTAAAGCCGCGGCGCCAGCGGCCGCAGCGCCTGCACCAGCGCATCCGGCTCCCAGGTGGCCGGGTGGCGCCGCAGTACATCGACGAGCTGCAGGTTCTTCAGGGTACTGCGCAGACGTTCCTCGTGGCCGGCCGTGAGGATCACGGCGAGTTCGGCACTGCCAGCACGCTGCGCATGCTGCATCAGGAAAGGCTTCGTCAGCCGCGTGATCTCGCGGGCCTGGGCCAGCCACTCGCGCAAAATGCGCTGCTCGCCATCGACGGCCACGGGTTCCTGGCCCGACGCGCCGATCGCCGCCAGGACGGCGTTCACGACGGCGGCCGGATTCTCGTGCCAGACTCCCAGCGCGTCGCCGGGCTCGTACTCCAGGCCCGAACCCTCGAGCGACAGCTCGATGTGGCGCACGTCCTTCGACGCGCCGCGACCGGTGATCCGGTCGTTGGCGAGAATCGTGGCGAGGAACGGCTGCTCGCGGCTGTAGCGAGGCGTGGCCGGCACGCTGCGCAAGCGCGTCACGTTCGCGGCCGGTGCAGTGCCGAGCGCATCGCGCGCGCCGGCCACGACCTGCTCGAGCCAGGGCGTGACCAACCGCTCGTAGTCGAGGTCGCAGTCGACTCGCGGCAACAATCGCCGGGCGCCGAGGGCTGCAAGCCGTTCGTCCACCTGACGGCCCGTCTCGCAGAACTTCGGATAGCTCGTGTCGCCGAGCGCGAGTACCGAGTATGCGAGGCTCTCGAGCCTTGGCGCGCGCTTGCCGGCGAGGTGCTCGACGAAGCCGCGCGCGTCGTCCGGTGGATCGCCGTCGCCGTGCGTGCTGACGACGACCGTCAGCAGCCGCTCCTTCGCGAGGTCCTTGAGCGGATAGTCGCGGGCGGCATAGACGCGCACGGCAAGCCCGGCCGCCTCGGCCGCGCGGCCGAGCCGCTCGGCGATACGCCGGCCATTGCCCGTCTGCGAGCCGTAGACGACCGCGAGGCGCGCGACAGCGTCGCTACGCGGCGCGGCGATCGGTGCAGCCGCGCCCGAAAACTCGACGGCCGCCGCATCGCCACCGGAACCGCGTGCATAGGCGACGCCGGCGGTGAATCCCGACAACCAGTGCAGCGAGGCGGGCTCGAGCCCGTCCACGACGCGTCGCAGGAGCTCGCTGCGCTCGGGATCGAGCGGGCCCAACGGCAGTGATACGGCAGTCGTCGCAGTCATGGCATCGCCTCCAGCCGGTCAGGCTGTGGAGGCGATGCTAGGGATGAACCTCGGTCGAGCGGAAAGGCCGGGTGGTTATGAACTCATTCAAGGCAGGTCCGGATCCGGCGCGGTGGCCTTCGCGAGGCGTGGGCCGATCGGGCCACCAAGCCGCGCCTGCAGCGAGAGCGGCTCGTCATCCGCGAGGATCGCGGAATAGTAGACGGCGTTCGACAGCACCTTCTTGACGTAGTCCCGCGTCTCGCTGAACGGGATCGTCTCGGCCCACATCGCCGGCTCGAGTTCCGGGCCGTTGCGCCAGCGTCGCGGACGCCCGGGGCCGGCATTGTAGGCCGCAGCGGCCAGCGCCTGCGAGCCCTCGAAGTCATCGAGCAGCAGCTTAAGGTAGCCCGTGCCGAGCTTCAGGTTCAGGTCGCGGTCGTTGATCGAGCCCGGTGCATACGGTACGCCAAGCTGTTTTGCGGTCCAGCGCGCCGTGGCCGGCATCAGCTGCATCAGGCCCGACGCGCCGGCATGCGAGCGCGCATCCATGATGAAGCGCGATTCCTGACGGATGAGCCCGTAGACGTACGCCGGGTCGACACCGGCGCGGGCCGTCTGGCTGAGCACCGCCTCCCGCAAGGGTGTCGGGAAACGCTGCAATACGTCGATTTCGAGCCGGGTGCGATCGCTGGTATTGATGCAGCGATCCCAGATCTGCCGGTCGCAGGCAAGCTGCGCCGCCGCGAGCAACTCCCGATCGCCGAGCCCGCGCAGCGAGAAATTCCATTCCCGCACGCCCTCGTTGCGCAATCCGATCGTGATCAGGTGAACGGCGCGCCCCAGTCCTGGATGCCCGCTCACCGCCTGCCGCTCGGCCGGCGCCAGCGGCGCGGGACGCGCGGGCAGCACCAGCTTGCGACCGAGATCCTCTGCGGCGAGCTTGCCGTAGAAACTCATCTGCGCGGCAATGGACTCGAGCGCGCGCTGTGCCTGGAGCCGTTCCGGTTCGCCGTCGACGCCTGCGGGGGCCAGCGCCCGGTCGGCTCGCGCACCCCAGTAGATCCAGGTCGCATCGCCGCGCTCGGTCTCGCTCATCGCATCGATTGCGGTGCGCGCCGTGAGCCAGTCCGTGGGACTCACGCGCAGCGCCGCCCGGACCTGCCAGGCCAGCGTCTCGTCCGAGAACGGCTGGCTCGAGCCGGCGCGCAGCGCAGCGGCTTCGGCACGGCGGAAGTATTTCGAAGCCTGCGGCTGCTGCCGCAGCGTTGCTTGCCGGCCGGTCTGCGCCCACGCCCACGCTGCCCAGTCCGCCGGCAGGCGCGATGCGAAGCCAGCCTCCAGGCGGGCGGCGGCCCGATCCGGATCGGTGGCGGCCAGGCGGGCCAAAGCGAGCCCGTCGTAGTGGTCCGCCGGCCGACTGGCCGGCTTGCGGTTCAACACCCGCTCGGGCTGCTCCCACCACTGGGCGCTGGCTGCGGGGGTCGCGCCCAGCAGGCCAAGCGCATTACGCGCGGCGCGCGAGCGATTCTGCTCCGTCGCAATTCGCACCTTGCGCCAGACATCACGCTCGGCGAATACGCCGGCCGCGAGCAGGAACCGCGCCATCAGGTGGCAACCGTCGTCGGGGTCGCGCTGTGCGAGCCAGGCGTCCAGGGCACGATCGCGGACGGCGCGCCCTTCGAGATGCTCGGTCAGCAGCGCGTAGCAGGTGACTTGCCGGTCGTCGTTCATGCGAAAGCGCGGAAAATCGCGCCGGAACGTCGCCCAGTCGCGCCGCTTGCCAAGTTCGAGCAGCCAGTCGTTACGCAGTCGGTCCTCGACGTACGTGCCACTCCACCGCGAGTAGAAAGCCTCGACCTCGGCCGGTGTCGCCTTCGACAACCGCAGGTTCAGGTCCCAGTAATCGACCCAGGACGCGAGCGCGTGATCGCTGCCTGCCAGCTGGGCCCGCGCCGACGCGACTCGCACGGCATCTCCGTCGCGGAAGGCGGCGTGGGCTGCCAGTACCGGGACATCGCTGCTGCCCGGGGTCTGCCCATGGGATGGCGGAACCGACGCCACGGCCAGCACGGCGATGGCGACGCATCGCGGAAGTCGGCCGTACAAGGCCCGAAGGTGGTGTGCCATTTCGGTCTTCCAATGGTCCACGGACGGGCGAAGGCCCTGCAGGGCCTTACATATAGCGGACTTTTCTATCGATTAAAAGTCCTTGTCCAGCCGGTGCTTGCGAAACATTCCTTCGCACCGGCTCAGGCACAGGCGCCGCGGCGTGAACGTCTCAGGCCGGGAAGAACTCGATCGGCTTGGTCGTCGTCATCGGCGCGACGTCCTTGGCTTCGAAGCGGAACATCTTCACGCGCGCGACCAGCTTGCGCTCGAGCTCCGCGTCACCCAGCTCGCTGCTGACGATCCGGGCGGCGGTGACCTCGCCGGACGGCGCGATCGTCACCTCGAGCACGACCTTGCCCTGTAACGCGGGGTTGTCGCGCAGCGCGCGGCTGTACAGCGCGTAGATCGCCGACTTGTTGCGATCGAAGACGAGCTCGACTTCCTCACGGGTGCGCGACGCTTTGCTGCTCGACCCCGTGCGCTGCGCCTCGGCCGCCGGCGCCGCCTGGACGCTCGACGCGACGCGCGCGGTCGAGTGACCCGCGAGCCCCGTCGAACCGCCGCCGAATCCACTGCTGGCCTTGGCGACTGCGATGCCGCCACTGCCCTCTCCCGTGCGGGCCGTCAGCAGCGCGCGATCGACCCGCGTTTTCTCGCCCGCGCCGGCATTCAGCGGTTGGGCGGTCGTGTCCTGGTCGACGTCGAGCTCGCGCAGTTCGGCGAGCTGGTCGGAGAGCGCCAGCAGTCCGCTCGCGGCGGCCTTCTTGCGAGGGTCCGGCTTGGGCGGCGCGTCGGCCACCGGCGCCGGTGCAGGTTCGCGCACTCGCTGCTCGACCTGTGGCTGCACCACCGGCTTCGGCGGTTCCGGAATTTCAACGACCTTGGGCTCGGGCTTCGGCTTTGGACGTTCGAGCAGGAACTCGACGATGCGTTCCGGGACCGCCGGCGGCGCGGTCTGCGCACGCTCGCGCTCGGGCAGCAACGGGATGACCACGCCGAAGCCGATGAACAGGCCAAGCACAGCGCCCAGCACACGACGGACGCGCCGCTCGTCAGCCTCCGACGGCGTCCAGGGCAGTTCGTAGATGCGATAGTACGCAGTGCTCATGATATGCCCCGTCCGTCAGGCCCCGGTCCGCGCCATGAGCGCCTGCTCACGCTCGACCACCGCCAGCGATACCTTGGTGTAGTCCGCAGCCGCGCAGCTCGCGACGATCTTGCGCAGCACCGCGTACGGTAGCGACTTCTCGGCCATCACGGTGACTTCACGCTGCTCCGTCGCACCCGGGAGCATCGGCGCCGCCTCGCGGCCAAGCGCCGCTTGCAGCGCCTCGACCACGGGTTCGCTCGATCCGCCGACCTCCGCAACCGACACGACGGCCTCGCCGTTCACGTACAGCATGTCGCGCGTCACGGTCACGACGGTGGCCGGTCGCGGCTTCAGTTCCGAAGCCGAATGCGGGATCGAGATGTTCTGCGTGTTGGGCAGGATCTCCGTGTCCGCGGAGTGCACCAGCAGGTAGACCACGAGAATCATCAGCATGTCGATCATCGGGATCAGCGTGAGCGGGCCGTGCCCGCCGCCCGCCTTGCCGTGACGCGCGTGCCGTGCCTTGCCGGTGCGGATCATATCGGAGCGTCTCCCAGCGCGATCTGCGGGAACAGTTCACGGCGCACGACCTTGCCGCCGTCCGTGCTCTGGCGGACGCGGACCGCGTCCATGACCTGCACGATCGTGTCGTAATCGACGTCCTCCGCCACCAGCAGCGTGGCGTTCTGCTTGTCTGGGAAGCGCGCCTTGACGCTCTCGAGATACTCCGACAGCCGCACGACGTCCTGGCCGGTCGGCGTCGCCGGCACGGTCGTCAGCACGCCGACATTGCGGTCCGCGACCTCGAGCCCGCCCCGCCGCACGATGACCTCGAGCTCGAGCACCGGCACCTGCGGCGCAGCCTTCGCCCCCGGACCGGGCAGGTGCACCTCCAGGATGCTGGTCTTCGAGAACACGGCCGTGAAGATCAGGAAGAACGCGAGGATCACCATCACGTCCAGCATCGGCACGATGTTCAGGTCGTTGCGACCGCGGTAGCGCGCGTGGTTGCGCAGCTGCCGCCGGGCGAGCTTCGAGCTCCTCATGCGCGCGCCGCCCCCAGGATCTTCTCGGTGACGCGGGCCGACGCCGCCGCGGTCACCGGCTCCGCGACCGCCTGCCGGCGCTCGGTGATGCTGTTCAGGAACTTGATCGATGCGACCTCGAGGCTGTCCACCAGCTCGGTGGTCTTGGTCTCGAGATACATGTGGCAGAGCAACAACGTGATCGCGAGGCCGAGGCCCAGCGCCGTGTTGTTCATCGCTACCGAGATGCTGGCCGACAGCATCGCCGCCTTCTCGGCCGGGTTGACGGCCGCGACGGCCGCGAACGCGTTGATCAGGCCGATCACGGTGCCGAGCAGGCCCATCAGCATGCCGACGTTGGCCAGCGTGGCGAGGTAATGCGTGCGCTTCTCGAGGTGCGGAATGACCTCGATCAGGCTCTCTTCCATCGCCTTCTCGATGTCCTCGCGGCGCTGGGCGGTGGCGATGCGCGACATGCCGTAGCGCATCACGGTGGACAGCGCCGAGTCGGTCTGCTCCGCGAGCTCCATGGCCTTGCGGAAGTTGCCGGCCTTGATCAGCGGCGCGAGCTCGGCCCACAGGCGTCGATTGCCCTTGGCGACGCGGTGCAGGTAGATGAAGCGTTCCACGGCGAACCCGAGGCCGACCGCGAACACGGCGGCGATCGGGTAGAGGAATGCTCCACCCTGCTTGAAGAAGTTGACGATCATGTCGAAGGCATTCATGGCTCTTTGGCTCCGGGGGACGTACGGTCGGGACTTTGCGACGTCAGGTCGCGGA
>Ga0209705_10001945_pt1 | contig 11034 bp, 8 predicted proteins | sample PPLLaktember2015_5_FD_187262 | JGI IMG/M metagenome (GOLD analysis project Ga0209705, IMG submission 187262) | Freshwater sediment microbial communities from Prairie Pothole Lake near Jamestown, North Dakota, USA - PPLs Lake P8 Core (1) Depth... | ecosystem: Environmental > Aquatic > Freshwater... | reverse complement strand
GTCCCCGGAGATCGCGCCGGTCCCGCCGCGTTCATCCTCCGGACTCGCACCGCGTCAGCTCGCGAACGATCTCCTCGTTGCTGGGAATCTGCCGCGCCGCCCTGCCGTCGATGTACGAGCCCGCCAGCGCGTAACGCACCACGCCGTTCTGGTCCAGGATGTAGAAGCCCATATCGTCGTCGGCGAGCATATCCGGCATCTCGCCGAGCGAAGGCTCGACCTTGCCGAAGTCGCTGGGCGGCTGATCCAGCTTCATACCCGCATAGAATGTCATCGCGTACCATCCGATCGAATGCGATCTCTTCTCGAGGCCCCATGAGCGTCGCGCCAGCCGCTTCGGATCGCACAGGTACGGAAACGGGATGTTGAACTTGCTGACGTACATTCGCGCGCGCTCCGGTGAGGTCGGCGTTACCTCGAGGATTTCCGCGTTCCGCGCCCGAAAGCTCGGATACCCGCGGACGAGCTGGGTCATGTGCTGCCGGCAGAAGGGGCACCCCATACCCTTGGTGAACCACACGACCACGCTCTGGCGTCCGCGATAGTCATCGGGACCGATCTCGGGCCCATGGCCCGATGGCAGGCGAAACGACGGCGCGACCTGCCCGACTTCAACGCTTGTCATCTTTCACCTCGCTCAACACAGGAACGGCAGTATCGTAAACGTGTCACTGCTCAGACCCGCCATCTCCATCGTCCGGTGGCTCTTCGCCAGCCAGGCTTCCGCTTCGGCTTCGTCTCCCAGCTCGATGGCCAGGGTTGCCAGACCCTCGTAGCAGGGTACGAGCAGTTGAGGCTCGCTGACCGCCTGTGCGACCTCGAGCGCTTCTCGGTAGTATTCGGCGCTGCGCGCAAAGTCTCCACGGCACTGATAGATCTGTGCGCGCAGGATCAGCGGGATGGGCAGATGGCTGCGCTGGCCGAGGCGGCGGTCCAGTTCGGCCGCGGCTTCCGCCGCCCTGACGCCCTCGTCGTAGTCGGCGGCGAGCAGGCAGTGGCCTCCGGCAAACGCGCAATGCAGCCACGACTGCTGGAGCTGGTCGCCGATCCTCTGGGCGAGTGTCAGTCCCTCGCGGCAGTACTCGGCCGCACGGTCGGCGTCCAGTGTCGCATACATGACCGCGAGGTTGGTGTAGGCGCGGCACGCGATGGACCCCAGCTGATTGGCCAGCGCCGTCTCCAGGCTGCGCCGGACATATGCCGCTCCCTCCTCGATCTTGTCGGCCCGGGCGAGCGCCACTCCTATGGTGTTGTACGCCTGGGCGATCACGTCGGCCGCGTCGAACCGGACTCCGAGCGCGAGGGCGCGCTCCGCCCATTGCATGGGGTTCTCGTTGTCGGCCAGCCGGAAGTGAATCCGGCCGAGCTCCTGGTAGAGGCGCGCCGCTTCGAGGCTCTCGCCGTCTGTGCCCATCTCCGCAAGGCCGCGATCCAGATGCGCCAGGGCCTCATCCTTCTGCCCGGCGTCCCAGCAGGCGCAGGCCATCTTGCGGTGAAGGTCGACACCGCGCCACGGATTGCCGGTGATATCGAGCGCGCTCAGCGCTGCCTGCCAGTGGTTCCGGGCTTCGTTCACCGCGCCTTGCGCGTAGGCGGCATCGCCCAATCGCTCCAGAATCGAGGAGCGTTGATCATCTGTGGCGTCGCCGGCCGGCAGCGCTAGCATCGCACGCTTGTAGTAGGCAGCCGCTTCATGGTACGCGAAGAGTCCGACGGCGCGGTCGCCGGCGCGCATGAGGAAGTGAACCGCCTTCTCCCACGCGGTGCTCCTCGCATAGTGCTCCGCCAGCGTCTCGAGCACTTCGTCGAGGCGGTCGGCATGAAACGCTTCCAGCGCTCGCCCGGCGCGGCCATGCAGCTCCGCGCGAGACTTCAGCAGCAGCTGCTGGTAGGCCACTTCCTGGATCAGCGGGTGGGCGAAGCTGTAGCGTGCGACCGGCAAGATCTCCGTTTCGCGCAGGAGGTCGAGGCGCACCAGCTCTGCCAGGTCCCGATGTAGTTCGTGGTCGGACGGCGCGATGGCTTCGAGCAGCCGGACCGGCCACTCGCGCCCCAGCACCGACGCGAGCTGCAGCGTGCGCTTGACGGACTCGGGCAGCCGGTCGAGGCGTGCTGTCAGCAGGTCGTGGATCGTCGCCGGCAGCTCGCCCTCAGGGAGGGGCTGCGCACGTGGCCCGTGCTCCCGCAGGTAGCCGGTCAGCTCCTCGATGAAGAACGGATTGCCAGCAGCGCGCTTGATGACAGCACTGCCCACTGACGCAAGGTCGGACCCGCCGAGAAGATCGCTCACCATCCGCATCGCCTCTTCGTCGGACAGGGGATCGAGCGCGATGCGCTGATGCGTCGGCCGCTCGCTCCACACCGGCGCGTAGCCGCTGCGGTAGGTGCAGACGATCAGGAGCGGATAGGCGGCGATGCCGTCGACCAGTGCGCCGAGGTACTCCTCCGAGCTCGGGTCGATCCACTGCAGATCCTCGATCAACAGCACCAGGGGGCCGTGCCGCGCGGATTGCAGCATTACCGCCTTGACCGCTTCGATGAGACGCCGCTTCCGCTGCGCTGGATCCAGCCCGTCTGCCTCCAGCTCGAGCGGAGGCAGCGACATCAGGTGCTTGACGTACGGGATGGTCCAGCCGAGCGCTGGATCCAGCCTTTGGACGCCGGCTTCGACCTTTGCGATCTTCGCGGCTTCGGGCTCCCCCGCATCGAGGTCGAATTGCGCTTCCAGCAGCTGCAACACCGGATGAAACGGCAACGACTGGCTGTGGGGGAAGCAGTGCGCTTCCAGGCAGGTCACGGCGACCCCGTCGAGCTCGCCCCGCAGCTCGTAGGCGAGGCGGGACTTCCCGATGCCCGCCTCTCCCACGAGGGAGACCACGTGCCCTCGGTTCTCGCGCGCTTTCTCGAAGCACGCACGCAGGACGGCGAGCTCCGTGCTGCGGCCTGTGAGCGCTGTCAACCCCCGTTCGAGCGCGGTTTCGAAACGCGCGCGTCGAGCGCGCTCACCGGCCACCGCAAAAGCGCGGACCGGGCGCGCAAACCCCTTGAGATCGAGCAGTCCCGCATCCTCCGTGACGATGTATCTCTCGACCAGCCGATGTGTCGCTTCGCCGATCAGGATGCCACCCGGAGGCGCCGCGCTCTGGAGACGGGCCGCGAGGTTCACGGTCTCTCCCTGCGCCGTGTAGTCCATGCGCAGATCGTCGCCGATCCGTCCTACCACGACGGCGCCGCTGTTCAGGCCGATGCGCAGAGCGAAGTCGATCCCGCATTGGGCGCGCACGGTCGGTCCGTACTCGCCCAGCGCGTGCTGGATCGCAAGGGCGGCGGCCACTGCCCGCACAGCGTGATCTTCGTGCGCGATCGGCGCGCCGAACAGCGCCATCACACCGTCACCCGTGAACTGGTTTACCGTGCCTTCGTAGCGATGCACCGCGTGGAGGACACGTTGAAAGCAGCCGTCCATGAGGTCGTGCAGCGCCTCGGGGTCGAGGCTGCTCGACAGAGCAGTGAATCCGGCGCAGTCGGCGAAGAGCACGGTCACGACCTTGCGCTCGCCCTCCAAAGCAGCCCGGGAGGTCAGGATCTTCTCGGCGAGATGCCGTGGGGTGTATCCGAACGGCGGTCGCGCGAGCCGCTCGGCGACCTCTACGGCAGGCGCACGGGCGCCGGTGTCGAGGTCGCTGGTCTCTGGCGCCAGTGCGTGTCCGCACTCGTCGCAGAACCTCGCTTGGGGGCGAAGCTGGGTGTGGCAGACCGGACATCGAGCTTGCAGCTTCGTGCCACAGGTGTCACAAAACTTCGCGCCTTCCCGGTTATCCTGCTGACACTCGGGGCATCTCATCTGAATCTCATCACGCCGACCCGTTGGATCAGGATATCACGTGCAATCTCCCGGATCTTGGCGACCCCGGGCCGCTTGTGGGCGATCTTACCCTGCAGCATCTGTATGGACAGCGGAAGCCATGGGGCTTAGTGTTCTGCACGCGACCAGGCACGAAAACGCGGGATGGCACCGTCGCGTCGCGCCCTGTTGACGCAGATCAGAACGGTATCCCTGCTGGTGGTTAACATTCGTGCAATGGGCCGCTAGCGCATGGCCTGTCGGCTTAAGGAGGTTGGGCAATGAAACAGACCGAGAAAGTCGCCCTAGTCACCGGAGCGTCATCTGGCATCGGGCGCGCCACGGCTTTGGCGTTCGCACAGTCCGGGGTCAAAGTCGTTCTCGCCGATGTTTCAGTCGAAGCCGGGGAAGGGGCCGCCGCTGAGATCAACAAGGAAACCGGCGTTCCGACCAGCTTCGTCAACTGCGACGTCTCGAAATCGGCGGACGTCGAGCGCATGGTGCGCCACGCCGTCGAGCGCTTCGGACGCCTGGACTACGCGTTCAACAATGCTGGCACCGAGGGGGTGCAAGCGCCAACGGCCGAGTGCAGCGAAGAGAACTGGGACCGGACAGTCGCGATCGACCTCAAAGGGACCTGGCTCTGCATGAAGTACGAGATCCCGCAGATGCTCAAACAGGGCGGCGGGGCGATCGTCAATTGCTCTTCCATCGCGGGTCTGGTGGGCTTTCCGAACCTTTCCGCTTACGTCGCCAGCAAGCACGGCGTGATCGGGCTCACCAAGACGGCCGCTCTCGAATACGCCAAGATGAACATCCGTGTGAATGCCGTCTGCCCGGGCGTCATTCACACGCCGATGATCGATCGGTTCGTCGGCGACAACATGGAAGCGATGCAGGCGCTCATAGCGGGCGAACCGATCGGCCGCATCGGCGAGCCTTCGGAGATCGCCGACGCGGTCCTGTACCTTTGCTCGAGCCGCGCGTCGTTCGTGACCGGGCTCGCCATGCAGGTCGACGGCGGCTGGGTCGCGCAGTAGTGTGCATTGTGTCCAGGCGGTCGTCCGACCCTTTCACCCGTGGCAGCCGCCTCACCTTCCTGCGTTGGCGTGCTGCGCCGAATCGGCCCGCTCAAGGAGCTTTGCATTGAGCGCCACGATTACGGTGCTGGCGGCCATGAACACTGCGCCGACAGCAGGAGAGAGAAAGAACCCCAGCCCCGCTGTCAATCCCGCGGCGAGCGGGATGGCCACCGCGTTGTAGCCGGTCGCCCACCACAGGTTCTGCACCATCTTGCGGTAGGTGGCACGCGAGAGACCCAGGATCGCGGCCACGTCGCGCGGGTCGCTGCGCACCAGCACCACGTCGGCGGACTCGATCGCGACGTTGGTGCCCGCGCCCACGGCAATGCCCAGGTCCGAGGCCACCAGCGCAGGCGCGTCGTTGACGCCGTCCCCCACCATGGCCACTGTCAGCCCGCGCGCCTTGACCTCGCGGATCTTGTCTGCCTTGTCCGCCGGCAACACTTCGGCGAAGTACTCGTCGAGACCCAGCTCGTCGGCCACCGACTTAGCCACGGTCCGGTTGTCTCCCGTCAGCATCATGCACTGGATACCCATCCCTTTGAGCTTCGCTATGGCGGCGCGCGATTCCGGCCGCACGATGTCGGCGAGTGCGATGGCCCCGAGCGGACGCCCGTTCCGAAGGAGGAAGACCACGGTCTTGCTCTGGGATATGAGCCCGGCGACACCCGGGTGGTCGATGTCCACGCCTTGCTGAGCAAGATAGGTGGGGCCCACTACCGCGATCTCCGCGTCGTCGATCCGAGCCAGCGCGCCCTGGCCCGTGATGTTGCGGAACCCGGTGACACTTTCGATCGGGATCGAAAGCTCCCTGGCTCTTTGCACGATGCCGCGCGCGATAGGGTGCTCCGATTGAGCCTCGAGCGCAGCCGCAAGTCGCAACACCTCGCGATCGTCCGCGTCGGCCAGCGACACCACATCGGTGACGCCGAAGCGGCCCTCGGTCAGGGTGCCCGTCTTGTCGAACACGACTGCACCCAGCTCGCGCCCGCGCTCGAAGGCGGCGCGGTCGCGGATCAGCAAGCCGCTTCTGGCTGCCAGCGTGGTGCTCACCGCCACCACGAGCGGTACCGCCAGCCCGAGCGCATGCGGACAGGCGATCACCATCACTGTGACCATCCGCTCGATCGCAAAGGCGAAACCGCGGTCGGAGAACAGCCACACCGCCAATGTGAACGAGCCCGCACCGATGGCGATGAAGGTGAGCCACAGGGCTGCGCGGTTGGCGAGGTCCTGCGTGCGTGAACGCGAGGCCTGGGCTTGGCTCACCATCTCGATGACCTGAGACAGATAAGTGTCCTTTCCGGTCTTCGCGATCTGTACGGTAATCGCGCCCTCACCGTTGACGGAGCCGCCGATCACCGTCTCGCCAGGGCCGCGGGTCACCGGCTTCGACTCGCCGGTGAGCATGGACTCGTCGAGGCTGGTGGTGCCCTCGATGATCTGGCCGTCGGTGGGCACCCGCTCGCCAGGCTTGACCAGCACTCGGTCGCCAGGATGCAGGTCGCCTACGGCGATTTCCTGCTGGCTCCCGTCCGGCGCTAGCCGATGTGCGGTGGCGGGCAGCAGCTCGACCAGCGCTTTGAGCGCGCCGGAGGCCCCCATCACCGACTTCATCTCGATCCAGTGCCCCAGCAGCATGATGTCGATGAGGGTGGCCAACTCCCAGAACAGCACGGTTCCGCTCAGGCCCAGCACCACCGCCGCCGAATAGAAATAGGCCACGCTGATGGCCAGCGAGATCAAGGTCATCATGCCGGGCTGACGCTGCCTCAACTCGCTCACCAGCCCGGCCAGGAAAGGCCACCCGCCGTAGAAGTAGACGGCGCTGGACAGGGCCAGCAGCACCAAGTGGGAGCCGGGAAACATGATGGCCCCGATCAGCCCGAGCCCGTGTCCGCCGGCAGGCGAGAGCAGCAGGATCGGAACAGTCAGGACCAGGGCGATCCAGAACCTGCGGCGGAACTCGGCCACCATGCCGGCATGGTCGTGGGCGTCGTGGGTATGGCTGGTCGCCTCGGGGCTCGGCTGTCCACGCCAAGCTCGCGACTGGTCATGATGCGGATGGTCGTGATGTGAACCTTCAGTCTGGTGGACGTCGTTCTGGGCCATCTGGCTCTCCTCGATCTTCAGTGTGGAATGGTTCGATGTCGCCCAGCATCCTCCCGACCGTGGCCATGACTATAGTCGCTCCGAGCATTGCCGGAAATACCGACGCGTTTCCGAGAAGGTGCAGTCCGCTGGCTAGGTTGCCCCGACGAAAGAGGTCTCGGCAACGTCGTCTTCGTCGCGCGTTGGACTGCTGGCGCGAGCCGCGCATGCAAGCGCGCCGGCGGACGGCAGAAGCGGCGTACCTGCAAAGAACGCTGGCGTCTGCATCAAGTCTGCGATCTGGCTCGCCTGCAGAATTCACAACCATGCAAGCGACCTCTCTAGCCCTCGATCACCTCCTGTGCGGCGTCGGCGATCCCGTCATCGAGCTTTTCGATATCGGTCCCGGCCATCCGGAGTTCAATCAAGCACAGACCATCCGTGCCGCAGCCGGCGTCCTCGCAAAGATCCCGGACACCTTGCCTGCGATCGCGCAGGCGATTCGAACAGGCGATGGACTTGCGGTGGCGCCACAAACGCGCGCCCACCTTGCCGCCGCCGAGGCGTGGCTGTCGGGGAACCCGGTCCTCGCCGCTGAAAGTTATGCGTCGATCCTGAACAGGTGGCCTTGCGATCTGCTGGCGCTGCGGCTCGCGCAGTCGTGCTACTTCTTCCTTGGATGGCATGACCGACTTTGCGCGGTCGTCGATGCGGTAGTGCCCGCATGGACACGGGATCAGCCCGGTTTCGCCTTCCTGCTTGCCATGGCATCGTTCGCGCACGCCGAAAGCGGCGACGCCGAGTACGCCGAGGCGCTAGGGCGGGAAGCACTGGCGAGCGACCCTGCCTGCCCGTTTGGTGTGCACGCGGTGGCGCACGCGCTTGCCGAGTCCGGGCGACACCGCAACGGCGCGCAATGGATGCGCGATCAGCACGCCCACTGGGCCAGAGAGAGCCGCATGCGCACACACAACGCGTGGCATCTGGCCATGTTCGACGTTGAGGAAGGAAACGTCGCGTCGGCGCTGCGCATCCTCGATGCATGGTTGCTTCCCGCCAGTGCGCGATCGCCGCTCGATGCGTGCGACGCCGCTGCTCTGCTGTGGCGCCTGGCGACCGAGGGGGTCGACGACGAAGGCCGCTGGTGCAGCGTTTCCGACGCCTTCGAACGGGCATTGACGCCGGGATTCTGGCCCTATGTCGACCTTCATGCGGCTCTCGCGCACTTGACCGCTGGGAAGCAGGCGCGGGCGCAACGGCTCGTGCAGGCGATCGAGCGATGTGCGGAAGGCGGCAACTACGCAGCCTGGCGCGCGCGACACATCACCCAGCCGGGTCTGCGGGCGCTTGGCTCCTGGGCCGAAGGACGCTACAACGAGGCGGCCGCACTTTTCGCAGGCTTGCGACCGTTCCTCGGCGGCGCCGGCGGCAGCCGCATCCAGCTGGAAGTTTTCAAGAGCATCGAGCACGAGGCCGTCCGTCGGCAACGCGCTTGGCACTGGGACCAGCCTCAACCACCATCAGCAAAGGAGCAAGCAATGCCACTCATCAATGTGAAACTCATCGAAGGTGTTTTCTCCGAACCGCAGAAGAAGCAGATCGCAAAGTCGTTGACCGACGCCATGGTGCAAATCGAAGGCGAAGCCTTGCGCTCCGTCACCTGGTGCATCGTGGAGGAAGTAAAGAGTGGAGACTGGGCCGTCGGCGGGCAGCCATTGACCGCCGCCGAGGTGAAGGCGATCGCCGCCCGGAAGGCAGCCTAGCCGCTGCCCGCCGCCCGCTTCCGCCAGGCGGCGGGCGGCAGTCCAAACTCCCTCTTGAACGCTCGGTTGAACGCAGCTTCGGATTCATAGCCGACCTCCGTGGCAACCCGGATGATCGAAACATCGCTCTCCCGCAATTGCGTGGCGGCGAGCGAAGTCCGCCAGCGGGTCAGGTATTGCATCGGCGGCGCGCCGATCAGCGCGGTGAAGCGCTGGCCCAACGCGGAGCGAGACAGTCCGACCACTCTGGCGAGATCATCCACGGTCCACGGATACGCCGGTTGCTCGTGCAGGAGCGATAGCGCCCGACCGACGTAGCGGTCCCGCAGGCCCGCTAGCCACCCTGTTTTGCCGGGTGGAAGCTCGTCCATGTAGTGCCGAATAGCCTCGGCGAAGAGCACTTCGGAAAGGCGCGCGAGCACGACGGCCGAGCCTGGACGGGACGACGTACTTGCGGCGACCGAGTATCGGATCGAGCTTTGTACCCAGGCGGCGGTGCCCCCGTCGTGCATGCTGACCCTGAGCAAACGCGGCAGGCTCAGGAGGATGGGCTCGGCCAGGCGCCTGTCACAGGCGAGAAATCCGCAGACGATGCGCGTCGCTCCCCCGGCACGGCCTGTCCTGAGCGCCGCGATCTCACCTCGCTTCAGAAGCTTGTTCAGGCTTGCGCCCGTGATGTCGACTGGCTTGAGGCGCAACGCGGCCTTACTCGCCGTCGCGAGCACATGCCGATCGCCCGCAGGAAACAGAATCAGGTCGCCGGCATGAAGCTCGACCGGATCTCCATCGAGCAGCCGCGCGTAGCATGTGCCTTCCGTCACCAAATGGTACGGAATGACGTGATCCGCGTCCGGCATCAGCACATCGGCGATCTTCCGGATCGGCGCCGTGAGGTAGGACCATTGGGCGCGCAATTCCATATCGAGAAATACGGCGCCCGTGAGCCGTATAGCACCCAGCACCTCGGATAGGGCATCCATGGCGCGGCGCTAGCCTACCTGAGCGCGGATGGTGGAGGGAACCTGCAAACACAGATTGCAGGTGGTCTGGTTGACTGACGGGACGCACCCCGCCCCCGTTCGTGCGCCGCATCATGGTACCAGTTGGTCTTCGTCATTGGCATGCAGGGATCGACAAAACACGCACAAGGAAAGTCCGAAATGAATGCTACGACCGTTGCAAGCGATTTGGCAAAAGCTGTGTTCCGCCTGGGGCTGTATGGCGGTCGCAGAGCCGAATCGGTGGCGTGCGAAGTTTCCAGTGGTGCGGCGTATCCCGGCGAAGGCATGGACGGGGAATGAGCCTAGGTCACTGACGCACTTGCCAAATAGGTCGTTGCCGCTAACAATGGCTCCCGCCACATGCTGCAGATTTGCGATTGATTTCAAAGTTGGACATCCCACTTACTTCGGAGGTCAAGATGCCGAATCGTTCTTGCGTCGCGAGCCATCAGCCGCGGTCTAACCCTATCTAATGGAAGCACGCTATGAACAAAAAAACCTCATTATCCGAATACCTCGTCATTTCGCGAGGGCAATGGGACAAGGATCTCTCGCGGGAGGAGATACAGAACGCGATCGACAAATTCTACGTCTGGAGAGACCGGCTCGTTGATGAGGGCAAGATGAGAGCCGGACAACGACTCTCGCGCGAGGGAAAGACGGTTTCAAGAGAGATGGTGACGGACGGCCCCTTCAGCGAAACCAAGGAGGTAATCGGCGGCTACTGGTTCATCTTGGCCCGCAGTCTCGAGGAAGCTGCGAAAATTGCGGCAGAGAACCCGTGTCTGGCCTGCGGCCTGTTTTACGAGATCCGGCCCATCGACCCGGCGCGGGCCAGCGCCTTCACGGTGACGACCGAGACCCCGAGCGAACACAGAGAGCAACTATGACGCCACACGACACCGATAGGGACACCGAAAGCCGGAGCCGCAACAGCGGCGCTGCGCTTGCTGTTGCGTCCCGGTGAGCTGGCGTGTTGGCGGCGAGCCAGGGGGCGTATTTGCACGATGCATGCTGAAGAATCCGAAGACGTTCTGAGGTTTTGGTTTCCCGAGCTATCGGGCGCCGACTACGCGTGGATGGTTGCGCACGCGGGCGCCGCCCGAATAGTCATGGGAACACTGCCGCCCAACGGAAGCGTCGGGCGGCACTGAACCCCAATCGCCCGTGGGGCCCCAGCCGGGAGAGATAGGAATGGCGAACAGAACGCTTCTCAGGCAGGAACCGCGTAAGTGGGTGACGCTGCCACTGCA
>Ga0209705_10001944_pt1 | contig 11038 bp, 17 predicted proteins | sample PPLLaktember2015_5_FD_187262 | JGI IMG/M metagenome (GOLD analysis project Ga0209705, IMG submission 187262) | Freshwater sediment microbial communities from Prairie Pothole Lake near Jamestown, North Dakota, USA - PPLs Lake P8 Core (1) Depth... | ecosystem: Environmental > Aquatic > Freshwater... | reverse complement strand
TAATCAAAGCCCGCTCATCTTGGAGTCCGGCCATGAAAATCCTGACTGTCCTATTTGCCGTTGCGATGCTTGCCTCGACCGCTCAGGCCGCCCCCTTTTCCAAAGGCGACCCGAAGGTGGGCAAGAGCCTGCATGACAAGGCCTGCACCAGCTGCCATAACGGCATGTTTGGCGGCAACGGCAACAAGATCTACACGCGTGCCGACCGTAAAACCAAAACCGCGCAGCAGCTGGCCGCCCGCATCTCGGGCTGCAACGCCAACACCGGTGCCGGCTGGTTCCCGGAAGACGAGGCGCATGTCGGCGCCTGGCTCAACCAGCAGTTCTACCAATTCAAGTAAGGCTCACTCAAGCAAGGACCTGCCATGACCACCATTGTTGAAGAACTCGTTCGCAAGAAATGCGCGCCCTGCGAAGGCGGCGTCGCCCCGCTGACCGACGCGCAGATCACCCCGCTGCTGAAAGGCCTGCCCGGCTGGCAGCGTGACGGGGTGAAAATCGTCAAGGAATTCAAGTTCAAGGACCATTATCAGGCCCAGGCCTTCACCAACGCGGTGATGTGGGTGTCGCACCGCGAAGACCACCATCCCTATCTGATCGTCGGCTACAACACCGTCAAGGTCGAATTCTGGACCCATGCGATCGGGGGCCTGTCGGAAAACGATTTCATCTGTGCCGCAAAAGTCGATGCGCTGCTGGACATCTGACGCAGAGGGAATCGTTTCGGCGCAGGCTCACGCGAACGGAGCGCACGCCAAGGGGCTGTGCGCCGGCCGAAGCCCAAACGATTTCATCTGTGCCACCAAGATCGACAGGCTGTTTGAAATCTAAGGCATGACTGTCGAGACCGGCCGGGTCATCGCCGCCTTCAGCCGGCGTTTCATCGTCGAAACGGCCGGGGGCAGCCTGCCGTGCCAGGTGAAGGGCCGCCACCTGCAGGTGGTGTGCGGCGACCGGGTCGAATTCAGGCGTGACGGCGATGCCGGAGTGATCGAGGCGGTGCTGCCGCGCGCCAGTCTGCTGTACCGCTCCGACGCATTCAAATCCAAGGCCATCGCTGCCAACGTCACCCAGCTTGCCGTGGTGGTGGCGGCGCGGCCGAGTTTCTCGATGGAATTGGTGCAGCGCTGCGTCCTGGCCGCAGAAGACCAGGGTATCGCCAGCCTGCTCATCCTCAACAAGGCCGACCTGCCGGAAACGCCGACCGCGCACGAACGTCTGAATCTGCTCACCCGCATCGGCTATCCACTCGTCATGCTGTCGGCGCTGACCGATGTGACGCCGCTCCGCCCGGCCCTGCATGGTCACACCACGCTCCTGATCGGCCAGTCCGGCATGGGCAAGTCGACGCTGATCAATGCGCTGTTTCCCGGCGCCGACGTGGTGACCGCCGACTATTCCGTGGCACTCGACAGCGGGCGCCACACCACCACCCACACTCGCCTGCACCGGCTCGATGCCGACTCGGCGGTGATCGATTCGCCCGGCCTGCAGGAATTCGCCCTGCAGCATCTGGACGCAGGGTCCCTGGCGCACGCCTTCGTCGAGTTCCGCCCGTTTCTGGGTCAGTGCCGTTTCCGCGACTGCAAGCACGAGACCGAGCCGGGCTGCCGCCTGCAGGAAGCGGTCGCGGCGGGCGAGATCGACCCGGCGCGGCTCAAGTTGTTCCAGAGCCTGCGCCGACTTCAGCAAAATGCGGCCCAGCGCCTATAAAGCAAGCACGTTCGCATGACAAGGAGAACGGTCATGAAAGCGTTTCTGCTTGTGTTGGCATGGCTGTGCGTGGGCCTGGCTGCGCCTGGTCAGGCCGCCGGGAAATGGGTGGCGACACCCTATGCACCGGCCAGGGTCGTATTCGAGTTCTATCTGGACAATCCGCAGAAGATCGGCAGTGCGCTCTACTGGGTGCGTTCGCTGATGAATCCCCTGCAGGAAGCGCCCTACAACTACTCGCCGGAAGATCACAAAGTCGTCGTGGTGATCCACGGCACCGAGATCGTGACGGTGGCAAAAAAAAACGAGGCGAAATATCAGGAAGCCGTCGAGCGCATGCGCTACTACGCTGACCTTGGGGTAGCGTTCAGGGTCTGCGGCCAGGCGGCGGCGGATTTTGGATACTCAGTGCTGGATTTCCAGGATTTCATCGAAGTCGTTCCCAACGCCATGACCGAACTGGCGCACTGGCAGCAACAGGGCTATGCGTTGATCATCCCGCAGATCCTGGACAAGACGATCGACATCGAGTCGATTCGTTAGCCGGTTTGGAGTGTCGTCCTTATTCGGGCCAGTGCTTGATGTAGCGCTTCAAGAGGCTGTTCTCGAAGTTGGCTTCCTTGAGACAGGCACGCGCCACGTCGTGGAAGGAAATGATGCCGAAGAGCTTGTTGCCGTCGAGAATCGGCAGGTGGCCGATGTGCGACTTGGTCATCACGTCGCGCGCATAGTCCACCGAATCGTCGGCGCTGGCTACCACAGGCTCGGTCACCATGATGGTGCTGACCTGGGCATCCTTGAGGTCACAGCCATGCTTGACCATGCCCTGCACCACGTCGCGTTCGGTCAGCAGCCCGACCATCTCGCCGTTCTTCAATACCACCAGCGACCCCACGCCCAGGCTCACCAGCTTGGCGACAGCGCTTTCAACCGAATCGGTCGGCGCAATGCTGTGGATGTCGTCGCTTTTGAGAGTGAGGATTTCGCGAATCTGCATGGTGGTCTCCGGGGTCAGCTGGGTGAATGTGCAATGATAAACGACCTTGGGCGGTCAGCTAGGGCCTGACCAGCGCGGCTTCGACCTGCTGGCGCTTTTCGGTTCCGCTCAGCGTCTCGACCAGCGCCAGCGCAAAATCCATGGCGGTGCCGGGTCCGCGCGAGGTCAGCACCTTGCCGTCCTGCACCACGGCAGCGCTGCTGACGGTCACGCCGGGCAGCGCGTCGAGAAAGCCGGGGTAGCTGGTCGCCTGTTTTCCCTTGAGCAATCCCGCCTCGGCCAGCACCATCGGGGCGGCGCAAATCGCCGCGGTATATTTCCCGGCGGCCGCCATTTTTTTAAGCAGGTCCAGGATGCGCGCGTCGTCTTTCAGGTTCGTCGCGCCCGGCATGCCGCCCGGCAGCACCACCATGTCGTAGTCGTCCTGCAGCGCCACGTCGAGCGTGACATCGGGAACCAGCTGCACGCCTCGGCTGGCCTTGACGATGCCGGGCTTAAGGCCCGCCGTCGTCACTTCGATGCCGGCGCGGCGCAGCAGATCGATGATGGTGACGGCCTCAAGTTCTTCGCAGCCGTCCGCCAGGGGAACCAGAACCTTGGCCATGCTCGCCTCCCAGTGTCCTGTTTGGAAATTCGTGACCGAATAATCAGTCGCGGAAATTCTGGTACTGCAGCGGAAATTCGGTGATGGATTTCCTGACCAGCGCGATGGTGTCCTGCAGCACGTCGCGCTTGGCGCCGGACACGCGCACGGTATCGCCCTGGATGCTGGCCTGCACCTTGAGCTTGCTGTCCTTGATGTAGCGGACGATCTTCTTGGCCAGTTCGGTTTCCACGCCGGTCTTCACCGTCACGCTGCGCTTGACCTTGTTGCCCGAGACTTTTTCGACGCTGCCGAGTTCCAGGCACATCACGTCGACGCCGCGCTTGGCGAGCTTCTGCGCCAGGATGTCCTGCACCTGATCGAGCTGGAAGTCGGTGTCGGCATGCACCGTCAGCACGTAATCCGCCTGCTCGACGCGTGCGTCTGAACCCTTGAAATCGAAACGGGTGGACACTTCCTTGTTGACCTGATCGACCGCGTTGCGCACTTCCTGCTTGTCGACCTCGGACACGATATCAAAACTCGGCACCTTGATTACTCCTCATCCATCACAAACGACTGCACCGGCAGCCCCGTTTCATCGTGAAACTCGGCCGCCGCCATCACGCCCAGCCGCGCCACCGCCTCGGCGTCGAGCGAAGGCGCGCGATACGCCGCATACATCGCCCCCAGCGCATACGGGCTGCCGCTGCCGTAGGCATAAAAGCGCGAAAATTCCTGCACCGTTCGATGCGCCGCCACGCCGAAAATCCCGCGCGGGTTGGCGATCAGCACGTCCATGCGGGAGGACTCGAGATCTTCCTCCTTGTCCTCGCCGGTCTGTAAATAATAGTGCTCTTTGAGGACGCCGTGCAGGGTGTTCCAGATGCGGAAGATGTCTGCAGCCGAGTCCAGCGGCGGCGGGGCATCGAGCGTGGAAAAATAGTCCGTGAGGATGAGCTTGAAGGTGGCCGAACCGGTGATCGCGACATAGCTGTCGCCGACGCGGATGATCTTTTCATGGTTCGCCACATAGTCGGCGGACTCCTTGCCGCCGCCCCACTTCGTCAGCGTGTCAGCCGCAATCGCAATGCGGCCGTCCTTCCTGACGACGGTGACGGTGGTCATGGCTCAGTGCTTAGCCAAAGTGGCAGACGTAGTGATACGGCTCGCCCGACACTTCGATGTCGAAGCTGGAATTTCCAGGCACGTTGAACGACTGGCCGGCGCCGTAGGTTTTCCACTCGCTTTCGCCCGCCAGCTTGACCCGGCAGGAACCCGCCACCGTCTCCATGATTTCCGGCGCGCCGGTGTTGAAAGTGAGTGTGGCCGGCAGGATCACGCCGACCGATTTTTTGCTGCCGTCGGCAAACTGCACAGTGTGCGAGACGCACTTGCCGTCGAAGTAGACGTTGGCCTGCTTGAAGACGGCGACATTATCGAATTGGGACATGCTTATTTTCTCCGTGCGTCGAGTTTCGCTGCGATGCGCATGCGCAGCGCGTTGAGCTTGATGAAACCACCCGCGTCCTTCTGGTCGTAGGCGCCGGCGTCGTCCTCGAAGGTGGCGATGGTCGAGTCGAACAGCGAATCGGTCTTCGAATCGCGACCGGAGACGATGACGTTGCCCTTGTAGAGCTTCAGCCGCACGCTGCCGTTGACGTGCTGCTGGGTATGGTCGATCAGCACCTGCAGGGCCTTGCGTTCCGGCGACCACCAGTAGCCGTTATAGATCAGTGACGCGTAGCGCGGCATCAGATCGTCCTTCAAATGCGCCACTTCGCGGTCGAGCGTGATCGATTCGATCGCGCGATGCGCCTTCAAGAGGATGGTGCCGCCAGGGGTTTCGTAGCAGCCGCGTGACTTCATGCCGACGTAGCGGTTTTCCACCAGGTCCAGCCGCCCGACGCCGTGCTTGCCGCCGATCTCGTTCAGCTTCGCCAGCACTTCGTGTGCGCGCATGTTGACGCCGTTGATCGCCACCACGTCACCGCGCACGTAATCCAGCGTAATGTACTCGGCCTGATCCGGCGCCTTTTCCGGCGACACGGTCCAGCGCCACATGTCTTCCTCGGCCTCGGCGTTGGGGTCTTCCAGATGGCGGCCTTCGTAGGAAATGTGCAGCAGGTTCGCATCCATCGAATAGGGCGAGCCGCCCTGGCGATGCTTCATGTCGATGGGGATGCCGTGGGTCTCGGCGTAGGCGAGCAGCTTCTCGCGGCTCAAAAGATCCCACTCGCGCCAGGGCGCGATCACCTTGATGTCGGGCTTCAGCGCATAGGCGCCGAGCTCGAAGCGCACCTGGTCGTTGCCCTTGCCGGTGGCGCCGTGACAGATGGCATCGGCGCCGGTTTCGTTGACGATGTCGATCAGGCGCTTGGCGATCAGCGGCCGTGCGATCGAGGTGCCGAGCAGGTATTCGCCTTCGTACACGGTGTTGGCGCGGAACATCGGGAAGACGAAGTCGCGCACGAATTCCTCGCGCAGGTCGTCGATGTAGATCTGCTCGGGCTTGATGCCGAACTGCAGCGCCTTGGCGCGTGCAGGCTCCAGTTCCTCGCCCTGGCCGAGGTCGGCGGTGAACGTGACCACCTCGCAGTGGTAGGTGTCCTGCAGCCATTTCAGGATGACCGAGGTGTCGAGGCCGCCGGAATAGGCCAGTACTACTTTCTTGATGTCGCTCATGTTTACGTATGAATTCAGTGAGTGGAACCGGACTGGTTCTTGTCGATGATTTCGATCTGGCCGGGGAAGCCGCCGATTTTAAGGATGTCGAGATTGGTCGCCTGGCTGGCTTTCTCGATTTCGATGCCGACGACGCGGCCATCTTCAGACAGGTTGAGCACGATGCCCTCGTGCGCTTCCCACGACCGCGCTGGGTTTTCGGGGCTGATTTCGATATAGAGCGAATCCATGTCCTTGAAGTAGGCAATGTTCATGATTCGATTCTTCCCAACAGTAGATATTCCATCAGCGCCTTCTGCACGTGCAGGCGGTTCTCGGCCTCGTCCCACACCACCGACTGCGGGCCGTCGATCACCTCGGCGGTGACTTCCTCGCCGCGGTGCGCGGGCAGGCAGTGCATGAAGACGGCGTCGGATTTGGCGACCGCCATCATCTCGGCATCGACCTGCCAGTCGGCGAAGTCTTTCATCCGCTCATCGTTTTCCGCTTCCCAGCCCATGCTGGTCCACACATCGGTGGTCACCAGATCGGCGCCGCGGCAGGCGTCCATCGGATCGGCGAAGCTCTCGAAATTGTCGGTGCCGTAGAGTCCTGCGCGTTCTGGCTCGACTTCGTAGCCCGGCGGGGTTGACACGTGCACGTTGAAATCGAGCACTTCGGCTGCCTGCAGCCAGGTGTTGCACATGTTGTTGGAGTCGCCGACCCACGCCACCGTCTTGCCCTTGATCGAACCGCGATGCTCGATGAAGGTGAAGATGTCGGCGAGGATCTGGCACGGATGGTATTCGTTGGTCAGTCCGTTGATCACCGGCACGCGCGAGTGGCTTGCGAAGCGCTCGATGATGTCCTGCTCGAAGGTGCGGATCATCACGATGTCGACCATGCGCGAAATGACCTCGCCCGCGTCCTCCACCGGTTCACCGCGCCCGAGCTGAGTGTCGCGCGTGTTGAGGTAGATCGCCGAGCCGCCGAGCTGGTGCATGCCCGCCTCGAACGAGAGCCGGGTGCGGGTCGAGCTTTTCTCGAAAATCATCGCCAGCGTGCGGTCGACCAGCGGGTGGTAGGGCTGGTAACGCTTGAAGCGGCTCTTGATCAGGCGCGCACGTTCGAACAGATACTGCAGTTCGTCGCGCGACAGATCCTTGAATTGGAGAAAATGCTTCAGCATCACGCCGCCTGCTGCAGGTAGTTCCTGACGATGCCGGATACCGCCGCGACCAGCGCTTCGACCTCGGCCGCACCGTAAATCAGCGGCGGCACCAGACGGATGACCGAGTCGGCGGTGACGTTGATCAGCACGCCGGCGTCACGCGCCACCGCCACCAGTTCGCCACAGGGGCGGTCGAGTTCGATGCCGATCATCATGCCTTCGCCGCGGATGTCGACCACGCCGTGCGCGCCGGAAAGTGCCTGGCGCAGGCCGCTGCGGATCGCCTCGCCGCGCACCCGCGCATTGTCGAGCAGCTTCTCGTCCTCGATCGCGTCGAGCGTCGCCAGCGCCGCCGCACACGCCAGCGGGTTGCCGCCGAAGGTCGAGCCATGATTGCCCGGTTGAAAAACGTCCGCCGCGGCGGCGCGCGCGAGACAGGCGCCGATCGGCATGCCCGACCCCAGGCCCTTGGCCAGTGCGATCACGTCCGGCATCACGCCGGAATGCTGAAAGCCGAACCAGGTGCCGGTGCGGCCGATGCCGGTCTGCACTTCGTCCAGCATCAGCAGCCAGCCGTGGGTGTCGCAGATGGCGCGCAATTCGGCCAGGAAATCCGGGGCCATCAGGTTGATGCCGCCCTCGCCCTGCACCACTTCGACCAGAACCGCGACCACGCTCTTGTTGTGTTCAGCCACATGGCGGATTGCTTCCAGGTCGTTGAACGGCACCCGCGCAAAGCCCGACAGCAGCGGCTCGAAGCCCGCCTGGATCTTGCGGCTTCCGGTCGCGGTCAGCGTGGCCATGGTGCGGCCGTGGAAAGCCTTTTCCATCACGATGATGGTCGGCACCTCGATGCCTTTGTTATGGCCATACAAACGCGCCAGCTTGATTGCCGCCTCGTTGGCCTCGCAGCCCGAGTTGCAGAAAAAGGCGCGGTCCATGCCCGACAGTTCGCACAGCCGGTCGGCCAGTTCTTCCTGCCGCAGCACGCGATACAGGTTGGACGAATGGATCAGCGTCGCAGCCTGATCGGCAATCGCCTTCACCAGCTTGGGGTGGGCATGCCCCAACCCGTTCACAGCCACCCCGGCGACCGCGTCGAGATAGCGCTTGCCGGCCTCATCCCACAAGTAGGCGCCCTCGCCGCGCACGAAGGCAACCGGCTGGCGCGCATAGGTGTTCATCAAATGTGTTGTCATGGCAGTCCCAAACCAGGCTGTCAAAGCAGCCGTTGTACTTGAATATGAGCCGTACTTAAATTTAAAAACAGCAAAATAGAAAACGGCGGCCTAAGCCGCCGTGCTTGTCATGCAGCGCCTTGATTATAGGCTGAAAAGCGCCGAATGAGACATCCCGGTTGCCATGAAGAACAGCATCGGAATCGACAGCATGGTGTTGGTACGCGACGCCAGGAAGGCAACGCGACGCGCCTTGTTCTTCTCGTCGTCGGTCGCGGATACCATGCCCAGAATCTTCTTCTGGTTCGGCCAGATCAGCACCCACACGTTGAACAGCATGATGGAACCGAGCCAGGCGCCGATGCCGATCGGGCCCATGCCATTACGCAGCAGGAAGGCATCCATGAAATACGGGCCCAGCAAGGCGGCGCCGGCAATCCAGGTCACCACGGCAGCCCAGCGGAAGAACAGCAGCGCGCGCGGCGCGACGTGCTTGGTGATGCCTGCAGCGGTGCCGTCGGCGCCGGCATTTTTCAGCGCCGCCACCTGAACGAAGTTGAAGTAGTACAGCAGGCCTATCCACATGATGCCTGCCATGAAATGGATCCAGCGGGACAGTGCGGAGACGATATCGATATTTTCCATAGCCACTCCCCCTTAACCCAAAAAGTTTCTGGCAAAGACAAACAACACTACGGTGAGCACAACGCCGGCAATGACGGTGCCCCACAGCGAATCCAGCGGGTTTTTCATGGTTCTCTCCTCCTTTTAATAGTTGACCATTTTGGTCGGACAAACAGGCGCCAGTATCTTCAAATTGTCGCCACTGCGCAAGCACCGCGGCTACAGACGCCGTTGGCTGCGTGATAAAATCCGGCAACTCCTTCAGCCGATCGCCCACTCATGGATGACGCCACCGCCAACGCCCCCTTCATCATCCGCGGTATCACAACCAAGGGCGCCCGGTTTCGGCCAAGCGACTGGGCCGATCGCCTGGCGGGCGCCTTCGCGGTGATCGACCCCAACAACCGCACCACGTATTCCCCTTATGTTCAGCCCACCACCCTGCACGGCATCCGCTGCGTGACGGTGGACAAAAAGCTCAAGGCTGCCGACCCCAACGCCTACCGTTTTCTGCAGACGTTTGCCGAAACCAACGAACTGCAGACCGAAAACGCGGACTGACCCTGCCGGAGCGGAAATAAAAAACGCCGCAAATGCGGCGTTTTTTAGGGTGCAGCATGCGTTTCCACGCAGCGGCGTCAGTACTCAGGCCATGCTTTTAACGGCCATGGACAGACGGCTCTTGTGACGCGCAGCCTTGTTCTTGTGAACGATCTGCTTGTCGGCGATGCTGTCGATCAGGCTCACGGAGGCCTGGAAAACCTGCTGGGCAGCGGCCTTGTCGCCGGCTTCGATCGCCTTGCGCACTTTCTTGATCGCAGTGCGGAATTCGGAACGCTGGCTCATGTTGCTGTCGCGCTGGGCGCTGGCTTGACGTGCGCGCTTGCGCGCCTGGGCGGAGTTCGCCATATGATTCTGCTCCTGTAAGCCCTGCACAATGGTCAGGGCAAATTAATCTGGGCACCGCGCCATCAATCCGGTTGGCACGGCAAATTTAAACTTGAACGTCCCGTTTGTTAGCGGACGGATTCACCAAAGGCGGCGATTGTACGGGAAACCCCCACCATAAATCAAGCGCTTTATACGTTGTTGCAGTCGCTGCGCCCGACCCGCACAATGCGCGCAAAACACCACCACCCATGAATCTTCTCAAAGCCCTCGCTGCGGTCAGCAGCATGACCCTGCTCTCCCGCATCCTGGGATTCGTGCGCGACGCCATCATCGCCCGCGTATTCGGCGCCGGGATGCTGACCGACGCTTTCTTCGTCGCCTTCAAGATCCCCAACCTGCTGCGGCGCCTGTTCGCCGAGGGCGCATTCTCGCAGGCCTTCGTGCCGATCCTGGCCGAATACAAGAACCGCCTGGGCCATGACGCCACCCAGACCCTGGTCAACCAGGTCGGCACCGTGCTGACCCTGGCGCTGGTCGGGGTTGCGCTGCTGGGCATCGTCGGCGCGCCCTGGGTGGTTTACATCAGCGCGCCGGGATTCCGCGCCGACCCGGACAAGTTCGCCCTCACCGTCACCCTGCTGCGCATCATCTTTCCCTACATCATCTTCATTTCGCTGGTAGCGCTGGCGGCCGGCATTCTGAACACCTTCAGCAAGTTTTCGGTGCCGGCATTCGCCCCGGTGCTGCTCAACGTCGCCATGATCGCCGCTACACTGTGGCTGGCGCCCCATTTCGATCCGCCGGTGCTGGCACTCGGTTGGGGCGTGGCACTCGGCGGCGTGCTGCAGTTGGCCTGGATGCTGCCGCACCTGCTGAAAATCCGCATGCTGCCGCGCCCGACCCGGCGCTTCGACGACCCCGGCCTCAGGCGCGTCCTCACGCTGATGGCGCCCGCCACCCTGGGCGTCTCGGTCGCCCAGATCAGTCTCCTGATCAACACCATCTTCGCGTCCTTCCTCGCCACCGGCAGCGTGTCCTGGCTGTATTACGCCGACCGCCTGATGGAGTTTCCCGCCGGCATGCTGGGGGTGGCGCTCGGCACCATCCTCTTGCCCAGCCTGGCCAAGCATTACGCCGACGACAACCCGGGCGACTATTCGAAGCTCCTGGACTGGGGCCTGCGCCTGACCCTGCTGCTGGCGCTGCCCGCTGCGGCC
>Ga0209705_10001943_pt1 | contig 11041 bp, 6 predicted proteins | sample PPLLaktember2015_5_FD_187262 | JGI IMG/M metagenome (GOLD analysis project Ga0209705, IMG submission 187262) | Freshwater sediment microbial communities from Prairie Pothole Lake near Jamestown, North Dakota, USA - PPLs Lake P8 Core (1) Depth... | ecosystem: Environmental > Aquatic > Freshwater... | reverse complement strand
ATCTCGCCGACCGAGAGCTTCATGTCGGCCGCGGCCTGGCGATTGATGATGAGGAGCTCCTCGGGGTTGCCGATCTCGCGGCTGATGCGGGTGTCGGTGACGCCCTTGACCGTCTTGACGACCTCCTGGACCTGCCGGGCCAGGGCCTCGGACACGGTCAGGTCGTAGCCGCGGATCTCGATCTGGAGCCGCTCCTGGCCGCCGCCGCCGCGCATGCCGAACATCATCTGGCCGCCGCTCGCCCGGGTCCGGACGACCGTCCCGGGAAGGTTGGCCAGCTTCTTGCGCAGGTCGACGGCGATCTCCTCGGTCGACCGCGAGCGCTTGTCCCGCGGCACGAGCTTGAGGGTCATGTTGCCCGTGTTCGCGCCGCTGCGCCAGCCGCCGCCGCCGAAGCTGTCCTCGCGGGTGACGATCTCCGGGACGGCCGCCTTGACGATCTCCGTGGCCGCGGCGAACGTCTTGCCCATGACCTCGAGCCTGGTCCCGACCTCCATCTCGAGCGAGACCCGGACCTCGTTCTCGTCCGTCGCGGGCATGAACTCGTTGCCGACGAGGCGGATGAGGAAGAGGCTGCCGATGAGCAGGGCCGCCACGCTGCCCAGGACGAGGACGCGGTGGTCCAGGGCCTTGTGGAGCAGGCGCTTGTACCAGTCCTCGAGCTTGCGGAACGAGCCGAGGAAGACGTTGGCCAGCCGCTCCAGCGGCTTCTTGGTCGCCGGATTGAACGGCTTGACGACGCGGATGAGCCGGGCGGAAAGCATGGGGACCATGGTCAGGGCCACGAACAGGCCCATCAGGTTGGCGAAGCTGACGACGTAGGCCAGCTGCTTGAACATGACCCCCGACATGCCCCGCATGAAGATCATGGGCAGGAAGACGACGCAGGTGGTGATGGCCCCGACCGCGATGGGCGCGGCCACCTCGTTCACCCCGTCGATCGAAGCCTTGAGGGGCGGGACGCCGCCCTCCTCCATGCGGTAGATGTTCTCCAGGACGACGATGGAGCTGTCGATGAGCTGGCCGATGCCGAGGGCCAGGGCCCCGAGGGTCATCGTGTTCAAGGTGAAGCCGCCGAAGTAGATCAGGGCGAGGGTCCCGATGAGCGAGATGGGAATGGAGACGGCCACGACCAGCGTGCTGCGGATGTTGACCAGGAAGACGAGCAGGGCCAGGATGGCCAGCACGGCGCCCCACATGGCGGACGAGCCGACGTTGTTGATGGCCCGGCGAATGTACTCGGCGCTGTTCGATGTGGGCAGGAGCTCGATCTGGGGGATGTCCCGCTGGATCTCGGTGATCTCCTTCAGGACGCGCTCGGCGACATTGACCGTGTTCTCGCCCGACTGCTTGTAGATGGCCACGCGCATCCCCTCCCGGTCGTTGATGCGGGCGATGCGGGTGATGCGCTGGAACGTGTCGTCGACGCTGGCGATCTCCCTGAGCTGGATGGGCACGCCGTCCCGGACGGCGACGACGGTGTCCCGGAGCTGGTCGAGGTCGGTGAAGACGCCGGGGATGCGGAGCAGGATCTCGTAGTTGCCACGCTCGATGACCCCGGCCGGCATGTCGACGTTCTCCTGGCGGATCTTGCTGGTGATGACGTTGAGGGGCAGTCCCAAGGCCTTGAGCTTGAGCGGGTCGAGGTTGACCTGGATCTCCCGCTGGCGGCCGCCGAAGACGTCGACGGAGGCGACCCCGGCCACCCGCTCGAGCCGGTAGGCGATCTGCTCGTCGAGGATGCGCCGGGCCTGGACGGGATCGAGGTTGCTGAGGGCCCCGAACTGCAGGATGGGCTGCTGGGCCGGGTCGAACTTGCGCAGGGTCGGCCGGTTGACCTCGTCGGGCAGGCGGCCCACGATCCGGTCGAGGCGCTCCCGGACGTCGTCGGCCGCGGCGTCGAGGTCGGTCCCCCAGGCGAACATGATCCGGACCGAGCTCGAGCCCTCGGAGGAGGAGGAGAAGACCTCCTCGACCCCGGGCACGGCGCTCAGGGCCTCTTCGATCGGCCGGGTGATGATCTCCTCGATCTCCTCGGGCCCCGTGTTCGGGTACGAGGCGTTAACGTTGAGAGTGGGAAAGACGATCTCGGGCATGAGGTCGACGGGCAGGCGCGTGAGCGAGACCAGGCCGATGATGATGACGACAAGCGTCACCATCCAGGTGAAGATGGGCCGGCGGATGGAGAATTCCGAGAGCTTCATCGCTTGTCTCCAGGGGCTTTTTTCGAAGCCGGGGCCGCGGCCCCGGGGGCGTCCGCGGGCAAGATGATGGGCGTCCCGTTCTCGAGCAGGTGGTGCCCGAGGGTGATGACATACCCCGTGAGCGTGGCCGGCTCGAGGATCTCGGCCCGGTCGCCCTCGATGATGCCCACGGTCGCGGGCTGGAACACGGCCTTCTTGGCCTCGATGTCGGCCAGGAACAGCCCCTGGAGCGTGCCTCGGTTCACGAGGGCGCTCGTGGGGATGACCGTCGCGTCGGACTTGTTCACGAAATCGATCCGGGCGTTGACGAACATGCCCGGTTTGAGGGCGCCGTCGACGTTGTCGACGTCGATCTCGACCCGGGCCTCCCGCGACGTCTCCTTGAGGATCGGAGCGACCCGGGCCACGACGCCGTGGAACTCCCGCCCAGGGTAGGCCCCGCTCGTCAGGAGGACAGGCTGCTCGGACCTGAGCCGGAAATAGTCCTTTTCGGTGACGTGGATAACGGCCGTGATGGGCTGGAGCTCGATGACCGAGAGAATGGCGGTGTTGGAGGAGAGCATGGCCCCCGGGTTGACGAAGCGCTCCCCGACGAAGCGGACATCGCCCCCCGTCTCCCAGGCGGCCCGGATGCGGGTGTAGGACAGCCGGACCTTGGCCGTTTCCAGGGCCGCTTGCTGGTTCGCGATCTGGGCCAGGGTGACCTTCAGTCGCGCGTCTCGCGTCCCGTAAGCGGCCACCGCTTCTTCGAGCTCGGAATCGGACAGGATGCCTTTTTCGTGAAGGGTCCTGGATCGCTCGAGGGCCTTCTCGGCCAGCTCCTGGGCGGACTTGGCTTCTTCCAGATTGGCCTTGGCGACGCCGAGGTCGGCCTCGGCCTGGATGACCTGCTGCTGGTATTCCTCGTCCTCGAGGAGGGCGACGAGCTGACCGCGGGTCAGCCCGTCCCCGATATCGACGAAGAGCTCCTTGATCCGCCCGGAGATCTTCGGGACAACGGTGAAATAGGACTTGGGGATGAGCGTCCCCGAGAACGTGCCGATATCGCGGATGCTCCCCCGCTCGACGGCCGCGATCTCGACGGCGACCGCAGCCCCGCGCGGGCCGCCGGCCTGGGCGCGGCCGGGGAGCCGGGAGATGATCTGCCAGGCCAGGAAGACGAGGAAGAGGACGGCCAGGACGGTGAACGGACGGGCCTTTTTCGCCCAGAGCCTGGTACGGAGTGTTTGCCAGTTAACCTTTGCCAAGACGGACCTCGCGCGCAGCTAGACTTAGAGAGCTATCATAGCATTTGACGCAAAAGGGCCCGTTTTCTTCCCTCCGGCGGCTTCGGGCCGGCCGGGGGGCCTGGAACGCGTCCGTTCCGGCCTGGATCAGGCGCTTTCGACGACCCGGAAGACCTTGTCCCCCTCCCGGACGTGCTCTTTGACCTTCAGGCCCGCCGAGACGCCCTTCTTCACCTCGGGAACGGCCAAGTGCTCCTGTTGGAGCGAGTCCACGGCCTGGGTGAAGTCGCTGGTGTGGCCCTTGATCCGGATGGTCTCCCCGACCTTCAGCGAGGCCGCCGTGACCTCGATCACGGCGACGCTGATCTTGGGAAAGAAATGGGTGATGTGCCCGATCTCCTCTTCCGCCATCGTCCCTCCTCCTGTCAGACAGCCTTCTTAACGGACCGGCAGGAACGCGTAGTCCCGGCCGTACCGCAGCATCTGCTCGACGTAGCCTTCCTCGAGGGAGATCTTGACATCGACGATCTTCCCGTTCTCGAGGACCGGGGTGTAGACCGGATTGACGAAGCCGCTGTAGGGGGCGAGGTTGAGCTTGGCGTAGCGGTCGAGGACCTCCTTGTGGAGCTCCTGATCGACCTGGACGCCGTAGGTCTCGATGAGGCCGCGGGCGGCCTCGTAGTCCCCCTCGCTCGTTATCCGCTGGACCTCCGCGAGGAGCCGGCCGTAGAGCCCGCGCAGCTTCTGATAGTCGTTGACGACGAAGAAGGTCTTGCCGTCCCGAGTCACGCGGGAGACCACGTTCTCGGCCCGGCCCTGCTCGTAAACCCAATGGGAGACCATGGCCCGGCCGCGCATGTGGGCCTGTTCGATGGTCTTGCCGGGCTGGATGCGGGTCAGCTGGGTCATCAGGCCGTTGCGGATCTGAAGGTCGTACTCGGCCTTGGCCGCATCGAGGTTCGGCAGGAGGCCCAGCTCGACCATCTTGTCGTCCATGATGTAGTAGAGGGCGAAGAGGTCGGCCCTCGACTCCTCGATCGGCGAGTGATAGTTCTTGAGCGACTCCGTGCCGACGCCGGGCATGAGCTGGCCCGAGCCGTGGCCGAGGACCTCATGGAGGTCGGTGTGGATGTTCCCGGCCTGGGGCCCGTACGTCTTGGCCCGCTCGAGGAGCTCGGGGGAATAGGTGAACTCCTGGCCGAACGGCGACTTGAGCGAGGACTGGTCGTAGGCGTAGGTGATGTTCTCGATGGTCACCGACTTCGAGCCGTGGTTCTTGCGGATCCAGTTGGCGTTGGGCAGGTTGATGCCGATCGGCGTCGAGGGATAGCAGGCGCCGCCAAGCATGGCCGCGGTGATGACCTTGGCCGAGACGCCCTTGACCTCCTTCTTCTTATATTGGGCGTCGACGGGCGAGTGGTCCTCGAACCACTGGGCGTTGGCCGAGATGGCGTCGGCCCGCTTGGTCGCCGCCAGGTCCTTGAAGTTGACGACCGATTCCCAGCTGGCTTTCAGCCCCAGGGGGTCGTCATAGACCTCGATGAAGCCGTTGACGAAATCGACCAGGGACGAGAGGTCCCGGACCCAGAGGATGTTGTACTCGTCGAAGGTCTCGAGGTCGCCCGAGCAGTAATAGGCGATCAGGGTCTCGATGACCTTCTGCTGCTGCTCGTTCTCGGCGACGTCGGCCGCCTTCTCGAGCCAGGAAACGATCTTGGCGATGGCCGGCCCGTAGAGGCCGTCAAGCGAGGCGACCTCCTCGACGACCCGGCCGTCCTTCTTGACGACCCGGGTGTTGAGGCCGTAGGAGACGGGCGTTTCGTCCTTCTCGTCGACGATCCCCTTATAGTAGGCCTCGACCTCGGCCTGGGTGACGCCCTCGTAGAAGTTGACGGCGGAATTCACGACCAGGTCCTTGGTCGGATCTTGGGAAAGCTTCTTGGGGGCCACGGCGGGGTCGAGGAGGATGGGGCTGAGGAAGGCGATGAAGTCGTCGACCGATTGGCCCTCGGCGAGCGGAAAGCCCGCGCCGTCGCTGCCCTTGACCAGGGCCGCGAAATAGGCGGCGTCGAAGCCCGGGAGGATCTTGTCGGTCGAATAGTGGTGGTGGATGCCGCTGGAGAACCAGACCCGCTTGACATAGGTCATGAACTCGGCCCAGCGGGGGTCCGTCTTATCGCCCTTGTAGCCCTGGACGATGGCGTCGAGGGTCCGCAGGATCCTGAGGTTGTGCTTGTAGTTCTGATCGAAGAAGATGTCCCGGCCGCAGAGGGCGGCTTCGCCGAGATAGTAGACCAGCTCCTTCTGCGACGGCGTCAGGGTCTCGAAGCCGGGGACCTGGTAGCGCAGGATCCGCAGATCGGCGAACTGGTCGATCTGCCACTGGAATTCCGGAGCGGCCGCGGCGGCGGGGGGCGCCGGCTCCTTTTTCCTGCAGCCGGCGGCGAGCAGGACCAGACCGAAACAGAGGACGAAAAGGATCGAGCTGCGGACGTTCATGCGACGGGACCTCCCGGTGGAATTCGGATGCGGCCTTATGATAGCCCAACCGCTAAGACGGGGTCAAACCTACACGTTTCAAGTTTATTCCGTTAGTCCGGAGGGACCGAGTCCCTTTGTCCTCGAAAAACTTGAAACGTGTAGGTTTGACCCCATCCGGAAGAATCCGGGCCGGGCGCCGTCTAAACCTGTGACGTTGAATTTCGGGTGGAGGTACATATGAAAAAGAATCTGTTCGCCGTTGTCCTCGTGTTCGCGCTGCTCGTCGGCCTGAGGGCCCAGGGTCCGCCGCCGCAGTCGCAGATGAAGCTCGAGGACGTCCAGAAGGCGCTGAGCCTGGTCGACAAGCCCCAGACCGCGCCCGACAAGTTCAAGCCCGGCCTCGAGGCCATCACCGCCAAGGAGACCCTGGCGATGCTGACCTACGTCGCCCACGACCTTCTCGAGGGCCGCGATACCGCGACCCGCGGCTACGCGCTGGCCGCCGAGTACGCGGCGTCCCTGCTCAAGCTCTGGGGCGTCAAGCCGGCCGGCGACATGCCGACGATGCAGATGGGCTTCCGCATGGGCGGCGGCCGGGGCCAGGCGCCTCAGACCCCCCGCGAGCGGACCTACTTTCAGGAATTCGCCCTGCGCGAGACGACCGACTCCAAGACCGACATCACCATCGAGGTCAGCCGGGGCGGCCTGGTCAAAAGCCGCAACTTCCAGGGCGGCCTCGACTTTCCGGGCGGGTTCGGGGGCATGGGCGGCGCCTCTGAGGGCACTGTCACCGCGCCCGTCGTTTTCGTGGGCTACGGCATCTCCGAGCCCTCGATCGGCTTCGACGAGCTCAAGGGGATGAACCTCAAGGGCAAGATCGTCCTTCTCCTCACCGACGCGCCCGGCCGGGACGATCCTCAATCGCCGCTCCAGAAGTCCAAGGAGCTCAAGGACAAGTACTTCCCGGCCATGCCCCAGGGCGACATGATGGCCATGATGATGCGGGGCGGCCCGCAGCGGTTCAACAAGCTCGACGCGATCGCCAAGCTCGAGCCCGCGGCCATCATCCAGGTGGCCAATACGGGCACCGACGCCGCGATCTACAACGCGCTGTCCATGGTCCGCAAGCCCAGCGACGACCGCCCCATCGTCAACCAGCCCCGCCGGAGGCTTTCTCTCGCCGGCGTCCCGGGCGGCGGCATGGGCCGGGGCGGAGCCTCCGGGGCCCAGATCACCCGCGAGATGGCCAACTTCCTGCTCGAGGGGACCGGCCAGACGATCGACGACCTGAAGAAGAAGATCGAATCGACCATGAAACCCGCTTCGATGGACGTGCCGGGCGCCAAGATGACCATCGCTTCGACGTCCAAGGTCGCGCTCGTTCGCTGCATGAACGTCCTCGGCATCATCGAGGGCTCCGACCCCGCGCTCAAGGACGAGTACTTCGTCGTCGGCGCTCACTACGACCATCTGGGGGGATGGGACGGTTACACCTACAACGGCGCCGACGACAACGGATCCGGCTCCGTCGGCGTCCTGAACATCGCCAAGGCCATCGCCGCCAGCCCGGTCAAGCCCAAGCGGTCCGTCGTCTTCGCGCTCTGGACGGGCGAGGAAAAGGGGCTTCTCGGGTCGCGCTACTACGCCCAGAACCCCATCTTCCCGATCGCGAAGACGGTCGGCTACCTGAACTACGACATGATCAGCCGGCCCTATGACACCGAGACGCTGGCCCGCACCCTGCGTCAGTACAGCGTCCCCGGCGCCGAGGAGATCGTCAAGAAGATCCGCGCGCCCTGGTTCGTCAGCGTCAACCTGACGGAGGGCACGCCCTTCGCCGACATCGCCCGGGAGATGAACCAGTACATCGGGCTCGACCTGGCCTTCCGCTTCAACCCGCTGGGAGCGGGCGGCGGCGGCTCCGACCACTCGTCCTTCGCCGCGGTCAAGGTCCCCTATGTCTATTACATGGCGGCCATGACGGCCGATTACCATCAGCCGAGCGACAGCGTCGAGAAGGTCAGCGGCGAGCTCATCGCCAAGATCAGCCAGCACGGCTTCCTGACCGTGTACGCCTTCGCCGACAGATAAGCTCTCAACAAGGGACCATCAACAAGGGACCGGGTTTTCGCAACGCCAATCGGGGACACGTACAAAGAGTACATGTCCCCTTGCGAAGACCCGGTCCCTTCTTTTTTCGTCCTTCTTTTTTTAATCGTCCCGTCTTAGCGGGATCGCGTTCCGGGGTTGCGGGGGGGGGCGGAAATGATTTAGAATAAGCGCGGAGGGTTTCCGGCAGGCGAATGAAGAAGCTCCGCGTCGCGCTCATCTACAACGCCTTCACCGATTCCCAGCCCGACGAGAAAGCCGACACCGGGAGCCTGCACTACCTCCGCCAGATGATCCGCGGCATCGCCCGGGGCATCCGCCGCCTCCGTCATGAGGTCCTCGTCATGCCGCTCGCCGGCGACCTCTCCGTCCTCCAGCGCAAGCTCGACCGGCTCCGTCCGGACGTCGTCTTCAACCAGTACGACGACGTCGTCCACGGCGCTCTCTACGAGAGGCGCGTCGCCGCGTTCATCCGCATGCTCGGCTACCCCATGACCGGATCCCCCGCCCTCGGCTTGGGGCTGAGCCGCGACAAGTACATGTCCCTGAGCCTGCTCAAGGGCGCCGGGCTGCCCATCCCGCCGTCGACCGCCATCGTCGAGCGGCTGGGCGACCTCGACGACCACAAGTGGACCTTCCCTCTCATCGTCCATGCCGCCCAGGAGCACGCCGGCATCGGGCTCGACCGGGACTCCGTCGTCGAGACCAAGGGGGCCTTGCGGGAGAAGGCCCGGGAGATCCTGCGGACCTACAAGCAGCCGGCCCTCGTCCAGCACTTCCTCAAAGGCCGGGAGTTCAACGTCGGGCTCCTCGGCGGCCGCAAGGTCCAGGTCCTGCCGCTCGCGGAGGTCGACTACTCGCGGCTGCCGCGCAAGATCCCGCCCATCATGTCCTACGCGGCCAAGTGGGTGGAGACATCCGTCGAGTACCAGCGGACCGACGTCATCTGCCCGGCCCGCGTCGACCCGTCCATGGCCGCGCTCATCGCCAAGACCGCGGTCAGGGCCTTCCGCGTCGTCGGCGGATGGGGCTACGGGCGCGTCGACATCCGGCTCGACGAGAGCGGCGAGCCCGTCATCCTCGAGGTCAACTGCAATCCGTGCCTCGACAGCGGGATGGGCTTGGCCCGGTCGGCGGAGCAGGCCGGCCTCTCGTACCCGCAGCTCCTGCAAGCCATCATCAAGGCCGCCTTCGAGGGACCGCCCTACGACAGGCACCTGCCGATCTTCAGCTCGCCGGGGACGGCGATGGCGCGAGGACGCTGAGAAGGCTCAGCCGGTCAGCCGGCCGGTGTAGGCGTAGTCGAGGGCCAGGGCGATGACGAGCGACATGACGTCCATCAGCCTCTCCCCTTCTGCGCCGGGCCGGTAGCTCAGCCCGAGGGCCGCGGCCCTGGCCTCGAGCTTGCGGACGAGGGCGCCGGCCTCGGCGGGAGTCAGTACGGACCAATGGACCACCCGCTCGACCAGCCGGTCGTGATACCGCTTGAACAGCGCCGTGGCAGGCCGGAGGATCTGGCCCCGGGAAGCGGGGAAGGCATCGTGCAGGCTGTCATCGACATAGCCCCGGGCATCGCGGCGGAACCGCTCGGCCTTCTTCCCGTAGTGCTCGGCGAGGGTCAGGTTCATGCGGTCGGCCGGGCGGAGGTGCCGGCCCCACCGGCTCTCCGGCACGGACCCGCGGATGTCCTTCATCAACCGGTCGACATAGAGGAGCTTGCGGATGACCGGCCAGTTCCGGTAGCGCTCGCGCCAGTTGGAGCGCGGCGTCAGCCAGACGGCGAAGGTCTCGGCGAAGTCCTCGTCCGGGTGCTTTTGAGCGTAGGTGCGGCCGTAGGGGTACGCGGAAATGTGGCGGACATAGTGGCGGCTCGTCCGGTCCGGCCGGAAGGCGTCGCGGTAGGGCTTGGTGAACGGGCCGAAGATCTCCCCCCAGCTGGGCCGGCGCCAGAGGCGGTAGGCATAGTTCACGGCGTGCCCGGCCTCGTGGCGGAGGAGCATCATGATCGTCCGGGCGTCCTCGATGTCGCCGACCTGCTCTTCCTCGAGGCGGGTGAGGCGCGGGTCGGCCAGATAGAAGGGGACGCCGATGACCGGGGTCCGGTCCGGGCAGCCCCAGATGTCGGTCAGGTAGATCTCGGGCTTGAAGCGGAACCTCTTCCCCTCCATTTCCCGGCGCAGACGGGCGACGTAGCGCTCGAGGGGCGAGCCCTCGATCGTCAGGCGCAGGTTGGAGATACGCGTCTTCAGGAGCTCGAACCTGACGGTTTCCCAGCTCTTGACCAGGGCCCGGATGCTCTTGCCGCTCATGGCAGTGTGAGAACATAAGGCATGGGGGGGGCCTTGTCAAGGCGGAATTCGTCCCTCGGGGGGCCGGAATGGCCTTTCTTGAGGGGACGGGCCCGTTGTGGTAAGATGATCGCCCGAGAGCCCCTCCCTGAGGAGCTCGCCCCGGCGCTGGGCGCCGACCCCCGGTCCAAAAAGGAAACGACATGCTTTTCACGGAACTCGACCTCGATCCCAGGCTCCAGCGGGCCATCGCGGATAGAGGCTACACCGAGCTGACCCCCGTCCAGGAGAAGACCCTGGGCAAGTCGCTCAAAGGCCAGGACGTGGCCGTCCAGTCCCAGACGGGGACGGGCAAGACGGCCGCCTTCCTGATCACGCTCTTCGCCCACCTGCTCAAGCACCCCAAGTCGTCGCGGCGGAAGGCGCTCATCATCGTCCCGACCCGCGAGCTGGCCGTCCAGATCGAGGGCGAGGCCCTGCTCCTCAACCGCCCCATCGGCCTGCACATCGGCTGCTTCTACGGCGGCGTCGGCTACGCCGTCCAGCTGGCCCAGATCAAGGCCGGGCCGGACATCATCATCGGAACGCCCGGGCGGCTGCTCGACCTGGCCGAAAAGAAGCGCCTCGATTTCAAGGAGTGCGGCTTCCTCGTCATCGACGAGGCCGACCGGCTCTTCGACATGGGCTTCCTGCCCGACCTGCGGGACATCGTCCGCCAGATGCCCGATCGCGC